>Ga0181536_10001646_pt1 | contig 25932 bp, 17 predicted proteins | sample PEATcosm2014_Bin_41_FD_121105 | JGI IMG/M metagenome (GOLD analysis project Ga0181536, IMG submission 121105) | Peatland microbial communities from MTU Mesocosm Facility, Houghton, MI, USA - PEATcosm2014_Bin17_60_metaG | ecosystem: Environmental > Terrestrial > Soil > Wetlands > Peat | place...
GGAAACTCTGACCCAACACGCCCCCGAGTCAGTATTGGGGCTCGCACCGATCATGGACGGCCAGAATATTCTGGCGCCCGCAGGGCATGTCCATCACCAGGAGCTATTCGGTGGATCCGGGCTAAGCTAAGGAACGCCACTGGTCACGCACGAACGCCGCCGCCTCGGTGGGTCGGCGCCAGATTCATTGTCTGAAGTGCCGATTGGCAACGCGGCGCGACAATGAATGCTGAATCGCCCTAGGTCTGATGGCGACTCCGGCTCTTTGATTCAGGCGGCCGGCGTGGTCGTTGCCTGCAGACAGTGGTAGGCCTCCTCGAATTCTGCCGGAGGGACCCACTTGCAGGCCGAGTGCAACCTCCGGTCGTTCCACCACGCGGCCCACCGAGCGGTGTCGCGCCCCGAGGAGCCGCCTCACCTTATCGGTCTCACTGGCCGACGAATGGGGAACGCCGGCTTATCGACACTGACGTCACGATCACGAACGACTCCGGTCGGTCAGCCCGGTTACGGCGCCGACCACGACGAGGGCGCTGGCCCCTCGAACAACTGAAGGCGCTCCTCTCCCCAGTCGAAATCCGGTGTCGCCGGTCGAGCGGCATTGGAGCCAACTGCTGCACCCGAATGTCAATGCGAGGTGGACCACTTGGAGAACGATCCGCGCGACGGAGCGACTGGGGCGTCGGTCTCGGGTAGAGCACCTCGCTCGCAAGAGAGGGTCGGTCGGCTTGTCTGAGAAGCTCCCCGAACTCCTCCATGAGTACCTTCATTTCGTCCACCGCCGCATTGGCGTGGCCCTGACCGCCGACGACCGCGAGCCGGGTATCGAAGAACCGACAAAGGCCGAACACCACAACCGACCCCGGCAACCACATCGTGCCCGGCCTCGGGTAGTCACGCCGCGTTGAAGCTGCCGATCACGCTAGCGCCCACGATCAGGTTCTTGCGTGCCTTGGGGCTGATCGAACCCCCCAACTGGCCGCACGATGCGGAAACACTGTCGTCTCCAGCGAGACGACTAGACGTCGTCTCGACCATCCGCTTCGGCGACCAGACGAGATGCGAGTTGCCGTGAGATGCCGAGTAGCCGTCCGACCTCGCTCATGCTCGCACCTTGCTCGCGTCCCAAGGTGAGAATCGCCGTTCGGGCTCGCTGGCGTGTCGCCTCAAACATCTCGACGGCGTCGGTCAGGTCGCGCCGCAGTATCGGCCCTTGAATTTGTTCGAGTGCCGGGTACACGGCCTCACCGTCCTCGACAAGCTGGACAAACGTGGCCGTCGACTTCTTGAAGTGCAACAGCGTCCTACGCAGCTCGTCGATGGCTTCATGGAGCGCAGCGATCTGTCGCTCCAATTCCTCCTTGCGCTTCCTCGACATCACGGTCCCCATCCCATTCACCGGTGGCGGCAACCGAACAGACTCAAGAGTAGTTCGCATCGCAAGGAGAGTGAGGGGTGGTTCCCAGGCTCCCATGTCTGGCCCACGCCCGTGACCGCGTTCTTGTGCCATTGGGATCGGCGCGCGTGAGTGTCAGGGGCGTATGACATCGGTCCATCGCTATTGACACCCAGCGGGTCTTCGGGCAGTCTGACCTCCAGAGTCTCGGTTGCCCTGCCTCCGGCGTCCTCCGCCTCGTCGTCTGGGACGCTTCAGCCGCCCGAAGTACGTCAGCACGAGGACCGAAATACGTCAGCACGAGAACGGTGTGGGCACTGTGGACCACCACGAGGAAATGGCGATCCGCTCCCGAGACGACGGCAGTGCCGTGGAGACGCTCGGCTCGATCGAGATGAATCGGATTGCTTTGCGCCGTCGATTCGAGGGCCTCCGCGATGCCCGCTGCTCAGACCAGCCGGGAAACGGAACCCGGAAGCGCCCAGGACGGCCTCCACCGGGTGAGAAAAGGTGAGCCACGACATGGACCGAGAGCGCACCTATCCCGTCAAGACGTTTGACCCGTTGCTCCGAGACCTGGTGGCCTGGGACTTGGTCGTCCATACCGAGACGGAGGCGGGATCATCCTGGCGTTTGACGGAAGCCGTCCAGTCCCGCCTCGACGAGATCGTGTCACGGGTCCGCTTCTCCCCCAACGGACCGCTCGTCTACCTGGACCACCGGTGTGCGGACTGTCAGCGGCGCGGGCTCACACGGCTTCTCGACGGTGTCTATCTGTGCGAGGCCTGTGCCGACCACCGAACGGCCGGAGCGCTCGAGCAAGACCGCGCACCCACCTCTGGTGCCCGGCGGAAAGGCTGGCGTCGGCGATCGAATGCCACTCATGGGAGCAGGCAACTCGCAGGGTGAGGCGCATGCGGACTTCAAGCCTGCGGGCCATGCTCGGGCATGCGGCGACTGGCATGATTCGAGGGGGTGCCATGAACAGAGCCGTGTCGTCGTCGCCCGGCGGGCTCCCGTGAGCGACGACGTCGAACCTCCCGGCATTCGTCGATCTGACCCCTTGCTCCCTGACGCCGAGGGCAGCCCGGTACACGTCGACGGTTCCGACACGGCCATTTGGGATCCACCTGACGCAGTCGTCTCTTTCCACGCAGGTCCGAGACAGCTCCGACGGCTGCTCGACGCGGTCATGTCGGTCGCTGCCGACCTGGAATTGGCCACGGTCCTCCAGCGCATCGTGGAGGCGGCTCGGGAGTTGGTCGGCGCTCGCTACGCGGCACTCGGGGTCCTTGACCCGACCCGGACCCACCTGGCGGAGTTCATCACCGTCGGCCTCGACGAGGAGCAGCGCGCCCGGATCGGTGAGCTCCCGAAGGGCCACGGCATCCTCGGTCTCCTCATCGTCGACCCCCGGCCGATCCGTCTCCCCGACCTCGGCGAGCATCCCGACAGCTTCGGTTTCCCCCCCGATCACCCGCCCATGAGGAGCTTCCTGGGCGTGCCGCTCTATGTCCGAGGCGAGGTGTTCGGGAATCTCTATCTCACCGACAAGGAGGATGGGGACGGCTTCTCGGACATCGACGAGGAACTGGCGCTCAGCCTGGCGGCGGCGGCCGCGCTGGCCATCGACAATGCGCGCCTCCACGAGCGCAGCGCGGAGCTCTCGCGCTTGGCCGACCGGGAGCGCATCGGCCGCGAGCTGCACGACACCGTGGTCCAGCGCCTCTTCGCCACCGGACTGGCCATGCAGGGCACGCTCCAGCTCAGCGATCGGCCCGACGTCGTCGACCGGCTCAATCGTCACATCGACGACATCGATGACACCATCCGTGAGATCCGCACCGCCATCTTCGCGCTGGAGATGGCCCGCGCCGCCGGTCCCAGTCTGCGCAATGAGGTTCTCGACCTCGTAACCCGATCGGCCAGGGTGCTCGGCTTCGAGCCGGCGCTGTCCCTCGACGGTCCGATCGACACTCTGGTCCCGGACCACGTGGCGGGCCACCTACTCGCCGTGCTGGGCGAAGCGCTCTCCAACGTGGCGCGGCACTCGGGTGCCGGCCGGGTCGACGTGACGATCCGGGTCGACAGCGACCTGGTCCTCGAAGTGGCCGACGACGGCCGTGGCTTCGAATCGGGAGTCGCTCGGGGCGGCGACGGGCTGCGCAACATGGTGCATCGCGCCCAGGAGCTCGGCGGACGCGCCGCCGTCATCCCCGGCACCGAAAGTGGCACCACGCTGCACTGGGTCGTCCCGCTCCCGACCGGAGCATCAACAGGGTCGTCATGACTCCAGGCGTGGGCGGCGGCTCCTATCTCGTCCCTGGAGGGCGCCTTGGACAAGACGACGACGTGAGTGGTCGTGAGCTGCGCGCTCGATCCGCGCCCTTGCGCTGGAGACCGATTCGAGTGTCCGGGAGTAAACGATCTTCTCCGCCGCGTGCGAAGTCTCGGTGAAGTCGCGAACAACGGCTGGCCGGCTCTGATCGAGGTGGACGGTCTCCCGGTAGAGCATCGTCTCGTACATTCGACGTCCGTACAGGTAGGTCTCGACCGGCAGCCCATTCGAACCTGCCTTCTCGATCTCCTACGAACCCGTCGAGTGAGGCCATCGCCGAGTAGATCAGATGCGCCATCAGTGCATCCCCGCGGCCGTCAATTCTTGACGCGGTAGTCGATGAACGTCGCGTAGGGCGACTGGCGCACCCCGAGGTGCTCGAGCTCCAGTGAGTCGGAGAATCCGTCGAAGAGACGCTTCCCGGCACCGAGCACGACCGGGGCGATGATGATCGTGAGTTCGTCTACCAGCCCCGTAGACAAGGCCTGACGGATGATCTGGGCGCCGCCCATGACGTGCGCGTTCTTGTCCCCGGCGGCCGCCCTGGCCCGCTCGACCGCCACCTCCAGGCTGCCGACGAAGATGAAGTCATCACCCCGCGGCTGCTCCTCGGGACGGTGGGTGACCACAAAGAACGGGATCCCCCAGGGGTTCTTGTCGCCCCAGTGGCCAGCCGCCTCGTAGGTGCCCCGGCCGGCAACCACCGCACCGTTGGCACCCAGGGTCTCCTCCAACCACATCTTGTCCTGGCCGCTCGGTTCCCCTCTGTGCGGTGAGTCGTAGCTCCAGGGCCCGCCGAACACCCAGTAGTGCAGGCGCTCACCGCCGACCCCCAGGCCGCAGCTAGGACCGTCATCCGGCCCAGTGATGTATCCATCCACCGAGACGGTGATCCCGGCGAGCACCTTGCCCATCAACTCTCCCTTTCTCTGGCGGTCTGGGATGCGATCAACCCGCCAAGTCTGGCGAGGGTCTGATTGCCGCCCTCGATCGCGTGATACTTCTCGACCACCATGTCGCGCGATGCCGCGCTGTCGAAGACGAGCCGCATCGATAGCACCGTGTTGGCCATCATCTCCTCGAAGGTGACCGTCGAGGTGAATTGTGGGTCGGGGTCGCCTGGTTCCCCGTGGGTGTAGACGAGGCGCTTCGGCGGGGTGATCTCGTCGTAGAGAACCGTGTTCGGGTAGTCGGTCCCGTCCGGCCCGTGCATCGTGAACTTCCACCGTCCCCCGGGGCGCACGTCCATCTCGTCGATGGTGATCGTGAATCCGTCCGGGCCCCACCACTTCATCACGTGCTCGGGTTCGATCCAGAGCTCGAAGACCTGTTCGGGAGGTGCCTCGTACATCCGGGTGATCAGCACCTGCCGGTCGACGGCGCCCGTGAGGACGTCGTCCAGGCACTGGAGGCTCTGGGACCATCCGGCGTGCATCCCGGCCAATGCTCCCATTCCTTCGGATCCGTAGACCACGGCCCGGGCGCGGACGACAATCTCCGTCCTTCCACCCAGGTCCGCAAAGGTGACCGTGTGGACCGATTCGCCGATCGGCACGTCGCCCGGCCCCGGGATCTTCGAGGTGACGATGATCCTTTCGGGCGCGACCACCTCTTCGTAGACGCCCCTCATCGGCAGCTCGGTGCCGTCCGGTGCACGCATGACGATCAGAAGAGCTCCTCCGGCTCGCGGATCGGACTCCGCCATGGCAACCGCGAACTCGTCGGGCCCCCACCACCTTGCCAGCTGCTCCGCCTCGGTCCACGCTCTGAAGACGAGATCTCGCGGCGCGTCGTAGATCCGCGTCAGGGTGATCTCCCGGGTCGAGCCTGCCTCAGCCATCGTGCTTCTCCTTCTGTTGGGTCTCCCGTAGATAGGTGTCCAACCGATCGAGTCGCTCCTCCCAGAAACGCCGGTAGTTGGCAACCCAGTCCGAGACTTCCTTGAGCGGAGCAACCCGTAGCTCGCACGGTCGCCACTGGGCATTGCGGCCGCGGGTGATGAGCCCAGCCTGTTCGAGGACCTTCAGGTGCTTGGACACCGCCGGCTGACTCATCTCGAAGGGTGCGGCGAGCTCGGTCACCGATGCGTCGCCCCGGGCTAGGCGCGACAGGATCGCCCGACGCGCCGGATGGGCCAGGGCGGCAAAGGTACGGTCGAGGTGCTCGGACTCGAGAACGCGCATACCCAGAAGGTTATATAACTTACTGGGTATATTACAAGGTCCTCTTGGCCCGGGGGGCGAGGATCGGAGCAGCCCGGCAGCAGCACATATCGGCGCCCCGAGGATCGGGGCATTGGGGCTGGCGACGGCGCCATATCGACGGCGCGGCGTGCACTCCAAGCACACCGATCTGCGCCAGAACTGCAACTTGCGGTCACGACATGTGTCCACGTCTCGCGCGCTGGGTGGGCCGATTGTTCGCACCCTGGCCGGGGGGCTGACCCGCCCTATAGCGCCAGTCCTGATCAAGCCCGAGCGGTTCGGCTGGGCCGCGCACCCTCGGGCGGCCACCCTCCGACGCAATCCGGCCGGAGTCCTACTCGGGGGGTCGTGCGCGGATCTCTCGTGCAACCGTGCGGAAGGGTACGACCATAACGACGGCGATGCCGAAATAGAGCACGATCGCCGCAACCGGAACGAACAGTCCGAGAACAATCGTGACTAGGTAGGCGACGAACACAAAGCGGAACTTCCTGCGAGCTTCCGCAAGATCAGGATCGTCTGGTCCCGGTCGGCGCAGGCGCTCGCGCCGTGAATAGCCAGTCATGATCGCGAATAGGACCCGGATTACCAACAGCGTGATCCCGTAGACGAATACCCCGAGGCGCTCCCACGTAGTCGTCTTGTCCAAGGCCTCAGCGACGAGCCGGGTGGGAAACGGCAGGAACGAGACGGCGAGAAGAAAGAGAAGATTCAGCCGCAGAAAGATCGGGTCAACCCGATCCAGGCGGTCGGTCAGACCGTGGTGCGCCAGCCAAGCGGCACCAACGGTCAGGAAGCTGATGAGGTAGGCAAGATAGGTGGGCCAGCCACGTAAGAACTCGTCCGTGGGCGAGCCGGGCGGCCGGATCGCAACGTCGAGCACCAGCAAGGTGATGGCGATAGCGAGCACCCCGTCGCTGAACGCCTCCATCCTGCCCTTGCCCAGGGTTGGATTCGTCGTGAGTTCTTCACCGTCGTCAGCCATGGTCATCCTCCGTCCGGCGACGGTAGCAACGCCAATCCCAAAGTGCCGAGAGCGCGCACCCTGACCCAGGTGCGACCCGAGCCCATCTTCGCGGCCCTGTGTCGATCCCGGGCGGTTGAGCTGGTCCGGGGCTTCTTGGGGGGCGCACGACCGCCGCCAGGCATGCGCGCACCTACTCGATGCTCATGACAGATAGAACGCTGCTCCAGCCGCCTGGGCAACGTGCCACCAGATCCGTCCAGACACGCTGGCAGCCCCTCGACCACGCGATGAACGACGGACAGCGACCGGGCTGCGGCGGTTACCCTTGCGACACGGCTGAGATGCGGTCGCTGGTGTACTCAGGTGGTCCAGATCCGGCAGGGACGAGTTGCACGAAGAAGCTGGTCGCGCTGGGCTCGCGCGACACGGTCGTGGACGCGTGGCCATGACCGGTCGAGTCGGTGGTCAGCGTGCCGCCATTGGCTGCCGATTGCGGGCACGATCCGGGGACCTGCTGCATAAACACCCCGTAGGTCGTGTTCGGGGGGCCCGCTTGCAGCTGGATCTCCGCCTGGAACGAGCTGGGCGTGACGCTTAGCACCACAGACCCGACGGACGTAGCCGCTTCGCTGGTGTTCGTGGTGCAGTCTCCTGCAGCGGGATTGATCGTCCCCAACGCCACCGTCTCGCCAGTGGCCGGGACCGACGTGGAAGTGGAAGTGGAGGTGGACGTGGAAGTGGAGGTGGAGGTGGAAGGTGTCGTCGCCTTGTGGCTGCTCGAACAGGCCGAGACGAAGGTGAAGGTGGCCACCAGTACGACGGAGGTCACAGCCATGGACCGACCGGGCAATGAGGTTCGCATACGAGCCATCCTCTGCGGCAGTCTCGGCGCAAACTAGGGGCTTTCGTACCATCGGGCACGAGGTCCCGGGTCTCGACAAGTCCTCTGACGGCATGGGCGCGGTGGGCCCTGCAGGCGGACTCAGCGGACGTGGCTCTACCGGAGCAACTGATTTGCCGAACGGAGTCTCGACGCAGCCGAAATCGCTTCGGCGGTCTTGGCATCACGGCAGACCGTCGACATCGGCTTACCCACTGGTGCGCTCGCCAAACGCGCGCCGGGGGGTCCCGCCGGGTGCCCCCGAGAAGGGGCTCCAGCTGCCACCCGATACGTGGATCGAGGAGCTTGCGGCGACCTTCCCCGTCCGCCCGTAGCCTTTGACCACGTCGTTCTCGAACATCGCCTGCGAGCCTGAGCCGAGGTGGTACACCGCTTCGTGGGTGGTGCTGGCTGGAAACTTGAACGTGACGAGTGACAACGTCACGTCAGCACCCGACAGCTGGACGCATGCGACATAGGCGCTCGCGCCGCACCACAGATTGTCTGCGACGAAGAGAAATGGCCCGCGGGCCACCTTGGCGCGTCCAGGCCGATCGACGAGCACAGCAGAGCCACCTTCGGGCTTGGTCATGGTGCACCGCTCGACGGTGATGTGGCCAGTGCGGCGCCCGCTTCCAGCGCCGCCGTTGGCGAAAAACAGGATACCTCCCGAGGCTTCACAACGGTCTATCGTCACGTCGCTGGCTCCCTCGTTGGCCTGGTCGGCTTCCATGTCGAAGGTATCGAGGCCCGGGTGGATCACGACCACGTCACTGAGTTGCGCGCCGGAGACAGCGGCGAAGGTGACTCCTTGGCGGCCGGCTCCCTTGATGGTCACGTCGCGAATGGTGACGGCAGATACAGGCGCGAGGATCTGCCCGGAATCATGGTTGGCTCCGCCTCGCAATGGCGCGAGGGTGATCCCGTCACCGAAGGTGCTCGTGACCGTGACCCCGCGGATCGTGGCGTGGGCTGTGCCCTCGAGCTCAATACCCCCAGCGAAGGCGAGACGAGCATGGTACCCGCCGCGGTTCACACCGGAGATGCGCATCGCTTCGAGAGTTACGTCGAATCCGCCGACCACGGTGAAGACCGGGTCGCCCTTGGAGTGGGCCGAGGGACCGGGAGCGACAGATTCGTTGCGAAACGTTCCGCCGTAAACCGTGAGGCGTTGCCGGTCTTTCAACTTGATACCCTCATCGACCCGGTAACACGCAGTCGAGTTCACAAGCACGGTTTTCCCCGGGCGCAGTGACGTCAACCACGCTTGCAGAGCAGAGCTGACATCGGTCGAGCAGTTCGACGCGATCGATGCCGGTGGTGACACCGCTGGCGGTGCAGGCGCCGGAACCGGCGCCGACCCCCCCGGAAGTGACGCCGTCTCAGCGCCCGAGCCCGACACCGGAGCCAGGCGGACCGAGTGCGACGCACCCCCTGTCCCGCAAGCGGCCAAAGTGAGTCCCACACTCACAATCAAGGCTGCGGCGGTTTTCCTGCGCGTCACGAGCTTCACCCTCTCTCCATCACTCCTCGCATCGAATTCTCCGGACCAGGCCAACGAGGAGTGTCCGCAGTGGGCATGTGCGGACTGTGAATGCCCTATTAGGGAATCGTGAAGGCTCGGGCCGCGACCACGGCGGCGAGGTTGATCATCACCCACGGTGGGCATCGTCTCGAGGATCGGCTCGAATCGAGGGCGTTGGTCAATGACGGCGAACGACATGACGAAGCCGTCCGAAATGATCCTTCTCGCATTGGGCCAACGGCGAATCGAGCGACGAACAGCCGGCGGTGCAATCAGGAGCCGCTCGACCGAGGGCAAGCTCTTATCAGGCCGTGCATCGATGCTCGCCCAGCGTGGATCCGAGCGGCAGATCGGCAGATCGGGCGAAAGCCAATCCCCAAGGACGGCAGCAAACGGCAGAGCCAGATCCGCCGCTCGGAGATCGAGGCGCGACGGAGCTGTTTGGAGACCGCGGGTCATGACGATGCACCACTGGGCCTGGTTGACATGGTCGTCCCCACCACGATCGAGGCGGTGGCGCGTCACCTTGCCCGAAGAGGCTCGGATCCGAGCCACCCCACAAAGGTGAGCCCACAGGGCCCCTGCGATCTCCTTACCGGGCTCCGACTGATTCGAGGCGCTCGTTGTGCCGCAGGAGGATGACCGAGTGGGCGGCGAGGTTCACCATCGACCCCTGGACGCGCCGGACCCCGGGTGCCCGGGCCGTGTTGAGGAGCTCCTCCCAGATACCCGGCCACTCCGCCCGAGGAAGGGTGTAGGACCGTGAACGGTTCCCGCCGTTGAGGAGCAGGAGGATGGTGTCGCCGTAGACTAGCCGGCCCCGTTCGTCGACTTCGTCGGTCGCTCGGCCCGACAGGAGCATGCCGATGCTGCGCAGCTCGTGGTCGGTCCATTCGGCCTCGGTCATCTCGTCACCGTCGGACCGAATCCAGGTGACGTCCTTCGTGCCACCCGGGGTGAAGGGCCGACCGTTGAAGAAGTCTCGGTGGCGCAGGACGGGGTTGTCGCTGACGATCCGGATCAGCCCCCGGGTATAGGCGAGGAGGTCGCGGGCCGACTCGTCGAGGTCCCAGTTCAGCCAGCTGATCTCGTTGTCCTGGCAGTAGGCGTTGTTGTTGCCCTGCTGGCTCCGGCCGATCTCGTCGCCGCCGAGGAGCATCCGGACCCCCTGGGAGAAGAAGAGGGTGGCCAGCATGTTGCGCTTGATCCGCTCTCGGTGTCGGGTGATGCGGTGCGAGTCCGTGAGGCCCTCAGCCCCCCAGTTCCAGCTGTAGTCCTCGGCGGCCCCGTCCCGACCCCCTTCGCCGTTGGCCTCGTTGTGGCGCTCCTTGAAACCGACCACGTCGGACAGGGTGAAGCCGTCGTGGCAGGTCACGAAGTTGACGCTGGCGTAGGTCCGCCGACCGCTCGGGGAGTAGATGTCGCTGGAGCCGGTGAGCCGGGACGCCAACTCGGGGACCATCCCGGCGTCCCCCCGCCAAAAGCGCCGCACGCAGTCCCGGAACGCACCGTTCCACTCGGCCCAGCCGGACGGGAACTGGCCCAGTTGGTACCCGCCGGGTCCGACGTCCCAGGGCTCGGCGATCAGCTTCACCTGGGACAGGACCGGGTCCTGGCCGATGACTTCGAAGAAGGCGCTGCGGCTGCCCGCTTCCAGCCCCCGCACGAGCACGGGGGCCAGGTCGAAGCGGAATCCGTCCACGTGCATGTCCGTCACCCAGTAGCGGAGGCTGTCCATGATGAGGGCGAGGGTCCGGGGATGGACGATGTTGAGACTGTTGCCCGTCCCCGTGAAGTCCACGTTGAAGCGCTTGTTGTCGGGTTGGAGTCGGTAGTAGACGGCGTTGTCGATGCCCCGCAGCGACAGGGTGGGCCCGAGGTGGTTGCCCTCGGCGGTGTGGTTGTAGACCACATCGAGGATGACCTCGAGGCCGGCCCGATGGAGGGCCTTCACCATCGACTTGAACTCGCTGACCTGTTGACCGAGGCCGCCCGAGGCGTAGCCGACATGGGGGGCGAAGTAGGCCATGGTGTTGTAGCCCCAGTAGTTGGTCAGGCCCTGCTCGACCAGGTGGCGGTCGGCGACGAACTGGTGGACGGGCATCAACTCGACGGCGGTGACCCCGAGGCCCAGGAGGTGATCGATCACGGCGTCCGACGACAGGCCCAGGAAGCTGCCCCGGAGATGCTCGGGCACCCCGGGGTGGGTCATGGTCATGCCCCGGACGTGGCACTCGTAGATGACAGTGCGGTTCCACGGGATGCCCGGGGCCCGATCGTCGCCCCAGGTGAAGGCCTGGTCGACCACCACCGACTTGGGCATTCCTGCCGCCGAGTCCCGGGGGTCGAGGACGAGATCGTTGTCGGGTTCCGCCCGGCTGTGGCCGAAGAGCTCGTCGCTCCAGCGGATGGGTCCGCTCACCGCCTTGGCGTACGGGTCGACGAGGAGCTTGGCCCGGTTGAAGCGGTGCCCCTGCTCGGGGGCCCACGGCCCGTCGACGCGGTAGCCGTAGAAGCTGCCCGGTCGGGTGTCGGGAAGATAGCAGCTCCAGACCCGGTCGGTGGCCGGCGGCATCGTCACGGTGGCCGCCGCCACGGCGTCGTCGGGGTGCTCGAAGAGGCACAGCTCAACGGCGGTGGCGTGCTCCGAGAAGAGAGCGAAGTTCACCCCCTCGCCGTCCCAGGTGGCCCCCAGCGGGTGGGGCGATCCCGGCCAGATCCGCACGGTCACGATCCGCCGGGACTCTGGTGACGGAACACCACGACGGCCAACGGCGGTGCGGTGATGTCGACGGTGTGGGGCCGGTCGTACCAGGGGACGGGCCGGGACTCCACCCCGCCGAGGTTCCCCATGCCGCTGCCCCCGTAGACCGTACCGTCGCTGTTGAGGATCTCCCGCCAGGACCCCGCCTCGGGCACCCCGAGCGCCAGGTGGTGGCGGGGCACCGGAGTGAAGTTGCACACCACCAGCACCACCCCACCGTCCCGGGAGCGCCGGAGGTAGCTCAACGTGGACCGGGCGGCGTCGTCGGCCTGGACCCATTCGAAGCCACCCGGGTCGGCGTCGAGCTGGTGGAGAGCGGGCTCTCCCCGGTAGAGGTGGTTCAGATCGGCGACCCAGCGCAGCAGGCCGGCATGAGGGGCACTATCGAGGAGGTGCCAGTCGAGCGAGCGCTCGTGGCTCCACTCCCGCCACTGGCCCAACTCGTCGCCCATGAACAGGAGCTTCTTGCCCGGTTGGGTGTACTGGTAGCCGTAGAGGAGCCGGAGGTTGGCAAACTTCTGCCAGTCGTCTCCGGGCATGGCGCCGAGCAGGGACCCCTTGCCGTGGACGACCTCGTCGTGGGAGAGGGGCAGGACGTAGTTCTCCGTAAACGCATAGAGACCTCGAAAGGTCAGCTGGTCGTGGTGATGGCTGCGGTGGACGGGGTCGCGTCGGAGGTAGGTCAAGGTGTCGTGCATCCAGCCCATGTCCCACTTGTAGCCGAAGCCGAGTCCGCCGACGTCGGTGGGTCGCGACACCCCGGGCCAGGCCGTCGACTCCTCGGCCATGGTCTGGACGTCGGGGTGGGCGCCGTACACGCCGATGTTGAGCTGGCGCAGGAACTCGATGGCCCCGAGGTTTTCCCGGCCTCCGCTGCGGTTCGGGATCCACTCCCCGGCCTCCCGGGAGTAGTCGAGGTAGAGCATGGAGGCCACGGCGTCGACCCGGAGCCCGTCGGCGTGGTAGGCGGACAGCCAGTGCTCGGCCGAGGACAGCAAGAAGCTGCGGACCTCGTTGCGGCCGTAGTTGAAGATGTAGCTGTCCCAGTCGGGATGGATCCCCTGGCGGGGGTCGGCGTGCTCGTAGAGGTGGGTGCCGTCGAACTCGCCGAGGGCGAAGGCATCGGTGGCGAAGTGGGAGGGGACCCAGTCGAGGAGCACCCCGATGCCCGACTGGTGGAGCTGGTCGATCAGCGCCATGAGGCCCTGCGGCGAGCCGTAGCGGGCCGTAGGAGCGAAGTAGCCCGTGGTCTGGTACCCCCAGCTGCCGTAGAAGGGGTGCTCCATGACCGGGAGGAGCTCCACGTGGGTGAATCCGGTCTCGGTGAGGTGGCGGACGAGGAGGGGGGCGAGCTCCTCGTAGCCGAGGACCTTCCCGGGGTCGTCGGGGCGACGCATCCAGGAACCGAGGTGGACCTCGTAGATGGCAACGGGGGCATCGAGGGCACCGTGCGCCGCCCGGCCCGCCATCCACTCCCCGTCACCCCAGTCGTAGCCGAGGTCCCAGACGATCGAGCCGGTTCGCGGTGGGCACTCGGCGGCGACGGCGTAGGGGTCGGCCTTCTCGAGGACCTGGCCGCCGGCGGTGGTGACGGCGAACTTGTAGATGTGGCCGGCGGCGGCGCCGGGCACCACGCCGGTCCAGATCCCCGACGACGCCCGGGGTCCGAGGCGGTCGGCGGCAGGGTCCCAGCCGTTGAAGTCCCCGACGACGCTCACGGCCCGGGCGCTTGGGGCCCACACCGCGAAGGCCGTCCCGTCCGGGCCCAGGGGGTGGGCACCGAGCTTGTCGGCCAGACCCCGATGAGTCCCCTCGTTGAAGAGGTAGAGGTCGGCCTCGGTGAGCACCCAGGGCGCGCCGGTGGCCGGTTCGGTCTCACCTCTTCGCGTGGCGGTCACGTGCCGGGTCGTTTCGATGGGCTCATCGACGTCGCTCCGGCGCGCCGGCTGGCGCAGGTTCGTCGTCCGGGCCCCGGTCCCCACGGCGGGCGGCGTCGACGAGCCCGAGGATGGTCGCCGGGGTCCGGTCCTGGAGGTCCTCGGGCCAACACCGGGCCCACCGCCGCCGGAAGTTGCCCTCCGCTGCCGTGGTACCGGGCCGGTTCTGCGGTCGGCGCTCGAGCCAGAGATCCTCGAGGTCGACGAGGACCAGCCGGGCCGGTCCGGCGGCGAGGTGGACGAGCAGACCACGAAGCGCACGAGTGGGCGATGCCGGGCGGCCCAGGGCGGCAGCGGTGGCGGCCCGCAAGGCGCTGCGCTGGGCCCGTTGGGTCCGAGCGGCAGCGGGGTCGGTCGCGCCGCGCCGGACCCGGTCGGCGATATCGGAGCCGGTCCACCACGAGGCGAAGGGCGCAAGGTCGTGCGTGGCGATCGACGCCACGGCGTCCGGCGGCGGGTCGGGAAGGGGGTCGTCGACCGTGGCGGCGAACTGGTGGACGTGGGACCGGAGCATCCCGTCGCGCCGCATGGCGGTCCTGACGGCCGGGGCGACGGTGCCCAGGTCCTCCCCCACCACGGCCACGCCGGCCCGGTCGGCCTCGAGGACGGTGATCGCCCGGAGCTCTTCGGACCGGTAGCGGACATAGGCACCGTCGGTCGGGGCGGTCCCCTCGGGAACCCACCACAACCGGTGGAGCCCCATCACGTGGTCGATCCTGACCACCGTGGCGTGGCGGAAGGCGTGGCGAAGGATGGCGATCGGGTAGCGGTAGCCGTCCTGGCGGACCTGTTCCGGATGGAGGGGGGTGATGGCCCAGTCCTGGCCGGTGGGCTGGAAGTCGTCCGGCGGGGCACCGCCGGTGGCGCCGGTGGCGAAGGCAGCGCCATGGAGCCAGGTGTCGAAGCCGTCGGGGTGGACCCCGACGGGGAGGTCGAGGTAGAGCCCGACGCGGTCGGCGGCCTCCGCCAGCTGGCCGTCGGCCACCCATTGGGCGTAGCGGTGATAGCGCACCCGACGCTCGTCGGCGGCCCCGGCCGGTATCCGGCCCGGCCGCCCGCCGGCCCACTTCGCCCACGGCTCATCGAGGGTCTCGGTGGCGGCCCGGAAGCGGGCGTAGGCGTCCACCTCGGGTCGCTGGGCCACGAACGCCTCCAAAGCGCGGCGACGCCGGCCCGAGGAACCGGCGAGGGCATCGGCCAGCAGTTCGAGGATCTGGCGCTTGGCCGCCAGGGTGGCGGCGGGATCGGCGAGCGGCGCCGAGTGAAGGCGGGCCCGGCGGCGCCGGAAGGCGCCCGAGGCGAGTAGCCGGCGGGCCTCGGGGGCGATCTCGAGCTCTGGCAGCCGCTCGACGTCGACGTAGAGCTCGTTCCAGGCCAACCGGCTGGCCGGCCGGTACGGGCTCGGCTCCACGATCGGCCCGTTGAGGAAGCCGGCGAAGAGGGGGAGGGTTCCCACGAAACTCGCGCCGAGCCCACCGGCCCACTCGCCGAGTTCGGCCAGTTCCCGGTAGCCGCCCACGCCCCAGTCGGAGCCGGTCCGCACGGCGTGGAGAGGGGCGAAGACCCCCCAGCCGCGGTCGGGCTGGGGGCACCACCGGGGGGCGGAGACGACCAGGGCCGAGGCGACCAGGCCCGGGCCCTCCACCTCCAGACGGTGATAACCGGGGGGCGCGGCGAGCGAGCCGGTGAGAGCGAACCCGTGCCTGGTCACGGAGGCCCCGTCGACGCGCTCGGGCCGCGAGGACCCGACGAGCAGTGACCGGAGGGGCCGGCGACACACCGAGCCGTCCTCGTGGCGGACCGTCAGCTCGACTCGGTCCGGGCCGACGGTGGCGGGGAGGGTGAGGCGGTGGACGCTCCTGGCCCCGGGCCGGCGTACCAGGACCGGCTCGATGATCTTCAGGTCGGCCGTACCCGCGGCCAGCAGCTCGGGCGCCTCATCGGGACGGCCGATGGGGACGCCGAGGGCGGCGAGCACCCCGACCAGGGACTCGTCGCCGACTCGGCGCCGGCGGTGGTCCTGGGTCTCGTAGGCCGTCTGCACCCCGTGTCGGCCGGCCAGGGCCCACAGGGCCCGGCGTCCTCGCCGGCCCGCCGTACCACCGGCCGTCATGGGGCGGCATCCAGCAGGTCGAGGATCCCCTGGGCCGGGATCGTCACCCAGTCCGGCCGGCTGTTGGCTTCGTAACCCAGTTCGTAGACGGCCTTCTCGAGGAGGTGGAAGCTTAGGAGGGTGGCCAGCTGTTCCTGGTCGGCGGGCAGGAACGACGCCCCGCCCACCGTCTCCAGGTACGACCGGAGGAACATCCCGGCCACGGCCGGGTACCAGAGGCCGAGGAGGGGGTCGAGGGCCTCGGCGGCGACCCCGCCGGCCAGGTCGCCGGTGAGCTGTCCGGCGGCCACCCGGCCGGCGTAATGGAAGGAACGGATCATCCCGGCCACGTCGACGAGGGCCGGCCGCTTCAGGCGACGCTGCCCGATGGAGCGGGCCGGCTCGCCTTCGAAGTCGATGAGGATGAAGTCCTTCCCGGTCCACAAGACCTGACCCAGGTGGTAGTCGCCGTGGCAGCGGATCCGCTCCACAGCGACCCGGGTGGCGGTGAGGATCCGGAGCCGTTCGAGGATCTCCTCGGCCCTGTCGACCACGCCGGCGACGGCAGGCACGGAGCGGGCCAGCGGCCGGATCTGGCGAACGGTGCGCTTGAGGAGACTCCGGGCGCCGTGGTACATGGCCTGTCGGTCCATGGAGGTCAGGGGCTCGGGGGCGAAGGCGGGGTCGCGACGTTCCGAGGCCAGGGCCAGGTGAAGCTCGGCCGTGCGCCGACCCAGCAGGGGGGCCCAGATCTCGTGGGGAGCGAGGAGGGGGTGGTCGGGCTCGATGCCGGCGTGCTCGACGGAGGCGAGAACTCCCCGGGGGGGCCGGTGCCGGGTCTCGTCGGGTTCGTGGTGGGCCATGGCCTCCTCGAGCCCGTGGCGGACGGCGTCGACGACGTAGCTCCACCCGTCGCACTCGTTGGCGGCGAACTCCTCCACCGTCGCCAGCGTGGCGGCGTCCGCCCCGGCGCGCTCCGCTCGGTACTCGAGGCTCCCCCCCACCGCCGGGGCGTGGGCGAAGCCGGCCCGCTCGGTGAGGAAACGGCCCAGCTCCATACCGGGGTCGGTCCCCGCCTCGACCCGGCGGACCAGCTTCATGATGAGGTGGGTGCCGAAGGCGACGGAGCTATTGGACTGCTCGGCCGCGATCGGGTGGGGCTCGAGCCCGGCCGGGAGCTCGGCGTGGAGCCGGCGCAGACCGGGGGTCGGGAGACCGACCAGCCGCCCCGACCGGCCCCCTAGCTGACGGCGGCGGCGGATCACATCGAGCAGGGCCCGGGCGAAATCCGGGTCCCAGGCGGCGTCGTAGAGGATCCCGTCCTCCTCACCGACTCGCAAGACGGCGACGACGGCGTGGGAGTGGAACCGCACCAGCTCTTCGGCCCGGTGCCCGGTGGCATAGGCCAGAGGCAGGAGATAGGTCTCGGGATGGCCCACGTCGAGCTCGACGTGGGCCAGGGTCAGGTGAGCCCGAGCCGGGCCGCTCCGGCCCGGCTCGGCGATCGGGACAACCTCGCTCACGGCGACGCTCTTGATGCGCCGGGCCTTCTCCCGGAACCAGCGCCGGTCGGCGATGTACGCCGGGAGGATCTCCTCCAGTCGGCGCAGGGACGCCCGGTCCAGGACGCGCTCCCACCGGTCGGCGACCTCGAGGACCGGGCGCGGTGCCCAGCCGGCCTCATCACGGTCCTCGAGGGAGAACCAGTAGAAGCCGTGAGGACCGAGGGTGATCAGGTACGGGAGATCGCCGACGGCGGGGAACTCGCTGGCACCGAAGAGTTCGACCGGCACGGTGTTGCGGAACTCGGCGAGGTCCAGCTCGACGGCCTGGGCGTAGCGCGACAGGTTGACGACGACGAGGATCCGCTCGTCCTCGTAGGCCCGGAGGAAGGCCAGGACCTTGCGGTTGTCGGACGACAGCAGCTCGAGGGTGCCGCGACCGAAGGCCCGGTAGCGCTTGCGCAGGGCGATGATCCGCTTCATCCACCACAGCAGTGAGCTCGGGTCCTGGCTCTGGGCCTCCACGTTCACGGCCGGCGGTTGGTAGGCCGGATCGATGATGACCGGCAGGTAAAGCTGCTGGGGGTTGGCCCGGGAGAAGCCGGCGTTGCGGTCGCTCCCCCACTGCATGGGGGTCCGCACGGCGTTGCGGTCACCGAGGTAGTAGTTGTCCCCCATGCCGATCTCGTCGCCGTAGTAGAGGATCGGGGTGCCCGGGAGCGATAGGAGCAGTCCCTTCATCATCTCGATCATCTGCCGGTCGTTGCCGAGGAGGGGGGCGAGGCGGCGGCGGATTCCGACGTTGACCCGGGCCCGGGGGTCTTGGGCATAGGCCCGATACATGTAGTCGCGCTCCTCGTCGGTGACCATCTCCAAGGTGAGCTCGTCGTGGTTGCGCAGGAACAGCGCCCACTGGCAGTCGGGCGGGGCGGGCGGCGTCTCTTGGAGGATGTCGACGATCGGGAAGCGGTCTTCTTGTCTGGCCGCCATGAACATCCGGGGCATGAGGGGGAAGTGAAACGCCATGTGACAAACGTCCCCGTCGCCGAGGTAGGCGACGGCGTCCTCAGGCCACTGGTTGGCCTCGGCCAGGAGCATCCGGCCCTCGAAGCGCTCGTCGACGTGGGCGCGCAGTGTGCGCAGGAAGGCGAAGGTCTCGGGGAGGTTCTCACAGCTGGTGCCCTCCCGGGCGTAGAGGTAGGGAACGGCGTCGAGACGCAGCCCGTCGACACCCATCTCCAGCCAGAAGTCGAGGACCTCGATGACGGCCGCCTGCACCTGGGGGTTGTCGTAGTTGAGGGCGGGCTGGTGTGAGTAGAAGCGGTGCCAGAAGTAGGCGCCGGCCACCGGGTCCCAGGTCCAGTTCGAGGTCTCGAAGTCGGTGAAGATGATCCGGGCTTCGGCGAACCGATCGGCCGTGTCGCTCCAGACGTAGAAGTCCCGGGCCAGGCTGCCCGGGGCGGCCCGGCGGGCCCGCTGGAACCAAGGGTGCTCGTCGGAGGTGTGCGCCAGGACCAGCTCGGTGATGACCCGCAAGCCCCGCCGGTGGGCCTCGCGCAGGAAGAGCTTGAAGTCCCGGAGGGTTCCGTAGCAGGGGTTGACCCGCCGGTAGTCGGAGATGTCGTAGCCGTCGTCGCGCAGCGGGGAGGGATAGAAGGGCAGGAGCCAGACGGCTGTCACCCCCAGGTCTTGGAGGTAGTCCAGCCGGGAGATGAGCCCCCGGAAGTCGCCGATCCCATCGCCGTCGGAGTCTTGGAACGCCCGGACGTGGAGTTCGTAGATGACGGCGTCCTTGTACCAGTGGGCCCCGTCGGGGCCCGCGGCAGCCGAGGGGTCCGTTCGCCTCGGAGCGGCCATGGGCGTCACGGTCTTCAGTCCCCCCCATACTCGAGATGAAAGACATGGGCCGGGACGACCGTGGGGTCGAGCCGGATGAAGTTGTGCGGGCCGGACCACTGGTAGCGGGCACCGGTGAGCAGGTCGTGGACGACGAACGTCTCGGCCGGGTCCACTCTCAAGGCGGCCAGGTCCAAGGCGACGGTGCCGGCCTGGGGCGCTTGGGGGTCGAGGTTGACGGCGACCACGACGACGTCACCCCAGCCGGTGCCCTCGGGGCGGGAGCCCGCCGTCTTGGAGAAGACCAGGAGCCGGTCGTTGTCAACACCGTGAAAGCGCAGGGTGCGATCCTGCTGCAGGGCCGGATGCTGGCGGCGGATGGCGTTCACCCGGCTCACGAAGTCGGCCAGGCTGTCGGGGCTCGCCAGGTCCCGGTAGCGGATCTCGTACTTGTCGGAGTCGAGGTACTCCTCGGAGCCAGGGTGGCGCGGCACGTGCTCGAGGAGCTCGAAGGCGGGCCCGTAGATCCCGTAACTCGCCGCCAGCGTGGCGGCCAGAACGAGCCGGGACATGAAGGCCGGCCGGCCCCCATGCTGGAGCACCTCGTGGAGGATGTCGGGGGTGTTGGTCCAGAGGTTGGGCCGGAAGTAGTCGGCCAGCGTCGTGCGGGTCAGCTCGGTGAAGTACTCCTCGAGCTCCCGGGCCGTATTCCGCCAGGTGAAGTACGTGTAGGACTGGGAGAAGCCCACCTTGGCCAGGTGTTCCATGATCCGGGGCCGGGTGAAGGCCTCGGACAGCATGATGACCTCCGGGTGGTCGGCACGGACGACGGCGAGGAGCCACTCCCAGAACCGCAGCGGTTTGGTGTGGGGGTTGTCCACCCGGAATATCCGGACGCCGTGGCCAATCCAGAACTCGACCACGCCGTGGAGTGCCTCCCACAGCTGCCGCCAATCGGCCGTCTCGAAGTCGAGGGGATAGATGTCCTCGTAGCGCTTGGGGGGGTTCTCGGCCGTCCGGATGCTGCCGTCGGGGAGCCGCCGGAACCAGTCGGGGTGCTCGGCGACCCAGGGGTGGTCGGGGGAACACTGGAAGGCCAGGTCCAGGGCGACCTCGATGCCCTCGTCGCCGGCGGCGGCCACCAGCCGATCGAAATCGGCCAGGGTGCCGAGGTCAGGGTGGACGGCGGTGTGCCCTCCGGCGGCACCGCCGATGGCCCAGGGGCTCCCCGGGTCGTCGGGTCCCGCCGTGCCGATCCCGTTGGGGCCCTTGCGCGACGTGACCCCGATGGGGTGGATGGGGGGGAGATACACGACGTCGAAGCCGAGCCGGGCCACGTAGGGCAGCCGGGCCTCGACGTCGGCCAGGGTGCCGGGGCGGGACGGGTCGGGGGAGGCCGAGCGGGGGAAGAGCTCGTACCAGGTGCTGAAGCGGGCCCGCGCCCGTTCCACCTCGACCGGGAAGGTGTCGGAGGTGGCGACCGGCCCGGGGTCGGGGTAGCCCACCATGAGCTCGCCCAGCTCCGGGCTGGTTGCCAGCTCGAGGCGGTCGGACCCGTCGTCGGAGTCGGTCAGCTCGAGGGCGCCGGCGAGAGCGACGAGGCGGCGGCGGTCGGGGCCCTTGGCTCGCGTCGCCGCCCGGCGGATCAGCTCGGCACCGACGAGGAACTCGACGGCGAGGGACCGGCCGGCACCGGCACGGGCCTCGAGCTCCTTGCGCCAGGTGCCGAAGTGGTCGATGGTGGCGCGGACGGCGAAGCGGTACAAACCCGTCCGCAGCACCGTGAACTCCCCCTGCCAGTGGTCGTTGCCGACGGGCTCGAGGCGGGCGGTCCGCCACCGGGTCTCCTCCCTGTGGCGGAATCGGACTTCGGCCCGGAGCTCGTCGTGGCCATCGGCGAAGATGTCGGCGCCCACGGCGACCGCTTCACCGAGGGTCCCCTTGGCCGGGTAGCGCCCGCCATCGACATTGGGCCGCACCCCGACGATGACGGGCCGGGCCCGGCCGAAGGTCTCGGGGAGGTCGGCGGCCGGCCTAGCCATCGAAGTGAACGGCTCGTCGGTAGGCTCGGTCCACGTACTCGGCCACCATGCGCTGGGTGGTGAAGAAAGAACCGTTCAAGGCCATGGCCGAACGGCGAACGGCGACGAAGTCGTCGGGGCGTCGGTAATAGAGCGGGGCGACCACCTCGGCCAGGACCCGGTAGAGCTCGGCCCCGTCGGCCGCGTCGACCACGGGGTCACCGATGGGGAGGTCGCTGTCCGCGCCCGGGTCGACGCCGATGGCCCATCCGGTGGCCCCTTCGACATGGCCCTCGAGCCACCACCCGTCGAGGACGCTGAGGCTCGGGACACCGTTCAAGGCGGCCTTCATCCCGCTCGTCCCCGAGGCCTCGTGGGGGGCTACCGGGGTGTTGAGCCAGACGTCGACCCCGGCCACGAGGAGAGCGGCCAGGCGCATCCCGTACTCCTCGAGGTAGACGACGGTCACGTCGCCGGCGAGCTCTTTGGCGGCGGCGTTGACCCGCTCGATCAGGACCTTGCCGCCCTCGTCGAGGGGATGGGCCTTGCCGCTGTAGACGACCTGGAGGGGCCCGACCCCCCCGGCGAGCGCCCGCAGCTCGGCCGGTCGGGACAAGAGGAGGTCGTTGCGCTTGTAGGGCGCCGCTCGTCGGGCCACGCCGATGGTCAGGATCTCGGGGTCCAAGGTGATCTCCCGGCGTCGGGCCACCTCGTCGACGAGGATCTGTTTGGCCTCGGCATGGGCAGACTGGATCTCCCCGAGGGGGATCACCCCGGCATAGCGGATCGTGGCGTTGTCGTGGCGCCAGCGGGGCAGGTGTCGGTCGAGAAGCCGGGCCGTGCTGGGCGCCGCCCAGGTGGGGACGTGCACACCGTTGGTGATGGCGTCGATCCGGTATCCGGGGAACATGGCCCGGGAGACCTCACCGTGACGCTGCGCCACCCCGTTGACGAAGCGGGAGAAGAACATGCCGAGGACCGTCATGTTGAGGGATCCGTCCTCGAGGCAGCCGGTCGCGCGCAACCCGTCGACCAGCTCGGATCCGAGGACCGCCGTCATGACCCGGGCATCGAATCGGTCGTGTCCGGCCGGGACCGGGGTATGGGTGGTGAAGACACAGCGGTCCCGGATCGCCGCGATGTCGGCCGGCGACGCACCGTCGATCGCGCCGTCGAGCCGGTCGCAGAGCAGGGCCACCGGCACCAGGGAAGCATGGCCCTCGTTGAGGTGGTACGTGGCGATGTCCGTGTGACCGAGCTCGCGGATCACGGCCGGGCCGCCCAGTCCGAGCACGGCCTCCTGCGCAAGCCGCTCGGCGGGGGCCCCGGCGTAGAGCTGGTCGGTCACGGTCCTGGCGGCTACGTCGTTCTCGGGGAGCCGGGTGTCGAGGAAGTAGACGGGGACCGTGGAGCCGGTCACACCTCGCACGACGCGGCGCCACACCCCAACGACCACGCGACGGCCCCCGATCACCACCTCGACTCGGGTGTCCAACCGCTCCAGATGGTCGGCGGGCGACCAGCGGACGGGGTGCTCGACCTGGTGGCCGGCCTCATCGAGTACCTGCCGGAAGAAGCCCTGGTGGTAGAGCAGGGTGATCCCGACGACGGGAACGCCCTGATCAGCGGCGGCCCGGAGGAAGTCACCGGCGAGTACGCCCAGACCTCCGCTGAAGGTGGGGATGTCGTCGCCCAGGGCGATCTCCATGGAGAAATAGGCGATGGTCTCGGACGCCACCGGTGGAGTCTGACGCACCGACGCAGCATCCGCACCCCAAGGGGCCGACCCCGAGCCGGCCATCGCTACGGTCCGCCCCGGTCGACAACGGTCGCAACGGTTGCTCCGGCCCGGCCCCGATCCCGAATCGGGTAACCGACCCCTGAACGCTTGGTGACGGGCGCATGAACTTTCGGGCCTCGAGGACCTTCGACCCTGCGCCGGCATGGAGAATGGAGGGCATCGTGTCCGCATCGGGAGTCGATCACCGCCGACATGGAGGAACCGAAATGCCCACCAAGCGAGCAACCAAGACCAAGACCGTTGACGTCACCTTCACCTTGCCCGCCGACGTGCACGCCGACTGTGTCGCCTTGTGCGGAGAGTTCAACGAGTGGTCGGCCGAGGACGTAAAGCTCGAGCGAGACGGTGACGGATCGTGGGAGGCCACCGTCGCCCTCCAGCCGGGCCGCACCTACCGCTACCGGTACCTGCTCGACGGGCAACGCTGGGAGAATGCCTGGCAGGCCGACGACTATGTCTCCAACCCCTACGGCAGTGACGACTCGGTCGTCATCGTCCAATGACCCACGGGTGCCGATCCCGCGGCCACGGCTGATGCCTCGGCGTCGGTTCGGCGCGCGGTCGGTCAGCGAAGTCCCTCGTCCGACCCGGAGCACACGAGCGTCGCGCTGACCGATGCGACCTCGGGCGGCCGGTGACCATGGTCTCTGGTGGTACGGGCCCGCGCCGCTCAGAGTTGCGCTAGCCGCCGATCCTGTCGAGGTGCCGTGAAGGTCGCCCTGTTGAGCCGGGAGTATCCGCCTGAGGTCTACGGCGGCGCCGGGGTCCATGTCGAGCACCTGGCCGAGGAGCTGGCCCGCCTCACCGATTTGGAGGTGCACTGCTTCGGTAACGAGCGCTCGGCGACACCTTGGCCCAGGACCATCGCCTATCAGCCTTGGGACCGCCTCCTCGGTGCGGATCGCCGCCTCGAGGTGCTACGGACGATGTCGATCGACCTGGCCATGGCCGCGTCGCTGCGTGGCGTGGACATCGTCCACAGCCATACCTGGTACACGAATCTGGCCGGGCATTTGACCAAATTGCTCCACGACGTCCCGCACGTGATGACGGTCCACAGCCTCGAGCCCAAACGACCGTGGAAGCAGGACCAGCTCGGTAACGGTTACCGCCTGTCGAGCTTCTGCGAGCGGGTCGGCATCGAATCGGCCGACGCAGTGATCGCCGTGTCACATGCCGAGGCTCAGGACATCATCGCCTGCTACCCCGTCGTCGACCCGACCCGCATCACGGTGGTCCACAACGCCGTGGCCGTCGACGACTGGTATCGCGATCCGGATTGCGACGTCCTTGAGTCATTCGGCATCGATCCCGAGCGTCCCATCGTGGTGTACGTCGGGCGGATCACTCATCAAAAGGGCATGACCCATCTGCTCGCAGCGGCGCGCCATCTCGACCCATCCGTCCAGCTCGTCCTGCGCGCCGGCCCCGCCGACACGCCGGAGCTGGCGCGCCGAGCCGCGGCGCAGATCAGCGCCCTGGCCGGCCAGCGAGACGGGGTCCACTGGATTTCGGAGTCCCTCGACCAGCGCCAGCTCAACCAACTCCTGAGCCACGCCACCGTCAGCTGCTGTCCGTCGGTCTACGAGCCCTTCGGGCTGGTCAACCTGGAGGCCATGGCGTGTGAGACAGCGGTGGTGGCCTCCGCTGTCGGTGGCATCCCCGAGATCGTCGAAGACGGGATCACCGGCACCTTGGTGCGCTTCGAACCGGCGGGCCCGGCCGAGAGCGATCCGGCGGACCCCGAACGCTTCGCCCGGGATCTGGCCGGCGCGCTCAACGAGCTGGTCGGCGACCCTCACCTGGCCGACCAGATGGGAGCGGCCGGCCGCCGGCGCGCCGTCCAGCGCTTTAGCTGGCCCGAAGTCGCTCGCCGCACCCTGGAGCTCTACCACCGGCTGCGCATTCCGGGGGTGCCCCCCGCCCCGCACGACGAGCCGCTCCGCACGGAACTGCTCGAGCCAGGTCCGTAGCGTGTGTCGTCCTCGCACGAGCCCCGGTCTCTCGCTCAAGGCCGGCACGGGCGGCCGAGCCGGTCGGACCTGCCCCTCCGGTGGCCATTCCGGACACCACCACACAAATGGGTCGTAAGGAAAGAGACTGACCGTGAGCGCATTCGTCAAGTTGTTGTCAGCAGGCCCGCTGTTCTTTGTCAGTGCCTGGCTCTTGATGATCTTTACCGGCATCGTGTACTACGACGTCGGCATTCGCCCTTTCGGCTACGTCACATCGATGGTGGTCACCATCGGACTGTGGTTGACCGTTGCGCCGGCGATAGGTGCGGTGGCGGGAGCCTCCAGGCGCAAGACCACCTGAGCGTCAGACCGATTCACCGGTCGGATCCCGCCCTTCGACAAGCATGAGCGCCGGATCATCAAGGGCCGATGGCGCCGACCCGCCTGGCGAAGGGATCATTCGACCCTTTCGGGACCCTCGCCGAGGCCACACTGGTCTCATGGGTACCAGCGACGCCGCAGGCACCAGGTGATCCCCAAGGTTTCATCTCGGGTTGACCAGCCCGTCGCGTGGGGTTCATCTCCGCTCGTTACGGTGACGCACGTGCAGGCGTTGGGTCCCCGCCAGGCCTCCGACACCGACCCGGTGGCGGACGAGCTCGGCGAAGAGGAACGCTGGTTCGCCGAATCCGCCCGAGACGGACCGCCCTCGGA
>Ga0181536_10001648_pt1 | contig 25900 bp, 22 predicted proteins | sample PEATcosm2014_Bin_41_FD_121105 | JGI IMG/M metagenome (GOLD analysis project Ga0181536, IMG submission 121105) | Peatland microbial communities from MTU Mesocosm Facility, Houghton, MI, USA - PEATcosm2014_Bin17_60_metaG | ecosystem: Environmental > Terrestrial > Soil > Wetlands > Peat | place...
CTTCAATTTGGTATGGTTTCTTCATAGCGACTCTCCTTTTCTCGGCAAAAGAAAACTGCTCTTAGCCTATCAAGGCTGCGAGCGGGGAGTCGCTACTTTCTACGATCTACCGGACATTCCCCATTTTCGAGTTTTGCGCGACGACTTTCTTGGTGTCCGTCGCAGGAGTGGCTGTTTTGTTGGCTGATCCTGTGGCTTGAGCACCAGCCTCAGGCGTCTGCGCCCCAGAGCGAGGGGCTGAACAGACGAGCAGCACCATCGTCACTAGAAAAACGGCCAGTGCGGGCTTCCTTGAAACAATCCATTTCGTGGGGAGCAGAATGCGCGAGGTTGACTGTGTTTGCATGGCCCAAAAGTATATCATATGGCACATGGCTGACGCAGGCACTGGGGGGACCCGCGTTTAGAGGGTCCATTCCGCTGGTTCCGCAGCGCCTTGCTGTTGCACAAAGGGTAAGTTTCAGGACGAAATCCGAAGGCCCTAAAATCAAGGCTTCCAGCGTCTCAAAACTCTGTCCCGAAATCATGGCAAACGCGCACCATTCGGCCCCCGGATGGCGTTCGCGGCCAGTCCCAGAACCCTGTCCCAAAAACTGGGCCTGATTTCTGCGCCTAACGTCCTGCGAATTCACTTGGCCGGTTTGTCGCCGGCTCGCGGAGGTGCAGGGCGCAAGCTCCGTCCAAACGGCGTTCTGGCATGTGCGCTGTCAGCGATGCACTCCGTCAGCGAGATCGACCTTATTCTGACGCCCATGTGCGGACGAGGGCGTCCGCCCCACCACCGCTGCCTGCCGCTTCCCTTGTTATGTTGAACTGGAGGAGGCACCACATGCGCACGTTCTTCCTGTTCCTCTCGCGCCAGAAGCAGTTGCGGAAATGGATGGAAACCTCCCGCTGGGCCAGACGCTTGTCGGCCCGATTCGTGGCGGGCGACAATCTGCGCGACGCCCTGGCCACCTGCCAGCGGATCAATGCCGAAGGCATTGCCGTCACCCTCGATCACCTGGGCGAGAACGTTACGTCGCTGGAAGAAGCGGCCGCCTCCCGGGACGCCTACCTGCGGGCACTCAGCGAAATCGACAAGCTCAAAATCGACGGCAACGTTTCGCTGAAGCTGACGCAGTTCGGCATGGATCTATCGCTGGCCGAATGCGCCGCCAACGTGGAGGCGCTGGTCAGCCGGGCGGCCGCGCTGGGCACCTTCGTGCGCATCGACATGGAATCGAGCGAATACGTCGACCGCACGCTCGACCTCGTCGTCAGCCTGCACGACCGCTACAAAACCACCGGCACGGTGATCCAGGCTTACCTGTATCGCAGCCGCAAGGACATCGAAATGCTGTGCGCGCGCGGCATTCGCGTGCGTTTGTGCAAGGGCGCTTATCTGGAGCCTCACACGGTGGCCTTCCCCAGCAAGGCGGACGTGGACCGCAATTTTGTGGAACTGATGAACCTTCTGCTCGAAACCGGCGTATATCCGGCTATAGCGACGCATGACGAGAAGATCATCGAACAGACCGAGCGCTTCGTGGAGTCGCGCAAGATCGCGCGCGACTCCTTCGAATTCCAGATGCTTTACGGCATTCGCCGCGATATCCAGAGGCGGCTGGTTAACGAAGGATACCGGCTGCGGCTGTATGTGCCATACGGGCAGGCGTGGTATCCCTATTTCATGCGGCGGCTTGCGGAACGGCCGGCCAACGTCTTCTTCCTGGCGCGCAACCTGTTGCGAAGTTGAACAGGCGCGCGCTGGAAACTTAGCACTCCGCACTGGCATCCAAGCAAATATGCGGTACTGGGCCTATTTGGCGGGAAAGGTCGTCCTCTGCGCGGCGGTCATGTACGGACTGCTGTGCTTTTTGGACCATTTCTTTCCGGCCGATAACCACCGCCACCTCGTCCCGCCCGGCATCTTGTTGTATATGCTCCTGATGGGCCTGTGGTTCCTGTTGGGCAGCGGTTTGCTCTATCTCTGCATCCGGGACCAGCGTTGCCGCTGCCGGGTCTGCCTGCGGCGCCTGCGCATGCCGGTCGAAACCGGATCGTGGGGCGGCATGTTGCTGCTCGGCAGGCCGCGCATCGAGTACATTTGCCCTTACGGCCATGGCACGTTGAAGCTTGCCGAGCTGCAGATCTCCGGCCTGGAGAATCCCGAATGGAACCCTAACGGCGAGATTTGGGACGAGTTGTGCGCATCCGCGCGCGATGCGGACGAGCGGCCGTGATCGCGTCCCGTTTGCGCCAGGCAGCCGGTGTGGCGGTGCTGGCGATTTTAGCCGTTCTGGGTGTGCGGCTGATCCCTATTTACCTCCACAATCAGGAGCTGCAGCAGTTCGTGGAAGAGGTGACACATCGTGCCGCGGCGCCCACAAGCCCGGACGACGTGCTGCGCTCCTGGGTTCTGGCAAAGGCCGCCGATCTGGAACTCCCCGTAGTGGCCGATAACGTGCACATCCAACGCACAGCGGAAAGTGTGCGCATTGACGTGCGCTACGTGGTGCGCGTAGATCTGCCGCTTTATACGGTCGACCTGCACTTTTATCCCGGGGCTGGGAGCCGGTAGGACAGGCCTCCTGGCCTGTCCCGCTAAAGGATTTGTCGTGAGTTATCACGAGCGGCACCTTCCGCACTGGCAGCCTGAAGGCACGGCGCTATTCATCACATGGCGGCTGCACGGATCGCTCCCGGGATTGATCGAGGTCCTCAAGGGCCAATCCGCGGGGCAGCAGTTCGTGGCTATCGATCGGGTGCTGGATGAAGCGGCCACTGGTCCGCGTTGGTTGGCGGACGAACGTGTGGCGCAATGTGTCGTCGACGCGCTGTTCTATGGTGAACACCAACTCCGGTTATACCGGTTGCGGACTTGGGTTGTGATGAGCAACCACGTCCATGTTTTGATCTATCCCAAGGCACCGCTGTCGCGCATTACGAAAGCGATCAAGAACTTCTCGGCGCGCCGCGCCGATACGATTCTTGGCCGCGCCGGCCAGCCATTTTGGCAAGATGAATCCTACGATCATTGGGTGCGCAGCCCGGACGAGTTGGAGAAGATAGTTCGTTACATCGAAGCGAATCCAGTCACGGCGGGCTTGGTTTCTCAGCCACAAGAGTGGCGGTGGTCCAGCGCGTTCGCGGACAGGCCGGGAGGCCTGTCCTACTTATGAGAGAATTGTTGTTAGTGCCGGTAAAGAATTCCCACGCGAAGAGGAAGGTCAGAGTCCGGGTTCCGCGGAAAGCCTACCTGGTCCGGTTCTTTCTGCATCCCGCCGGCAAGGCTCTGGCGATTTCCTTCACGTTGGCTTTCATTCTGCTCGGCGGCGTGCTCACGTACTACTATTTGCAATACTCCCGCCTGATCGACCAGAAGCTGCGCGCCGGCCCTTTTGCCAATACTTCCAAGATCTTTGCGGCGCCCCGGCTCGTCGCGGCCGGCGACTCCACCTCGGCAGAGGAGATCGCCGCCGAATTGCGCCGCTGCGGCTACACCGAATCGCGTGGCAACGCCATCGGCTCGTTCCAGATGCGGCCGGATGGGGACGTCGAGATTTTCCCCGGTCCGGATTCGTATTTCGACGAGGAGGCCGGCCTGATCAAGTTCGCCAACGGCCGCATCTCGCAGATCGTCTCCCTGCGCGACAACACGGTTCGCGGCCAATACGAGCTCGAGCCGCAGCTCATCACCAATCTTTTCGATCGCAACCGCGAGAAGCGCCGCCTGGTAAAGTTTGCGGGCATCCCGAAGGTGCTGATCGACGCCGTCACCTCGGCCGAAGACAAGCGCTTTTTCCAGCACCAGGGCATCGACGTGCTGCGCATCGTCAAAGCGGCTTACGTGGACCTGAGGCAAGGGCGCAAGGAGCAGGGCGCCTCCACGCTGAGCCAGCAACTCGCGCGCAATCTTTGGCTGGAGCCGGAGAAGCGGTGGACGCGCAAGGTGAAGGAACTCCTGATGACGCTCCACCTGGAGAGCACCCTCTCCAAGCGCCAAATCTTTGAAGATTACGCCAACCAGATCTACCTGGGCCGCCGCGGCACGTTCAGCATCAACGGCTTTGGGGAGGCGGCGGAAGCGTATTTCGGCAAGGACATCCGCCAACTCACGCTGCCGGAGGCCGCCACGCTGGCCGGCATGATCCAGCGCCCGGGATATTACAATCCGTACCGCAATCCGGACCGTGTGCGCGAGCGCCGCAACGTGGTGCTGTCGCTCATGCGCCAGAACGGCGACATCGGCGACCGCGATTACGCACTGGCCGTGGATTCGCCGCTGAATCTGGCCAAAGGCGCCATCCAGTCGCTGGATGCCCCGTATTTCGTCGACGAAGTCAACGAGTGGCTGCAAAGCCAGTTTCAGGATATCGATTTTCAGGCCAGTTCGTTCCGGGTCTACACCACGCTCGACCTGGACCTGCAGCGGGCCGCCGCCGAGGCCATCCGCGATGGCATGCAAAGCGTAGACGATCTGATCCGCAAGCAGAAGCGCTTCAAGGGCCAGCCGATTCCCGAGGCGCAGTGCGCGCTGATCGCGCTCGACCCGCATACCGGCGAAATCAAAGCGTTGTCCGGCGGGCGCAACTACGGTGTCAGCCAGCTCAACCGCATCCTGGCCAAGCGGCAGCCCGGTTCCATCTTCAAGCCCTTCGTTTACACCGTCGCTATGAATACGGCCATCGAGGGCGGGCCCCACATCCTCACCGCCGGCACCACAGTCGTGGATGAGCCCACCACTTTCTGGTACGACAACAAGCCCTACGAGCCCAGCAATTTCAAACACGAGTTCCACGGCACGGTTACCCTGCGCCAGGCGCTGGCCAAGTCCATGAACGTGGCCACCGTCAAGGTGGGCGAGATGGTGGGCTTCGATACCGTCGTCGACCTGGCCAAAAAGGCGGGCCTGAATTACAACATTCAGCCCACGCCCGCCGTGGCACTGGGAGCCTACGAGGTGACGCCCATGGAGATGGCCGGCGCCTACACCATATTCGCGAATCAGGGCGTGTACGTGAAGCCCAGTTTCGTCTCCATGGTGCGCTCTCGGGACGGCAAGGACATCTACAACAACAAGAAGGAAGAGCGCCCGGTGCTGGATCCGCGGGTGGCCTACCTGATGACCAACCTGATGGAAGAGGTGATGCGCAGCGGCACCGCGGCCGGCGTGCGGGCGCGCGGTTTCGGGGTCCCCGCGGCGGGCAAGACCGGGACCTCCGACCACGATGGCTGGTTTGCCGGCTATACGTCCGACCTGTTGTGCATCGTCTGGGTGGGCTTCGACGACAACCGCGAGCTGGACCTGGAAGGCGCGCACTCGGCGCTGCCCATCTGGACGGAGTTCATGAAGCGCGCCCTGCAATATCGCGCATATCGCGATGCCAGCCCGTTCGAGGCTCCGGACGGCATCGTCTCCGCGCAGATCGATCCCGAGTCGGGAATGCTGGCCACGCCCTACTGTCCTACCAGTATCTCGGAAGTTTACATCTCGGGGACGCAGCCGGTAACGTCGTGCCCGCTGCACGCGAGAGGGCAGAGCGTGACGCAGGTGGCCGGCTGGGAAATGCCCGGCAATCCGCAGGTGGAACCGCCGCCCCGAGTGGGCACGCCGCCTCCGGCGCTCGGGGCGCGGCGGACGCCGCCGGTCCAGCCGCCTCCGGCCGAGACCGCTCAGAAGACCGAAAAGCCCAAAGAAAAGAAAAGCTTTTTCCGGCGCCTGCTGGGTGTGTTTAAATAGAGCCAGAGGAGGCCGTATGGTTTCCGCTCGCAACCTTGCCGTTCTTTTCGCAGCATGCCTGGCTTGGGGGATAGCTTCCGGGACAGCTTTTGCGCAGGATACCAAACCCGCTCTCGACTCCCAGCCCGCCGCCAAACCAAGCGTTTCCCCAACCGTCAACCCGCCGCTCACGCCCGAGGCCCGGGGCGACGTTTTCATGGCCCGCAAGATGTATCGCGAAGCCATCGAGTCTTACGAACAAGCTCCGCAGGATTCCGCGGTCGTCTGGAACAAACTGGGCATCGCCTATCACCAGATGACGCAGTTGGATGCGGCCATGAAGCGCTACCGGCACGCCATCCGTCTGGATGCCAAGTACCCGGAAGCCATCAACAATCTGGGAACCATCTACTACGCGGAAAAACGCTATGGCAAGGCTACCGGCTCGTACAAGCGGGCGCTGAAGCTGGCGCCCGGCTCCGCATCGATTTACAGCAACCTGGGCACCGCGTATTTTGCCCAGAAGAAATACAAAGAGGCTTGGGCTGCGTACAACACGGCTATCCAGCTCGACCCCGAGGTATTCGAACACCGCAACACTTATGGCGTGCTGCTGCAGGAGCGCACGGTCGAGGAACGCGCGCGGTTCCACTATTACCTGGCCAAGATTTACGCCAAGCAAGGCCAGAATGATCGCGCGCTACAGTATATCCGGAAGGCGCTGGAGGAAGGCTTCACCGATCGTAAGAAGCTGTTGCAGGACCCGGAATTTGCCGCCCTGCGGGACTTACCCGAGTTCAAGGAGCTACTCAAGCTGTCCCCGCGTGTCCTGTGAAGCTATCGGCGTTCAGCGTGCAGCTTTCAGCTACGCAGGCTTTGATCGTTATCCTGCTGGCAGGTCCGACTGCCTGCACGCGCCGCGATAGCCAGGGGACGGTCCCTCAAGTGGCCATCCTGCGCTTTGAAAACCTCTCGTCCGACGCGTCTCTGGATTGGATGGGCCGCGGTTTTGCCGAGATTGTGTCCGGCGACCTCCAAGGTTCGCCGCAGCGCTACGCAATCCAAGGGCGCACCCTGCGGGCCTTCGATGCGTCGCTCGGCAGGCGGCCCGGCGCGCCGGGAATCTCGGCCGAGAGCACCGCGGCGCTGGTGGCGGGCGCCAACGAAATCGTATACGGCGACTTCTCTATCGTCAATGGCGCTCTGCGTGCCACCGCCGTCGAGGAAGATCTGGTCACGCACAAGATGGTGCGCGCCGCTTCGGCCAGCGGTCCGGCGGGTGACGGCGTCTTTCCGGTGGCCGAGGCACTGGCGCGGCAGTTGGGCGAGACGCGGCCGTTCGGCACGCAAAACCAGCAGGCGCTGCGCGTCTACGTGGCCGCGCTGGAAGCGCCCGATCCCCTCGCGGCTTCCCAGGATTTCGCCCAGGCGGCCGCGGCCGACCCCGGCTTCGGGCGCGCCTACGTGCTCTGGCTGGACACGGCGATTGCCCAGCGAAACCGCGCCGAGGCGGATCGGATCGTCGAGCAAGCTCGCGCCCACCAGGACCGTTTCTCCGCGCTCGACCGGGCCGGGCTGGATCTCGGTGCAGCCGTTTTGCGCGGCGACTTTCATGCCCAACTGGCTGCGCGCCGGGAACTGGCGCGCCTGGATCCGGCGGATCCCAATCACCATCGCGCGCTGGCCGAAGCGCTCATGAGCATGCGCGACTACGATGGCGCCATCGTGGAATTCCGGCGCGCGCTCTCCATACGGCCCAACGACGCCGCGGCGCTGAACACGATGGGCTACGCGGCGGCTTATTCCGGCGACTTGCCCACGGCCATAAGGGTCTTGCGCGGGTATGAACAGTTGCGCCCGAACGAGCCGAATCCCCTGGATTCGCTGGGCGACGCGCACTTCGCCCTGGGCCACTTCGGCGAAGCGGAACAATTCTATCTGGCGGCGCACGCCAAGGACGCCGCGTTTCTAAGTGGCGGCGAAGTGCTGAAGGCCGCGCAGGCGCGCTTGATGACGGGCGATGTTCCGGGCGCGACGGCCCTGTTCCAGCGTTACCTTGGCGAGCGGGAGGCGGCGCACGATCCGCATGCCCCGTTGTACGCGGCGGCGTGGTCGTGGCAAACGGGCGCGCGGCGCGCGGCAATCGCCGGCCTGGACCGGCTGGCCCAGACAGTAACCCGATCCGATGCGGCGGGACCGATGCGCGAAGTCGCCAGCCGCGCCGACGCCCAGTCAGCCATCTGGCTGCTCAATGTGGGAGACCGTGCGGGCGCCGTGGAGCACGCCCGCAAAGCGGTAGCCGAGGCCGTCCCGGCGCCTTCGCCAATGGTTGCCCTGGTGGCTTTCCTGGCGCAGCCGGACTCCTTTCGGGCGCCCGCGCAATCTCCGTTTCGGGATTATGCGCGGGCTTACGCGCTGCTGTTTGACAAGCAGTTTCAGCCCGCCGCACAAGCGCTGGAGGAGATCCGCCGGCGTCCTACGAGCGAGCAGGATGACGGCTTGGACGTGCTGCTGGCGTGGGCCTACGAGGAGACTGGCGATTGGCAACGCGCTGAACCATTGCTGCGGCTCACACCGCTGCCGCAGGCCTCGGGCGTGCCGATGTTCTCCTCGCTCTATTTTCCCCGTTTGTTTTTCTTGCGCGGTGCGGTGCTGGATCGTGAGGGCCATCGCGCCGAGGCTGCCCGCTACTACCGGTTGTTCCGCACGCTCTCGGGTCCGGACAGCGCAACGCATTGATTGGAGGGCGGGCAATCCTGCCCGCAGCCGGCTTTCAGCCGGCTAGGCGAGCTTCGCTCGCCGAAGAGCGGGGCTCAAGCCCCGCGCGGGCTCAAGCCCGCCCTCCATTGCTGTGCTCACCGAATGTAGAAACCCAAGAGCCGGCTTTCAGTCGGCTCTGGCCGCCTAAAAAGGCGTCCCCAGAGGGGACCCCAGGCCCAGATTGGCCGCCCTCCAATTTATGCAGAATCGCGTCTCGTCTCGAAGCTAATCCTGCCGCAAAGCAGACGCGGGATCCACGCGCGCTGCGCGCCGCGCCGGAATGTAGCTGGCCGCCAGCGATACGATGCCGAGCACAGCGGCCACGCCCACATAGGTCACCGGATCGCTGGCTTTAACCTCGAACAGCATGCTGGCGACCACGCGCGTGGCGGCCACGGCGGCGACCAATCCGACCGCCAGGCCGATGCCGGTCAGCGCCATGCCTTGCCGCAGAATCAGCCGCAGGACGTCGCCCGTATCCGCGCCCAGCGCCATGCGCAGGCCGATCTCGCTGGCGCGCTGGCCTACCGTATACGCCACTACGCCGTAAACGCCGGCCATCGCCAGGCACACCGCGATCGCCGCGAACAGCCCCAGCAGCAAGGTGCGGAAGCGCGGCGAGGCCGTATTCTCCGAGAGCAGATCCTCCATGGTGGTGAACTTCACGGGAACTTCCGCCGAATGCGCGCGCACCTTGCGCTGGATCGGCCCCCAGAGCGCACTGCCCGCGGCCGACGCACGCACCACGATATTGAGCGCGGTGGAAGGCTGCGGGTGCTGCTCGTAAGGCATAATGATCTCGGGCGCCGGTTCAACCGCCGGCCCGTATTGCCGGATGTCGCCCACCACACCCACGATCTTCATGGGCTTCATGGAATCGAGGCCGCAGTAGATCGTGCGGCCCAGCGGGTCCTGGCCGGGGAACGATTTGCGTGCCAGCGCTTCGTTGATCACGGCGGTGAACGGCGCATCGTAAGTATCGCTTGCGTTGAAGTCGCGGCCGCGCTTCAACGGGATGCCCAGCGCGGCGAAGGCGCCCGGCGTCACCACCGACAGAACGGCGTTCGGCATAGCCGACGTGAATTTGCCCATGTGGCCGATGAAGTAGCCGCCATTCGACCACACAATGCCCGGCGTGTTACGCACGCCGCCGACCGCGGAAACGCCGGGCAGCGTCGCCAGATCGGCCATCAGATCCTTATAGAAACGGGTCGCGCGGCGCGCGTCTGCGAGGTTCGATGCCGGCACGCTGGATTCCATCACCAGCACATGCTCGGGACGGAAACCCAGCGCCACATGGTGCAGCGCGACGAAGCTGCGGATCAGCAGGCCCGCGCCCGCCAACAAGACCACGGACAGCGCCACCTCCACCACTACCAGCGTCGCGCGCGTCCGGCCGCCCTTTCCGCCCATTGCGCGATTTGCGCCCTGCTTCAGCGCTTCGTTCAAATCGGCGCGCGAAATCTGCAGCGCGGGCGCCAGGCCAAACAGCAGGCTGGCAATCACCGAGATGCCCAGCGTGAAGGCCAGCACCCATCCGTCGATGCCGCTTTCCGCCAGGCGCGGGACGTTGCCGGGCGCCAGCGCGACCAGCGCGTCCGATCCCCACTTGGCCAGCAGCAGTCCCGCCGCGCCGGCGATCAGCGCCAGCACCATGCTCTCCACGATCAACTGCCGCACGATGCGTCCGCGGCTGGCGCCCACCGCGGCGCGAATGGCGATCTCGCGGGTGCGCGCGGTGGCCCTCGCCAGCAGCAGATTCGCCACGTTGGCGCAGCCAATCAGCAGCACCAGCGCGACTGCGCCCAGCAATAGGTACAACGTCAGTTTCACATTGCGGACCATATCGTCGCGCATACGCGTTACCGCCACCGATTTGCCCGCGTTGCTGTCCTTGTACTGCTGCTCCAGGCGCGCGCCGATGGCCGTCATCTGCGCCTGCGCCTGCTCCAGGGTAACGCCCGGCTTCAGCCGCCCAACCACATAGTAGTTATGCGCGGAGCGCGACTCGGTCTCGGGGAAGACCACATTCGCCGGCAGCCAGATATCGGTTTCCTTCGGAAAGTGGAAGCGCGGCGGCAGCACTCCGGCGATGTTGAAACTTCTGCCCAGCATGCGCACCGCTTGCCCAGGCGCGTTGGCATTCGCCCCAAAGTGGCTCTGCCAGTATGAATAGCCGATGACCACCGCTCCGGCGCCGCCCGGCTTCAGCTCTTCGGCCGAGAACAGCCGGCCCGCCACCGGCTCCACCGCGAAGACCTGAAAGAGCTCCGGCGTGACCGCGGCCACGTGTGCGTACTCGGCCGATGCGCCGGACATCACCGACGTGGAATCGTCTTGATAGTAGGCCATGGCGGCGAATGCCGTGCTCTGATCGTGCCAGTCGTGGAAGTCCGGCGCGGAAACCAGGCCGTGGCCGCCGCTCTTCCGCCATAGAGACGAAAGCGTGACGATGCGGTCGGGATCGCGATAAGCCAGTGGCTTGAGCAGCACCGCGTTGACCACGCTGAACACGGCCGTATTAGCGCCGATGCCTAGCGCCATGACCACCACGGCGAGCAGGGTGAATCCCGGGTTCTTGCGCAAGGATCGCAGGGCGAATTTGAGGTCCATGCTTAAGCAGGCGCAGGGCCAGCCCGCAGGGGACTTCGGACAAAGGCAAATCAGCCGCCGATGAACGCAGATAAGACAAACTCAGGTTCTTTGTTTTCAATCGGCGTTCATCTGCGTTTATCTGCGGCCAATTGCCTTTAGATTGTCTCGAATACAACGGCGTGTCCGCTCTTGGGACGCCAGTGATCCATCTTCGGGCAGTCCATCACTGGGCCTTCTCGCCCTCGTGATGATCCAGAAAATCCTGATCGATCGCTTTGCGCCCGGCGAAGCCTTCGTGGGTGCCATGCCAGAACTGGATGGACGGCTCGTCCAGCTTCCAGCATAGGTAGACTTCCTCCCCGCGAAAAAGCGTAGGGAAGTCCACCAGCCCCTTGTCGAGGTCCTTCACCAAGACGCCGCTCTGCTCAAAGTTCTCCAGCAACGACCGCAGTTGCTGCCCGGCGGCGTCGCGGCGGGCCTTGTCTTCCGCCGCCCGCTCGCGGTTCACGACGATGCCGCCCATCATGGTAATGCGCGCCGCCAGCGACTGCACGGCGCGCTCCGCCGCGTCGTATTGCGACTTCAGGGCCACCGCCTCACGCATCCACTCGCGGATCTGCGGGAGCATCCGTTCGGCCTCCCACAGCGTGAAGCGTCTGGCCATGTCAGGCGACCGGTTCCGCGTAGTGCGTGGCCACGTAATCGTCCAGCATCCCGATGAACTCGGCCACGATGTGGTCGCCCTTGAGCGTGGTCAGCAGGCGTCCGTCCACGAAAACCGGCGCCTTGGGTTCCTCGAAAGTGCCCGGCAGCGAGATGCCGAGATTGGCGTGCTTGGATTCGCCCGGCCCGTTGACTACGCAACCCATCACCGCCACCTTCATGCTCTCCACGCCCGGATGCTTCGCCTTCCAGACCGGCATCTGCTCGCGCAGGTAGGTCTGAATCCGATCGGCCATCTCCTGGAAGAAGGTGCTGGTGGTGCGGCCGCATCCGGGGCAGGCGGTGACCTGCGGCGTGAAACTGCGAATGCCCAGCGACTGCAGGATTTGCTGCGAAACGATCACCTCTTCGGTGCGGTCGCCATTGGGCAGCGGCGTCAGCGAGGCGCGAATCGTGTCGCCGATGCCTTCCTGCAACAGGATCGCGAGACCGGCGGTGGTGGCCACGATGCCCTTCGATCCCATGCCGGCCTCGGTCAGCCCCAGATGCAGCGCGTAGTCGCAGCGTGCAGCCAGCGCGCGGTAGACATCCACCAGGTCCTGCACGCCGCTGACCTTGGCGCTGAGAATGATGCGGTCGTGGGCCAGGCCGTACTGCTCGGCTGCGGCCGCCGATTCGACAGCGCTCGCCACGATGGCATCGAGCGTTACTGCGCGGGCATCCTTGGGCTCCGCCAGGCGCGAGTTCTCATCCATCATGCGGGTGAGCAAAGCCTGGTCGAGCGACCCCCAGTTCACGCCGATGCGCACCGGGCGGTTGTATTCGATCGCCGCCTCGATCATGGTGCGGAAATTGTCGTCGTGCTTCTTGCCTATGTTGACGTTGCCCGGATTGATCCGGTACTTGGAAAGCGCCCGCGCGCACTCGGGATACTTGCGCAGCAGGATGTGGCCGTTGTAATGAAAGTCGCCGATGATGGGCACGCGCACGCCGAATTTGTCGAGGCAGTCCACGATCTTCGGGACGGCCGCGGCTGCCTGTTCAGTGTTCACCGTGACGCGCACCAATTCGGAGCCGGCGCGCGCCAGCGCCATCACTTGGTTTACCGTGTTCGCGACATCGGCCGTGTCGGTGTTGGTCATGGACTGCACGACAACCGGATGATTGCCGCCCACTTTGACACCTGCCACGTCTACCACTGCCGCCGCGCGGCGGGGCTTCACTGCCATCGATCCTCCAAGGGGAACTTTGATTTTAGCATCTGGCTCTGGCGGCCACCGGGCCGGGTCGCATATAGTGAAGTTGTGACCGCTGGGGAGCGTACGATCTGACTACGCAGGGAGGCGCGACGGATTTCGCGGCAGAGCCGGGTTATCATCACGCTCGAACCTCGTAATACGAGCCCATGCCGTCAAGGTCTGTGACAAAGCGTGCCGGAATTTTGTACCGCTATACCGACCTAAGCACTGTCCGTTCATTTGCATGGATTCTCCGTGCACAGTCAGCCCACGACTGTAAGGGCCGAGGAACCGCTCGCCGTTGAAATGGATGAGGTGAGACGGTGATTCGGCTACCCAAACGTCCGTTTCCCATGCTATGTGGCGAAGGTACCGGCTCATGATTGCACGGGTGGGGAACGCGGTCACGTACACGAGACCTGCTGTCGATCCGGCAAACAGCCGTGACAATTCAGCGTGGCGCTTCCCATCAACCGGGCCGTGGCTGGTGACGGACTCCACGAGCACAAGCCAGTTCTTTTCGGGATAGTAGAGCACCACGTCTGGCATTTTCCCATGTGCATCGACGCTCACGCCGAGGCTGGCGAGCAGGGGAGCATCGAGGTAGCCCCACTTGTCGCCGGTATCGCCCGCAGAAATCAGAAGGCCTCCGGGGACGAACCGCGCCGCAAAGTCTTCAATGACGGCGCGGATCAGCTCACTATGCTTGCCGGGGCTGAGGTTGATTTTCAGACCAGGTGCTATCCGGACAGGAATGAGTTTTTGCTTGCGCTCATGGGCGTATTGCGCGGCAAGGGTCTGCCGTTTCGCAAGGTAGGCCGTCAGGTTGTTATGCCAGCGTTTGGTGCCGAAGCTCCGCAAGAGGGCGAGCGCGGCGGGTTCGATTTGGTAGACTGCGGCGGGGCTGTTCACGGGGCGGTCGGGCTTGTCGGGGTTGTAGAGAGCGATACCGGCGTCAACAAACTGGTGCATGCTATGGCGGCGGAAGGTTTCACGGGTGTTCGGCGCATACTTCTTTTCGTGGTGCTCGCGAATCCAATCCATGATTGGCGTAATGCCCATGAGCGGGTTTTGCGCCTGCGCCCAGGTACGACCTGGCCTGAGATCGAGTAGCGCCAGAAGGCAAAAGGCTGAACGCTCATTCTGCTGCTCGCGGGGCAAGCCGAGAGAAAGCAGAATCTTCTTCGCGTTGTCGAAGCGGTCCGTATCTTTCATTCGGCGAGCTTCTTCAGTTGGTCGTCGAGCGACGCCTGCGTAAGCTCGATCTGCCCGCGTGCCCATTTTCCCAAAGCGATTAGCGCCGGCCGGCCTGGGTACTTCATCAGGCGAAGGTCCGTTGCATTGACCTGTGTGTGCCCGTTGAAGCGGCGGAAATGGTCGTCAACCGCGGTCGTGTTCAGGAATGCCGCCAGGCCGTGCGCGAGGTTTTCTGGCAAGCCGCGCTTGTCTTCGTGAAACACATTGAGGTGATTTTCAAAGCCCAGCATGGGGGCATCCGGGAAGGCGGCGGGGGTGACCACGCTTGCAACGATGCGGCGGCGCTCCTCCTTCGCAGAGAAACGCCGCGCCACGGTATAAAACCCGTTCGGATAGAGCCATCTTTTCGTGTCGGTGTTCAACTTGATGGCGTTGCCACGCTTCACGCCCTCGCCAGGCCATCGCGTGGCGTAGCCGATGAAATGGCCGGGATAGAGTAGGGGAACCGTTCCCCTGGTTGGGTTCTGCTGGATGTGGTCAAGCAATCTGAAATCTACAACCGGACCGGTGGAAACACCGACGCCAATATCGTGCAGAGAAAAGCGGATGCTAGAGGCGAGCTCGATGGCATTGCGCTCAAGCGAAGTCGGTACGTGAATAAACTGCCCCGGGTCGTCGGGGAAAACGATCCGGTCAAAGGGGTGCTCGTGCGTCAGGAGGTCGGTGAAGGTATCGTCCGCCGAGTTGGAAATGGTCACGTTGCCCTGGATGCCGCCGCGTTCAAGCCGTATGATGACGTTCTCCTGGAGAACGTCGTCGTCTTTGAAGGCCTTGGTCCGTGACGCGAACAGGTGAATATGCCTGAGAGCAGCATGGCGCAAAAGAAAAGTCCGAAAGGGGCGGTAATAAGGCCCGTTGCAAAAACTTCGCGGGATGATGGCAACGACCTGGCCGCCCGGTTGCATCAGCGTGAGCGTGAGCGCGACAAAAGCCGAATAGAGGTTTACAGTTTCTATGCCGGCGTGGCGCAAGATGAGGCGGTGCTCGGATGCGCTGTTGATTTTCTTGTAAGGCGGATTGAGAATGGCGTGCGTGAAGCGGCGGGAGGTTTGCATGCGCCTGCAGGCCGCCTCCAAGATAAAATCGCCGGCAGAGACCCGGTATGTGACGGGCAACCTTGCGGCGTACCGCGCCAGGGTCATCTCAAGGTGAGCCCGGAGCGACGCATCGATTTCATGTACTTCCACTTCGGCATTCTGAAAATTCAGTCCGTTCGCGGCGCTCCATCGGTCAAGAAACGCGCAGGTAAGGGCGCCTATGCCGGCGCCGGCGTCGAGCAAACGGCAGGTTTGAAGTGTGCTCGACGGAAAGAGCGAGGCCATGAAGCGCGCCACGGCGGCCGGTGTCATGAACTGGCCCAGTTCCGTTTTTCGTTTCAGCACAAGGCGTGGCGCGACCTCCCGACGTAGTGCGTCCGCGTGATCGAGTAGCTGCGTAACCAACTCTTTATGATCCCCTATCTTTAATCGGTATTCAACGCCCCCCACATTAGCGGGTTTGGGAGAACGGCGAATGGGGCATTCAGCCCGACATTTTGGGAATGCACGTCACGGAAGGCAAACTCTGGGCGTACAACGATCCGCGATGCCGGCTAAGCCAGTGCAAGAAGGATGAGTTGGACTTGGATCCGGCTGGCGGAGAAATATCTGCGCCATCGCTTGATTGACGGTACCGGTTATATCGGCCGTGTCGGTGTTGGTCATGGACTGCACGACAACCGGATGATTGCCGCCCACTTTGACACCTGCCACGTCTACCGCTGCCGCCGCGCGGCGGGGCTTCACTGCCATCGATCCTCCAGGGGGAACTTTGATTTTAGCATCTGGCTCTGGCGGCCACCGGGCCGGGTCGCATATAGTGAAGTTGTGACCGCGGTGGAGGCGTACGAGTTGACAACCCAGGGAGGCGCGACGGATTTCGCGCGGCTGATTGCGGCGTGCGAGGCGTTCGGACCGTATTGCCTGATCGGCGGGCTGGCCGTAAATTGCTTCGTGGAGCCGGTCTATACGCTGGACGCCGATATTGTGATTTCTCACTCCCTGAACGCCATGACACCGCTAAGCCAGCTCCGCATTCAGTTCACAACCGACGACAGATATCAGGCGTTCCTAGCCCGGTCTGTCGAGGCTGAGGTTCTGGGAGTGCACGCGAGGATCGCTTGCCTGGCGGACGTCACGCAAGGCAAGCTCTGGGCCTACGGCGATCCGCGGCGGCGTCTGAGCAAGCGCAAGAAGGACGAATTAGATTTGATTCGGCTCGCGGAGGCGTATCCCGAGCTGAAGTCTCTCTACCCTGCCGAGCTACGCGAGCAACTCGACCGCGAATGATCTTTGGCCCCCGCGCGGCTGGCGACAGCCTCGGCGCCGCCGGCAATTCCCGTTTGGTCCGGCAGTTTCAAAACGACCATGAGAGCCGGCTAAGGACGCCTGATGAACGTGCCGCCCTTTACATTGGGGTCCTTCGTCATCTTGAAGTCGCCCGTCTTCGCCGCATCGTCGAATTCGATCATTACATTGTCGCCGATGTTTTTCATGTGGTAATAGAGCCACAGCTCAACTGGATAATTCCTCGCGGGATCGCCGCCCTGGGCTGGACGGCCTTCAGGATGGAGCTCTTTTTCGTCGGACGGGCCGAACATGATGTAGATCCGGCCGCGATCGGTCTTCCAGCCCGGAACCGAGCGCCAAGTGAAGAGCCTGTTGGCGAACGCGATGCGCCGGTAGTGTTCGTCTTTGAACTCGTTTTCGGGAGTGCCCGGCGTGGGATCGCGGCGCAGCCAGAATTGTTCGATGAAATGGTCGCGCTCCGCATCGGTTCGCAGGCTTTGGAATGCGGCGCGCTCCCGGTCGTCGATGATGTAGACCACCTCTTCTTCGAGCCACTTGGTGTAGCGCGAGACTTTCGGCTGCGCCGTGGAGGGCTGGTTCTGCGCCGGAACGCTTGCCTGCCAGGCGACTAGCGCGCCAGCCACGGCTATAGTCAAAATGCCGGCCGACAAGAACGGCGCCAACGCGAGCCCTTCGGGCTGGTAAAGCAGACGGCGAATGCGTTTCACAAGACTTCCTCCTGTAGCTGCCAGCGCGGCTCGGTCCGCCGCCCAGCGGGTCTGTTCCAAAGCGGCCAGAGCGGCGGCGTATTCGCGTGCGTCGCCGCTGGTCTCGACTACCAGATCGTCACAACAGTTCTCGCGCTCGGCGCGGATCACGCCGGATATCCACCAGATCGCCGGATGGTAGAACAGGAAGCCCTCCACCGCCGTTTGCAGCAGATTCGCCAGATAGTCGCGGCGCGCGATGTGCGCCAGTTCGTGCAACAGAATCGCTTCCACCTGGGCGGCGGGCATTCCCGCCAGCATACCGACGGGCACCAGAATCACGGGGCGCAGGTAGCCGATGACCACCGGCACATCGGCGAGACATGTCTCCAGCAGCGCGACGGGCTTGGAGACCCGCAGCCTGGCGCTGAGATGCTGGAGCCGTAGCGGCCACGGATCGGGCGCGCGACAGACGCCCCGATCCCGCACACGCTCGGCCGCCATCCAACCGGCAACACTGCGCAGATGGAAAACAACGACGCCTGCAACCCAGAAAGGCGCCAACCACGGCAGTATTTCCTCGATACGGAATCGCGCCGCCGGGCCGGGTGGGGATTGGTTTTCAACCAGCGGCGCTCGAGGGATGGCGTGAGGGATCGCCGTGGCGGAGCCACTTCCTTGCGACGAGACAAGACAGAACGTGAGCGCGAATCCCGCGAGCACGCCGGACATTGCCGCGCAGGCCCAAGCGTACCGGGCGCGCGGCGATCTTACGACGAAGAGGACCGCCAGCAGGATAAGGGCGGCGACCGCGCCTTCCCACAGGGAGTGAAACAATGTCCAGCCGACGGCCTTCGCCAGAGGCGTGTGTACGAGGCGCTCGAATGCCGTCATCGCGTCCTCTTTCGATATTCGTCGAGCAACCCGCGCAGCTCCGCCAGTTCCTTCTTCGAGGCTTTCCGGGCGGACAGCGCCCCTAACAGGAGACTTTTGGCCGACCCATCGAATGCGCGGCTGAGCAGGTCGCCGGCCAGTTGCCGCTGGGTCCATTCGCGCGGCCGCGCGGGCTCGTAAACGTGGGAGCGCTCGGTTTCATCGCGTCGCACCAGCCCTTTCTCGGCCATCACCTGCAACTGCTTCAGCACGGTGGTGTACTGCGCCGGTTTGCGGCCGGCGATGATTTGGTGCACGTCGCGCACGGTGCTCGGCCCGCGGCTCCAGAGCACAGTCAGGATCTCCAGTTCGGCGTCGGTGGGTTTGGGCGGCTCTCCGGGCATCTACGACGACTGTACTACGATGAAGCTCGTATGTCAAGGCCCGAGGTGAAGAAAACGATCCGGGAAGCCGGGCCCTCCGCGGTCTTCCCGGCAGGCTCGATCGGTTCGAGCCACGCTTCGGCCTCGCGACGCAGGGACGCGGAGACTCTCAGCTCCGCATTGGCAGGGCCAGTGGAAATGCCCGGGCGGGACTGGGAGTCCCGCGCCAAGCGCGGACTGAAGTCCGCGCCAGCAAGCTAAAGCTTGCGCCACGAAGATGGCCGAACCCCAGGGGCGGGACTGGGAGCCTGCCCCACTCTTACGCGCCGGCCTGTGCAGTTTTCATGGCCGCGATGCGCTCCTGCATCCGGCGGGTGAGGTGCGGCGTGATGCCGAGCAGGCGCTCCACAACCATGAGCTGGGCGCGATGGTGCATCTCGTGCTCCTTTGGGCCGAGCAGCATCTCGAAGCGCGACTTGCTCGGCGGGACTACGCCCTGCGGGGACTCGACCCGCTCCGCGAGGAAATCTGCCGTGAGGCCTTCGAGGGCGCACGCGAATTTCTCGCCTTCGCCGCGTAGCAGATCCAGTATTTCATTCTTGGAGCGGGGCGCCTTCTCCTCGGCGGTCATCTGCGCTAAGAGGCCGAAGAAATCGAAGCCCTCCATCGTGCTGCGATGCTCGACAAAGTGCACCTGTTCCTGGAAGCGCGCGCCCACCGCGATGTGCACCAACGTCTCGGCCACGGAGCGCGACTCGGGCGTGACGCGATAACCGTAGTGCGCCTCGGGAATCTCTTCGGCAATCTGTATGGTGTTGTTGCGAACGGTGCGGAAGGCGGCGGCCAGTTCTTGGGGTCCGTAATACGTCATGGTAAGTGCTCCTCCACGTGAGATGAAGACCAGTGTAGCTCCGATGCTAACCTACCACGATGAACCGAATCGCTGTGTTGGGCGCAGGCAACATGGGCGCCGCGCCGAGGAGATCGCCAGCAAGTTCGGCATTACAGTCACCGCGGAGCGAAACCGCGAGGCCGCCGCGGACGCCGATCTGATCGTGCTGGCGGTGAAGCCGTCCACTTTGCCGAAAGTCCCGGCGGAAATCCGCGACACGCTGCACGAGGACCAGATCCTCATTTCACTGGCCGCCTCGCTGCCCATCAGCCTCATCGAAAAGCTTATCGGGCGGAGCATGCCGGTTTTTTGCGCCATGCCCAATATTCCGGTAGTGGTGGAAGAGGGCGCCACGGCGGTGGCGGCGAACTCTGTCGCTACCATCGCGCAGCGCGCGCTGGTGGAGAGCAATTTCCGCGCGGTGGGTGTGGTGGTTTTCGTCGATGAGGACCTGATGCACGCCGTCACGGCGCTCTCGGGCAGCGGTCCGGCCTACGTCTACATGGTGATCGAAGCGCTTATCGCGGGGGGCGTGAAGATGGGCCTTTCGCGCGAAGTTTCCACGCGCCTGTCCGAACAGACCGTGCTCGGCGCGGCCAAACTGGTGCGCGAGACGATGCTCGATCCGGCCATCCTGCGCGACCAGGCGATCACGCCGGGCGGCGTCACCATCTCGGCCATTCACGAACTCGAAAAACATGGGCTGCGCTCCATGCCGATCTCCGCCGTGGAGACCGCCACGCACCATTCCGAGAGCCGCAGCCGCGGGCTGGTGGCCAAGTTCGGCGGATAGGCTGACAAGAAACCGCTCCCTGACGGTCGCGGCTCGGTAACGGTCGCGTCGGCCGTCCGCGCGAACGATGCTACATTCAATTTGTGTTTAGCCGTGTCATCTGGATCGTGCTCGACAGCGTCGGCATCGGCGCGATGCCCGACGCCGCCGCGTATGGCGATGCCGGCAGCGACACGTTAGGCCACATCGCGCACCGCCGCGCGTTGCGCCTGCCCAACCTTTGCCGCCTGGGTCTCGGCAACATCAAGCCGCTGGAAGGGCTGCCGCCCGCCAAGGCGCCGGCCGGATCGTTCGGGCGCTGCGCCCTTCGCTCGCCCGGCAAAGACACCACCACCGGCCATTGGGAGATGGCGGGCATCCTTTTGGAGAAGCCATTTCCGCTTTACCCGCATGGATTCCCGCGCGAAATCATGGACGAGTTCGAGCGCCGCATCGCGCGCCGCACGCTGGGCAACAAGGCCGCCTCGGGAACTGAAATCATCCAGGAACTGGGGGCGGAGCACATGCGCACCGGGTCTCCGATCGTCTACACATCGGCCGATAGCGTGTTCCAGGTGGCCGCGCACGAAGAAGTCATCCCGCTGTGGGAGCTGTACAAGATCTGCGAAACCGCGCGCGAGCTTTTGCGCGGGCCGTATGAAGTGGGACGGGTGATCGCGCGGCCGTTCGTTGGCTCGCCCGGCTCGTTCACCCGGACGCCCAACCGCAAAGACTACGCCGTGCCGCCGCCGCGCGGCATGCTGCTCGACGTGCTCGACGAACATGGCGTTCCGGTGCACAGCGTCGGCAAGATCTTCGACGTGTTCCTGGGCCGCGGCATACGCGACTACGCGAAGACCAAGAACAACGCCGACGGCATGGCGCATACGCTGGCAGCCATGCGGTCGTTCGACGCCGGATTGATTTTCGTCAACCTGGTGGATTTCGATCAGCAATACGGGCACCGCAACGATGTGGACGGATATGCGGCGGCGCTGGAGCAGTTCGACGGCTGGCTGCCGGAATTCTTCGCGGCGGAGGAGGAGGGCGACCTGGCGATCCTGACCGCCGACCACGGTTGCGATCCCACCACGCCGTCCACCGACCATAGCCGCGAGTATGTTCCGCTGCTGGTGAGCGGGCCGCGCGCCCGGCGCGGCGTGAACCTGGGGCTGCGGCCGTCGCTGTCGGATATCGGCCAGACCGTGGCCCAGAATTTCGGAGTGAGAATCGCGAACGGAACCACTTTCTTACCGGAGATTATATGAGAAAGCCCATCATGGCGGGCAATTGGAAGATGTACAAGAACCCCGCCGAAACCACTGCATTTTTCGAGAAGTTCCGGCCTCTGGTCGAGAAGTCGGAGCACTGCGAGATCGTGATTTGCCCGCCCTACACGAATATCGCCGCGGCCGTCGCTGCCGCCCGGGGTACGCGCATCGGCATCGGCGCGCAGGACTTGTATTGGGCCAAGGAAGGCGCCTTCACAGGCGAGGTTTCCGGGCCGATGATCAAGGCATCCGGGTGCACGCACGTGCTGGCCGGGCACAGCGAGCGGCGCCAGTATTTTGAGGAGACCAACGAGACCGTGCTGCAGCGAACGATTGCGGCGCTGGACGCCGGCCTGACGCCCATCGTGTGCGTGGGCGAGCGCCTGGCAGAGCGGGAATCGGGCGAAACCGAGGCCGTGCTCGCACTGCAGTTTCGGGCAGGCATCGGCTTGCTGAGTGCCGAGCAATTCGCGCGCATTGCGATCGCTTACGAGCCGGTGTGGGCCATTGGCTCGGGTAAGACCGCTACGCCGGAGATGGCTGCCGATGCGCACCGCGTGCTGCGCGGGCAAGCCCGCGGGCGTTACGGAGCGGCGGCCGCGGACGCGGTTCGCATCCTATACGGCGGCAGCGTCAAACCGGATAACGTTCGCACCTTGATGGCCCAACCGGAAATCGACGGCGTGCTGGTGGGCGGCGCGAGTTTGGACGCCAATTCGTTCGCGAGCATCGTGAACTTCTAGCCCGTCGTGGCGCACGCTTCAGATTTAGCGTGCAGGGGCGAACTTCAGTTCGCCCTGCGGGACGTTAGTCCCGCTTTGCGGGACGTTAGTCCCGCTAGATCGGTGACTTGCACAGTGGTTCTCTGGAGAGCTCGCCATCTTCGGCGGGGCTAAAGCCCCGCGCGGGCTGAAGCCCGCCTTCCATCCGAAACTCAAGACCGTGGGCTGAAGCCCACGGCGGCACGCTGAAGCGTGCGCCACGAAGACAACTTAGTGCTTGGGGCCTAAGCCCAGCGCGATGATCGAAAGAGAGTCCAGCTTTCCGCTAGCTTGCAGGTTCTGATCCTGCTGAAAGCGGCGCAGGGCATCGGCCGAATCCTGACTCCAAACGCCGGTGGCCTCTCCGTGGAGATAACCCTTCTTGGCGAGGGCTTCCTGAATCTCCTTGTAGCGGTCGGGTGTGGGCGCCGTCTGTCCCGCGCGCCGTGTGGATCGTGTCGAGCGCGCCGAGGGCTTTTGCACCGTGTGCGCCCCGCGCGTCGCGTGGGCCGACCGCACCGAGGTCTTGCGCTGGATGCGCCGCGCCGGCGCCGTTCTCTTCTTAGGGGATGCCGCCGCGGTTTTGGGGTGCGCGGGTTTCCTCTTCGGAGTAGTGGCCGCCAGCAAACCGGCTGAGCAGATGAGCCCGGCGGCCAGAACCGCGATGAGTTTTCGAAAGTGCAATGGTTCTCCCGCTATGGGTGGTTGGGCAGCGAACCGGCCAGGAACAGCGGAGTCCACTTGCCGCGCTCAGTTTGCCGCAAGACACGGAAAGCCACCGCTTCGCCCGGCTTGAGCGTTTGCTGGATGCGTTTGACGTCGTCGGTGGTATGCACCGGTTGCCGGTTGATCTCCACGAGCACGTCGGCGCGCCGCATGTCGATATCCTCGGCGAACGAATTCGGCTCCACGGAGCTGATCAGCACGCCGGGCTGCTTGATGCCCATGTTCTCGCGGCGGGCATCGGTGAGGTTTTCGATTTTAATCCCGAAAAGGGCCTGCGTGCCTTCCACGGGGCCGCTCTCTTCCTCTTTGCCGGTTCCGAACTGCTCCGGGAAGACATGCGCCAGGTCGGCCACTACGACATGGAAATCCATCGGCTTGCCTGCCCGCAAAACGGCGATGGTCAGAGTGTTGCCGATGGGAGTGCCGGTTACGCGCTCCACCAACTCGTCGCCATTGCGAATGGGCTTGCCGTTCACGGCCACGATGATGTCTTCGGCTTTGATACCCGCCTTGTCCGCCGGACCACCCTCGGGCACCTGCTCGACGAACACGCCCTCTTTGGCGCCATTGGCTTTCAGCAGCGCCTCGGCCCTGGAGTCGTCCGACCGCGCAAACCTGACGCCGATGGAGCCGCGGACCACTTTGCCGTTTTTGATGATGTCGTTATAAACCTTCACTGCCTCGTTGATGGGCAGGGCGAAACCGATGCCTTGATAGCCGCCCGAGCGGGATGCGATGGCGGTGTTGATGCCGATCACTTCGCCGTTGATGTTCAGCAGCGGGCCGCCGCTGTTGCCGGGGTTGATGGCGGCGTCGGTCTGGATAAAATGCTGGAACTGCTGGCCAGGCTCGACGTCGCGCCCTTTGGCGCTGATAATGCCCAGGGTCATGGTTTCCTCGAAGCTGAACGGCGAGCCGATAGCGATGGCCCAATCGCCCACCTGCACCGCGTCGGAATTGCCGATGCGGGCGGGCGCCAGGTTGCTTTTGCCCTCCACGCGAATCACCGCCAGGTCGGTGGGGGCGTCCACGCCCACTACCTTGGCGTCATATTGAACGGTACTGCCCATGAACTTGACTTGAATGCGGTCGGCTTTGTCTACGACGTGATTGTTGGTCAGGATGTACCCGGTCTTGTCCACCACCACTCCGGAACCCAGGGCAGTCGTGCGGTGCTGCGGAATCTGCGGAATATTGCCGTTGCCAAAGAACCGTTGGAAGAAATCTTCCATGTTGCCTTGATCGCCCTGATCGCCTTGATCCTCCTCATCGCCGTTATCGGGTTGCAGCGGGGTGGCACGGCGGCGGTTGCGCGTCTGCGCCGGCGCCTTGGGCAGATAGGTGGTCGAGATATTGACCACGGAGGGCTCCACTTGCTTGGCGATCGCGGCAAAAGAATTCTGCAACTGCACGGGATTGGGAATGGTGAGGGGGGTGGCCCCGGGAGCTGCCGGGTTGTCCTTGGCGGCCTTCGCGCCGGTGTTCACCAAGGTGCCGATCACGATACCGAGGGCCAGGGTGAATAGGATCAGAGTGAAAGACAGCAGCTTCTGTCTACGCAACTTGTCAAAGAAACTCATGGGGTTATTTCGCTCCTTCGCGGACTTGCGGTCTTTCATTATTATACTGCGCGGCCGCCGCCCGGTTGCGCGCCTTGTTGCAATGGATGCTGCCGTGGAGGGGAGGGTTTCAACTCTACCACGAGGATGCCAGCCAGGATCAGGCCCGCGCCCGCCGCCGCTCGGGCGGAAAGGGTCTCGCCGGTCAGCAGGTAGGAAGTAATCCAGGCAAATAGCGGCTCCAGCATAAAGATGAGCGCGGTGCGGGTGGAGGTGGTGTAGCGCTGCGCCCAGGCCTGGAACGTAAAGGCGAGGGCGGTGGCGAAAACACCCGTGATGACGATGGCCGCCCACACCCCCGGAGTCCAGCGGATGTGGGGCGTTTCCATTCCGCGGAAAAGCGACCAGGCCAACAGCGCCGAAATCCCGATCTGGGCGGTGGACAACAATTCGAAGCTGGCGGCGGCCGAATAGCGGCTCAATACAAGGATGTGGGCGGAGTAACAGGCCGCGCAGCAGACGGTCAGCAGATCGCCGCGATTCATGGCCAGCGTGGCGCCGGGCAGCGCCGGCAGCGTCATGAGGGCCATGCCGCAGGTGGCCAGCAGCACTCCACCGATCTCGCTGGCGCGCGGTTTATTCCGATAGACCGCGGCGGCAAGCAGGGGCGTCATCACGGCGGTGAGGCCGGTCAGAAAGGCCGATTTGGGAGCGGTCGTGAATTCGAGGCCGATAGTTTGAAAGGCGTATCCGGAAAAGAGAAATGCGCCGGCCAGGGCGCCTCCCGCCAGCGACCACCGCGGATTCCGGGGATGGCTCCAGGAGCCGCGGAAGAGAACCAGCAGCACGGCGGTCGCCAAGGTGAAGCGCAAGGCCAGAAAAAGGACCGGCGACACATCGCGCAGGGCTTGCTTGACTACCACGAAGGTGGCGCCCCAGATGAGGGTGTTGACGACCAGCGCGGCTTCGGCGCGCCGCTGGAGGGTACCCTCGGGGCCCCGCATAGGCGTTAAGAAAAGCCGCCGCACGCCGGGGCGGGCTGTGGACGACGGCAATCGCGTCTCCAGGATCTTGCGGACGGTGCGGCGTGCTTTGACACTCTATGGCTGGACCCCAGTTGGGCACAATTGGGCGGGATTGTATTACTAAACGTCAAAATCTTCGCGGGCGGAGACGATTCTCGGTTCGCAATAGCAGGCGGTGGGTCAAAGAATCGGCGTTCATCGGCGTTCATCGGCGGCCAATCGTCTTGGTTGCGCCGGAAGGCATTCGCTGATTCAAGAAAAACCATATTGGCCGGTAGAGTAGGACGGAGAGCAACAGAGGAATCTGCCGGCTCACCGTCCCCTCGTCGAACCGGACGTGCGGATTTCCCGCATCCGGCTCTCCTGAAAACCTTGGTCACAGGCTCA
>Ga0181536_10001651_pt1 | contig 25888 bp, 25 predicted proteins | sample PEATcosm2014_Bin_41_FD_121105 | JGI IMG/M metagenome (GOLD analysis project Ga0181536, IMG submission 121105) | Peatland microbial communities from MTU Mesocosm Facility, Houghton, MI, USA - PEATcosm2014_Bin17_60_metaG | ecosystem: Environmental > Terrestrial > Soil > Wetlands > Peat | place...
ATGTTTCGCTCGAAAAGGATGCGCCGGACGGGCGCCCGATCGAACGCTTCGGGGACATCGTCGCCCATGCAATCTTGGGTGGATTGCATCACCGGTACGCACGAATCTAGTTTTTGGAAGCGAAAGGCATCAGGCCCGGTCACGTCAGTGCTAACTCAAATATTCTCACTTCGCTTCTGCATGATGCGGTGGCGAGTTGGCAGGGGACGATCCACTTCCAACCGTTTTCGTTCAGGATCAAATTTAGTCAGCGGCTCAACTTCGGCCAATGAGGCAAGACTTCGACGGGCTAGTTCTTGATACTGACGGGTGCCCTCAATTTTCATAGCGAGGTCATCATCTGTCAATTCACGAAGGATTCGGGCCGGCACGCCAGCGACCAGATGCTTCGGGGGAATTTTTGCGCCAGCTTTGACGAAGCTCATCGCTGCTACAATGGACGACTCGCCAATCGTCGCATAATCCATAATGACGGCATTCATTCCGACCATAGCGTTGGAGCCGATATGAGCGCTATGAATGATCGCGCCATGGCCGATATGACCGTCACGACCAATAATCAGATCAAAACCCGGCAAGCTGTGCAGCGTGCAATTGTCCTGAACGTTGCAACCATCCTCAAGGATGAGCCGACTGAAATCGCCGCGCAATGATGCGCACGGTCCGACATAGCATCCGGCGCCGACGATTACGTCGCCGATCAAAACCGCATCGGGATGCACGAAGGCCATTGGATCGATGACGGGTGAGATTCCGTCGATCGAGTAGGTCTTGTATCTGCGAGAGCCCATAGCAACAACCTTGCATACAGCTGACAATTTGCCAAATAATTTTTGTAGCGGACACGAAGCGTTGACTGTTGATATGGATCAAGCATTGCTTGGTTAGAATTACGGACGGCAGGCAGCAATATGAACCTCAAAGTGGATGCGGCTACATGGTGGATTGCCGGGAGTGCGTCGCCCGCTTTAAATCCGGTACCGAGCGTATGGCCGACGCGGTCAAGGGTCTAATTTGATAACACGTCGTCCGATCCCTGTTGGCCGCCGAAGTCCGGCGTGGGCTGCCAATGCTGCATCGATCGCCGATTTGGCTTCCGGAAGAAAAGGTACGACTCGGCGCGCCGTCAAATCGACGTGGAGGAACATGATCTCCTCCATCGCGACCCGATAACCATTTTGCAGGTGAAACATCTCATGGGCGATATGCAGGCGCTTAGCATCGGCCCCCATTACCTGGGACGTGATACGAACTCGCTCGCCTTCAAGAACCTCTCGGTCGTAAAGAGTATGGGTTTCGGCCGCAAATACACCACAGCGTTTCGCGTCTTGATAAGACTTTTCAATTCCAAGTGCATTGAATAAAGCGGCGGTCCCCCGATCAAAAATCACGATGTAATACGCTAAGTTCATATGGCCGTTGGTGTCGATCCAGTCCGTCTGCACCACCGCTTCGTATCGGCTAAATGGAGCGGGAAAGGGCAAATCTGCGTTTCTTGGCAAATTCCACCTTCCTATCGAATCGCCATTGCTGGACCTCGCCGGCCGAAGCCTATTTGGGCTTCGCTGGCGCGCTGATCGGCAGCCCGACGCTTTTCCAGGCCGTCAATCCGCCTTTGAGGTGGCATATCGGTGCGAGCCCCATCCGCTGCAACGCGAAAGTGGCGAGCGCCGAACGCCACCCGCTCGCGCAAAAGAAAATGAACTTTTTGCCGGATGCAAAAATCGGCTTATGATAAGGGCTTTCTGGGTCTACCCAAAATTCCAACATTCCGCGAGGGGCGTGAAGGGCGCCTTCGATAGTTCCTTCGCGATTGAGCTCGCGGATATCCCGAATATCGACGAAAACAATGTCCGCATTGCCGCGGAGTGCCGCGGCCTGCTCCGGCGTCACAGCTTCGATTGCGGCATCAGCCTCGGCTAATAAATCTTTATATCCACATTTCATCGCAGTTTTCACTTGCTTCTCTCTATTTTCATCGGACATTTCTTTCACTCTCCTTCTCGAGATTTTTAAGCAAGACTCGCAGGCGTGAAGGCCAGTCGGTGAGCCGCGAACAGATCTTTGATAAAGTCCCAATCGACGTTCTTGGTAATCAACACCATACGCGATCGGACGTCCTCGTGAGGCGGGCCGGCCAGGGGCATGGGCGGATAGACTGTTTCTCGAACTGCTTGAAGAACGACCGGCTTTTGGGGGCTGGGCAGGATGACCAACGCCTTCGCGCGCATCAGTTTTGGCCCGGCGATAGATTTTAGAATTGAGTTGCAGGCCTCGAGTTCTTTTTCACCGAGTGGCGTATTCAAGATGACGACATGCGCTTGTATGCCACTGAAATCATGCTCCGGCACACGGATGGAATCTAGAGTCAAGGCGCGGTCCTTAGTCTGACCCTCGACAAGAGCCTCAATAAGATCCCGATCGACGCCACCTTTATTGAGGACCCACATAGGGGTATCCGGCGTGATCCTTCGCAAGTCAGCCGTCAATTCGTCGATCAATGGCTGGGTAGTGAGATCGGCTTTAGTGAGGACTAGCAGGTCCGCCGTCTTCAATTGTGCTGCTGCCACTACTTCCTCTCCAATCTCGCGCCGGACATTCATTGCATCTATGACCGTGAGGACGGCCTTAAGTTGGTAGAACTCCTTCAATGGTGATGTGTTTAGCAGCATGTCAACGACTGGTCCCGGATCGGCTAGGCCCGACGTTTCCACGATGACACCGTCGAATTTTGGTAACTCACCGACTGCTCGTCGCGCGACTATGTCGGTCAAAGTTTCGCTCAGATCGCCGCGAACCATGCAGCAAAGGCAGCCGCCTACCAACATGTAGACGTCGTCGCTGGAGGCCTCGATGATGTCGTGATCGAGCCCAATCTCGCCGAATTCGTTGACGACAACCGCCAGCCGGCCGAACTCAGGACGCCGGATGAGAGAGCGAATTAGCGTCGTTTTCCCACTTCCGAGAAAACCCGTCACAATCCACAGCGGTAGAGTCCCGTTCACGATCCAACTGTCTCCTTCCGATCGAGACGTGACGATTGCCACGCGTCCGACCCGCGGAGTGCAGTGCTCAAGCGCGCTTGCGAATCATTATCTTTTCGCTGCCGGCAATAACAATCTCGCCTTTGTGGTTTACCACTTCGAGATCAAACGTGACAACGCCGCGCCCAGGTTTCGATGTTTCACGCTTATCCTTGACGACTTGGCGGACATGGATGGTGTCGCCAATTCGAATGGCGCCGGTGAAGCGGCAGGTGAATTCAAGGAGTGCGATCGCCGTCTCCTCAGTAATACCGAGCTGCACTAGGAGCCCCGAAGCCAACGCTACGCCCAGAAAACCATGGGCGATTCTGCCGCCGAACGGCGTTTTTTTGGCATATTCCTCGTCCATGTGCATAGGGGTGTAGTCGCCCGAAAGCCCGCCGAATGTCACGATGTCTGACTCTGTGACCGTGCGGCCTCGGGTCATGAATACTTGACCGAGTTCGAGTTCTTCATAGTGCAGATTTTGCATTGCGCGGGACTCCTTTATGACGGCCTTCCGAAACGTAGAGTTCTGTTTGTTTCACTGATAAATGAATTTATTAATTGCCAGATTCAGTCGTCGCTAAAGATTGGGAGTCCCGCAGTAAGCGGACAGTGGCTTCATATAGCAGATCGACCCCCTGTTCTATGTCGCTCCACTCCGTCGCCTCTTCGGGGCAATGGCTGCGACCACCCTTGCTCGGCACGAAGATCATCGCAGATGGCGCGTGGCGTCCTACTACCTGTGCATCGTGGCCAGCCGGAGAAGGCATAACGAGGAAATTCAGACCGAGCATTTGGGCCGAACGTTTGAGCTCTTCGCATAGCCGCGGATGCATCTGAACCGGGTCGACCTGATAGAGCTTGCGACACCTCACTATTAAGTTGTGGGCCTTTGCCGCGGTCTCTGCCTCTTGTTCAGTCGCAGCGGCCAGTGTCCCGAGCCGAGCCTTGTCAGTATCCCGAATCTCAAGCCCCAGTCGCGCATGCGACGGGACGATGTTGCCCACGCCGGGCTCCACCTTAACTATACCGATGGTCATAACCGCCCCGTCCCGACCCTGGTCAATGACCGTCTGGCGAAGCTTTGTGGCAAACAGGGCCGCCGCGGCAAAGGCGTCCTTTCGGTCACTCATCGGCGTTGAGCCGGCATGATCCGGCCGCCCGTCAAAACGAACCGAGAAGCGGACCTGACCAGCGATTGCGTTGACGATGCCAACGCCGAGCCCCTTACGTTCTAAAATCGGTCCCTGCTCGATATGGAGCTCGAGATAACCGGCGATCCTCTCGATGGATCGCAGAGCCTTGGGAAACTCATCGATCGAAAGGCCGACAGATTCGAGCGCCGCGCCCAGGGCCACACCGCCTGCATCGCGCATTTGAGCCAATTGCGAAGGGTCCAACTCGCCCATCATCACACGGCTGCCAGTGAAGGCGCCGAACCTGCCCTCTTCGTCCTCAAAGGCAATAATATCGAGCGGTCGAATACGTATCGCGGACTCATCCTGCAGCCGGCGGACGACTTCGAGGCCGGCGAGCACACCAAGAGCCCCGTCGAGCGCGCCACCGTTCGGCACGGTATCGATGTGGGATCCGATGAGAAGGGCGGCTGCTTCGCCCTTTTCGACGGTCGCAGGCAACCGCCCAATAACGTTTGCAGCGGGATCGAGCTGGACTTCGAGTCCCGCATTGACCATTTGCTGCGCCAACCAACGCCGCGCCTCGATGTCCGCAATGGTATAGGCTTGCCGCGTATGCCCGCCGCCGGGATCACGCCCGAACTGCGCGAGGGTCTCGAGATCGGCACGGAGACGGGCATATTTCATGATACGGTTCCGCGCCATCAAGCGCGTGTGAGCTCGGGCAGCTTTCTTTTTACAAAGCGCCCGTCTCCTGCTGCGCCGAGAAATTCGCCATCATTCACCACCACACTCCCGCGGCGGATGGTACAAACCGGCACGCCACGAAGCTCAAATCCATCGTAAATGTTGTATCCGATCGGTCCGAAATGCGAGTCGGTGGTGAGACGGATCGTGCGCGCGGGGTCGATTATTACCAAATCGGCATCGCCCCCGGAGGCAATCGTCCCCTTGTTTGGCGCTAGTCCAAATAGCTGCGCGGGACCTTCACTCCATACTTTGGCGAGTTGGGGCAGAGTAAGCCGCCCAGCTTCGACGCCAAAGGTATAAAGGAGCGGCAGCCTAAACTCGACGCCGTAGACGCCATTCACTGTGGTTGCGAACGAAGCGGCACCTGCCGTTTTTGCTTCGGCGCTAAAAGACGCGTCATCCGAGCCAACGGTGACTAGAGTGCCATCCGCAAGCCCGGCCCACAATTTCGCCTGATCGTCCGGCGTTCTCAGCGGAGGGCTCATCACGTAAAGATGGCCATTCGCACGCTCATAGAGAGTGTCATCCAGTACAAGATAATGAGGACATGTCTCGGCGAAAACAGGGATGCCACGCGCTTGTGCCGCCCGGATATTGGGAACCTCGCGGCCAAGCGCCAGATGAAAGATATAGATGCCTGAGCCAGCATCCTCTGCGAGCGAGATTGCGCGCCTTATCGCCTCGGCTTCGGCGATAGGCGGGCGTGTCAGCGCATGAAAGCGCGCACTGATCTCGCCCTTGGCGAGGCGACGCGCTGTTTCAAATGCGATGATCTTGTCGTTTTCCGCATGAACGCCAACGAGGATGCGCTCTCGGCCTGCCGCTTTCAGAAGGGCCAGCAACGCGCCGTCGTCGAGCATCAAGCCTTCTTTTTCATAGGTCATATAGGCTTTGAACGACGTGACACCTTCTTTGACTACTGCCGGAATCTCGGCAAGCGTCGCATCGTTAACGTCGGTGACGACGATGTGAAGGCCGTAATCCACGGCAACATAGGGATCGGCCTGAGTACGGCGATGCCGATATCCATCCATGAGACTCCGCCCTTTGCGTTGGAGGGCGAAATCAACGACTGTGGTAGTGCCGCCCCTGAGCGCCGCGACACTGCCGGAGAACATGTCGTAAACCGAGCGGCACGACATAAAACCAACAAGAAAATGGGTGTGCACATCGATCCCGCCCGGAAGAATGATTTTACCCGCGGCATCGATCACCTTCGCTGCACTGTGACGCTCGCCCGACGGCGCTATGGCCACTATCTTCTCATCGCGGATCAGAACATCGGCACGCTCCGCGCCCGTACCCGTGACGACAGTACCGCCCGTAACAGCAAGATCGATCGTCGTCATGCCGCCTCCAGGGCCTGGGCAAGGTCTGCGATAATATCCTCCGCCGCCTCGATGCCGACCGAAAGCCTGACCAGATTGTCGGAAATTCCCAGGGCACGGCGTGTTGCGTCAGGAACGCTGTAATGCGATGTGGTGATCGGCTGGCTTATGAGACATTCGACGCCACCGAGACTCGGCCCTAGGCCGCAGATTTGGCAATGATCCACCACCTTGCATGCGGCCTCCGAACCACCACGAACTTCGAACGAGAGCAAACCACCGAAACCGCGCATTTGCCTCTTAGCGAGGTCATGTTGGGGGTGGCTCTCCAGTCCCGGATAATAAACCCGTTGCACCTTGGGATGCTTCTCGAGATAGCGAGCGACAGCGATCCCATTTTCATTGTGCTGGCGCATGCGCAATGCATAAGTCGAAAGGCCCCGGTGAACGAGCCATGCACCCAACGGCTCGAGGATCGAGCCAGAGACAAACTGAAGGTTTCGCACAGCGCGAGTGAGGGTCCTGGTCGCTGCCACGACCCCCACGATGAGATCGCTGTGCCCGTTCAAGTATTTTGACGCGCTATGCACCACGAGATCGGCGCCCAATTCGAGCGGTCGCTGGTTGAAGGGGCTACCAAGCGTACCGTCGACAATCAACTTAACGTTCCGCCGACGCGTGACTTCCGAGACTGCTTGGAGATCAACGATTCGAAGAAGCGGGTTTGTCGGCGTTTCGGCGAAAAGCACCCGCGTCGATTCTGTGATCATGGATTCGATCCGCGCGAGGTCGTAGGAGTCGCACCAATGCACCCGCACGCCGTGGCGCGGAAGTACCGTGGTGAAATAATGGTGAGTACCGCCGTAAACGTCGGCAAGGCTTACAATTTCATCGCCGGCCTTCAGAAATGTCCCGACTGCGGCTGCAGTCGCCGCCATACCGGAGGAAAAAGCGATCGCCGATTCAGCACCCTCAAGGCGAGCCAATTTTTCTTCTAAAGCCATTATAGTGGGATTACGAAGACGCGAATAAATGAAGCCCTGTTTCTCACCGCGATTAATCGCCATGAGTTCTTCGGTGTTTGGCGCGGTGAACGTCGCCGTCTGATAGATCGGCGGGCTCACCGACCCGAGTTGGTTCCTCGGGTGGTTTCCTGCATGTACCGCGATTGTTTCAATCTTCATTGAAGTATTTCTCGGCCAATAACCAGGTGCAAAATTTCTGGCGTCGGCGCGATCTCGGCCAGCCGCGCATCGCGGTAATGTCTCTGCATATCAAATTCCATCAAGAACCCCCATCCAGCCATAACTCGCATACCCTCAAGCGCGGTCTGCATATATGTCTCAGCGGACTTCAGTCGAGCGAGTCCTGAACTTCTGGAATTGTTGGTTCCCTGATCAACCTCCCACCCGCTTCGGTACACGAGCATCCGCGATGCGCTGATCTCCATGTCCATATTGACAAGTTTTTCTTTGATTGGGTGGAACGAAGATATGGGGCGCCCGAATTGTTGGCGCTGTTTTGAATACTTCAGAGCCAAGTCAAAACATGCCTGGGAGGCTCCCACATTCACGGCCGAAAGCAGGCAACGTTCACGATCGAAGCTCTTGAGCACATTAAGCCAGCCCTTGTTGACCTTGCCGACTATGTCGTCGCGTGGAACACGAACATTTGTGAGAAATATTTCGTTTATATCCATGGGCTTCAGGCCCAGCTTTTTGATCTTTCGTAGTTCAACACCAGGTGACTTCGGATCGAGGAGGAACATCGTTATGCCCTCCTGCTTGGGAACGTTGGTATCGGTGCGCGCGAGCAACAGGATGTAATCCGCTTCTTGCGCGCATGAACAGAACATTTTTTGGCCGTTAATAACCCAATGATCGCCATCCAGCTGAGCACGGGTCCGAAGGGCGGCGGCATCCGAACCGGAGTCCGGCTCCGTTACCGAAAACGCAAATCTGATTTCACCCTTGGCGAGTCGAGGTAGAAGTTTGCGCTTCTGCTCTTCGGAACCGAAATGGGACAGCATATCCGCTCCAATGACGATGCTCGTATAATAGATATTGGCCCCTGCCTCGAATGTGTGAGCGAATTCCTCGAGGAATACGATCAAGTCCAGGCAACTCGCCTCGGTCCCGCCATAGGCTTCAGGAATGGCCATACCCAGCCAACCAAGGGCCGCCAGCTTTTGGAACAACTCCTGAGGAAACCGCGCGTTTTCGTCGCATTCGCGTACATATTCGATCGGACATTCCTTCTGCAAAAAGGCGCGCAGACCATCGCGCAGAGCCTCCTGCTCTGGTGAAAGTGAAAAATTCAACATCGCGCTTCTCCCTTCAAACAACGGCGATCGCTCTTGCAATATCGCCGACAGATCTTCTTCAGTTTCTGCTGGTCACGCGTCGACGATAATCGTGTTCTCTTCAGCCCATGTAGCCCAAACACGTTGTCCGGGTACCCAATTTAGATTGCTTTGGCCACTCTCGATCGATTGCAGCAGAACGTCGAGCTCGTAGCTGTTTTCAAGGCGCACCTTGAGTTGGCAGAGTGCGCCCTGGAAGATCATGTCCGTGATGGCGCCAGGGAAGCTGTTGCCGGGTCCGCGCGTATCCGAGAGAGATATCTTCTCGGGTCGGACACCGACCGTAATGGCGGCCCCGGTTTTGATCGGAAGCGTCGCGCGTGCTCGGATAGTCATACCCAACGAGGCGGCAATGCCGACATTGGAGCCATCGACCCCAGCAACCGGTCCGCTGAAGACATTGCAAGAGCCAATGAAGTCTAAAACGAAACGACTTTTTGGATGATTATAGATTCTTATCGGCGTATCGATCTGCTCCAATATGCCGCAGTTCATCACGGCAATTCGGTCGGAGAGCGTCAACGCCTCTTCCTGATCGTGCGTCACGTAAATAAAGGTAATGCCAAGACTCCGCTGGATGCGCTTCAATTCCAGTTGCATACGCTTGCGGACCCTGAGATCGAGCGCGCCGAGGGGTTCATCGAGCAACAGGACCGTCGGTTTTTTGATCAGCGAGCGGGCGAGCGCCACCCGTTGCTGCTGACCACCAGATAGCTGGTGGGGATAGCGGTCTTCCATCCCCTTGAGATCGACAACTTCGAGCATTTCGTTGCAGCGGACCCGCATTTCTTCCTTTGGGCGGCGCGCGATTTTCAAAGCATAAATGATATTTTCGTACACGGAGAGATGCGGAAATAGCGCGTAGTGCTGGAACACTGTATTGACGTCGCGTTTGTTGGGCGGTACGCCGGCGACCGATTTTTGCTTCAGAAGTATCTCGCCGCTGTCGGGCATTTCGAATCCGGCCACCAGTCGCAAAGTGGTCGTTTTACCGCATCCACTAGGTCCAAGAATCGACAAGAACTCGCCGTGATCCACGGAAAGAGAGAGCCGGTCGACCGCGGCATTATTGTCGAATCGCTTGACGACGTTTTTGAGCTCGAGGTCGTAGGTCTTGCTCATCATTTCCGCTTTCGGCTTGTTTTACGCGTCGGCCGTTTTATTGCCGGGTGTGGCGCCTCATCCCACATTCATGCCTTCGCCGGCTCAGCGGGTGCGGCTACCTGGGCGTTCAAATCCGTAGACTCACGTCCGCCCGACGCAGCGTGGAGCCGTACGCGTGCATCAAGGGCAATTACTCCGGTGCTCGTCGCGAGTATCGGGTTGATCTCGAGCTCTGCTACTTCGGGAGTATCGGCCAATTGGCAGACATCCGCGATGAAACGGATTAGACTGGCGCGGTCCACAGATGGCCGGCCGCGATAGCCTTGGAGGAGCGCGGCCGCTTTCAATTCAACAAGCATCTCCGAAATTTCTGCTTCGCCAATCGGTAGAAGACGCAAGCTGACGTCTTCGAGCAGCTCGATGCTAATGCCGCCTAGCCCGATCATGACGTATTTGCCGAATTGCGGATCTTCCGAAACCCCGCAAAAGAGCTCGACACCACGTTCCTGTATCATGGGCTGAACGCCAATGCCTTCGAGACTTCCTCCGCCACCGAGCTGATTGAACCGAGCTACCAGTAATTCATAAGCCGCGGACACCTCGGCGGCGTTGTGGAGGCCGAGCACGACGCCCCCTATGTCAGATTTGTGTGGTAGATGCGCGGATTGAATTTTCAACACCACCGGGAATCCGATATCTTGCGCATGCGAAACTGCGGTTTTAGAGTCCGTCGCCAACCGCGATGGAGTGACGGGAAGACCAGCCTCAAGAAGCATCGATTTCGCGTCGTGTTCCGTGAGCACCGTGGTGCCCTTCGCGACGTGCCTTTTAACGCTCGCGACCCATCCATTGGGCGGCGACACGGTTGATATTTCCCGCTCCCACGACGCGGATCTTGCAATTCGTCCGCGCATGACCAAGCCGCCCATGGTCTCCGCCGCATCTTCGGGCATCTCCGAAACCGGAATGCCGCGTGCATGGAGCATTCTGCGTACGCGATCGAATTCGGCCCCTCCGACCTCGTCCATGACCCAACCGACGGAGATTGCAACACCCTGCGCCACAGCTTCGCTCAGGACGCCGTCGAGTCGCGATGCATAGGCGATGTTGCCGAAGGCCTCCGAGCCGGGCACGCCCATGACAAGTGGGATGATACCGTCATATTCGCCGCTCGTAGACAGAATCTCAATGGTGCGCGCGAGCATGATCGGCGAGACGTCTCCGGTTAAATCAATGGGGTTGCGCATACTAGCCATCGGGGGCAAGACATTTTTGAGCTGCGCTTTTGTCGCTTCGGAAGGCGCTGGAAGCGACAATTTCAGCCGCTCGCAGACATCGGATGCGATTACCCCCATGCCTGCGAGACTCGTCACGATGGCAATCCGGTCGCCACGCATGGGACTTTGGTGACCGAGAGCGAAAGTCAACATGCCGAGCAGATTTAAACTCTCCGCCGGTATGATGCCCGCTCTGCGGAATGCCGCTCGATAAATTCGCTCTGGGCTGGAGATGCTCGCAGTGTGGGAGAAGATGGCTCCCAAACCCGCAGGCGTACGTCCTCCTTTAAGCACCACGATTGGCTTAGTTCTGCTTACGCGGCGCGCGACGTCGACGAAGTTTCGGCCCGATTTGACGCTTTCGATATAGAGTCCGATGGAAAGGATTCTCGGATCGCTTTCCAGAAACTCTAAAATCTCCGCATCCGAAATGTCGGCTTGATTGCCAAGGCAGATGAAGCGGCCGAACTCAATTCCCTTAGCATGCAGGCCGCGAATAAGGGCATATCCGACCGATCCCGCTTGAGAGATGATCGCGAGCGGCCCTCCTCCGACCGGACCACCCGCAAGCGTTGCAACAAGATTGGCATCGGCATTAATGAAGCCTGGGATATTCGGACCAAGTACGCGCATCGTTGACCGCGCGCACACGCTTTCTATCGCTCGTTGGAGGTCAATGCCATGTTCGCCTGTCTCGGCGAAGCCGCCGGCGGGAATGAGAACGCCCTTAACCGCTCGCGAGGCGAGCGTTGCAAGAACATCCGGCACTTTCTCCGCCGGCAGCATGACAATCGCCAAGTCGACGTTTTCGGGGAGCTTGGCCGCATGCGCAATACATTCGACGCCGAGGATCGAACGCGCCGTTGGGTTTACCGGGTAAATCTTGCCCTTGTAGCCTCCTTTCAGAATGCCTTCGACGCATGCGTAGCCTAGCTTCTCCGGGTTGGCTGACGCGCCAACAACCGCAATGCTCTTCGGGAAGAAAATATTCGAGAGCGCGTGTTGGCGCATCTGTTCAACCTTACCGTTAGGCCGCCTTGATTTCTGTCCACGTCTGCGTCCACTCGTTCAGATTGAGCGGATAGTCGAGGAACTGAACGCTCTTAAGGATTTCGTCGATCCGGTCGTAACCAAGTTCGGTTTGCAACGCCGGCTTAAGGTCCTTCAGAAGAAGATCGGATGTACCGTTGTAGCCCTCATCTGCGCCGACCGCGGCGCCCCAATACGGACCGAGCGTCCAATCGATGAACGCGTAGCTGGTGGGTAGGAGCTTGGTCTCCTTTGAGATGACATAATAGTGAATGGCGCCGATCCCTTTTTCTTTCGGGATCGCGTATTTCATGTTCATGCCTTCCTTGGCGAGCGCCCACCACATCGGCCTCCAGCCCGAGAGGGCCCAGACTTCGCCGCTGCGCAGAAGTGTCATCGCTTCGGCATATCCCGTCCAAAGCTTACGGAAGAGATGCTTCTTGGAGATCAGGAATTTTTTGATTTCCTTGAGGTCGTCGGTGGATAGGACCGAAGGATCCTTGTGGCCAAGATACAGTGCTGCCACCTGAATGGCATTCTGCGCGTCGTCGCGAAGAGCAACTTTGCCGGCGTATTTCTCGTCGAACAGAACGCCCCATGAATCGACGTCTTGGATGTGATCGGCATTGTAGACGACGGAATCGTAGGTCCACACGTAAGGTACGCCGTAGACCTTGCCTTCACTGACCGCAAACTGGGCATTTTTAAAATAAGTGAAAAGATGGGAAGCGTTCGGACACTGGGACATATCGAGAGGGTGGAGCAGCCCCCGTCGAATGACTGGATATAAGAACGCATGATGGACCGCGACGACGTCCCAGTCGGCGGTGCCGCCGGTGGCGAGCTTAGTTAGCGTCGAGAGGTTCGAAGTCCAGCAAGCTCGTGTGACCTGAACGCCCTTGTCTTTTTCGAACACGGCAATATCGCCCTCGCGACACCAAGTCGGGCACAAGCAGTGCACCGTCAATGGTCCGGGCAGACCAGCCGCGTTCGCAGTCGAAAAGATTGGGAAGCCCATTGCAAGAACGCTTGCACCAACTCCCAATTGCAGAGTCTGCCCAAGCAAGTTTCGACGCGATACCGCAAACTGATCTTTATTACGATCTGACATTGCCTGCCTCCGTCTGTTGCGAGTTGGTGTCCGACTGAGTTACTCCGCGCGATGACCCTGACGAGCGAATCGGTAACTAATCAGCATCAGCGTCAAACTGAACAGCATCATCAATGTCGCGATTGCGTTCGTCTCGGGAGAGACGTTCGCCATAAGCATTGACCAAAGATAAATGGGCAGCGTGTTATCCACGCCAATCAGAAAGAAAGTCCGGATGAATTCGTCGAATGAAAGCATGAACGCAAATACCCCCGAAGCCACGATACCGGGCAGCACGATGGGCACGACGATTGTCCAGAACATCTCGAATCTATTCGCGCCTAGATCAAGCGCCGCTTCTTCGATCGATGGATCGAAGCGATGAAAACTTGGAAAAATGAGAACGAAAATGAATGGGATAGTGTACGTCACATGCCCCATCAAGGTTGATCCAAATAGAGAGGATCTCAAATTAAGTATATTCCATGTCAAATGCTGCGCGACACCAACAATGATCGGCGGTGCGATGAGTGCGATAAGAATCAGGTTGAATAGTGCTTCCCGCAATCGGAAATGACGCCGAAATGCATAGGCAGCGGCAATGCCAATCGGAAGGGCAATGATTACGGTGACGACGCCGAGCTCGATCGAGTTTATCAGTGCGGTATGCAGATCGCGGTCCCTAAGCGCTTCTCCGTACCAATGAAGTGTAAACCCGGCCCATGGAAACGTGATGTTCATCGTGTTATTGAACGAAAGGATCGATAGGCAAACAAGTGGCGCATAGAGAAAGACATAGATGCCGAGGCCATAAGCGCCCCATAGCAAAACCGCAAACCGATTGCGCTGGCCGGACATCCTCAGACTCTGAACGCCGACGCCGCGCATTCGCTAGGCCTCCTTCCCGAAGAAAACTTCCTTGAGACCGACCCACCGCCCTACAACTAGCAAGCTCGTCGCAATAATGGCGGTGAACACCACGGCGAGACATGCGCCATAGGCCCAATTAAAATTTGCCCCAAACTGGTCGGCTATCATTTCGCCAAACATGAGCCCGGATGGGCCGCCGAGCAGCTTGGGAGTGACGTAAGACCCCGCTGTCAGGATGAAGACCAACATGCCTCCACCCACGGTTCCCGACGCGCTCAACGGGAAAATAATTCGCCAGAACGTCAAGAACCGGCTTGCACCGAGATCCGCCGACGCTTCGAGCACCGATCGGTCGATGCGATCAAGCGCCAGATAGATCGGTATCAAGGCAAACGGAAACCAAACGTATATCAAACCCAATTCAACCGAAAACGGAGTGAACAGGAATCGCTCTGATGGCGCTGAAAGGATGCCGAGGCTGAGCAATATCGTATTCAACACGCCGTTTGTGCCAAGCAGCGGATACCAAGCATAGGTGCGTATTAAATAACTGATCCAGTACGGCACTAAGATCAGGAATAGAAAGAAATGGCGGTACCGCGATTGCCGAGATGCAATCCAATAGGCCATCGGATATGCCAGCGCGAGCACGATCATGGTGACTTCACCACCGATCCAGATCGATTTCAATAGAAGGGCTAGATCGGTGTCGCCTAAGAAGAGCCGACGATAATTATCCAGCGTCGGCACCCACTCGATACCTGCGAAAGACGATTTGAAAAACGAAATAAAGAAAACTAGCAACCCTGGGACAATCAGACAGACAGACAGATAGGCGCCGCCTGGTAGCGCGGGAAGAGGCAACCAACGCGACCGCTGCCTATCCTGCATTCACGGAACCTCATGAACCTGGTTGGCAGTGAATGCCATATCGATAAGCAATCTGACGCGATTTTCAGCAGTTGCACTCGCCATCCGTTTCAAATTGTGAAACGCTGTTTCCTTTTTAAAATTATCTGGTACCTGGGTTCCGGCGTCAAGCGTCTTATTGCGACGAAGCGCGCAACTACCCGATTCCGCAAACACCGGCACTCCTATTGGCGGCTTTGCCGGGGCGAGGATATCCGGAGAAATAAAAAGATTCCGTGCAGGCTAGCTGAGCCGTGCGCTTTGCGCGTTCTTAGCTCAAGCGCTGCGATTATCGCGCCAAGGTCTGGATTGGACGAGTTCCCATGCGACGATTCGGCAGCGTCGATCTTATTTTCGAACCGGGCTTTGCTTTTTTCCTATCTTGTTTGTCGACAATGGCCATTGGGTTGATCTGCAAAGTGATAAAGCCCAATTCGGTGGAAATCCTCGTCGCAGCTTCCTTCACGGAGGAGCTTATTGCGCGCAAAGCCGAAATCGGAAGTCGGTTCGATGGTCCCGAGACGCCGATGGAGGCGACGACGGCGCCGGTCCGATCTCGGATCGGCGCCGCAACGCCAGATATGCCAATACGCCATTCGCCGAGGTTTAAGGCATAGCCTTGGTGCCGAACCGCTTCGAGTTCCCGGAGGAGCCGCGTCCTTGACGTAATCGTCCGAGGCGTAAACGCCTTCAATTTTCGACTGATGCTTTCAATCAGCGGGGCGGACTGAAAGGCAAGTATGCATTTGCCGGTCGAGCCACAATAAAGCGGAACACGCCCACCGATCGGAGTGAATATCCGCAATGGGTGCGCCCCATCAGCTTTGTCGATGTAAACGACGTCTTCGCCGTCGGGTATGGCGAGGTGTACGGTTTCACTCGTGCGCTCGGCCAGCTCGCGCAAAATGCCGAAGGCGATCCCGCTAACATCGCGTCGGGCAAGAACGCGGGTACCGATCTCCCACAGCTTAAGTGTAAGCTCGTACCCACCCGCCTTGCCGTTTTGTTTGACATAGCCAAGCTTCACCAGCCCATTCAGCATTCGGTGAACAGTCGTTTTGTTGAGACCAAGTATTCGTGCAAGCTCGCTTACGCCGAGTGGCGAAGTCGTTGCCAATGTCTCGATTAATCCTGCGGCCTTAGCAATGGTCTTGGACAAGGTGGCGGGTCCCTAATGTTATCTGGCACAACCACACGATACGCGGGCCGTGAGAAAGCTTGGACATACCCACCTCTAGTCAGCAAGGCATCGATTATAATCACGGTTGCCAATCGCCAACACAACCCAGCAAGCGTACCATATCTGGCAGAACACCTCACCTATCTCAAGCTCAACAGCTGTCGTAGACTTTATCACCCCACCCTGATTGGCGACTCCTGACGCAATACCATCGCCGGAAACTCGGCACCAGCACGACAGCGCAAGATCAAGTATTGGCATCGGTGATGAAAATCCATATCTGTTCACGAACATCTTGACCGAGCAGGATGGCGTCAGGATACTGAAAGTGAATGCTGAGATCGACTTGCCTTGACTGATGAACGATTGCGACAGAGACCGAGATGATCCTCGCACCACCAACAGGTGTCTCACACGCCATTTGCCGCGCCTAATCCATTGAGAGGAGGATCGCGTGCTTCCATCAACGCTGAATAAGCCGAAGTCGCCGCCACTCAACATTAACCGGACCTTCATGCCCTACGAATTGGACCAGGGGCTGGGATGCACAGTTCGGATCGGTCTGGCGGCGCTTTCCGGCAACCAGACGACTGAATACGAATTCCACAAAATGCTCGATCTCGATGGTGTCGCGTTTTATACCGCGAGGGTTCCCGATTCCGTCACCATCACGCCAGAAACTTTGCGGGAAACCGAGCGTCACCTCGCACAAGCCGTGTCGCAGATTCTTCCAGGAATCCCCTTGGACGTCGTCGCATTCACCTGCACGTCGGCTACGATCGTCAACGGCGAGGAAGCCATCTTCGCACGCATCCGGGAGGTGCGACCCAGGGTCGCCTGCACGACGCCGATCACTGCGGCATTGGCGGCAATGCGGGCCCTTCAACTGAAGAAAATTGCGCTGCTGACCCCCTATATCCAGGAAATCAACGACCAAATGCGCGGATTTATCCAGGACCGCGGCGTCGAGGTGCCGGTCATGGGTTCCTTCAATAACAGCAATGATCACGAGGTCGCACGAATCAACTCAAAGTCGATAAGAAATGCGATTTTGGAGCTCGCCAAGCATAGCGAAGTCGAAGGAATTTTTGTTTCGTGCGGCAGCTTACGTCTCGTCGACGCGGTGGCGGAGCTCGAAAGCTTGATCGGCAAGCCGATTTTCTCAAGTAATCATGCAATGGCCTGGCATTGCCTGCGACTTGGCGGATATGACAAACCCGTAGCAGGGTTGGGACGCCTATTTCGAATTGGCGTGGCTTAAGCTGCTGGGCTGCCCTGACAATAGATAAGGCCGCGGTCGGCGGCTGAATCTGGCTGCCGACTTTAAAATACTATGATTTTTCTATAACCGAGACCGAGTGATCGACTCGTCGTGCGTCCATGACGGGTCATTTCTGTCGGCCTGCAGTCGTGCGTTGCAGCAATTTGATTAAATCATTGCGACTGTCTTCAATTCAGGTCTTAAATATCGCGGATGTCAGAGGTCACGTAGCTCGGAGATAGACAATGGACAGGCGTAGATTTTTGACCGGGTCGGCCTCGATGATCGGCGGCGCACTCACATACGCAACTGGCTCAAAGGAAGCTGTCAGTCAGTCTCGCGGAGAGACTCTGCGCGCGCTGGGATCTGGCGCGCCCAATACTCTCGATCCTCAGTCGACCTCCGGCATCGATCGCCCGGCGCAGGGTGCAATCGAATGCATCACAGATCGTCTCGTAACCTTCGGAACCAAGACCGGCTCAAACGGTGTCGACCACTACGACTATTATAATGTCATGCCTGCGCTCGCGGAAAGCTGGCAATACTCTTCGGGTGGCACCTCGTTGACATTCAAGATTCGTAGCGACGCCACGTTTCACGATAATTCGCCGGTGACCGCAGAAGACGTCAAATGGTGCCTAGACCGCATGGTCAGCCAACCGTCGACGCGTGGGCAGATGAAGGCGGGATCGTTGGAAAAGCCGGAGCAGTTTGTCGTCTTGGGCGCTCACACGCTGCGAATGGACTTCTCTCGTAAGGACAATCGCACCCTCCCGGACCTCTGCCATCCCTATGCAAGCATTGTGAATGCAAAGCTCGCAAAGAAGCACATCACGGAAAAGGATCCATGGGCGTCAGAATGGCTCAAGAACAATCCCGCCGGCGGCGGTGCCTACAAAATCGCTTCGTGGAAGCCTGGCGAGGAGGTTATCTATGTTCGAAACGACAATTGGAAGTGCGGACCAAAGAGCGCTTTTCAGCGCGTGATCTATCAAGTCGTCCCGGAAGCGGCAAATCGACGCGCCCTCATTGAACGCGGCAATGCGGACATAACGCTGGATTTACCACCAAAGGACGTCAACGATCTCGAAAAGGCCAGCAAACTTCAGATCTTAAGTGTGCCTGCCATCAACGGTTTTGAATTTGTCGCTATGACAACGACGACCAAGCCCTACGATAATGTAAAAATTCGTCAGGCCGTGGCGTCCGCATTGCCCTACGCAGAAATGTTCAAGGCGGCCATTTTCGATCGCGGCAAACCGCTTTATGGCGGGCCGGAAGGCAAGCCGACAAGCATTAATTGGCCGACAGCGTTTCCATATCGCACAGACCTCAATCGCGCGCGCAAATTGCTCGCCGAGGCGGACTGCCCAAACGGATTCGAGACGACCTTTGTTTTCGATCAAGCCCAAGCGGACGTTGGGGAACCCGCTTCAATCCTTATCCAGGAGGCTCTCGGGAAAATTGGAATTAAGGTCACAATCGAAAAGCAACCAAGCGGTGAAATGGGAAGCGCACTCCAGAGCCACAAAATTCCGTTCTATTACCAGCGATCCGCGGCGTGGCTTAATGACCCCGTCTACGCCTTTGAAATTTTCTATCAGGGCGATTGGCGCTGGAACCTGGGTAACCTGAAGGATGCGGAACTCGACAAGACAATCGAAGCCGCACGCTTCGAAACCGACAATACCAAGTACGACGCGATGTGTATTCGGATGAAGGAGATCGCGTTCGAGCAGGTGCCAACAATAATGCTGTGGCAGCCATTCGTCGACGTCATTGCGCAGAAGGACATCGCTGGATATCGGTATATGCCGCACCGGCAAATCGATTTCAGGACGTTAAGACGCGTGTAAGTCCGATAAAGCGCCGTCGCACTTGGATGTGGCCGGGACAATGGTGAAACCGTCGAGGGGATGGTTCGCAGCAAAGCGCATTGTGTCGGCCGTGCCGCTCGTATTCGGGGTGGTTGCGGCGACATTTTTGCTGACGAGATTGTTGCCCGGTGATCCCGCCGCTTTCTTCACGAATACCCCCGGAGCTGGCGCTGCTGAAATCGCCGAAGTTCGTCACAACCTCGGCCTCGACCGAAGCTTGCCCGAGCAGTTCGTCATTTACCTCGTCAATCTCGCCCACGGCGATCTTGGCCAGTCGCTGATTTCCGGTCAGAGCGTGGCGGCCGACTTAATGGAGCGTTTGCCGGCTTCGTTGGAGCTGACGGTCATCGCATTTGTTTTAGCCTGCGCGGTCGGTCTTCCGCTCGGCATTTTCGCCGCATTGCGGCCAGGTTCCATCATCGACCACACCTGTCGCATTGTCAGCACCGCCGGGGTCTCCACGCCCGTCTTCGTCTCGGGACTGTTACTAATATACGTCTTCTATTATTTGCTAGGATGGGCGCCTGACCCCGTCGGACGGCTCGATCCCTATCTCAATGCGCCACCTCATCTCACGGGGTTATTGATCGTAGACGGGCTGCTGGCAGGCGATTTGAACTCGACCCTGTCGAGCGTCAAACAACTGATTCTGCCGAGCGCAACAATGGCGCTGTTCGCTCTCGCGCCACTTGCGCGCATGATGCGCGGATCGATGATCGCGGTACTCGGCAGCGAATTCATTCGCACGGCGCGCGCCCTCGGACTGCCAAGGCGCAAGATAATCATGACCTATGCTTTGCGAAATGCACTTCTGCCGGTGATTACGACCCTGGGCATGGTTTTCTCGTACATGCTCGGCGCCAATGTATTGGTGGAAAAGGTCTTCGCCTGGCCTGGCATCGGGGCTTACGCGCTCAATGCGTTGATCTCTCTCGACTACGCCCCGGTCCAAGGCTTCATTCTTCTGATGGCCTGTCTTTACGTCGTGCTTAACCTGATGGTCGATCTGATCTACAGTTTCATCGATCCTCGAGTGGGACTCGCTGAATGACCGCCTCGACTCGCTACACTCGTCATTCGTTCTACGTCTTAACAGAGAATTCTCTGACTCTCGTATCCGTCGTTCTTTTTTCAATCATCCTCTTGTTGGCAATCATCGGCCCGACCATCGCTCCCTATGACCCGTTGACGACCAACACCGCGAGCTCCTTGATGCCGCCATCTGCTTTGCATTGGTTCGGCACCGATCAGCTCGGTCGTGACATCTGCAGTCGCGTCTTGGTCGCAACGCGGCTTGACCTCGTCATTGCCGCCTCCGCCGTTTCGATCTCGTTCGTCATCGGCAGCCTTCTCGGTGCCATCTGCGGCTACTACGAAGGTTTTTTGGACTGGCTGATCGGGCGCGGAATCGACGTGATGATGGCGTTCCCGCTCTTTGTCCTCGCAATGGCCCTCGTCGCCGCTCTCGGAAACACTGTCGTCAACATCGTTTATGCGACAGCGATAATCAACATTCCATTCTACTTCCGACTCGCGCGCGCGGAGATAAATGTCAGGCGCCATTCCGGGTATGTCGAGGCGGCGCGCCTCAGTGGAAACAGTAATGCCCGCATCATCCTGACATATCTGCTGCCGAACGCCTTGCCCACGCTGGTCGTACAGATTTCAATCAATATGGGTTGGGCCATTCTCAATGCGGCGGGCCTTTCTTTCATCGGGCTTGGTGTCCGGCCGCCCACGGCCGAATGGGGCATCATGGTCGCCCAAGGCGCTGTTCTGGTAATTGGCGGACAATGGTGGGTGGCCCTATTCCCAGGACTGGCACTCATGATTGTTGTGTTCTGCTTTAACCTCCTCGGAGACGCATTGCGCGACATCGTTGATCCCAGAAGACGCACTTGATGGGAAACGCCCAGGCATTGCTTGCGATTGATAACCTTAGTGTAGAGTTTCGCACGCGGACTGGCCTAGTTCGAGCGCTGGACCGAGTCAGCTTTGATGTTTCAGCCGGGGAAATTATCGGAGTTGTCGGAGAAAGCGGGTCAGGAAAGTCGGTTACGGCCTACACAATCGCGGGAATTCTCGATCCCTCGGCGCATATTACCAGTGGCAGAATCGATTTCCAGTCCCGCGATCTCTTGAAGCTTGGCGGCAGAGCGCGTCGGCAGATTTGTGGACGTCAATTGTCGGTGATTTTTCAACATCCGCGCATTGCCCTCAACCAAATCCGCCCCGTAGGGCTGCAGATCGAGGATGTCGTCCGCGCTCACACGTCACTGACTCGAGCTGAGGCGCAAAGAAGGGCGTTCGACATGCTGGAGGCCGTTAAAATCGCGGATCCACAGCATTGCATGCAACTCTACCCATTCCAGCTGTCCGGAGGCATGTGCCAAAGGATCATGATCGCGATGGCATTATCGTGTAATCCGAGGCTACTTCTCGCTGACGAACCCACAACCGGCCTCGATGTGACAACGCAGGCGGTCATTATGGATTTGATCCAGGAGCTTGGAAAAAAACTCGGCATGACCGCGATATTGATTACTCATGACCTAGCGCTCGCTGCGGAACGCTGTGATCGAATCGTCGTCATGCATGCCGGGCAAGTCATGGAAATCGCACCTACTGCGGAATTATTCCGCAATCCAATGCATCCCTATACAAGGCGACTTGGGGCAGCCACTCCCGGGCCTGTTTCCGATATTAGCGAACTAGATATTGTGCCCGGCAGCGTCCCTGATCTCCGACGTCAAAACCTGCCGCCTTGTCGCTATGCTGAACGATGCGAGCGACGAATCAAAGAATGCGACATTGGGCCAGTGCCGCGCGTCGCTGTCGGCCGGGATCATTTCGTCGCATGCAAGAGGGCCTTGTGAGCTCGCTCCTTGAGGTCTCTGATCTGAAGAAGTTCTATAAGGTTGACCGTTCACTCGGACGCGAAAAAATAGGTTCCGACAATCGCCGTTCGCGGGCGTCCTTTCTCCACGCAGTTGACGGCGTTTCATTCAGCGTTTCGGAGAGCGAGGCCGTCGGATTGGTCGGTGAGTCCGGGTGCGGAAAGTCGACATTGAGCCGCTTGTTGGCCAAACTCCTCGATGCGACGTCCGGTAGCGTTCGTTTTTGTGGCGATGAGATTGGGCCGATAGCTGCGGACTCATTCACTGAGAACCCGTATCGATCCAATATTCAGATGGTCTTTCAAGACCCGATCGACAGTCTCAATCCCCGATTTTCGGCCTTTGACGTGATTGCAGATCCTTTGCGTCGCCTGAAGCATACCAAAGGACAAATGCTCGACAGCCATGTCGAGGCGGCGGCTCGCGCGGTGGGGTTGCCAGGCGAGTTGTTAAGCCGCTTCCCTCATCAACTCTCGGGCGGCCAACTTGCCCGAATCGGCATCGCTCGCGCGATCTCCGTCAATCCGAAACTCCTGATTCTTGACGAACCTACGTCATCGCTCGACGTATCGATTCAAGCGATCATCCTCAAACTCCTGGACGGTCTACGGCGGCAGACGAAGATAGCCTATTTCTTTGTGTCGCACGATTTGAACGTAGTTCGATTGATCTGCGACCGCGTGCTCGTCATGTACCTTGGGATCGTGGTCGAAGCTGGGCCGGCCGACATCATTTTTAGGATACCGCATCACCCGTACACAAAGGCTCTTATTTCCGCCATTCCACAAATCGACCCGGAGTTACGTGAGATAAAATTGCGCGTTGACGGAGAACCGCTAAGCCCGATCGACGTGCCGCAGGATCGTTGCCGCTTCGCCGAGCGATGCCCTTTTGTGGCGTCGAAATGCAGATTGGAGAGACCGCCGATGCGAGAGGTCGAGCCGGCCCATTGGGTCGCATGCCACTTTCCCCTAGGGATCGGGCGCGACTAAAATCGGTCTCCGCGACCATGGAGATATTGCAAGCGGCAGCAGAGCTTTCGGGAGTTGCGCGTAGGTTTTGAATGCCGACCCCGGATGGAGGACGCGCTAGTCTTTGCCGCCTTGCCGAAACGCTGGCGGGGTGAATGCAGTAATCGGCGGCGGGACTCCCTCGAATTTCTCTACCTGAACTAAGGCGGTTTGAGCAATCGATGCCTGCGCAAGTTTCGAGGTTCCCTTGTCGCGGGTAAGCACGTTGGCATTGCCATGCTTGTCGAGGCTGCCAGAAATTCCAGGAAACTCAGGATCGAACGTGGCGCCGACGGCAAGTTGAATGACGCTACGTCGGATCATGGGCGTTACGACCGCGCCGGCCAGTGTCGCGCCACGATCGTTGAAAACACGCACGATGTCACCGTCATGGACCCCCCGCTGGGTTGCATCATCCGGGTGGATCCAGAGTGGTTCGCGGCCATTTATCTTGCTGGCGAGGCTGACGCCAACGCCATCAGTCTGGCCGTGGAGCCGAGTGCGCGGCTGATTTGAAATGAGATGAAGCGGATAATTCTGTGCCTTTTCTCCCCCCAGCCATTCGCACGGTTCGATCCAACTCGGATGGGGTGGGCAATCATCGTAGCCGTAACTCGCAATCGTCTCGGAATAGATCTCTATCCGACCGGAGGGTGTGTCGAGAGGATAGCGGTCGGGCGCCCGCCGGAAATCGTCGAACAAGACGAACGGCGCCTCTGGTTCTGAGACTTCGACGAAGCCTTTTTCCCAAAACGCATCGAACTCCGGCAAAGTCACTTGCTTAAGTCGAGCGGACTCACGATAGCGTTCGTAGAATTGCCGAACCCATTGCTCGGGGGTTCGGCCTTCCGTGAAAGCGTCGCCGAAACCCAGGCGGTCCGCTAGCGCCGTGAATATTCTATGATCGTCACGCGCTTCACCAACCGGCGCGATCACTTGATCCATCGCGAGGATGAACCGGTCGCGCGAACTATATGCAATATCCATGCGCTCATAGGCCGTCGTGGCCGGTAGCACAATATCCGCATGACGCGCAGTCGAGGTCCACCAGGGCTCATGCACGATGATCGTTTCCGGCTTCTGCCAGGCGCGAATTAATTGATTAAGGTCTTGATGATGGTGGAATGGATTGCCGCCGCACCAATAGATGAGATGTATATCTGGGTAAGTCTTCTCTTGGCCAAGATAGTGATACTTTCCGCCGGGATTGAGTAACATATCGGAAATTCGGGCGACCGGAATCGAACTGCCCGTTGAGTTCTTGCCAACTGGAAGCGTCGGCACGGCAATCCATTCGCGTGGCATGCCCATGCCGCTTTCACATGCGTATCCGAAACCAACTCCGCCGCCCGGCAGCCCGATCTGGCCGAGCATCGCCGCCAGCGTCGTCGCCATCCAGTAAGGCTGCTCGCCATGGTCGGCCCGCTGTAACGACCAGGTTACAGTGATCATCGTGCGAACAGACGCCATCTGTCGCGCAAGCTTTCGAATGTCGTCCGCGGGCAGTCCAGTAATGCCGGCTGCCCAAACGGCATCTTTCGGTTGTCCGTCGTTATGTCCCATCAGGTACGGCAGAAACCGGTCAAAGCCGGTGCAGTAGAGGTCCACGAACGAACGGTCGTACAGGCTTTCGGCCACAAGAGTATGGGCAAGGCCTAACATCAGAGCGGTATCCGTGTTTGGCCGCGGCGCCCACCACTCCGCTTCAAGGAAGTCGAGAGCATCATCTTTCATCAATCCGATGCTTACGAATTTAGCTCCCGCATTCTTGATCTGCTGCAGCCAAGAGCTGGTCGTGTGGCGACCAGTGCCGCCATATTCCATCTGAGTGTTCTTTAGAGACAGCCCGCCGAACATAACCATCAAACGCGTATTTCCCACCATGCTGGCCCAGGATGTACTGCGCCCGACTACACATTCTGACGTTCCAACCACGTAGCGCATCAGCACGACGCCCGCGGCGAAACTGTAACTGTCAGTTTTCTCCGTAAATCCGCCGAAATGATTGAGGAAGCGATATAGTTGAAAATTGGCATGGTGGAACCGTCCGGCACTGCCCCAACCGTAGGAACCGCCAAAGATCGCGGCATTGCCATATCTCTCCTTGACGCGACGCAATTCAAGCGCCACGAGATCCAACGCGCGCTCCCAAGATACCTGCACAAATGGCTCGGTACCGCGCCGCGAATCGTTGGCACCGGGACCGCGATCCAGCCAACCAGCGCGCACCATCGGACTGGTAATTCGGGTCTGCGCGTAAACGGAATCTATGATCGATCCCAGAACCGGACTGGGGCTCGGATCATTCGGGAACGGGTGGACCGCCCGCATGCGGCCGTCTTCGACTTCGACCAGGAAAGCACCCCAGTGCGCCGCACTCCGCCGAAGGAGTTTTCCATTGATCGTTGCCATTTCGCCCACGTCCTCATTTTTTTACGCTGACAATACGTTCTCCCGGCAATTTATATCACATGATGTACTCCCGGCTAACGCTTTGGTTTGCGCAGAAACGCCTTCGACCTGACCTGGCTTTTTTAGACCAAGCGATGTGAAAGGATGGCAGCCCGCCATATTCCATAACCTGCCATTCTGCGAATCCACACTGTAGACGCCCGATAGAGAAGTCACCGTTGGCCCAGATACAGATGTCACCCTGCGCAGTTTTTGGAATGGCACGGGGAGCGGCCGATGACGGTGATTACGATGAGCCGTTCGGAGATCGATCGGATGAGCGTTTTGCGCGATCTGGCGGACGACCGGATCAGGGTTTCCGAGGCAG
>Ga0181536_10001652_pt1 | contig 25888 bp, 20 predicted proteins | sample PEATcosm2014_Bin_41_FD_121105 | JGI IMG/M metagenome (GOLD analysis project Ga0181536, IMG submission 121105) | Peatland microbial communities from MTU Mesocosm Facility, Houghton, MI, USA - PEATcosm2014_Bin17_60_metaG | ecosystem: Environmental > Terrestrial > Soil > Wetlands > Peat | place...
GCGGCATTAATTTTGGGAACTCGCGTGGGAAGAAAGTGTGACGCGGGGTTAATGCGGGCGCGCAACGGCACAATCTAACGCAGCCAAGGGCAGCGGCAAGCCGCTCCCTTGGCTCTCTTTTTTGTGCGCCATTGGAGAATCAAATCTCTGATGGATTGGCCGCCAGCAGCTCGTTGGCTTTTGAAATCACCGCGAATGCGTCGGCCACATAAAGGACGTCGGCCTTGCCGCGCGCCCAGCCGCAATTGGGGTCAAGGCTGATGGCTCGGCGCTGGCCGATGAAACGCCAGCCGACCGTATGGGGCTCTTCGCCGTGGCAACAGGTGCTCAAACCTTTGGGGTGGCGAGGGGTGGCGCCGGTCTGGCCGATCTGGTTGAGATGGGAAAGGAACGGCAACACCGCCTGCCCTTCGCCTCCCAAATCCACCAGCGATTTGCTGCTGCCCAGCGAAGCGCGTGTGACCTTGAGGAAATCGAGGATTAACTTCTCTGCCTCGGGAACATGGGTTTGGCCATCGGCCTGTTTTTTCGTCCAGCCCGCGCCCGCGACGAAGAGCAGATGCGCATCAGGACGGATGGTTTGCGCATCGGCCTTCGGCTGGCGAATGCCAATGACCGTCGTGCGCCGGCTGGCCTCGGCCAGGTTCACTGGAACCAATTCAACCGCCGCCGCGCCCGCGCCGCAGTCGCAGGCCGTCTGGCTGCCGGGGTCAATGAGCATGAACCAGGGACGCTGCATTCTGGTCAGCGTGGCCTCCATGCGCTGACGGTAGTACCAGCGGCTGACGGTTGGTTTTCCGGCTGCGGCGCCGATGCCTGTGAGATGGGAATCCACGCGTCCGCCCAACCGTTGGGCGACGCCGGGCAAAACGCGATTCCAGCGCGAAGTCGCCGGAGCGACGATGATGGTGGCCTGCGCCGCCTTGCATAGGGCCTGCGCGGCGGCGGCGTCAGTGGCATAGCGCGAGTGGCCAAGTTCCGCGCCAACGGCGCCGAAATACTTTGTGGCGGGACAGGCGGCGATGGAATCGGCGGCCGCTTGAACGCTTTGGCCGACCAGCGCAACGAACAGATTCGAAGCGGCGATGGTTTTGTTGAGAGCGCGGGCGGCGCGCAGCGCTTCGCGAGCGGACTTGGCGAGAGAGCCGTCGGCTTCGACGTGAGCGAGAAGAAGAATCGTTTCCATTTCAGCAGTTTTGGTGTGTTGGGCGCGTTTGTGGAATTCTCATTTTTTGATCCATTGCGCGATTTCCTCCGCGATCTCGGCGGGGGATTTGTCTTTGACGATTCTGGTGGCGCGAAGCTCTTTGGGCAGCGTGACGCCCATGAACAAGAGCCCTTCGCCGGCGAGCTTGGTCAGCCGGGCCTTCTGCAATGCCGGCATGAGAGCGCGCATGTTGGTCATGCCGGTTTGTGGATTGTTTTTCGGCTCGGGCAAGTTTCCCGTGGCCCAACCCAGCAAGGCCGGCGGCCCGGCACACTTGGAGACCTGATGTTTGCCCCCTTCGATGCGCTCCAGAATTTCCAGCGAGCCGTCCGCGTTGACGATGAGTTGGTCCACGCCCTGGAATTGATCGGTGATGTCCAGACGCTCCCCGACCATTTGCATCGTCACGCCCGCGCCGCGCGAGGCGGATTCCCATCCGCCGAAGAGGAGGAGCTTGGATTTGTCGAGGCCGGGGATGGTCTGGATGGATTCGGCCAGCGCGGCGGCAACGTCAGCCGCCTCGGTGAAACCGCTGGCCGGACCGTCGAGGGCCACGAGTTCAAAGGGCACTTTTTGGGCCACGGTCATCATCACCTGTTGGAGCTTTGCCTTTGGGCCGAGGCTGACGAGCCAGACCTTGCTGCCGGGGGCGTTCCTGGCAAGGTGGCCCGCCTCATAAAGGGCGTGGCTTGCCCACGGATCGAGGATGGCGGGCAGCAGCATCTCATTTCTCAGCGTCGGGCCGGTCGTGGCGGTTACCGGCTCCAAGGTTTGGAGCGGGTCGGGCACAAGGCCGCCGCAGACGATAATATGAAAGGCGTTCATATAAAATCTCCGTCATCCAACGGACATTTGGCCGGCGCCCGAGGCGGCGGGAAAACAGCGCGTGACAGTTTCCCCGACTTCCAGCAACCATGCGGCGCGCTGCCGCGGTGTGCTGGTGATGACGACCGAAAAGGTCCGGCGATGCACATGGCGCACGCCGCAAAGGTCAAACACGCATTGCTTCCACAAACCTTCGAGGGGATCCCCGAAAATCTCGCGCTCGCGATCCTCCGGGGTGTTGGCGGTGTTGAAAACAATCGCCGAGGCGGCTTTGAGCAAGCCAACCGGAACCCCCTCGCCCTTATCGTTGGCGACAAACCGGTAGGCCACTTCCGGACGCAGCACGCGGTCAATCCAGCCCTTCAAAATCGCCGGCGGCATGCCCCACCAGTTCGGATGCACAATGATAATGCCGCCGGCGCCGCTGATTTCCTGGCCGTGAGAGGCGATCACAGGATCGAGTTTGGCGTCCGGCTGCAGTTCGGCGGCGGTCAACAGCGGAGGAAATTGTTCCTGGCACAGATCGTGGAGCACGACTTGGTGGCCATTCTGTCGGGCCGCCGCCGCCGCCGTCTTGGCGATGGCGTGGTTGAAGCTTCCGGGGTTGGGATGAGCGAGGATGATCGAGATATTCATTAATTTTCTCCTGAATGCAATCCGCCCGCGCCAGCGCGGAAGGCGACGGCCATGCGTTCGGGGTTTTCCGGCGAGGGGGAAGCGCAGTTCCACAGGCAGGCGCCGCAGTGAACGCATTTCTCGCGGTCAAAAGCCGGGACGCCGTTTTGGCCGGGGGTGATCGCCTGGCCGGAACAGATTTCGACGCAGAGCTTGGTGCCGCATTGCCGGCATTGGTTCGGAAAAACAAAGGCGACATGATCGGCGCAACCGTGCGGGGCCTGCACTTTTCCGCCCATCAGCAAGGCGTCCTGATGCGAGACGAGCAACCGGCCGTCGTGCGGAATCGGCGGCCAGCCGGCGCGTTCCATGAGCGCGGCGTGCGCGGAAACGCCGCGCGCGTAACAGTCGTCCCGAATTTTCCGCGCCTCGGCGGGAGGGATGCGGCCGCGAAAATAAACTTCGAGCGGGGGAATGCGTTCCCACGGACGGAGCGGTTTGCCGGGCAGGACGAGCCGTCCGCCGCTCAAGCCGGCCAGCGCCATGCCGATCAGGCCGGCGAGGACGCCGCGCTGGAACCCATCGCGGGATTTTTCGGCGGCGCGAGCCTCCTGTTCCACCCAACTGCCGCGGCGGCGCCGCACGTAGGCCGCTTCGAGATTTTCCCTCGTGAAAGGCTTCCTGGCTTTAAGCAATTCGAGCACGGCTTCGGCGAGTTGCGCGCCGGTGGCCCAGGCTTCGTCCACGCCCGATCCGGTCAGGACGTTGGTGCTGCCGCTGCCTTCGCCAATGCGCGCGTAGCCGTCGCCGGCGAGCTGCGGTTCGCCGCGGCGGCCGGATTCGCCGAGCGTCTTCGCGCCCCACGACCGGAGTTTGCCGCCCTTGAGAAAATGCCAGAGATACGGATGCATCATCCAATGCTGAAGGTAGCGGTAAGACGTGCGCACCGGGCTGTCGAACCACGAAGGGACGAAGATGCCGATTGAAGCGACGCGGTCGGGATGCACGTAGAAGAATCCGAAAATTTCCAGTTCGGGATAGCCGAAGGTGTGCAGCACGGTGCCTGGTTTGAGCGGCGTGTCCTCCGGCAAATCCACGACAAACTTCATGCCCACCGCCCAGTCGCGCGTGTGATGGTCTTGCGGCAACCCGAAAATGTCATCCAATTGCCGGCCGACCGGGCCAACCGGACCATCGCCCACCACGGTCAGCGCGGCACGAATGTCCATGCCCGGCGTGAAGCCGTCCGCCGGCGCGCCTTGTTTGGTCACGCCTTGATCCATGAGGCGGATGCCCACCACTTTTTTGTCTTCGATGAGGGCCTGTGCGACGGGGGTGCCGGGCCAGATTTGAACCGTGCCCGTGTTTTGCGCCTGCGCGCCGACCCATTGCATAAACTGTCCCATCGAGAGCACCATTCCGCCGCGCTTGTGGAGGAAGCCGGGCGTCCACGGCAGATTGAGCGCTTGGCGCTCGAAGGGCAGCGCCCAATGGCACGAGTGAATGAATCTGTCGGCGAGCCGCAGCATGGCCGGACGCCGGCTGGCGCCAAGGGGATCGAGCAGGTAAAGCACTTTCTCTTCGCCGACCGGCGCGGCCATGGGGATGCCGGCCTTGTCGATCTCCGGAATGCTCGTGCGGATGGCGCGAGCTTTGGTGACCACCCCGGAAACACCGAAGCCGATGTCGTCGGCGCGTTCGTAGCAAAGCACCTGGGGCGGCAGACCGGGCGCCACGGCGCTTTCCACGGCGGGCGTGCCGTCGGCGTGGACGAGTTGTTTGGAGAGCGTGGAGAGAAAGCCCGCCGTCGCCGGGCCGAATCCGACGCAAACGATGTCCGCGTCCAGGCGCGGGCGGTCAAGGGGCGGGTTTTCTGATGCTGGGAGCGGCATTTGCGAATTTGGTTCGGATCATTTTTTTGGAGCGGACCGGCGGGCGGATGGCTTGGCCTGGATTTCGTCGCGAACATGAAAACCAATTGGCCGGCGGATCGGTTCCGGTTGGGGTGGCAATGGCTCCATGAGCTTTTTGATTTCGTCGAGGATGTGGACAATCGCTTTCTCGTGAACGTCCAAACGTCCCGTCAAACGGCGCTCCAACTCCGCCAGTTTTTCCGCCAGTTGCACGTTCTGTGCGAGCACCTGGCGCATTTTCACGAACGCCCGCACGACAAACACGCTCATCTGAACGGCGCGCAGACTGTTGAGCACATTCGCCGCCATGATCGCTCCGTATTCGGTGAAAGCGCGCGGGAGATATTTGATGTTGTGGCCCCTCTTCATGGTCGCAATTTGCGACCTTGAACGCCGAAACTCCTCCGCCTCATTCTTGACAAGTTGAAATGCGAAGTCGGCCGGGAACCGGTCCAAGTTACGGCGAACCGCTTCATTCAGCCTTTTCGTCGGCACGCCATACACCTGTGCAAGATCAGAATCCAATATAACCCGTTGACCTCGAATGGTACAAATGAGGTTTTCGACGGGCTGCCGGGGAATAACCGAGGTCTTGGTTTTCATGCGGTTGAGTGACGTTTTATAATGCTTCCGCGATCACGATTAACGGCGGATGGTTTTAATCAAATCATCCCGGTCAAGAACCTTGTCGTATTTTTCCTTTCTGATTTCCTCCTTGCTCGTAATGTCGTGGCCAACGCGCTGAAGGAATTCTTGAAAATCAGGGTTCTTCCCAGCTAGTTTGTCCATTGCGTCCCAGTCCAGCTTCTCCCGTGTTCGTGCCGGAAACACGATTTCGGATGAGTCCGGGTCATCGAGGTTCAACTGAATTACTCCTATGCCAAAGGAGATGGAAAGCCGCCGCAACTCGTCACGAAACTCCTCCTCGTTTGAAACTTCTGCCGCGACCAGATATCCCTCGTGCGCCCAGGTGGAATTCGAGACGGTTTGGAAAAAGGATTCCCGCAAATTGTCGAAAGTAAGTTCCTTCTTCAGTTCAAAAGAGAACATCTTGATAGCAACACTGCCGATAATGGATCCGAATTCTATAACCTCCTGTTTCCAGTCCTCGATAGGGAAATAGCAGCCGACCATGTCGGGATGTATCCACTCGCCGAATCCCCGTTTGTCGGAACGCAAATGTTGAATCGTCTTTGTATAGGCTTTCAGGTAGAATCTGGCGTAGAAGGCTAGGAACGGATGAAGGTCTTTCTCAAAGTAATCCAAATTTTTAGTGACGGTTGGCGGCTCAATCTGGCCGGGTTCGGGTGGGTGAAGCTCACTTTCACTTAATTGCCCTTTCAGGTAGAAGCGCTTGGGGTACGTTCCAACCGTGGCAAATGCCGTGTCTTTGCGGTTAAGCACGTTCACATGAAGCTGTGCTGCCAAAGATGCCCAGGGGGTCTTGCCTTGACCTCTCAGAAATTGGTCGAGGCCCTTCGATTTGCCCAAAGTCCAGATTTCGCCCACCGACAGCGGCTTCTTTTCTTCCTCTAAAACTCGCTTCGCCAATCCAAGAAATGTCAAACCTTCCATGCGATTCCTTTCATATTCTGTACAGGGTCTCCTTACCTCGGCTCCTCCGGTTTCTATATCGGATAATCCAGCGCCTCGCGCGTCATGACCGTGGTCAGCGATTCTGCGGCGCGATCTTTGGCGAGGCGGCAGCCGGTGAGGCAGGTGTCCAGTTTGGCGCGCAGAGCGATGAAGGCTTCGAGTCCTTCGGCTTTGACGCACGGGCCTGCTTTGAGGGGATGCGCCTGGCCGGGTTCGGACACGTCGGAATAGGCGCGGGCGGAGGCGTCAATGCCGGGAATGATGCCTTCGAGCGCGGTGAGTTCCTCGGCCCCGTAACAGGCCTGGCAACTGGCGTCATCCCACGCCGGGTGGCGATTGTAGCCATGGACGATTTCGGCGCAGATGCGCCCGACTTCGCCCGCGGCACGGGCCGCTTGCACATGGCAAAGGTCGGTGAAGAACGCCACGGCGCCGGGGAGTCCATCGGCCAGGGCGGGGTTTTCCGCGCCCTTGGTTTCCAGCTCAATGACGTCGCGGATGAATTGCCGTGCGGCCAGCAACCAGCAAAGCGCGTCAGCAAGCGGGAAGGTCACCCCTTGGCGCGCCTTGTGATAAAGCTTTGCGCCGCCGGCGTCGGTGGCCGTTTGCGCGTGTTGCAGCGTCCAAAGCCAGAGTTTCATCGCCGTGGAGAGCGCGCAAGCGCCGGTGCCGGGGCGTTCGGAGGCGATGCGTTTCATATCGGAGATCCATTGCTGGAACTGCGCGAGGAACAGGGGGTTGGTCATGGTGATGGAAAGCTGCAATCGCTGCACGGCCTCCGGGCCTTCGTAGGTGGCTTCGAGCTGCGCGTCCATCCATTTCTGGCCGAGAAAACCGGGGCAATCCTCGGTGACACCGTAGCCGCCCATGAGGCTGACGGCTTCGCGCATCATGTTCGCGCCGTGGCCGGTGTTCCAAAGCTTGCAGGCGGGGCAAAGGACGTTTGCGAGCGAATCGAGTTGGGCGAAGCTGGCGAGCGGATTTTCCATCGGCTGGCGCGCATTGAGCAACTTGAAGGCTTCCTCTTGAGCCTTGGCCATTTCCTTGAACGCGGCCCGGCCAGTCAGCTTTTTCCCGGCCAGGATACGGTCCTTTTCCTTTTCCAGGGGGTCGAGTTGGTCGAACAAGCGGGCAGCCTGGAAGCCCAGCGACGCGCTGGCCTCGCCCGTGGCCCAGACATCCACCAAGCGGTGGAGGGCATCTTGCTTTTGTTGGAGGCCCAGTTGGTAACGGGGGGTGCCGGGGGCGCCCTGACCGCCGCGAAAGCGCCGGCGCTGATAAAGGATCACCGGCTCGATGGCGGAAAGCAGTTTGGCCGCAGTCATCAAGCCGACGGTCACGCGCGTGCGGCGGAACACGGCTTCGATGATTTCGCTGTGCGAGTAGTTCGGGATGATGGCCCCGTCCTGAATGGTGTAGCCGCCCACGATCCGGCTGGCGGGCACTTTCAGGTTGAAGACCGGATCATTGGTGGAGGAAAGCTGGTGGACGAGTTTTTTTGTAGGCGTGCCGCGATCCCAAAGGCCCGGATCGCCTTCTTCCAGGATCACCATGCAACTGCCCTTGAGCTTGGGGTCGTCGGACTCGACGGCGGCGGTGACGACGTTGGCGAAGCCCATGTTGGTGATGAACCGGCCGCGTTTTTCGACTTGCAGGAGCGGTTCCCGGCCGTCCTGCCATTCGGCGATGCGGACTTTGCCGGCCAACAGGCCGGTCTCGACGCCGACGAACGGAATGGGTTCGGTGAGGGCGAAGGCGGCGCGAACCTGCCGGCGGTTTTCTCCGGGCTTGAGCGGGGCGGCGTTGGCCACGTATTTGGCGCGTTGCTGCGGCGTGCCGCGCTCGTGAATCGGGGCCAGGCCGAGATTACCCGCCAGACTGCCCGTGGCCGCGCCGGCATCCACCCAGGACAATTCAAAGGCGATCAGCGCCAGCGCGAGATTCTTTGGCCCGGCGATGAAACCGCCGTCTTCCGGATCGAGGAACGCCGCCGTGATGCCACTTTCGTCGAAGTGGGGCAGGAGGCTGGCTTTGTCCGCCGTCCAGTCGTGCGAGTTGCGACCCCCCTTGGCGACGAGCCTGGCGACCGGCCCGCGCGCGACGCCGCGAGCGGCTTGCACGAGCATGTGCAGGTCGTAACGGTCGGCAAAGCGCCACATGATCTGACGGAGGTCGTCGGAAGGCAGCGTGGTGAGCGCCGGCGGCAGTTTTTCTTCGGCAATCGCATTCATATTTTCTTGTCAGAGGTTTTCGTGCGTCCAGATTATCCATCGCGATCCTGGCAGACAGGGTCGGCGAGCGGATCATAAGAATCAATCTTATTTCGCAGAATATGGCTAATGTTCCCTTGTGGTCTTAAAAAAGTGTGTGCCCGGCAATTTGCCCGCGTTGACTTTCGTGCCGACGCGGTGGCAATCTGGCCTTCATGGAACTTGATTTGGAAGGCCAATGGGCCGGCCGCGCATATCCGGGAGGACAATTAAGAATACGCAGATTTTATGAACAATACATCCATTGACAGATTAAAAACGGCGCTGGTGGTCATAGATCTCCAGAAAGGCATCGCGGGCCGGCAAACGGCTCCCCATGCGTCGAACCTTGTGGTCAAAAACGCGGCGGCTCTGGCCGAAGCGTTCCGGAAGAAGCAGATGCCGGTTTTTTTGGTGAGGGTTGCCCTGTCTGCGGACGGAAAGAACGCCTTGCACCCCGTCGCCGACGCCCCCATGCAGTTTCAAAAACCACCGCCGGACTGGACGGAGATTGTCCCTGAGATGGGGCCCAAAGCGGGAGATTTGGTGATCACCAAACGGCAGTGGGGCGCTTTCTACGGGACGGAGCTTGACTTGGAATTGAGAAGGCGCGGCATAACGACCATAGTCCTGTGCGGCATTTCGACAAATATCGGCGTGGAAAGCACCGCCCGGTTTGCCTACGAGTACGGGTATCATCAGATTTTTGTGGAAGACGCAATGTCGGCCCTGTCGGCCGAAGAGCACGCGCTGACCGTGGCGAAGATATTTCCCCGCATCGGCCTGGTGAGAAAAACCGGGGAAATATTGGCCGATCTGTCGCACGATTGATGGTCACCAAACCGGGCAGAAATAAAGGGTCAGGTCTCAACTCAGGCTCTCGGCGCTATACCGGGCGAGGATGCCCGTTCGCACGGCGTGGCGAAAGATGCGCTTGAAGAACCAACATGCCAGCAGCACATACATCACGGCTAGGCCCCCGCCCAAGATGAGCGAGGTTGCCGGCACGGCGCCGCCGGAGATGATCTTCCTCAGCCCTTCGAACACGTAGGAGACGGGCAGCAGCTTGCCGATGAATTGCATCCAGTGAGGCAGGATGGAGATGGGGTAAAAGACGCCGGCAAAGGGCGAGATGACCGCCGGGACCGGCCACACCAGCCATTCGGCCGAAGGCCCCAACCGCAGCACCATGGCGGAGGTGCAGATGCCCAGAGAAACGCCGAACAGAAAAAGAATCAGAAGGAACGGCACCAGCGTCAGGCCATAAACGAAAAACGACAGCCCGAACAGCGCGGTCGCCAGGACGAGCATCACCATTAAGCCGAGCAAGCTCGTGACCGTGCTGGTGACGACCAGGCCGAGAAGGTACTGCGGAATGGTGAGGGGGGAGGCAAAGAGGTTCAAAAAGTTCCGCGACCAGACGTCCTCCAGAAACACGCCGGCGACTCCATGCATGACCCGTATGAAAAAATCAAAGAGCAGGACCGCCCCCAACAACGCCGGGACGAAGTTGAGGCGGGACGCGGCGATGCTGTTCAAGAACCTGGTGATGAATCCCCAGAGCACGATGTCAATGGCGACCCAGACGAAGATGGGCATCCAGCGGGCGGGGGTGCCGCGCAGCAGGTAAAAATAGCGAAGCATGACGGCGATGACGGGACGGAAACAGGTTGTGGTCAAGTTGGTTCCAGGGTTAGCGGTTCACGCGCCACGGCAATAAAAAGTTCCTCCAGAGTCGGCTGGCCATGTTCGACCGGCAGGGTTTTCGGATTTCCCTCAAGCATAATCCTTCCGTGGGAGAGGAAAAGCACGCGGTCGCACACGTCCTAGACCTCCACCATATTATGAGTGGTCCAGAGCACGCCGCCATCGCCCGACACGGCGAATTGGCGAATCCGGGATCGGATCTCGCGGGCCGCCACGGGGTCCAGCGACGCAGTTGGTTCGTCCAATAGAAGCAAACGCGGTTGATTGAGCATTGCCTTGGCCAGAGCCACCCGCGTCTGCTCGCCCGAGGAGAGGACGCCGCACTTGACATTCCGAAACTTTTCCAGATCGAACCGGGAAATCAGAGCATTGATGCGGTCCGACAAACGCTTGACCCCGTAGAGCAGGCCGAAGACACGGAGATTCTGCCGCACAGTCAAATTCCCCGGGAGCGGAGCATAGACGGCTGCGAAATTGGTGCGCCCCAGGGCCTGGGCGCGGCAGGCCGCAAGATCAATTCCTTCGACATGGATGGAGCCGGAATCGGGCTGGAGGACGCCGAGGATCATGCTGATCGTCGTCGTCTTCCCCGCCCCATTGGGGCCCAACAGCCCGACGATTTCACCGCGGCTCACCTCGAAAGAGATGAGATCCACGGCGATCTTGTCGCCATAGGCCTTCCGCAGGTCCTTGATGGATAAAACATTTTTTCCACTTTGATTGGTCATTGACACAGCTCGATTCAAGCAGAGAATCTAATTCGGATATGATTGTAAAAAAAGAATTATGAAAGCCATTGCCATAAATGGAAGCCCGCGAAAGGGCGGGAACACTGAAATTCTGTTGAAAAAGGCGCTGGCGCCACTGGCCGCAGCCGGCTGGGAAACTGAATTCGTCCAACTGGGCGGCAAACCGATCCGCGGATGCCAGGCTTGTTACCAGTGTTTCAAGAAGAAAAACTCCCGCTGCAGCCAGAAGGATGATTTTTTCAATCCGTGCTTCGAGAAAATGGCCGCCAGCGACGCGATCATCCTTGGATCGCCGACCTACTTCACCGACGTGAGCACGGAAATGAAGGCGCTGCTGGATCGCGCCGGGTTGGTGGCGAAGGCCAACGGGGGATTGTTCCGCGGAAAAATCGGAGCCGCCGTGGTGGCGGTAAGACGGGGCGGAGGCACGCATGCCTTTGACACGATGAACCACATGTTGCTCATGTCCGGGGCCATCGTGCCGGGATCCACGTATTGGAACCTCGGATTTGGTTATGACAAGGGGGACGTGGCCAAGGACAACGAGGCTTCGCGCAACATGAAGGATTTGGGCCAAACCATCGCCTGGCTGGGCGCGGCGATCCATGCCCACGCCGGGAGCCGTCCGCCCGCGGTGGTTGGTGAATGAATTGTCCCGGCCGCGCGCTCGAACCGGATGGTCGCCATGCAATATCGCAAATTCGGCAAGCTGGACTGGAAGGCCTCGGTGCTGGGCTTTGGCTGTATGCGCCTGCCCACTGTGGACGGGAATCCCCACAGCCCAAATATCAATGAAGCGGAAGCGGTGCGCATGATCCGCCACGCCCTGGATCAGGGCGTGAACTATTTCGACACCGCTTACGTGTATCACGAAGGCCGCAGCGAGACCGTTCTCGGCAAGGCGTTGCGCGGCCATCGAGAGTTGGCGAAGGCAGCCACAAAATGCCCGGTGTGGATGATCCACGAGGGAGCCGATTTTGACCGGATTTTGAGCGAGCAATTGTCCAGGCTCCAGTCCGATCACATTGATTTCTATTTGCTCCATGCGCTGGACAAAAGCCGCTGGAGCGAAATCGTCCTCAAACACAAGCTCCTGGAAAAGGCCGGGGCGGCGATTGGCGACGGACGCATCCGGCATCTGGGTTTCTCGTTCCACGACAATTACGAGAGCTTTCCGGACATCCTCAACGGGAGTGATCTCTGGACGTTCTGCCAGATTCAGTACAACTACATGGACACGGAAAACCAGGCGGGCACGCAGGGATTGAAGCTGGCGGCCGCCAAAGGGTTGGCGGTGGTGATCATGGAACCGCTGCTGGGCGGCAGGCTGGCCCATCCGCCGCCGGCGATAGGCCAGGTGATCGAGCGCTCCAGCGTGAAGCGGTCCCCGGCGGACTGGGCGTTGCAATGGCTTTGGGATCAGCCCGAAGTGACGGTGGTGTTGAGCGGCATGAGCAACCTGGAGCAGGTGGATGCCAACCTGGAATCGGCGTCTCGCGCCCGCAGCCATTCGTTTCAGGCGGCGGACGTGGAACTGATCGCAGACTTGCGGCGAAAGTACCTGGACCGGGCCGCCATTCCATGCACCAAGTGCAACTACTGCATGCCGTGCCCGAACGGAGTGAACATCCCGGCCAATTTTGAAATTTATAACGAGGCCTTTCTCCACGAAGACATTCCAGGCGCGCGCTTCAAGTATCAGATTTTTGTCCCGGAAGCGGCGCGGGCCAGTGCGTGCGCGGCCTGCCACGCTTGCGAAGATCAATGTCCGCAGAAAATCCCGATCAGCGAATGGATGCCCAAGGTCCAGGCCTTGCTCGGGGCGGCGTGATCGGTCGCAGTGGGGGAGAAATCATCCGAAGGTGCTCCCGTTCCAACCCCAGCGGCCCGCCTGGACATCGGTGAAGTTGAGGTAAATACGATTTTGCGGGACTCCGAGGGAATCGCTCAGCAACTGGCAGACCTTTTGCGAGAGCTTTCGGTTCACGCCGTCGGTCAACCCGCCAATGCTCCGGACGTCCACAAAGGCCGCGTCACCCGGACTGCCGGACATCTGCATGGCGGACTGGCTCGCGGCGACCATGACGTATTGCTGCGGTTTTCCAATGATCTCGGCGACGGTTTTGGAGAGAGAGGCGAGCAGGGCTTGCCGCTTATCCTCAGAGAGAACAACTGTGGTTTCGAGTTTTAGTAATGGCATAATCAACATCTACCATCAGGGAACGCTCCACTCAAGTCCATCGGAAAAACGCAACCGGCCGCGTCCCGGGCCGAGGCGAGCCGGTCCCAAAAGTCGCGCGCAATTGACCATCCCAACGGCGAGGAGTAACCTCGCGCCATGAATGATTCGCTTGCCCTTTTTCGCCAGGCGGCTTCCAACCCGCGGCAACTCGCCCGCAGGGTGATCAAGAACCCCCGGCTGTTGGAAAAAGTCATGGAGGGATTAGACACAGAGACAGCCCTCGTCAGGTTCGGCTGCGCCAAGGCGCTGCGAGTCCTGAGCGAAACGCGCCCCGACCTGCTTTACCCGAGGTACGATTTTTTCGTTCGCCTGCTGGACCATCCGAACAAGATCTTCCAGTGGGAGGCGGCGCGCACGCTGTCGCAACTGACGCGGGTAGATACCGAGGAGAAGTTTGCGGCGATTTTTGACAAGTATTTTGCTCCCATTGGTGGCCCGGTCATGATTACGGCCGCAACTGTGATCCGGGGCGGAGCCCGGATCGCGGCGGCCAAACCGCATCTGGCCGATCTGATCGCTGCGGAGGTGCTGAAGGTGGACCGGGCACGTTACCATAGTCGGGAGTGCCGGAATGTCGCCATCGGCCACGCCATCCTTGCATTAGGCGATTTATTTGAGATGCTCGAGCATCCGGCTCCGGCGCTTCGCTTTGTGCGCAAGCAAATCAGGAATTCGCGGCCGGCCACGCGGAAGAAGGCGGAAGAGTTTCTGAAAGGAGTTGGAAGCCGTGGCAAAACTGCACAGGCATAGGGGCGCAGACCCGGAAGACGAGCGATTGTTCGGTGCCGGCCGCCTGGCCGCCTTGCGCCAGGCAACCGGTGAATTGTGCTGGTTGTTGGACCATGGTTACGGCATCGGCTGCGCGACAGAACTGGTGGGGGACCGCCATCACCTGGCGCGCCGGCAGCGCGCCGCCATTGCCCGGTGCGCCTGTTCCAGGGCCGCCCAGCAGCGGCGCCAGGCCCATTGCGTTGGGCCGGACCAGTTGCGCGGCCAGGAGCTTTGGCTGGATGGATTTAACGTGTTGACAGCGGTCGAAACGGCGCTGGGCGGCGGAGTGATCCTCACCGGAAGGGACGATTGCTGCCGGGACGCAGCCGGGGTTCACTCCCGATACCGCAAGGTGGAGGAGACGCTGCCGGCGCTCGGGGCGATCGGGCAGATGGCGGCGCAATGGGAGGTGAGCCGGTGCCACTGGCTGCTGGACAGCCCTGTCAATAATAGCGGCCGCCTCAAGGCCATCATCCTGGAGGCGGCCGCCGGGACGGGGTGGCCTTGGGAGGTTGAACTGGTGGCAAATCCCGACCGGGTTCTTTCCGTCACGGACCGGGTGGTATCCAGTTCGGACCATGCGATTTTGGACCGCTGCCAAAGATGGTTTAACCTGGTCCGGCAAGTGATCGCCAGCCAAGCGCCCGCCGCCCATGTGGTGGACTTGAATCCGGATAAGAGCGGCTTAATGCCTTGTTGGTGAAACTCATTCCGGTGTGGTGTCACGGAACTATCGTTCATAAATCCGTCGGCGGGACGCCGACGGAAGCGGGCGAGACGCCCGCGCTCCCCGTGCATCAGAATTATGCAAAGAACTTCCATGACATCATTCCGGTTCAAGTTGCTGATTTGCCTTATGCCCATACGCCCGGAATCTTCGTCCCGCAGAAGCGGCATTTGCCGCCGGAGATGTCCATGCGCGTGACCGCGAAGATGTCGCGTTGGACGACGGGTTTGGCGCAGTTGGGGCACCAGGTCGTCTGGGCGCCTTCCAGGCCGGGCACGTTGCCGATATAGACGTAGTGGAGACCCTCGGCGCGGGCGGCGTCGCGGGCTTTGAGCAGGGTTTCGACGGGGGTGGGTGTCAGGTGGGCGAGTTTGTGCTGCGGCTGGAAGCGCGAGAAGTGCAACGGCCGGTCCGGCCCCAACTCTTTGACAATCCAGCCGCACATGCGCCGGATGGTGTCGGGGTTGTCCGTGTAAGTGGGCACGACGAGGTTGACGATCTCGAACCACACGCCAAGGCTTTGGAGCGTTTTGAGGGTGGCAAGGATGGCGGTGAGTTTGCCGGAATTGAGTTTCTGATAGGTGTCTTGGTCGAAGCCTTTGAGGTCCACATGGGCGGCGTCGGCGAACTGATAGAGGTCGCGGGCGGGCCGTTCTTCGATGGAGCCGCAACTGACGACGATGTTTTTGATCTTGCGCTCGCGCGCGGCTTTGCAGGTATCCTGCGCATATTCGTAAAAGGCGGTCGGTTCGGAGTAGGTGTAGGAAATGGACGGGCATCCGAGCGACTCGGTCACGGCCACGACGTCATCAGGGAACAGGCTGGCCCGGGACATTTGTTCCATGGAGAGGCTCTGCGGCAAGGGTGGTTTCAAACGGAGTTCGGTGCCGCGCGGGTCTTTGGTTTCCTCGGGTTTCTTCTGGGAGATTTCCCAGTTCTGGCAATTCAAGCAGCGGAAAACGCAGCCGGAGGTGGCGAGGGAAAAACTCCAGGTGCCCGGCATGAAATGGAACAGCGGCTTTTTCTCGACCGGGTCCACGTGGAAAGTGCAAGGGTTGCCATAGACCAGGGTGTAAAGGGCGCCGTCGCGGTTGACCTTGTTGCGGCAATGGCTGCGGTCGCCCGGCTCGAGGATGCAATTGTTCGGGCAGACTTTGCACTGGACGTTGCGGCCCAGCTTGAGGTAATGGCGCGCCTCTTGCACCCAGCCGCGTTTTTGCCACAGTTCCCAAAGCGCGCCGGTCGGCGCGTCGCCTTTGAAGATGTCTGCCGGGGCTTCGGACTGGCCCCATCTGGCGAAGAAATCGAAAAACGAAGCCGCGCCGGCCAAGCCGGCCACACCCGCCGCGCCAAGACCGATGGCGGCGCGACGCGAGATTCCCCCGGCCAAACCGGAAGGCCGGACTTCGGGCCGGGGCAGATTGCGCTGATCTGCGGGAGCGGGCGGATCGGAGGCCGGCGCTCCAGGACCCGCGGCTTGAGGACGCGATGTATCGGAGGGGTTCACGTTTTATCGCGATGTTTGATCCAGCCCCATCGCTGGAAGGCAAGATACATCGCCGGCAGCACGTGCGCCAGCACCAAAAGAATCAACGGCAGGTGGAACATGCGGTGGAAGGTGAGGGCGGTTTTCTCGTCCAGCAGTTTGGAGAAGCCGTAGCGGCCATCTATGATGTAGCCGGTGAGCAGAAAGGCCATGACCAGCGGCAGCAAGAGCCAGCCGCTCCAGCGCACCGTTTTAAGGGAGATAATGTTGATTTTGCTCATATCGCAACCTTTCTGTGAAACAATAGTCAGCCGGCACAAACCCGCGTCGCACTTGTCCGCATACTAAGGATGCCGCGAAGCAGGACGAGGCGAAACATTTTTTAGGGAGGGAATGGCGGGTATTGCGGGTCAGAAAAATACCTTGATTTACCTTGACCAGGCTTGACTGGGCTTGATTTGGAGAGCTTATTCGTTGTGCGTAAATTATTCATGGAAAGTCACTTGCGTTGATTTTCATCGAAATTGTCAAAACTGGCTGGAAAAGGGATTCTTGCAAGGATGGAATCATAAAGCATACTAAGTGGATAGAGTATTGAATGATTATAGGCTGGGGGCAGGTTCCCGCCGCAGTCAGAACCTTGGCCGTTGCGAGCCGACCCGATTCGCAATCCGAAAATCTTGCGCATCCCGTCCTGATGCCGTTCCTCTCCTCCTCTACGTGTCTTACCCTCACGCAGGAAAGATTAGCATATAAGCCAGGATTGTCAAGGGCAGAAATGAGAAATAATAATGCGCCGGCATGAAAACCGGTCCAGCATCATGACAGACCACGCCACCGTTGCCGGGCAAGGGGATAAAAACAAAAAGACCAAAAGCAAGCGCACCGACCCGGGCTGCGCCGAGGCGAGACCTTCGACCACAGAACCGGCGAGCTGAATGGCTCGCTTTCCGGTTCTGCTCGTTTTACTTTGCTGCTGACGGATTATGAAAACTGCTCGATTTCCGGAGCGAATCAGCCATATTGACCGTGAGGCGACCTCATGGTAGCCACACAACAACCCGACCGTAAGGCCTTCATCGCGTATTGGAAGGACTATGGGACTTTCACTTGGCGTATGTTTTGGTTTTACATACTTTTTCTTGCGGGTTTGGCGGTCTATTCGTTTGTTGTCTCTCGGATTGATTTTGGCGAATGGTTTGGGTTGCCGCTCTTTGGAGCTGCCGCATACCTGATTTTCGTGCCGTATTTCGTGATCCGAAGAGTTCACAGAAAATTTGCCCGTTTCATTCGATGCCCGAACTGCGGGGATTGGTTCGGCCAAGACGCCAGTGGAGCCTATTTTGGGCCGAATCCAAAGTTCAGAGGAATCATTGAAACCGGACGATGCAGCAAATGCGGACAGCAGATTTTAGCTGACCCATGAAAGCGGTGCTTAAGAACTCACCGGAGGCAACGCCGGTTGCGCTTTTCGTTCATTGTCGCAACTGCGCCAGCATATAGAAATTGGAAAACCACTTACTCGAATCAAGAAACCTGATACGAATAAAGCCCCTCGGATTGGCTGGTTTTGATTCGACCCCGAGTGGCTGGTTTCGAAGTGACCGGTGACACAAGAAACGTGATATTACATTAAGCCGCGACCTCAGGCAGCGGTGTCTTTGACTTGGCCGCCTGCCTGAGGGGTCTGTGGCGGCCGCCGTCAGCCAACAGGGGGGACGCATCCGAATTGGCGTTCAAGGAGCACGGTGGATAAATTTCGTAGGGCTTGGGGTCGTCATGTTGAATGCGTGGCTTGACTCCAACGAAGTGAGCCAAGGCTCCGCGAAGATATTCTTCGGAAATTTCGCAGCAAAACCATTTGCGCCGCAGTGATTCGGCCACCTCTCCTGTGACGCAGGATCCGGCGAATGGGTCAAGAACAGTTTCATCTTCGTCGGTCAAAAGCCGGATGAAGTATTCGGGTATGCCGCTGGGAAACCGAGCGGGATGAACCGGGATATTGTTCGCCCGGCAGTATTCCTGGTAACGGCCATTTGATTCTGTGTTTGCCAGAGCGAGCAGATTTGGCGGAACTGAGCCGCCGTTATCGCGGGAGAACTTATCTGAGATGTCGTGTCCCGACGGGCGAAGTTTTGGGGTGTAGCCGTTTTTTAGAAGCGAAATCATTGAATCGCTGTAAGGCACCAGAACCCGCTTGTTGGAAGCCTTGGGCCACGGCGAGGGAGAAAGCCACCAGATGCAGTTCACGGCGTCCTTGACCCGAATCCGACGGACATTGACCCACTCGGCCGGCGTCGGGAGTTTGGCGGGATTCCACCAGTAATGTTCCTGGCAGAGGTGAAAGCCGAATTCGCGACACAAAGTCATGAGGAGCTCGAAATGATAAAGCGATCGAGTGGGAATCCCCGATTTCCACGAACCGCCGATGTCAATGACAAGGCTTCCGGCAGGTTTTAAGACCCTCCGGAAACCCTCGGCAAATGGGCGAAACCACTCGACATAATCATCCGCATCTTCGTTTCCATAACTCTTCTTTCGGACAAGGCCAAATGGCGGCGATGTCATAATGAGGTCAATGGAATGTGGCTGAAGGGTCTTATGAAGCAGCCCCAAAGAGTCGCCGACAAAGATTTTGCCGTAATTGGTTTCCTCGAAGAGGCTCGGCTCGATAATGAACCTGCCCGTCTCCCTCAGCGCAAGCGGGTCTTGGGTCTTGCTCTCTCTCTCGTGAAGAAATCTGAGATAGTCGCTCAAAGAATCAAAGTTCCTCTCGCTCGCCGCCGCCTCAAGGGACAGCATCTCTTGGTCCGTGAGGCGGAAATTCACGACCCGGCTGCGCGGATTTGTCTTTTTGGGACGAGACATTGTTGGAATTGTAAGACAAAAACGAGATTTGTCAACGCTTATTGTAAGACGAAAACAGGGCTTTTTCAAAGCACCAACTTTTTGAGGATCATCGCATGGCAAGCCTTCGACGCAAGCACACGTTTTATTCCAGATCTAGTGCTTCGATATCGGACAGGTCTCCCCGAGTCTTAAATCAGCAGAGCCAGCGCGGCGGCCGCAAGGTTAAGCGCGGCTGTCAGCAGGCAAACGGCTGTCACGCCGATGAGCGGAATCAGGAGCGCGCTCGCCAGCAACGCGCCCAGGAAGGCGCCGATAAAATCGGCGGTGTAAAGGCGCGACGCGCCCGCCACGGTGCCGTCGAATTCCAGGCGGTTGGCGAGCGGGAATTGCATTCCCACCAGGACGGCGAGAACCAAAGTCAGCAGCGCGATGGCGGCCTTGATGAACACGAGTGACGCTGTTGTGCCGCCCAGGCGGTTGAACAGCGGCAATAAAAACGCGAGCAGGATGGCGTAAGCGGCGATGGCAAAGGCGAGAAGAGCCAGATGTTTTGCCGCGGGAGCGGCGGTTGGAGTGGTGAGGCGGTCTCGCGATGGGGAAACTGCGGCGGGACGCCGCAGCCACTTTTTTGCGGCAGGTGTGGCGCAGGCAGGAAGTAATATTTGGGCTGCGCGGCAGGGCAGCCCTACCAATTTTGGCATCTCCTCTCCGTTGCTCCCGGATTTCGCCGGCCGATTCGCCAGCGCGGCCCCAAGGGCCAGACCGGCCATGAAGACGGTGACGATGATGCCCAGTTGATGATAGACCGAGCCGCAAAGAACCTGGAACGCCAGCAGCAGGACAATCTCCAGGGTCGTCGCCGCGAAGCCCGAGGCGAGGAGGACAAAAGCAGATCCGCGCAACCGGACGAGGTAGATGCCAAGCAGGACCAGCAGCAAGACCTGCAAGGGGCCGAAACCGGTGTTGAACTGACTCATCCAGTGGCGGAGATGATAAAAGTAAAGGACGGGGTTGAAGTCGCGGTTCAACGCCGCCGGCTGGGCGATGGCGAGCCGCATGTCCATCATGCGGTCGGCGGTGAGCATCGCGTCGAGGTAATGGCGGTTCATGAGTTTGGTTGTGAGGCCTTGCTGTTCGATGCGCGAGGCGATGTCGTCAAAGAGCGGGCCGTCGGAGGCGAGAAAAAAGACCCTGCCGCCGGGAATCACCAGCAGGTTGGGGAATGATTGCCGGAGGGAGCGGCCCGCCGAGGCGAGCATTCGCGCCAGATCGGGACTGACGTAGTTTTCATAATGTCCGAGCGACAAGGAGACCACGCCGCGCGGCGAAAGCACCCGTTTGACTTGAGCCAGAAACTCCACGGTGAAGAACCGGTTGAGTTGGGCGGTGGAAGGTTTGGGCACGTCCACGATGACCACATCGTATATTTCGCCGGTTTGCCGGACAAAGAGGCGTCCGTCGGTGTTCAAGACTCTGATCCGGTTGTCGGCGAGATTTTCGGGGAGGAATTTGCGCCCGAACTCCAGGATCAACGGGTCCAATTCCACATAGTCCACGCGGGCGACGTGGTATTTGAGGAGTTCCCTGGCGGTGCCCGAGATGCCGCCGCCGACCAGCAGGACGTTGCGGGCGTCGGGCCGCTGAGCCATCGCGTAATGGACGGCCTCCTCGACATGCTGATCGTCATGGGTGGAGGTGAATGGAACGCCGTTCTCGATGAAATCAAACTGGCCGTCGGATTCCGTGACGAGGAGTTTGCCGTAAGGCGAATTGGCCCGCGCTACGATGTGCTGCCGGGGATACTGCCAGGCTGTGGAAAGAGCATCCAAGTCCACGAAAACCGCGGCGGCGATCACCGCGAAGGCCAGAGCGCCAGCAAGGGTGGAGAGCAATTTGTGTCCGGCGACAGAGCTGATTGCCGCGGCAACCAGCAGGTTTAAAACGGCGGGATAAACCAGAATGCCGGCATGGTCGAGGAACCTGACGAGCACGAAGCTGAAGAGAACGCCGCCGAGAATGCTGCCGATGCTGTCGGCGACATAGACGCGGCCAATGCCCGAAGCGCCCTCCCGGCGCGCCAACAGCCAGCAGGCCAGCGTGAGGGCATAGCCAGCTACGAGGCAATAGGGCAGCAGCAGAAGGAGGGCGCTGAGGACTGTTTCGCCGACCCCCACGGCGGCGCCGCGGAGGAAAACGACATTTCGCAAAGCGCGGAGGAGGAACACGAGCAAGAGCGGCAGAAGGGCCACCAGGATTTGGGCGAGGACCAGGACGGCCAGTGGATTTTGGAGTTTGTCGGAGGACCGGCCAAGCCAGGCGCCGAGGCCCATGAGCAGCAGCCAGTTGCCCAGCACTAAGCCGAGCACCAGTTCGTTTCCGCCAAAGGCGCCGAGCAATTCGCGCATCAGCGCCAGTTGCGTCATGATGCACGAAACCCCCAGCGCGCCGACGGCCAAGAGGACGGGCCGGCGTTGGCTCGCGACCGCCCGCAAGATCGGCTTCCGGTCGGACATGAAAGATTATTGCGACTCGTCGAAGGCCTCGACGTGGTAGATGGAGACGCTGACATTGGCGCCGCGCCAATCGCCGGGCGCACAGCCGGCTTTTTCCGCGAGGTTGTTGAGGAATTGGACCTTGTCGGGCAGTTGCTCCCAGACCTGCGGCAAAAAGGTCGCCGTGGCAGGGCCGATGCGGAGCACCACGCCATCCTCGCCCGGCTCCAACTTGTTCAGGAGGTCCGCCGGCGAACTGAAGGTCAGCGGTTGCGGCACCGTGAGGACGCTGATTTCGATTTTGATTTTGTTCACCTCGTCAGGCCGGACCGGCTGGAAGCGCGGGTCGCGGGTGGCGGCGCTGCGGGCGTTGTCCACCACGGCCTGGCCAAGGGCTTCCTGGGGCAGAATGTGGCCGATGCAGCCGCGCAAGACGCCATTTTCGGTCAAGGTGACGAAGCATCCTTTGGTCTCCGATAATATGGGTGACAGATCGCCGGGGTTGACGGCGGGTCCCGATGAGGCGGGATTGGCGGCGACGGAGGCCAGAGTGCGGCGGGCGAGGTCGAGCAAAAACTTCCGGTCTTTGGCGTCAACGTTTTGGGGCGCCGGCTCGTAAAAGGCGATGGCGGCATAGCCGACCACGGCGGTTTTGTCGCCGGCGGTGTCGCCACTGTTGCGGTAATCGAGCAATTGGGGCTTCCAGCCTTTTGCCCGGGCCAGGTGCATGAGGGTCAAGATGGGCAATTTGCCGCAGGCCTCCTGGGTTTGCATTGCGTCAATGTTCAGGTCGCAAATCGCCTGGACGCAGCGGTTGTCCAGTTGCTTGGCCGTGGGGTAGGGGTAGTAATGACTCAGATCGGAGCTGGCGACGACGATGGTTTTGGCATCAAGCACCCCGGCTAAAACGCGGGCGGCCTGTTCCGGATCCACGTTGCCAAAGACCACGGGCAGGATGGTGAAGTTGGTTAAAGTTTTTTGGAGGAAAGGAACCTGGACCTCGACGGAATGTTCCCAGGTGTCGGGCGTGTCGTGTCCGGCGGGCGGGGCGGGCTTGGATGACTGCGCCCACCACTGCGGACGCTGCACCGGGCATTGCGGTTCCAGGACGAAGGGGCTGGTCTTGGCGAGTGGGCCGGCTTTGGCGGAGATGGGGACGATTCCCAAAGGAGTTTGGTAAGCGTCTGTGTCCGGAACCGACGCGCCCTGAAACAGGGCATAGTGACTGGGGCCGAGGATGAGGACGGTTTGAAAATCGCGACCGGCGAGCAATTTATATGCAATCGCGGCGGTTGGTCCCGAATAAGGGTAGCCGGCATGAGGGCAAACCAGTCCTTTGAGGCGCGGGATGTGATGGGCGGGCGCGGCTTCCAGCAATCCATCAATGGTTTTTGCAAGAACCGTTGCATCCGCCGGATAAAACAGCCCGGCTACGGCAGGCGCGCGGACGCGCAAATGGCTGTTGGTCTGTGGCGCGGACTCAACGGACGGGTCGGCGCGGGGCGCGTCCCTCCGCGGATTGCACGCGCAGAAAGGGAGGAGCAACGCGATCAGGGCAATTCCGATTGTTGCCTTTCGTCTGCTTGCTGTATCCGCGGGACAGCCTGGTTTTGCCGCCGAGGCTGCGCTTTGCCGGCCCCTATCGTTGGAATCCAAAGCTTTCACACCAGCTTCAATTTGCTCACCATTTTAAAGGCCCGTCAAGCCATCCTTTTTGAAGGACAACAGTAATTGATGGACGTCAACGTTGTTGTGTTTTATTTTACGTTTATGCCCAGATTAAATGAAAACTCACCCGGCAGGTCGTCACTCTGGTATCGCGACATTATGCTGCCGGACGGATACCGCACATTTCCCCGCACCAAACTTGCGGAGCGCAGGCAGGCCAGGGAAGCACCTGCGCAAGGCGCCGTGACGCGACTCGGCCGCCTGTGGCAGAGGATGCGCCTGGCCGCGCTGGGCCTGCTGCTGGGTGCCGCCGCGGCGCCGGCGTTTGCCACGGCGCCTTTCGCGCCGACGAACCTGGTCGTGGACGATGTGGCCAACCCGGTGGGCACGGAGGCCGTGCCGTATTTTGGCTGGCTGGACAACGACACCAACGCCAACGAAATCCAATCGGCCTACGAGATTCTGGTCGCCAGTTCGATGAACAACATCAATGCCAATGAAGGCGACGTGTGGGACAGCGGAGAGGTCGCCAGCAGCCGGGAGAACCATGTGGTATACACCGGCGCGACGACCCTGACCGCCGACACGGAATATTATTGGAAAGTGCGCACCTGGGACCGGGAGGGCATCGCCAGCCCGTACTCCACCAACGCCACCTTCACCGTCGGCCTGCTGGCCAACAGCGACTGGAGCGGCGCGTCATGGATCGTGGGCAGCACCAGCCCCGCCGACAACTACACATACTACCGCAAGTGGACGGGCGTCCTGCCCGCCACGAGTGTGCAGCGGGCGACGGTGTACATCACCAGCGTCCACAAGTATGTGCTGTATGTGAACGGGACGCTGGTGGGCAAAGGCCCGGCCTTCGCCTTCCCGCAGTACCAATTGTACAATGCTTACGACATCACCGGGCTGGTGACGCCCGGCACGAGCAACCTGTTTGGGATATTCAACCACTGGTTCGGCAGCGGCTCGGGGCGGCCGAGCAGTTCGCCGGGCGTTCTGATGCAGGCGATCATCCATTACAGCGACGGCACGAGCACCACCAACGGAACCGACGGGACTTGGTTGCAGAGCCAGGCGACCAACTGGGCCACCGGCCAGGCCTCGCGCGGCTCAGCGGGCTACGTGGAGAAGATCTATGCGGGGACCCTCCCGACCAATTGGTTCACGACCGGCTTCAGCCCTTCCGGCTGGGCGGCCCCCACGGTAATCGGGGGCCAGCCCAATTCGACGTGGCCGGGGCCGCTCCTGCCCGACCTGACGCGCATCGTGGAGACGGTGCTCACGCCCGCGTCGGTGACCATGGACCAGAGCGGCAGCGCGTACGTGGTGGATCTGGGCAAGCTTCATTCCGGTGTGCCCGTCATTTCCTTTAGCGGCGGCACCTCCGGCGCCACGATCGGGATGGGCGGGGGATTCGCGCTGCTGACCTCGGGCGACATTGCCACCTCGCAAAACCAGAGCACGCTCATGAGCGACTACGCCGTGCTCAACGGCTCGCCGTTCACCTACCAGCCGATCGGGTATATGACGATGCGTTATTTTGCCATTACCAACCCGCCGATGGCCGTGACGACGGCGAACTTCTCGTTCGTCGAGCGCAACAGCCAGATGAACGACGCGTCCTCCTCCTTCACCTCGCCCAACGCCACGCTGAATGCGGTGTGGGGTTTGATGAAACAAACCCTGCCCATTGACGCGCAGGAGGAGTTTATAGACTCGATGCGCCAGGAGGGCGGCTTCCTGGGCGACGGCTTCCAGGAGAGCCTGGCCGCGATGTCGGTGGAGGACGAGCGCGTGCTCACGCGGCGCCGGCTCAACGAGTTTATTGAGTCCATGGTTGAGTTTTGGGCCTCACCCGCCACCAACGTCGGACGGGTCAACGCCTGTTATCCCGACAATGAGAACTCGCGCGACATCCCCGATTACACGCAGATGTACCTGGATTGGGTGTGGGAGTATTACATGCAGACGGGTGACCTTGCGTTCCTGGGCACCAACTACACCCAGTTGACCAACGTCGCCCAGTATGTGAAGCGCGACCTCAACCCGGCCACCGGCCTGATCACGAACCTGCTTGGCGGCACTCAGAACGGCGTCATCTCCACCTCCTACGAATTTGGCATCATAGACTGGCCGCCCGACATGCAATTCGGCTACGACTTGGGCACCGTGCGCGGCTCGGGCAACGCCCCCACCTCCGCCACCGTCATCAACGGCTGGGCCTGGGAGGACTTCGATATAGTTTCGCGCATGGCCGGCGAGTTGGGCAACACCACCGACAGCAACACCTACCGCGCCCTGGCCACCAACCTGCAAGCGGCCATCAACACCAACCTGATCAACTCCAGCGGCCTCTATGTGGACGGCCTGGATGTCGGCGCGGTGCCGAGCACGCACACTTCGCAGCACGCCAACGCCTTCCCCCTCTCGCTCAACCTGGTGCCGGCGGCGCAGCAGGCGGGCGTCGCCGCCCTGGTGGTGAGAAGCAACATGAACGTCAGCGCGCTGGGCATCCTGCAGCTGGTGCGCGCGCTGGGCGAGGCCAACCAGGGTCCGGCGTTGCTCAATCTCTACACCAACGCAAACAACTATGGCTGGGCGCAAATCCTCTCCTTTGGCGGGACGGCGACTTGGGAGTCGTGGACGGCCAACACCGACGGCGACAGCGAGTCGCACGGCTGGGGCGCGGTCGGGCTGGATGGTTATGTGCGCTATATTTTGGGCGTCAAGCCGCTGACGGCCCAGTTTGGGCAGGTGCAGATCATGCCGCTGGATTTCGGCACCA
>Ga0181536_10001653_pt1 | contig 25887 bp, 24 predicted proteins | sample PEATcosm2014_Bin_41_FD_121105 | JGI IMG/M metagenome (GOLD analysis project Ga0181536, IMG submission 121105) | Peatland microbial communities from MTU Mesocosm Facility, Houghton, MI, USA - PEATcosm2014_Bin17_60_metaG | ecosystem: Environmental > Terrestrial > Soil > Wetlands > Peat | place...
CGGTCTTGGAGAGCGCTCCATGGAAATGGGCGGATCTCAGAGCGGGCCGACGGGCCGCCGATGAACGTGACGATCACGTTCACCAATCATCCGTCCTGAACGGCGAGGCGGGCAGGCCTTCCTTGTTGTAGAGGTTCGCGCCTTCGGGGTTCATGGCGAATCCATAGCGGACGGCGACCGGCGCGGGAACTTGGTCGCTGCTGACGAGGACGGTCTGCCCGTCAATGACGGCGTCCGCCCAGTGCCAGACTTTGTCCTGGCCGGCGATCGCGAACCATTTGAGCTTGCCGTCCCTGGCTTGCTTGACCGGGGCCAGCCCGTTCTTCTCGCCGACGATCAGCCCGCCGCCGGCGTGGTCGAAGGCGATCCGAATTTTGCCTCCTTCGACGGCGAGGCCTTTGTAGAGCGGGCCGCTGAAGACGAGGTCCTTTCCATAAGTCCCGGCAAGCGCCCAGAGCACCAGCCGCTTGCCCACGTCCTGTTTGTCCTTCGGGTGAATGTTGTCGGCCTCGCCGACGTCAATCGCCACAGCCATGCCGGTGTTGGGGACGGTGAGGAACTGGAGCTGGGCTTCGCGCAGGTACGCCCAGCCGTCGCCGCCGGCGGGCTTGGCAGGGTCGGACTGCTGCCAGTTCGGGAGCTGGACGTAATAGAACGGGAAATCGCCTTCACCCCAGAGCCGGCGCCAGCCGCCGACGAGGGCTTTCATTTTGTGGAAATAAATCATGCCTTCGGCGCCGTTGGCTTCGCCCTGGTACCAGAGCGCGCCGCGGATGGCGTACGGGATGACCGGCGCGATCATGGCGTTGAAGAGGCGCGTCGGCTGCCCGTTGTCCGGCCCGGGCTCCGGCGGTTTCGGCGCGGGCGGCGGCGCCTGCTTCGCCGCCAGCGCCGCGTCCGCCGCGGGAATCCATTCCTTGAGCTTCGCGAGATACTGGCCGTACGCCTCTCGCCCGATTTCCGTCTCCGGGTTCCACGAATCCACCATCCGGCTGATGTCCCTGATCTGCGGCTCGGATGCCGCCAGCCTGAATCCCTCCGGCGGCGTCCACGGTTCGATGCGCGTCCCGCCCCAGCAGTCGTTGATCAGGCCGACGGGCACGTCAAGCTCGTTCGCAATCTCGCGCGCGAAGAAGTAACCCGCGGCGGTGAACTGTCCGACGGTCGCCGGAGCGCAGGCGGTCCATTTGCCGGACGAGTCGTCCAGGTCGTCCATCGGCGCGGCGGCGTTGCTGCGGCCGACCTTGATCTGGCGGATGGCGGAATCGGTCGCGGCGGCCTTCTCGGCCTCGAAGTTCAAGCAGCCGGCGACGGTCATCTCCATGTTCGACTGGCCGCCGCAGAGCCACACTTCGCCGACGAGCACGTCCTTGAGCGTCAGCGTGTTCTCGCCCGCGACGATCATCTCGCGCGGCGACCGGCTCGCGGGCATCGCGTCGAGGCGGACCATCCACTTGCCGCGCTCGTCGGCCGTCGCCGATTTCTCCTGGCCGGCGAAGCGGACCGTCACCTTCTCGGCCGCCTTCGCCCATCCCCAGACCGGCGCGGCCGCGTCGCGCTGCAGGACCATGCCGTCGCTGAAGATCCTCGACAACCGCACCGCGGCAAAGCTCTCGCCCGCCCACAGGAGCGTTCCAACCGCCAGCACGAAAGCGCAAGACGCCTTACACCGCGTGGACTGAATCATCACCGCAACCTCGAGAAAACAATGGACCACACCAGTTCGACGCAATCGCGCTTCAGCGCGCGGCGCCGTGCATCATCGTAGGACGATACCGCGAACGGCTGCGAAGGTCAAGCGAGAAATGATCGCCTTGAACCGCGTCACTTCATATTTAGAATCCTCTTGAGCGCCGCCACGTGTTCCTCGAACGCGGCGCGCCCTTTCGCGGTGGCCGAGATGAACGTGCGCGGTTTTCGCGCGACGAAAGTCTTCTCGATCTTCACGTAACGCGCCGCCTCGAGTTTCTCCAGGTGCGCGCCGAGATTGCCGTCCGAGGCCTTGAGAAGTTCGCGCAGATAAACGAAATCCACCTTCTCCCGCGGATCAAGCGTGACGAGCGACGCCATGATCTGCAGGCGCAGCGACTGATGAATAACCTCGTCAATCCCGCCCATGCCTACCTCCAGCGGTTGCGGACCAGCAGGCCGGTGCCGGCGAGCGTGCCGCCGCCCACGACCGCCATCCAGATCCAGAACCAGTCCGGGACCAGGAACAGGCCGAGCAGCGTCAGCGCGGTTACGGCGAGCCCGATCCAGATTATGAAGTGGTCGAGCCAGAGTCCCATCACCACGTACGCGAACATCGGCACCGTAGCGCAGATGGCGCTCATGTGCCGCCAGAACCGGACGGATTCCGCTGCGCCCTCCACCTTGATGAACGGCCAGATGAGCAAGATCCAGACATTCACATAGACGTAGAGCAGCACCCAGAACCAGCCGAACCGCGCTCCGCCGCCCTTTTTCGTCGGCGAGCGCCGCTTCCAGACGACGACTGAAACCGCGCCGCCGAGAGCGATCAGGGCGAGCCAGAGCCCGTTCACGGTCCAGGCGACCGTCTCTCCCCTGACTTCCCCGCCTCGCGTCAGCGCGAGCAGCAGCCTCGGCGCGAACTCGGTTCCCAGGAACCCCAGGAACCAGACCACGCCCCAGATCACGAACAGCGCATCCGTGCCGCGGCAAGCCAGCAATTTCCGCGTGCGCGCGGCCGCATCCTCCGCCTGCGCCAACGATTCCCCTGCCTCCTGTGAAGAGATTTCCATCGCAGCGGCCTCCAGATTGTCCCCGCGCGACCGTTAACTACAGAGCACTCTGTATCGTAGAGTAGCATATCCTCCGATCCATGTCAAGCCCGAAAATCGAAATACTGCAATAGATCCTGTGTGGGAAGATTCGCGGCGGGGGCTACGTGACGCGGTGATGTGCGCCGACGACCTTACGGCGGCCTTGCTCGGATGCCGCGGTGTGATCTTCGTAAATCAGCGGGAAGTCCTCGGGGTGATCCAGTGACGCGACGTCGTTCGGACTCATGACACGATACTACGCCTCCGGCTTCAGGCTTTCAAGTCTTGCCGACTATCCGCTGTTTACCAGGCAACAGGTCAGCAAAGGAAAGGACTGACTTCGGCAGGCGATGCAGGAACCGAGCGGACGGCTCAACGGGCGTATGATGATGCCTTGATCCATGGGTCCATGGAAGGACTACCCTGATCCGACGCGCTCGATTCCTCCATCGCACTCCTTCGCGCCGGCGGACTTCGGCCCAGTTCCCGCCCGGCGCGTCTCCAGAACGTGCTTGACCGTCTGCCTCAGCTCGGTCAGGTCGGAGGACTTGACGACATAAGCGTCGGCGGCCCACGAGCGGAAATCTTCCTTGTACGAGGCGTACGCCGTGTTGATGATGATCGGGAGCTTGTGATTCCGGCACAGCATGCGGCCCATCAGGTCAATCCCGTCCATCCCCGGCATGCTGACATCCATGACGACCAGGTCGGGCTTGGCGTCTTCGCACGCCGCCAGCGCCTCGGCTCCGTCATGCGCGACGACGACGCTGTGCCCTTGTTCGCCGAACTCGCGTTCATACAGCAAGCACTCGTTGGCATCGTCCTCGACCAGCAGAATCGTCGCCATGGAGCGCCTCCCCGGATTCCGGCGCGACATCCGCGGGAAAATCCCGCTTTGTCTCCTTCGCTACAGTACCGCATTCCTTGTCTCTAAAAAGTAGCCCACGAGCGCAACGCTGTCAAGGAAAATCCGAATTTTTCCGCAGGGCTTCAGCCAGGCGTGCCGGCCTTGCGAGGCGCGCCGAACGCGGCGCCGGGCGCGGTTTCCGGCTTGACAGGTGTGTCGCGGGTCGCTAACGTGCGGATGGAACGGCGGGCGTTCGTGGCGCGCGGGGAATCCAAAGGAGAAATCGCCATGGCATGGCTCTTCGGCCGGAACTGGACGCGCAAGCAACTCGTCGAGCGCATCGGCGACCCTTCGCAGATCGCGACGGTGCGGCCGCACACGCTCTCCGAGGGCAGGGCGAAAGGCGTCGCCGCCGTCGAGTTGAGCACGGGATCGGGATTCCGCTTCACTGTTCTCGCCGACCGCGCGCTGGACGTGAGCGCGGCGGAGCACAACGGCCGGTCGCTCTGCTGGCGGTCGTGCACGGGCGATACGGCGCCGGAATTTTATCAGCCCGAAGGGTTCGAGTGGCTGCGCGGGTTCTTCGGCGGGCTGATCTGCACGTGCGGACTGACGCACTTCGGCGCGCCGTGCGTGGACGAGGGCGTGCCGCTGGGCATCCACGGCCGCATCTCGAATACGCCTGCGCAGGAGGTGCGGACGATCAGCGGCTGGAAGGGGGACGACTACGTCGTCGGCGTCCGCGGGAAAGTGATGGAGTGCAAGGTCTTCGGACCGTGCCTGTGCCTGTCGCGCTCGATCTTCGCGTTCCTCGGCCAGAGCAAGCTCTACGTGCACGATGAAGTGACGAACCTCGACGACAAGCCGGCGCCGCACATGATCCTCTACCACATCAATTTCGGCTTCCCGGTGGTGGACGCGGGCTCGCGGCTCGCCTCGCCGACCCTGTGCGTGACGCCGCGCGACGCCGACGCGGAGGAGGGCAAGGCGGAATACGTCTCCTTCCACGCGCCCGTCGCCGGGTACCGCGAGAAGACGTACCACCACGATGTCGCCGCCGCGGCGGGCGGGCGGACCATGGCCGGAATCGTGAACCCGGCTCTCGGCTTCGGCGGCTATGTGGTGTACCGCAAGACGCAGTTGCCGCACCTGACCGAGTGGAAGCAGTTGGGCAAGGGCACCTACGTCGTCGGCGTCGAGCCGGGCACGAACTTGGTGCAGGGCCGGGCGAAGGAGCGCGCCGAAGGGCGGCTGAGGATGCTCAAGCCCGGCGAGACGGCGCAGTACGACCTCGAACTGGGCGCGCTGACGACGAAGAAAGAGGTCGCCGCGTTCGAGTCGGCCGTCAAGAAAATCCTGGGCAATCGCCGCGCCCGCATCGGGAGTTTCCACCCGTGACGGCCCCGGCGGGATAACCGGGGCGACGGGACGCCGGCGCCCTGGTCCTTTCCGCGGCATTCGCCCTGTCGGGGGCCTTCCATAAGCGGTCCGAATTTGGCGAAGAACCGACGATCCGGTCGAGCGCCCGTCCCGGGGGAGTTGCCGCCCGACATCCCGGACGAAGAGCGCCGGCCGGCGCGGATGCGGCTGGTGGCCGGGCGGCGGCTCAGCGGCGTGCGCGTGGTGCTCGACGGCGTCCACGATCCGCACAACATTAGCGCCGTCCTGCGCTCGTGCGAGGGGTTCGGCGTGCAGCACGTGCACCTGGTCGGCCCGATGGAAGAGCTGCCCGTCAATCGCGCGATCACGTGCGGCTGCGAGAAATGGCTGGACCTCCACGCGCATGCGGACGGCGCAGCGTGCGCCCTGGCGCTTCACGAGCAGGGGTTCGAGCTGTGGGCGGCGGTGCCCGACCGCACGGCGCAGCCACTCGAGGCGCTGGATTTCGGGCGCAAGGTCGTGCTGGTCTTCGGCGGCGAGCACGCCGGGCTTTCCGACGAGTTGCTCGCGGCGTGCGACGGGCGATACCAGGTGCCGATGCCCGGTTTCTCGCAGAGCCTGAACGTTTCGGTCGCCGCCGGGATCTCGATCTACATCGCCGCGTCATTGCGACGGCGCGCGATCGGCGGCGCCACCGACCTGGCCCCGGCGGAAATCGCCGCGCTGGCGCAGGCGTGGATCGCCGAAGATGAAGCCCGGCGCGCCCGGGGCCGTCCGCGCAGTTGATCTTCGCTGATTTTTCACCACGACGAACACGACGAACACGGCGAGCACGACGAACACGACGAACAACAAGGTCGGCAAGAGGAATCAAGGGCTTTAATTCCGTCCGTCGTGAGCGTTGTGTCCGTCGTGGTGAAAAAGTCGTTTATGCGGCTAGTGGCGGTTGGACGCTCTGGACGCGCGCAGGGATTCGGCGAGGGCGACCAGGATCCGGCCCAGCCGCTGCTTGGTGGCCTGCTTCACTTGCAGTCGCGCGCCGCCGCGGAGGAGGATCGTCGCGTCGGAGCGGAGCGCGCCGATGGCGGCGGGCGAGTTCAAGACGATGGCGTCGGCGTTCTTGCGGCGCAGTTTCAGCCGCGCGTTCTTCAGGGGGTTCTGGACTTCGAGCGCGAAGGCGATGATGACCTGCCGCCGGCGGGAAACCCCGCCACACGTAGGGCGGGCAAGCTTTGCGCGGCCGAGCGTGGCGAGGATGTCCGGGGTCGGCTTCAGCCGGAGCAGAAGGGGTGATTCGGCCTTCTTCGCTTTTCCCTTGATCCGACGGACTGGCGTGAAGTCGGCCGGGGCCGCCGCGCCGATGAGGCAGTCCGCGCGCCGGAAGAGCCTCCGGGCGGCCTGGTACATTTCCTGCGCGCTGGTCGCGCGGTGGACGCGCACGCCGGACGGAGGCCGCAGCGCCACCGGCCCGGTGACGAGGTCCACGCTGTGCCCGCGCTGCGCCGCCGCCCGGGCGATGGCATAGCCCATGCGCCCGCTCGAGGCGTTCGTCAGGAAGCGCACGTCGTCGAGGTACTCGCGCGTGGGACCGGCGGTGACGAGGAAGCGCATGACGCACCTCAAGAATTGATCGTCCTCGTCCTCGATCTCCTCCTCGAATTGTCGTTCAGAACGACCGAGGACGAGGAGGACGACGAGGACGATATTTACTTCCGGCCGCCGGTTTTCAAGGCGCGGCGGATCGCGGAGAGGATGTCCTCAACGTCGGAGAGCCGGCCGAGGGCGACTTTGCCGCTGGCGAGGCGGCCGGCGACGGGGCCGACGAAGGTGCAGCCGCGCCGGCGCAGCGTGCGGATGTTCTGCTGGACGGCCGGATGGCGGTACATGTTGTCGTTCATGGCCGGAGCGATGAGCGGCGGGCGCGTCAGGGTGATGGCCATGCACGAGAGCATGTCGTCGGCGATGCCGTGGGCGAGCTTGCCGATGAAGTTGGCGCTCGCCGGCGCGACGACGAGCAGGTCGGCCCAGTCGGCTAGTTCGACGTGGACCGGCTCGACCTCGGCCGTTCGGACCCACATGCTCGTGATCACCGGCCGGCGCGCGAGCGTTTCGAACGTCAGCGGCGCGACGAAACGCCGGGCGGACTTCGTCATGATGACGGTGACCTCCGCGCCGTCGCGGGTGAGGCCGGCGGTCAGGTCGGCGGCCTTGAAGGCGGCGATGCTGCCGGTGACGCCGAGCAGGATATGCGCGCCCTTCATTCGTCATCCTCTTTCTCAGCCGGCGCGGAGACGGCCCGCGAAGCGCCGTCCTGGGCGGTCCAGGCGCGCAGCAACTCGATCCGGCCCTCCTCGATCTCCCGCAAGGCGACCTCGAAGAAATTGTTCGACGGCAGGTCCACCAGCGGCGGCGAACCCTTCACGAGTTCCGCCAGGCGCTTCTGAAGGAGCGCGGTCAGCCGGAACCGCCCGCCGACCTTCTGCGTCAAGTGCTCAAGCCGGTCCACATCCATCGTTTTTCCTCGCCTCCGCTTTCTGAATGTGTTCATGGACTTCGAGGACGGTGCGTTCGAGCACGTCGTTCTCCACCCGGGCGTCATAGCGCAGGCCCCGGGCGACTTCCTCATCGGCGCGCCGGAGGCGCGTGCGGACGGCCGCCTCGCCTTCGGTCCGGCGGCTGCGCAGGCGGCGCTCCTGCTCGCGCGCATCGGGCGCGGTGAGGAAGATGCAGAAGCGCTCCTGCGCCGGCAGACGCTCCATCACCTGCTGAGCGCCGTTGATGTCAATTTCCAGAATGATCGTTCGCCCTTGCTCCAACGCCCGTTCGACCGGCTCCCGGGGCGTGCCGTACAGGTTCTCGAAATGTTCCGAGTGCTCCAGGAACTCGCCGCGACGGACGCCTTCCAGGAAGCGCTCGCGCGTCATGAAATGATAATCCACGCCGTCGCGCTCGCCGGCGCGCGGCGGGCGCGTCGTCGCCGAGATCGAACGCTCGTAGCCGTACTGCGCGATCAGCCTGCGGCAGACCGTGGTCTTGCCGGCGCCCGACGGCCCGGAGAGGACTACGGCCAGCCCGCCGCAAGCACGGCGGGCAAGCCCGCATTTTCGCCCGGTTTCGGCCGGCGTCATGTTCTGCTCTGCGAGGCAGCGAACCTTCGCTGCGCAGCGCGAGCGCGCCTCACTCGACGTTCAGCGCCTGCTCGCGCAGTTTCTCGATCTCGGACTTGAGGTCGAGCATATCCTGCACCATCTCGGCGTCGGTGGCCTTGGAGCCCATCGTGTTCGCCTCGCGGAACATCTCCTGCACGAGGAACTCGAATTTGCGGCCGTACGGCTCGTCCTGCCGGTCGGCCCTGGCCATCAGCGCCAGGTGGCTGCGGAGCCGGGTGATTTCCTCGGAGATGTCGGAGCGGTCGGCGAAGAGCGCCACTTCCTTGCGGACCTCCTCCTGGGTGATCGTCGTGCCGATTCCGGCCAGGAGTTTCGCGAGCCGCTCGGAGAGGCGCCGGCGGTATTCCTCGATCATGCGCGGGATGCGCGCCTCGATGCGCTCGACGAGCGCGCCGATTGCCCGGCAGCGGGCCGTCATGTCCTTCCAGATGAACGCGCCTTCCGCCTCGCGCGCGGCGACGAGTTCCCGGATGGCCTTCTGCATCGCTTCGCGCACGGCGGCGATCATCTCGGCGGGAATCTCCTCGACCGGCTTCTTGCGGATCGCCCCCGGAAGAGAGACCAGGACCGCGAGCGGCACCTTGCCCTTCTCGACCTTCTTCAGGGATTCGCGGTAGAACTCGATCGCGGCGGTGTCGAGCACGTAGCCCGGATCGCCGCTCGTGTCGTCCACGGTGACCGCGGCGGTGACGGTGCCGCGCGACATCGCGTCGCGGAGCATCTTCTCGAACTCCGGCTCGAGCGCCTGGAGGCGTTCCGGCAGCCGCAGCGTCACGCGCAGGTTGCGGTTGTTGACCGAGCGGACCTCCGCGCGCACGGCGAAACGGCCGGTCTCGCTCGAACCGAGGCCGAATCCCGTCATGCTTCGGACCATGTCAGGCTCCTGGGCGTTTCCGGCTGCCGGGTTTCACGAGGGGAATTCCTTGCTTGCACAGCGGGCATTCTGCGGCCTGGTACGTCGGCAGCTCGACCGGGAGCAGCGCGTCCGGGTGATAGCGGCCATGGAACCGTTTCACGCCGCCGCGGTCCACGAGCGCCACGACGCTGATGACTTCGGCGCCGGCCGCCTCGGCGATCTCGATCAGTTCCGCCGCGGAGCCGCCGGTCGTCATCACGTCCTCGACGATGACGACCTTCTCGCCGCGGTTGAGCGTGAAGCCGCGCCGGAGCGCCATTCGCCCGTCCTCGCCGCGCTCGGTGAAGAAGCCGCGCGTGCCGGGCGCGGCGGACGCCGATGGTTCGGTCACGTTGACCTCGGTGAACCGCGGAGGGCGCGCGCCGAGCGCGCGCGCCAGCTCATACGCCAGCACAATGCCGCCCATCGCCGGGCCGATCACCGCGTCCACATGGACGCTGGGGATTCGCTTGGCCAGTTCTGCGCACAGCCGCGCGCACAGGACCGGGTCCTGGCAGACCAGCGCGCATTGGAGATAGCCCGGGCTGTGCAGGCCGGAGGAAAGTTGAAAGTGGCCCTGCAGAAAGGCGCCGCACTTCTTGAACGCGGCTTCGATCTGGTTGCGGTCCATTACTTGGCACCCTGGGGAATCGAGGGACCGGCGGGCGCGGAGGGAAGCGGCGCCTTCTCCGGCATGGTGTTCACGGGCGCTTCTTCACGCGCCGGCGTCGTCGCGACGGCGCTCACGTGGCCCGCCCCGAGGCTGAGGCCGAGCAGGATGGCGAGGAGCAGGTAGATTCCTCCGAGCACGGCGGTGGCTTTCTGGGCGAGGGTCGTCGCGCGGGTTCCGAAGGCCTGCTCCACGCCGCCGCCGCCGAACGCGCCGGCGAGGCCGCCGCCCTTGCCGCGCTGAATCAGGATCAGCCCGCAGAGCGCCACCGTGTCAATGACCAGCAGCACCAGCACTATCCCGCGATAGATACCCACCCGTCGTCTCCCTTCATGAAGTTCCTGGGCCGCGCCCGCGCCGAAATGCTGTACTAAGCGCCGCGTGTCCGTGGCCCGGTCCAAAAACCCGATCCCCGGCGCGGCCCCGATCAGACCTGCTTGGCCGCGCGCGCGATCTGCAGGAATGAATCGGCGTTGAGGGACGCGCCGCCGACGAGCGCGCCGTCCACGTCCGGCTGGCTGAGGATGGCGCGCGCGTTTTCCGGTTTGACGGAGCCGCCGTACTGGATGCGGATCGTCTCGGCTGTATCCGCGCCGAAGAGCGCCGCGAGCAATTTGCGGATCGCGGCGTGGACTTCCTGGGCCTGGTCGGGCGTGGCGTTGCGGCCGGTGCCGATGGCCCAGACCGGCTCGTAGGCGAGCGTTACCCGGGCCGCCTGCTCGGCGGTCGCGCCGGAAAGTCCCTCGCGGACCTGGCGCTCGATCACTGTGAGGGTCCGGTTCGCGTCGCGCTCTTCGAGCGTCTCGCCGACGCAGAGGATCGGCTCGAGCTGCGCGGCGAGCGCCGCCCGGACCTTCGCGCGGATCAGTTCGTCCTTCTCTCCGAAAATATGGCGCCGCTCGGAGTGGCCGAGGATCACGCAGCGGCAGCCGGCGTCCTTGAGCATCGCGGCGCTGATCTCGCCGGTGTAGGCGCCTTTCGGCTCGGGGTGCATGTTCTGCGCGCCGAGCGCCACGCGGCTGCCCTTGAGCGCTGCGGCCACCGCGCACAGGTAGACGAACGGCGGGCAGACCGCCAGGTCCACGCGCGCGTCGCGCGCGCCGAGCGCCACCGCCATCCCGAGCTGAACGGCTTCCCGGCCGTTCGTGTTCATCTTCCAGTTCCCGGCGACGAACGATTTTCTCATGAGGCGCTGGCCTCTGAAAAGGAGACAGCGATTTTTAAACCGCGGATGAACACAGATGACCACAGATACGGATTGCCGTGTTCTTCTTATCTGTGCTCATCTGCGGTTGCAATTATCCATTTCCGTTTCCGCCGTTTCACCGCGCGGCCGGGAAGGAGCCGAGGATCTTCATCTCGCTGCACTGCGCGTGGACGCGATCGAGCAAGCGGGCAATCTTCGGATCGTCGCGGTGTCCCTCGAAATCAATGAAGAAGCAGTAGTCCCAGGCCTTCCGCTTCGACGGCCACGACTCGATCTTCGTCAGGTTGACGTGCGCGCGCCAGAACGGGAACAGGATATGGTGCAGCGCGCCGGGCTGGTCCTTGATGAAGCAGAGGATGCTCGTCTTGTCGCGGCCGCTCGGTGCGGCGCCGCGCTGCGCGATGACGTAGAAGCGCGTCATGTTCGACGGATTGTCCTCGATGGCGCGGTGGAGGACGTTGAGTCCGTAGATCGCCGCGGCCTCCTCGTGCGCCACCGCCGCCGCGTCGCGCGTGCGCGCCGCCAGCTCGGCGGCGTGCGCCGTCGAGGCGACCTCGGTCAACGTCGCCTCCGGGTAATGGCCCGCCAGCCAGTTCTTGCATTGTCCGAGCACCTCGGCCTTGCTGTAAATCCTGCGAATCGCGCGCGGCGCGCACCGCGCCAGCAGGGCATGATGCACCCGCACCAGGATTTCGCCGCTGACTTTCAGGTCCGACTCCATGAACATGTCCAGCGTCGCGCCGATGCCGCCCTCGGAGGTGTTCTCGATCGGCACCACGCCGTAATCGGCGCGGGCGTTGGCGACCTCCGCAAAGACCGCCTCGATCCCGTTCACCGGCAGCAGCTCCACCGACGAGCCGAAGCGCCGTTTCACCGCGCTGCCGGCGATGGTCGCCCAGCGCGCCGACCTTGCCGCGTGGTGGCTGAACGTGCCGCGCGGTCCGAGAAAGGCGACGCTGAGCCGCCGCTCGGCTGAACGGCACGCGGAGATGATCTCGGAGTAGATCGCGCGCATCGTCTCCGGTTCGATCACGCCGAACTCGGCGGTGTATGCCTCGGCGCGGCGCAGCACCTGCTCCTCGCGCTCGGGCGCGAAGATCGGCGCGCCGTTGCGGTGCTTGATCTGGCCGACCTTCATCGCCATCTGCGCGCGCCGGTTCAACAGGCTGACGATGCGCCGGTCTATCTCGTCAATCCGAGTCCGAAGCTGCTCGATCTTCATTGGCCCGCTGATCAATGAACCGGACGAGGACAATATCTTCCCTGTCGCAGGCGCCGCCGATCGAACGCGATGGCCGATTGCCTGTAACTCCGTGAGGCTGCGGGACTTGTCCGCTGGAATTCATCCCGCTCCCGCAGCCCTGAATCTCGAAGTATAGCAAGGCCCGTAACTGAAGTCAACGGCCTTAACAGCAAAGAGGCGCAAGAAGCGCAAGTCAACGGGACAGAAGTTTTGTGACCTTTTGCGTCTCTTGCGCCTCTTTGCGGCTAAACAGGTCGTTGGCCTTCTCTTCTTGGGCTGTATCTTGTGATATAATGGGCGCAGGGACAGCTTTTCCTGAGGGCGCGGATTTTCATGAGGAGGCAGCCATGACTGGGGCGCGGATGAAGGTGGCGAAGTTGGACAAAGCGCAATTGGCCAAGGTCAAGACGCTGGAGAAGAAGTTGGGCTGTTGTGTCGTCGCGCTGGAGCCGGAGTATCGCCTTGCCCGGCTCGCGCCGGGGCAGATCAAGCAACTCATATCAGTCGAAAAGCAACTCGGCGTCGTCCTCGTCGCGTATGAGGTGGGGTGAGCGCGGGAAGCGTTCGCCAAGGGGCGAAGGTAGTCCTCCGGATTTCCGTTCCCCGATCGGAGTCGGGCGCAAGCCCGCCACACAGAGGACGGTCAAGCGTCGCGGGAACGGCATGAACCCGGCGTCCTATTTCCGCAGGAATTGCCGCTCGATGTCGCGGAGGTCGAAACGGAGCGTGGTGGGACGGCCGTGAGGACAGATGGTCTCGGGGCCGATCTGGTCTCTGCGGTCGAGCAGCGCCTCGACCTGCGTCCTGGAGAGGTGGTCGCCCGCTTTGACGGCGGCTTTGCACGCGATCACGCGCATGAGCCGCTCCTGCCGGTCCACGGTCCCGCCTTCGGATTCCTCGGCGGTTTCCCGCAGGATCTCCAGGAGCAACTCGCGCGGGTTCGCGCCGGTGGCCAGGTGCGGCACGGCGTGGACGGCGACGGTTTTCTCTCCGAAGGGCTCGACTTCGATCCCCATTTTCAGCAGCGTCTCGCGCATCTCCATCACCCGCAGGAAATCCGCAGGGCGCAGGTCCACGATTTCGGGGATGAGCAGGCGCTGGCGCGGGACGGCGGCGCGGCTGACGCGCTGCTTGAGCTCTTCATACAGGATGCGCTCGTGCAGCGCGTGCTGGTCGGCGACGAGGAACCCGCCGGGCGTTTCTTCGACTAGGTACCGGTCGTGGATCTGGAGGAAGTTTCTGGGCGGAGCCGCCGGGCGCGCCGTCCCCGCCGGCGGCGGAACCTCGAACGGGGTTGCCACCGGCGCAGCCCGCTCCGGGCTGGCGGGCGGAACGGCGAACGGAAGGGCTTTTTCCGGAGGCTGAACGCCCGGCGCCGGCTGGCGGGATGCGGCAGTTCGAGCGCCGATCCCCGGCGGAGGAAAATCGCGGCGGGCGGCTGAGCGGTCGAAGAATTCGGTCACGGCCTGCCGGACGTTCTCGCGCCGCTCGGCGGCGGAGGCGGGCGGCTTTCCAGGCTCGGCCGGGGTCGGGCCCGCCGCGCGGAGCGCCTTCTCCAGCGCCGTGAGGACCTGGGCGAAGACCGCGCCGGAATCGCGGAACCGCACCTCGATCTTCGTGGGATGGACGTTGACGTCCACGCGGCTCGGGTCAATCTCCAGGCTGAGGAAAACCGCCGGGAAGCGGCCGTGCGCCAGCCGGGCGCGATACGCTTCCGCGACGGCGCGCTGCAGCGCCCGGTCGCGGATCGCGCGGCCGTTCAGGAAGAAATGCTGCAGCGAGGACGCCTCGCCCTCGCCGGGCGGCGAGACGAAGCCGCTGAGGAGCATCGCCGAGCTCTCGGAGCGCACCGGCAGCAGCCGGCGGGCGAATTCCGCGCCGTAGAGCGACTCGAGCCGCTCGGCGCGGATCTGCGGCGCTGAGGACCCTTCGCCGCGCGCCGGCGCCGACTCTTCTCCGCCCGCCGAAGCGGCGGAGCTGCGAAGAGCGGGGGCTGGGGCGGCTGCGGCCGGCCGGGCGCAGCTCGGCAACTTGAGGACCGGCTTGCCGTTGTGGACGAGCGCGAGCGCCAGCGCCGGATGCGGGAGCGCCAGGCGCGTCATCATCTCGACGATGTGCCTCAACTCCGTCGCGGTCGAGCGCAGGAACTTGAATCGCGCGGGCGTGTTGAAGAAGAGGTCGCGCACCTCGACGAGCGTGCCTTCGGGCGCGCCGCAGGAGCGGACTTCGCCGGCGCGTCCGGCTTCGCACTGGACGGCGGCGCCCTCGGGCGCGCCGGGCTCGCGCGAGACGGCGCGGCATCGGCTGACCGCGGCGATGCTCGCGAGCGCCTCGCCGCGGAACCCGAGCGTGCGGATGTGGGAGAGGTCGTCCACGCCGCCGATCTTGCTCGTGGCGTGGCTCTCGAAGAGCAGCGAGAGGTCCGCCGGCGACATGCCGATGCCGTCGTCCGCGACGCGCACCAGTTTCTTGCCGCCGTCCTCGAGCGCGACCTCGATGCGCGTGGAGCCGGCGTCAATCGAGTTCTCGACGAGTTCCTTGACGACGGAGGCGGGGCGCTCGACGACCTCGCCGGCGGCGATCTGGTTGACCAGTTCGGGCCCCAGGCGGCGGATGCGTCCGGCGGCATGTGCAGGCGGGCTCATGGCGCCTCCGGACTGGGTGATTCCGCCTCCGGCCTGGGAGGTTCCGGCTGCGGTTCGCGCGCCGGCGTCTCCGGTTCCGGCGCGATCTGGAGCGTGAGGACGGTGAGGTCGTCGTCCTGTCGTTGCGGGCCGGAGTGCCGGCGGACAGCGTCTTTGATCTCGGCGGCGAGCCTGCGCGCGCCGTCGGCGGCGTGCGCGAGCGCGACCTCGCAGAGGCGGTCTTCGCCGAATTGCTCGCCTTCGTCGTTCGTCGCCTCGACGACCCCGTCGGTGTAGAGCAGGAGCGTGTCGCCCTCGCGGAGCTGGATCGTCTCCTGCTCCATCACGGCGCGGAAGCGGTTCGGCCGCAGGAGGCCGAGCGCTGCGCCTCGGGGCCTGTGGCGGTCGCACGCGGTCTTGCCTTCGGGCATCACGATGGCGTCGGTGTGCCCGGCGCAGACGAAGGTGAATTGGAGCGTGCTGAGCCGGAGGACGCCGTAGAGCGCGGTGACGTAAAGTCCGTGGCGCATCTCGGCGGTCAGCGCGGCATTGACTTCGTTGAGAACCCACGCCGGGGAGGTCGAGCGCGGCGCGGCCATCTTGAAGAACGTGCTGGTGATCGCCATGAGCAGCGCGGCCGGTACGCCGCGGCCGGCGACGTCGAAGATGACGACGCCGAGGTGGTCGTGGTCAATGCGGTAGAAATCGAAGTAGTCGCCGCCGACTTCCTCGGCCGCCATGTACTCCGCGCCGAGCGAGAGGCCCGGGATGTGCGGCGGCTCGGACGGGATCATGCGCAGTTGGATCTCGCGCGCGACGCGGAGCTGCTCCTCGGCGCGCTGGCGCTGGACGATCTCGGCGTGGAGGCGCGCGTCGTAGATGGCCAAGCCGGCCTGCTCGGCGATGAGGCTGGTGAAGCGCAGGTCGGATTCGCTGAACGCAGCCCCGTCGCGGCGGTTGACGACCTGGATCACGCCGAAGATGCCGGCCGGCCCGCGCAGCGGCAGGGCGATGGCCGTGCGCACGCGGACCGCGCCGGTCGGCCAGGCGTAATGCGCTGCGGCGTCGTCGGCCGAAGCGATGTAGAGCGGCGCGCCGGTCGCTGCGACCCGGCCGATGACGCCGGCGCCCGGCGGAACGCGCGCGCTGGAAATGAGCGCGCGGATTTCGACCGCGTCGCGCGAAGCGAGGTCGCCGAGCGGCAGCGGCGGCGGATAAGGCCCCTGCATGCGCGCCGGCAGGAGGTCCGAATCGCCGTCCGCGCCGACGTAGATCGCGCCGGACTCGGCATGCAGATGGTCGAGCAGGCTGTTCAGCGCGATCTCGTAAAGCTGCGGCAGGTCCGAGGTGGATTTGAGCTGCGTGGTGATGCGGTGGAAGAGGAGCATGTGCGCGGTGCGCTCGGTCGAGGCGTGGACCGCGTCGAGCTCGCTGCGGCGATAGTTGTCGCGCACGAACACGCCGACGAAGAGCGTGAAGGCGAACGTGGTCAGGCATTCTTGCGGGCCGATGAAGATCTGGACGAGCGCGCCGCTCACTCCGAACAGGGTGCCGAGGACAAAGATGCGCGTCTCCGTGCGCGAGAGCCAGACGCGCCGCGTGATCAGCGCCTTCCAGCCCAGCAGCGCCATCGCCGCGGCCTGGATCCCGTGGAGCAGGTACGAGGCCGATCCCATCTGGTGGCGCGAGGTCGGGAATTCGTCGCGGACGAACGACGCCTGCATCAGCAGCGCGCCCAGCGCGAAGAGAATCGCGGCCGCGATGAGGAACCGCAGGCTGTGCGAGCGGAGCGACGGGCGCGGATCTCCGCGGTCCGGCTCGCCGCCGGTGAGGCGCATGAAGTCGAAGCAGAACGCCAGGCCGAGCAGTCCGACCGATGACAATACCGGATACCAGCCCCACATCGCCGGCGGGAGGACGATCTCCGGCTGGGCATCCAGGAGCGACAGGCCGATGCCGAGGATTTCAGCGACGATGAGGAAGAAGAACGCGCTGAAGAGGATCAGGTGCTGCTCGAAACCGACGCGCTTGCGGCGCGCGAGCAGCGCCTGGCTGCTCATGATGATCCCGAGCACAAATGCCCGGCTGAGGCAGCTTACCCCGCCGATCGGCAGATGGAAGTAAACGATGTCTGACACGCGCTCCCTCGACAGCCGGCGCTGAAGGAACCGCCGGAACGACTTGCGGATTCTATCGGTCAATACAGGAAAATGCAAAGTGCAAAATGCAAAGTGGAAACTGGAGAGTGGACGAGCTTTGCCCGTTTGGGTGCGCGCTGGCGCGCGCAATGGTTTGCCACTTTGCAGTTTGCACTGCTATGCCGCCGGCTCGATATCGCGCGCTCCACATGGGCTTGCCGCCCACGCGAAGCAAGGCGGCGGACATGTCGAAAAATGCGGCGAAATGCGCATTATCGGACATGGCTGCTCCAAGCCACCGTCGCGCAACAGTTTATTTCGGATGAGCGCTGATTGCGAATCGGTGCGCAGGCCCGCGCCGGGCGGTCATGGAGGACACTTCTGCTTTGCATGTCGTAGCCGGTTATTCTGCAATGAGTTGAGACGTGGCGGCTTTGCCGTCCGCCTCGTGGAGAACGGCGAATTCTGACGTTTCAGCGGCATCGCCGCGCCTCTGAAATATCCCTCCGGTCGAAGCCGAGTGTCGCCCATCGGCACAGATTTTGCTCTCTTTCGCTCATAACCGAAGTGCAGTCGGCTGCAAGCGGCATCCGACCGTTGCGCAGGGAGAGGAAATCCGAATGGCGAGTCACGCGTCGGCTCGGTTGGCCGAATCCGCAGTCCGCCGCGCGCGAACCGGCCGGCATCACGCACAAAACAGACGCCCGAACTCAGGACGCATCCGCAATGTCGCGGGCCTCTCGGCGGCAGCGCGGGAGAAATTGATCCTGGGGCATCTGCCGCTGGTGAAGTACGTGCTCGGCCGCGTGGCCATGCGCCTGCCGCCGCACGTGGACCGCGGCGACCTGCTCGATGCGGGCGCGCTCGGGTTGGTTGCCGCCGCCGACCGTTTCGAACCGGCGCGGAACGTGCGCTTTCACACTTACGCCATGAGTCGCATTCGCGGCGCCATGCTCGACGCGCTGCGCTCCGACGACTGGCTGCCGCGGTCGGTGCGCTCGGAGCTCGGGCGCGTCGCGCGGGCCAGCGCGCAACTCGAACAGGAAGTCCACCGCTCGCCCACCTCCGCGGAAGTCTGCAACCGCACGGGACTCGCCGCGCAGGATCTCGCCGACCTGAAAGGCGCCGGCGCGCACGCCTTCTACTCGCTCGACGATTTGTCGTTCTCCTCCTCGCCCGACGGCGAGCGCGCCCTGACCCAGCACGAGCGGCGCGACCCGGCCCTGCAACCGCTGGACCACGCATCGCTCGAAGAGGAAAAGTCGCGTCTCGCCGAGGCCATCCTCCACCTGACGAAGACCGAACGGCTGGTCATCACCCTCTATTACTTCGAGCGGCTGCCGTTGCGCGAGATCGGGGCGGTCCTGCACGTGACCGATTCGCGCGTCTGCCAGATTCACCGCGCGGCGCTCAAACGCCTTGCCGACGACCTGGCGGAGCGGACGTAATTGCCGAATGCCGATCCGCCTTCGCTAAAGCTACGGCGGACAAGTTGCCGAATGATTAATGATTACGACGATTGAAAGTTCTCGTCAGCCCATTCCCAGCAACGTCACGCCGATCAGGCCGGCGCCGACGGGCATCACGAAGTTGTCCCAATCCTGCAGCGGCAGCGACTCGATCAGTCCGGCGATGACCGCCAGCGGCACGGCGCTCCGGAGCGGCAGGTAGACCGACGCGCACACGATCGCGCTGACGAGGAACGCGGCCGAGCCCTCCAGCGACTTCAACCGGCTGTGCGACCAGAATGTGCGCCCCCATCGCGCGCCGATGATGGACGCGGCCGAATCCGCCACCGCCACAATCAGGATGCACGCCTGCGCCACGCGCAGCGGCAGGCACCAGAGCGAAACCATCATCCCGAACGCCAGCGTCAGCGGCGCCGTCGCCAGCCGGCGCGACTCCGATCTGCGCATCACCACCTGGGTCAGCCGATGCACCAGCGGCAGATGCACGCCGTGGACCCGCCAGAACTCCAGCACCAGGTAGCCCGCCGCGAGCGCCAACAGCAGCAGCGTGACGCCGATCGCGGAGTATCCGGCCAGGAACGGCACCGCCAGCGCGCTCATGTGGAGACTTTTGCGGGCGATCTCGTGATGCCACGAGCGCATCGCGCTCGGGCGACGCGGCAGCAGGCGCGGGCCGGACGCGCCGAGCGCGCAGGGGACGATGTCCGCGAGGTCATCCGACTCGACCAGGTGGCCGACCTCGCGCCGCACGTTGTACACGGCGTGGAAGCCGATGCTGGCGCCTGCGCGCCGCATGAGGGACAGGTTGTTCGGGTCGTCGCCGACGGCGACGACGTTGCGCCACGGAATCCCCTCGCGTTCGATGAGCCGCGCGACGAACTCCCGCTTGCCGTTCGTCCGCGCCAGCGCGCCCGAGATTTTGCCGGTCAGCCGGCCGCCCTTTACCTCGACGAGCGTCCCTGCGCCGGCGTCCGCGCCGAGCGCCGCCGCCAGGTCCTTCACGAAGGGGTCCGGCACCCCGGCGGTGAGCAGGATCACCTGCCGGCCCGCGGCCTGCAACTGCGCGATCGTCTCGGCGGCATGCGGCACGACGGCCATGCCGTGGAAGACCTCGCAGGCCGTTTCCCACGGCATGCCCTTCAACCGCCCGAACGAACGGCGCAGCAGCTCCTCCACTCCGATCCGCCCCAGGTTGAAGAGCAGGCAGTCGGTCGCGGTCCGCACGGAACTCCAGATCCCGCGCCGCCGAGCCAGCGCGATCATGAACTGGTCCGGAAAGATCACGCCGTCCACGTCGAGGACGACCAGGCCTTTCGATTGCCGATTGCCGATTGCCGATTGCCGATTGGGAAGGACGATCGGGCCGTTGGGCCCTGATCTCACGGCCGAAGGGCTTCGCTCGGGTGATGCGCGTTCAGGCGCGTCATCGGCGGCCATTCTCCGTCCTTTTCCGCTCTGCGGTCGTCATTCTAAATTCGGCAATCCGCCTTCGCCAAGGCTTCGGCGGACAAGTCGGCAATCGGCAATGTAGTTTATACTGTGTCAGTCGCCTTTGCTACAATGCTGCGCGGGCGGGCGACCAGTTCAAGCTCTGACCGGATCGCGGCGGAAAGCGGCACTCGATGGCGGACGCAGCTCGTCTCTATGCGGCGGTGGCGCTGAATGTGCCCCTGGACAAACTGTTCCATTACCGGGTGCCGGAGGCGCTGCGCGGGGCCGTCACGGTCGGCGCGCGGGTGCGTGTGCCGTTCGGCCGGCGCGAGATGACCGGAACGTGCATCAAGTTCTCGGACGATCCGGGAATCCATTCCGCGCGCGTCAGGGATATTATCGGTGTGCTGGATCAGCGCGCGTTCCTCGACGAGCGGATGCGCGACCTGACGGAGTGGATGGCCCGATATTATTGCTGTTCCTGGGGCAAGACGCTCGACGCCGTGCTGCCTTCGGTCATCAAGACGGGCGCCGCGGCGAGGACGATCCAGCGGGTTTCCGCCGCACGCCCTGCGGACGAACTGCTCGCGCACGCGGCGCAGATCGAGAGGCGCTCGCCGCGGCAGGCGCGCACGCTCCGCGCGCTCGTAGAGGCTCAGCGCGAAATCGCCGCCGGCGAACTGGCCCGCCTCGCCAATGCCGACGGGGGCGTCATCTCAAAGCTCTGCAAGGCCGGTTTCCTGGCGCTGCGGAAAGAAAAAGCCGCGCACGATCCGCTCCTGGAGTCTCCGGTCGAGCGCGCCGAGCCGCCGGTGCCGACGCCCGAGCAGCAGGCGGCGCTCGACCGGATCGAGGCGGCGTTCGCCGGCGGCCGGTTCCACGTGGCGCTGCTTCACGGCGTCACCGGCAGCGGGAAGACGGAAGTCTATCTGCGGGCGCTGCGGCTCTGCGTCGCCTCGGGCCGGCAGGGGATCGTCCTCGTGCCGGAGATCGCCCTGACGCCGCAGACCGTGGCGCGGTTCCGCGCGCGGTTCGACCGCGTCAGCGTGCTGCACGGCAACATGACCGATTCCGACCGGCGCGCGTGGTGGACGGCGATCCACGAGGGCCGGGCCGACGTCGTCGTCGGCACGCGCTCCGCCGTCTTCGCCCCCGTGCCGAAGCTCGGCCTGATCGTCGTGGACGAGGAGCACGATCCCTCCTTCAAGCAGCCAAATGCCCCGCGCTATAACGCCCGCGACGTCGGCATCTGGCGCGCGCGGCAGGAAAACGCCCTCGTCATCCTCGGCTCCGCCACGCCGTCGCTCGAAAGCCTGCACAACGCGCGCATAGGGAAGTACGAATTGCTGACGCTCCCGCGCCGCGTCGAGGGACGGCCGTTGCCGCCGGTCGAGATTCACGACCTGGCGACCGAACTGAGCAAGAAAGGGGCGCCGCCGCTGCTCTCGCGCCGGCTCCGCGTGGCGATGGAAAGCGCGCTCGCGAAGGGCGAGCAGGTGATCCTCTTCCTCAACCGGCGCGGCTTCAACACGTACATCAGTTGCCCGCGCTGCGGGTTCGTGCTGCGCTGCGCGCGCTGCGACGTGAGCCTGATCTACCACCGCGAGAGCGGCAGCGCCCGGTGCCATTACTGCGCGTACAAGACGCCGCCGCCGGCGACCTGTCCGGGCTGCGGACTTCCGGGAATCAAGCTGCTCCACGGCACCGGCACCGAACGCATCGAGCAGGAAGTCGCGCGGCTCTTCGGCGCCGAGAGCGTCGCGCGGATGGACACCGATTCCATGAAAACCAGGGGAAGTCACGAGAATGTGCTGGAGGCGTTTCGCGCGGGGAAAGCCCGCATCCTCCTCGGCACACAGATGGTCGTGAAAGGGCTGGACTTCCCCAACGTCACGCTCGTCGGCGTGATCAACGCGGACACGAGCATCCACATGCCGGATTTCCGCGCCTGCGAGCGGACATTTCAGTTCCTGGCGCAGGTCGCCGGCCGGACCGGGCGCGGGCCGAAAGGGGGGAGGGTCATCATCCAGACTTTCGAGCCGGACCAGTCCTGCATCCGCGACGCGGCGAGGCACGACTACGAGGCGTTCGCCCGGCGCGAGCTCGAGGAACGCAAGCGGTACGGATATCCGCCGTTCACGCGCCTCGCGCGGCTGGTCTTCAGGGGCCGCGATGCCGGGAACACGCAGAAGCGTTGCGCGGAGGCGGTCGCTGCGCTTCGGGCGCGCGTGCTGGCCAAGACGGTCAGCGTAGTCGGCCCGGCGGAGGCGCCCATCCGGCGCATCAACAACCTGTTCCGATGGCACGCGCTCATCAAGGCCCCCGACCCGGAAGCGCTCCGCGAGGCGCTTCGCGGCGTGGACCGCCGCCGCGCCGAAGGGGTCGAACTGACTGTGGACGTGGACCCGGTTTCGCTGCTGTAATCCCGTTCGCGGTGAACCACGAAATACGGCCTGAAAATTAAAGGCAGAGATTCAACCGCCGATGGACGCCGATGAACGCAGATACGAATTGCTATTGAATTCCTTATCGGCGTTCATCTGCGTTCATCGGCGGTTACAAAATTGTACTTTGTAACGAGCGTTTCGCTTTGCTGAGCGGCGTGGACCGTCGCCGCATCGCTGGTGTTGAACTGACCTGGACGCGGCCCCGGTCTCGCTGCTGTAATCCCGTTCGCGGTGACCGCTTGGGGCGGAAAGCCACGTTCTCCGGCGTTAATGCCCGGGAAATCCTTTCCTTGACGCAACTCCGAGCAAAGGTGTATATTGCGCGGGAGGCGGGGCAAAGCGAAGGGAGCAGTTGTAGAGCGAGGCTCATTTCGTGATGCTGAGATGACACGGAGTTGTGTATGGGCGTCCCCGGAACTGCGTATGAATCAGTTGAAAACGTGATGTTCTCCACTGAGCAAAATAAGCTGCCTGTCGCGCGAAGCGCCCGAAACCTCGTTTGGAGGAGCCCAAAATGGCAAACCGTATCGTGCTGGCCGCAGGAGTCGCACTGCTGGTCCTGACGGCCTTCCCCGCCCCGGCAGCGGAATACTACGCCTCGCCGAACAACGCGGGGTACGGCGGGGGCACCCTGGCTCTGCCTTTTAAATTCATCAACGACGGCATCCGGCACCTTAAGCCCGGCGACGTGCTGCACCTCGCCGCTGGCACGTATAACGAGTCGGTGATCATCCCTCCGACCAATGGCACGGAGCAGGCGCCGATCACCATCCGCGGCGACCCCGGCGCGAAGATCGTCGGCACCACGCACGAGCGCGACGGCATTATGTTCTACCCTTATGGCAGCTCGTACATCATCTTCGAGGGCCTGGACATCACCGGCGGGACGCGGGCCGGCATGTGCATCGGCGGGGTGAGCTACGTCACCGTCCGCAATTGCAATATCCACGACAATGGGAACTGGGGGATTATCACGAACATGTCCGAGCACGTCACCATCGAGGACTGCGACCTGCACGGCTCGGTGCGCCAGCATGGGATTTACTTCAGCACCACGCACTATCCTGTCGCCCGCCATAACCGGATTTACGACAACCGCGACTGCGGCATCCAGCTGAACGGCGATTTCCGGGAAGGCGGCGACGGCATGATCAGCCACGCCGTCATTGAGGGGAATATTATCCACGATTGCGGCCAGGGCGGCGGGGCCGCGATTAACATGGACGGCGCGGAGTTTTCGCTGATCTGCAATAATCTGCTATACAACAACAAGGCCGGGGGGATCGTCTCCTTCTGTGGGGACGCAGGCCACGCTGGCGCGGGCAACAAGATTCTCTACAACACCGTCCTCTTCCAGCCCGGAGCGGGCCGATACGGCCTCAGGCTGGCGAGCGGCGTCAAGGACCACGTCATCCAGAACAACATCTTCATCTGCGGCCGCGGCGCGGCGCTGGAGATCGAAGAGAACTCGACCGAAGGTCTCGTGAGCGACTGCAACATCTGGGTCCAGCAAGGCGGCGACTCGCCAATCCTCCTCGGCGAACAAGCCATGACCTTGAGCGACTGGCAGGCGAAACAAAAGCAGGACGCCCATTCCAGGAGTGAGATGCCGGCTTTCAAGAACATCGAGGCGGCGGACTTCCACCTGAAGCCCGGCTCGCCGGGCCTCCACGCCGGTAGGGCCGTGAGCGAAGTCGCCACGGACCTTGAGGGCATCGCCCGCCCCCACAACGCCGCCCCGGACCTCGGCGCCTTCCAGACGCACTGACCTCATTCGGCCTGCCATGAGTTGGAAAAGTCAGTCGGCAAAGCTGAGTGTACGGAGGCATCTAATGAGATATCATGCCGCCGCTGCGATTGTATGTGCAGCCAATCTCATGTATCCGCACTACAATGTCCTTTACGGTTCCGGGAGTTCAGGCGACACGGGAAACGAGGTTGGGATTATGAACAAGTCGAATGAAGCGCAGGTCTCAGTACAGCCGGCGCCGGCGGGCGAACCTCTGTCGGAAGACTACCGGGTCCTCATAGGCGGCGCTGCCGTGCCGGCCTATTCCTGCCGCGTTTCGGCGGTGCCGCTGGACCAGATCTGGCCGGGGTACCAACGTCCACTGGACCAGACTGAGTTGGCGGCCTTCGCCTATTGCGACGCCGCAGGCCCTGTCTCAGTGCAGGTCACGGCGCAACGGGAGATAAAGTCGGTGGTGGTCCGGCCGTTATCCAGAAACATAACGCCTTCGGTCAAAGGCCGGCAGATCAACTTCGAGGTTTCAGGCCCCGGCCAGTTCACGGTGGAAGTAAACGGCTGGCACAACGCGCTGCACCTCTTCATCAATCCGCCCGAGCAGGCGGCGCCAGGGTCTGCCGATCCGAACGTCCGATATTTCGGGCCGGGCGTGCATCATCCGGGCAAGATCGTCCTGGAGAGCAACCAGACGGTTTACGTGGCGGCCGGGGCGGTGGTGTATGGCAGCATTTCCGCCCAGAGGGCCACCAACATAAGGATCCTTGGCCGGGGCATCGTGGATGTCAGCGAATCCGAGCGAGGCAAGGGCGGCGGCGCGATTCGGTTGAGGGACTGCGCGGACATCACGATGGACGGCCTGGTGCTGCGAGACCCTGACGTCTGGTGCTGCACGCTCCTGGGCTGCCGCCATGCGGAGATCAGCAACCTCAAGCTGGTGGGCCTGTGGCGGTATAATTCCGACGGGATTGATCTCTGCAACAGCCAGGATATTCACGTCCGGGATTGCTTCGTGCGCGCCTTCGACGATTGCATCGTGCTGAAGGGCTTGATGGGCGGCGGCGGGGGCAAATCGGCTGTTTCATACGTAGACCGGCCCGTGCGCGGGATTACGGTTGAGCGGTGCGTGATCTGGAATGACTGGGGCCGGGCTCTGGAAATCGGCGCGGAGACCAGCACGCCGGAGATCGCCGACGTCGTTTTTCGCGATTGCGACATCATCCGGACCGACTACATCGCGATGGATATCCAGCACGGGCACCGGGCCGCAGTGCATGACATCCGTTTCGAGAACATCCGGGTGGAGGCCGACGACTTCAACTTACGACCGGTCATTCAGAAGGCCCGTGACGAGAAGTACGTGACCGATTCGAAGGACGATTACCGGCCCTATCTCATGTACATCATCATCGCGCCGAACTCCTGGTCGCACGATCCGCAATCGGGCGTGGTGCGAAACGTGGTCTTCAAGGACATTACGGTCACCAGCAAACTTTTCCTCCCATCGCATTTCCAGGGACTGGATGCCGAGCACGACGTGAAGGGCGTCACGATCGAGAACCTGCGCGTGAACGGGCGGCGATGCGCCAGCGCGGAGGAGGCGCAACTGGAGATCCGCCCCTATGTATCCGATGTGACTTTCGTGGGCGGGGCGAAGTGAAAGCGAGAGACCGAGGGCCGGAGAGGACAGGCTAACGCTATCGGTGTTTTCGACTTAGTGCATGTCGCCTCAAGTACGATGACGTTCATTTGCGAATCATCCTCGTCCTCGAAGTTCTCGTCCTCGTCCTCGAACAGAAGCACCGAACGGCCGAGGACGAGGACGACGACGAGGACGAG
>Ga0181536_10001654_pt1 | contig 25883 bp, 13 predicted proteins | sample PEATcosm2014_Bin_41_FD_121105 | JGI IMG/M metagenome (GOLD analysis project Ga0181536, IMG submission 121105) | Peatland microbial communities from MTU Mesocosm Facility, Houghton, MI, USA - PEATcosm2014_Bin17_60_metaG | ecosystem: Environmental > Terrestrial > Soil > Wetlands > Peat | place...
CCTACGACGCATACGACTGGGAGCGCATCGGTGAACCGTTCCCTCTCAATCCTGTCGAGTTGCCCGACGGCCAGCTTCCCTTCAATCTCGGCATCTATCAGACGTGGACGGCCTTCCACAGCGACACTTCGGCAAATTTCTGGAGCGACAAATCAGGCGACGCGCTCGGCGTCTTCATCGATAAGGTTGCCCAGTGGCAGGATCACGAGTACGCCAACCACGTGGAGTCCGAAACCCTTCAGGTGCGTTTCTACTACCAGAATGATCGCTTCACGTGGAAGTGGCCGATCACGCGCGGCAGCCGGTCGATGTGTATAGCCTTCTACGATCACGAAAAAGACAAGCAGGCCATGCACGAGTTAGAGCAGGCAGCGCAGCCGGTCGAAAAAGACGGCTTCTCCTACCATGGCGAACGCAACTACACCTCGCACACCATATTTCTGCAGAATCGCTACGGCACGCTCGATTTGAACTCGATCAAAGATTGGATCCTCGAATATCCCGAGAGCGGCCGAAGGCCGCCGGTGATCTTTGAAACGGGATCGGTGAAGGATGCCGATGAGTTGGAGCGGCGCGTGATGACGCTCGAGTACGTAGGAACGCTCCCGCTGACCGGCACGCGCGAAAACGGCGGCATGGGGCCCATCCCCGGCAGAGGCATCGTGAACTTCAGCCCCGTCCCCAGCCGGCAGATTCAGGGGTGGTGGATCGATGCTTTCAATCGTCTCGCTGCGTCCATGACCGAACGGCAGCGCAAGCGGCTCACCGCCATGTATCTGTTTATTGCCTACGTGCATGCCGGCGACGACTTCATGCCGCTCGTTCCCATGCTGAGCGGCCATCCCAATTTTCTCGCCGACGTGAAAGGCAACCCGGCTGCCATGGCGTTCCTGTTCCCCGATCACCCCATGGCGCGCACCTGGGTCGACCTGTGGCAGAAGGCGGTGGAACTGAACACGCGCTACAACACGCGCCCGCAGGTAAAAACATGGGACGCTGCCGGCGGCCGCTGGACCGAAAACCTGGGCACATACGTCTGGGCCTTCCTGCGGCCTTCGCTGCGCACCGACTTTCTGCTGCGCAACTTCGACGGCGTCGAGCGCTTTCTTTCACCGCAACTCGCGGAGATGTCCGATTGGCTGGTGCAGGCACTTTCCGCGCCCTTTGATGGCGAATCCGCGCAGGCGTACAAGGATCTGCAGACGCTGGCCTACGGGCACGAGTGGGGAGCAGTGGCGCCGGGCAAAGGGCCGCAACGCGTTCATCCTCCGCAAGGCGCACACTCCGAACGGCGCATCCCTCCGCGTTCGCTGTGGTATCTGGGCACATGCCTCGAACGCTACGCGCCGCTTGCTGCCGAACACGCCATGTGGGCGGCGCGGCCCACCAACCAGGACATGGAGACGCAACTGAACCAACCCAACGCGTGGGATGCGATGTATCGGACGCCCGACAACCTGGGCACAAAGCCGCAATTGCGCACGCGCAAGTTCACGGGATACGGCATCGTGCTTCGCTCCGCGGTCGACACGCCCAACGAGCTTTCGATTCATCTGCAACAGATCGATCAGGGTCCGAACTACCGCTGGGGAATTGCCGGCGAAGGCGGTTGCGGCGTGATGTACTTTTTCGCCGCCGGCCAGGCGTACAGCTTCAACGGATCGGAAGACCAGGGCGACCGCGACGACCAGGATACCGACTTCTGCACAAACTTCGGCGTTTTCAAGAACGGCGAGTTCCGCTCCATCGGCATGAACGTGCTCTCGCAGCCGCTTTACGATCTGGGCACGGGCCAGTTTGCCGAGATTCTGTCGCGCGATGGCGAAACCGCGTATTCGTGGCCCGAATACGTGAGCCGCAGTGTGCTTCTGGCCGGTCACGAATACTTCATTGTCTACGACCGGTTGATGAACCAGTCATTGATTCACCGTCTCTCTTGGTTCGTGCGCCGCGGCAGCGAGCTGCCCACCATCAAGCTGCTGCGCGGCGTTGTGCCCGGCGACAAGGTAACCCAACGCACCGAAATTCAAACCGAAGCTACCACGGGAGTCTGGTTCGAAGGCGTGGGCGATTCCATGGCGCTGGTCAGTCACCGAAAAGACATTGACGCGGAAGCGACGCCCTTCGGCTGCCGCGCGCACGTGGATGACTTTGACGACCTCGTCTTTCATCATCCTGAGGGCGTACATTTTGCCGAAGGCGATGCGGTCTTCGATGGGACTTCAGGGTTGATCCGCAAGTCCAAGGACGCAGTCGAGTTCGCACTGTTCCACGGCACGCGCATTGGCGTGGCGGGATTCACTTTCAGCACCGAGGACACGGATCTGGGCATGGGCGGAAAGATTGTGGCCGGTCAGCCGCCGCAGGGCGAATACTTTGCGTCGAAGCCCTGCTCGGTGCGCATCTCCGCGCCGAGTCTCGACGGCAAGAACATCTTCTATGTCGACGGCGCCGCACAAAACGCAAGGCGCGAGCAGCACACAATTGTCATTGATCTCGCCGCGGGGCATCATCGTTGGGAGTTGACCGATCAATTGCCGGTGCCGATCGCGCCGGTTGTTCTGCGCACCGAGAATCATGCCGGAGGAGCGCGCGTCATCCTGGCCGAGGTTGCATCGGCCTCGGAGTACCGTTTGGAGTTGAGCAAGGACTCCGGAGCAACGTGGACAGCATTGCCGGTACAGCCGCAACCGACGATCGAGTTGAGCGGCCTCACTAACAGGCAGAAGGTGCACGTCCGCGCCGTCGCCATCAATGCGCGGCACGAAAGCAAACCCGGGCCGGAGTATCCCATCTATGTAACCGATCTAGCGCCCGTGCCGCCGGACGGCTTGCATGTCGATCTATCCGATGGCGCCGCAACCGTGAGTTGGGGCGAGGTGCTGGGCGTTACCGAGTACCGGCTGTTCGGGAGGGTGGACGGCGACAGCGAATTTCAGCTGTTGTATTACGGGCTGGAGCGAAGTTATCGCGACAAGCGGCCAGAGATTCGCAGCTGCAACGCTGCTCCCGAAGACGATCGCGCTGGTTCTCCGCCAGTCATCGTGCAATATTACGTGACGGCTTCGAACGGAAACGGAGAAGGCGCGCGATCACGCATGGCCGACACCAATCCCGCCTCGTGGCGCAACTGGGACCCGAGACCGAGCGAGACCTTCCGTCGCGTGTCGAGCTTCCCGCCCGATTCGCTGCCACGGACGAGCGAGTGGCCTCGTTACTATCCGGCATGATGCAAGCGATTGGCCTTCAACAGAGAGGTGCGTTGATGTTTCGTCCAGGTCTGCCGTCAAGGCATCGCGTGTGGCGCCGCCGTGCTTTAGCTTTTCTTCTCGCAGCCTCATCGTCTGCGACTTTTTCCGCGGCTCAATGTGCAAAGATGCCCGACTCCGTTCACTGTTCGCCATGGGTTGCCACGTGGGGCACGGCGATGGAGGAGGCATTCAACGGAAGCGCGCCCGATGTCACGGGGCAAACGCTGCGCCTCATCGTGCATACCAGCGTGGGCGGCTCCAAGACACGCATTTGGCTCTCCAACCGGTTTGGCAATGTCCCGATCCGCATCGCCTCCGCGCACATCGCCGTCAGCATCGATCCGGGCACGAATGCAACTCCCGCACCGAATCTGGATCAGAGCGCCATCTCGCCCGGAACCGATCGCATGCTGACCTTCAACGGCGACACTGCGGTGACCATCCCTCCCGGTGCGACGATCGCGAGCGATCCCGCGACGCTCGAAGTGCCCGCGCTGGCAAACCTCGCCGTGAGCCTCTACTTCCCTGACCCGACGCTGGCCACGACCGTGCATTCGGGCGCGCAGCAAAGCTCCTATCTCACAGCCGGCGACGCCACCGGCGCGACCGACCTGACGGGAAAGTCATGGACGCGGAATTCCTGGTACTTTCTTACCGGCGTCGACGTCTACGCGCCGGGCGTTTCGGCGGTCGCCGCACTCGGCGACTCGATCACTGACGGCAACCATTCCACGTTGAATGCCAACCGGCGTTGGCCCGACGATCTTGCGGTGCGGCTTGCGCAAAACCCGGCTACCCGCAAGGCTGGCGTGCTCGGCGTGGTCAACGTGGGCACCAGCGGCAGCCGCCTGCTTCTCGACGGTGACGGCCCCAACGCAGTTGCGCGCCTCAACTGGGACGTGCTCGACCGCAGCGGCGTGCGTTACCTGATTCTTTTTGAAGGCATCAACGATATTGAAGCGCAAACGCGCATGCATCAACCCTACGACGATCTTGTCAAACAGTTGGAATGGGGACTCGCACAGGTCGCCACGCAGGCGCACGATCGCGGCATCAAGGTTTTCGTTGCCACGCAGATGACAGATTGCCGCAACTTTCACTGCACCTGGCCGGAGGGCGAGAAGGCGCGGTCGGCGCTGAACGAGTGGATCCGCACGGCCAAGGTTTTCGATGGGCTCATCGATTTCGATCTCATCATGCGCGATCCGCAGCATCCCACACAAATGCTGGAGAAGTACAACTCGGGGGACTACGTCCACCCCAACGACACTGGATATCAGGCGATGGCGGACGCCATCGATCTAAACTTGTTTACCATCGTTCCGCCGCAGCCGCAAAGCCGCACGGATCTCGTTTCGCACTAGAACAATTCCATCGCTCGGGGGATCATTATGCGCCGGCGTAAATTTATCCGCAACCTGTTGCTCGCCTCCGGTGGCGGACTGGCCGCATTTGCCGCCGAACGAGAAACATCGATCAAGCCCGGTCCGCCGCCCGATGCGTCGAAGGAAGATTCTCGAGTTGCGCGCCCTCAACCGGGCGACGCGCCGTTCAGTAAGACTCCGATCGCTCCCGACTATGCCACCCGGCGTCGCATGTTTCTGGACTGGGTTGCACAACGCGGCACTCCCCAGGGGCGCAATGGCGTGCTGATTGATCTGGTGAAGTATGAGGCCGGTGCTATTAAGACCATCACTTCAGCCGCGCTCGATGATGCACTTTCCTTCGTCAACGCCCGGCGCGACCCTTCGGATTTCACATTGGCGGACCTCGTGCGGCTCTATTTCCTGCACAAGGACTCGGGATTTCTGAGCCCCTTGCAGGTGAATGCCGTCCGCGATGCGTTGCTCCACTACAAATACGCGCTCGACGAACCCGGCGAATCCCAAACCGAGATGTGGACCGAGAACCATCAAATCCTCAGCCACGGTTCTGATTTTCTGGTGGGGCAGCTCTTCCCCAATGAGAAGTTCAGCAACGATGGGCGCAGCGGAGCCGAGCATCGTGACAAGGCGCGCGAACTCGTGTTGCGTTGGATCAGTTACCGCGCGCGCACGGGCCCTGCCGAGTGGGATTCGATCCCCTACTACAACATGGACCTTGCGGCGCTTCTGAATCTCGTCGAGTTTGCACAGGATCCCGGTGTTCAGACGCGCGCCACCATGATGGTTGACCTCCTGATCTTCGATCTCGCCGTAAACTCCTATTACGGTCAGTTGGGGACTTCGCACGGGCGCGCCTATACGAACAATGTGCTCAGCGCCGCCGGCGACAGCCTCCTCACCTTTCAGACGCTCGTTTTCGGCTGCGGGCGATTGCAATCTGCCGACATGGCCAGCTCGATGCTGGTCACAAGCAAGCGCTATGTTGTCCCGCCGGCTCTCGAAGCCATCGGCCTCGATATCCCCCAGGAGTTTCTCAACCTTGAAAGGCATTCGATCCCGCTCACGTCAGATGCTGCGGCACAATATGGCTTGAGCCTCACCGATCTTCGTGATGTTGAAACCTGGTGGGCGATGGGCGCGTTCACCGATCCTGCCGTCATCAATCTCACCTACGATGCCATCGAGAAGTACGACCTTTGGCATTACAAAGATTTCCGGTCGCTGAAAACCACCGGCGGATTTTTGCGCCGTCTCGGCCTGTTGCCTGCGACAAGCCGTGCACTTCACCCGGATTCAAATGGCGCGTTGCTTTCGGAGGCCAACAAAATCACCTATCGCACGCCCGATGCAATGCTCTCGACAGCGCAGGATTATCGGCCGGGCGAAGAGGGCGCACAACAGCACATTTGGCAGGCAACGCTCGGGCCCTATGCAGTAGTCTTTGTCACTAACCCTGGACCGCATGGACGCAGCCAGGGTCCCGGCTACTGGTCAGCCAACGGGCGCATGCCGCGCAACGCGCAATATCGGAATGTGCTGATCTCGATCTACAACATCGAACGGCACGTTCTGCCCGGCCGTCTCGAATCCAGGCCCTATGGCTACACGCACGCCTATTTTCCCAAGTGGGCATTCGATGAAGTCATCGACGTGCCGTCGCCGTCGGGCGGAGGCTGGATATTCGGCCGCGTCGGCGACGGATACATAGCACTCTATTCGCACCTTCCGCGCCAGTGGATCACATCCGGGCCCGAAGCGGAGAGTGAGATTGGAGCACCCGGCTTTGAGAATGTGTGGATTTGCCAGGTTGGCCGCAAAGCGAATGACGGGGCGTTCCCGGCCTTTGTCGATTCCATTCGAGCCGTGGCCGTTACGGTAGAGAATCTGCACGTTCGCTACGGTTCTCCTGGGAACGGGGATTTGCAATTTGGCTGGAACACACCCTTTCTGTTGAATGGGACTGCGATTCCCCTTCGCGGCTACCCCCGCTGGCAGAATCCGTACACGCACACCGATTTTGGCTCCGAGCAGTTTCATATCGCCTGCAAGAACGCGCACCTGGATCTGGATTTTCAGAGCGGATCGCGATCGATGACGTAAAATCAGCCCGCACAATCAAGGCAACCGAGTCGTCGCAGATTGAAAACTTCGACTTCGGGCAATCAGAATGTATATGGAGCAAAGAACAATGAGCAAGTTGGGCATATGGTTCCTCATCGCGTGTGGGGCAGTTGCATCTTCGTCACAAGCGAGAAAGAGCGCCCCAGTTGTCAACCTGAGATACGAAGAGCCTGTCCAAAACGGCCTCTATCCCGAGCTTCTCTACTGGTTCGTTACGCCCGCGACACTCAATGCCGAGCGCTACACCCGCGACGTTGAGCACATCGCACACGACACAGTCTTTGATTTTCCGATTCTCACTGCGCGCGAAGGGGTCAACTTCACCGCCAGCAAGCCAGCTCACGATGCCGTCGCGGGAATCGTCAGAGACGCCCATGAGGATGGCTTGCGGATCGGCGTAAGCCTCGGCCTGGGAGATGGAAGCGCCGCAAAAAGTTCAAGCCCGGACGAAGAACAGACGGTCGTGGCCGACGGCGAGGGCGCTTTGGACACACAGGGCGCCGGCAACTTTGAGGTATCCGTCAAGCTGCGTTCGCTTGTCCCGCAAAAGACCGAACTGATGCGGGCATGGGCGTTTCGCAAGACTGACCCCGGCGAGTACGACCCGGTTACGCTGACCGACGTGACCGCCCGGGTGACCAGCTCTTCGCCGCGGCCCGGTACACTCTCCGTTGCGGTGAATCTTGGTCCCCGGTATGCCGGCTATACCGTCTTTGCCCTCGCCGAAAACTGGTATGGAGCGGTTGACCTCTTCAATCCGGCCTTCGCTGATTGGATTCACAACGTGATCGACGAATATCGCGACGTTCCCCTCGATGGCACCGCGCTCGACGAGTTCGGTTACATTCGCATCCCCATGGTTCCCCAAATACCCTGGCGCGGCCACTTCGCCGGGCATGCCTTCGCCGCGCGCTTCGAGCAGACCACGGGAATGCCGCTCGTGCGAACGCTTTTTGAGAGTCGATATGCACCGACCGGCCATCCCGAAGTTCGCATCCGCGCTATTGATGAATACTGGGACTTCTTCCGCGAGGGCCCGCTTGGCGTGGAGAACGAGTTCTTTCGCTATTCGCGGCAGGTCTTTGGCGAGAAGAACTTCGCCGGGATTCACAATACCTTTCACAATCACTTGACCAACGATGAGGCCTGGGCCACCGGAATCAACTGGTGGACAATCCCGCGCCATTACGGCATGAGCGACGAAGATCTTTCGCTTCCCCTGCGTATGGGACTGCTGGTCGCGCACCCCGGCAACATCATGTACGACCAGTTTTACGACCGCGATATCCATCGCTTTGCTGAGAAGGCGATGAACGATGCGCGATTCGACGCGCGCATCCATTACCACGGATACAACGACACCGGCCGTTGGGGCGTCGATCTCTCCACCGAACCCTTTCTCTCTCAATTGAATCCTGTCGAGAGGAAGATCCGGCTCCTGAACCGATTTGATCCAGCCGCTCCCGAGCTGCCGCTCTTGGTGATCTTCGGGATGCCCGCGCTGCTGAACTGGTATCCCGATGAAAGTGTGCGCAATGAATTTGACCTCAACGGATCCCTTCACATCGAAGAGAAGGTCAAAGCAATCTGGGATGCGGGCTACCGCTGCGCAGTGGTTCCCAGCGAGTTGATCGACAACGGCTCGCTGCAACTGGACAAAAACAATCGCCCTACCCTGAACGGTCACGTGTTTCGGGCCGTTGTATACCTCTACCCGCAATATGCCAAGCGGAGCACGCTTGCATTTCTCTTGAGGTACACGCAGGGCGGAGGGCGCCTGATGCTGGAAGGCGTCGCGACGCGGGATTTCGATGGCGCACCCATCGACGGTCTCTTCAGCAAAATTGCCGGCAAAGCCGCCGTCAATGGCTTCAGCGTGGACAAGATTCCGCAACTCGGCGTTGAGCCATCGCCACTGCGCGACATCGGCGGCGAGCTTGAGGACGGCAGCATCATCCTCACCGATCTAAATTCATTGGAAAGCCATCAGCCAAAGCAATTTTCTATCGATCTGGATGGTCATCATTTCAGCGGCTCATTCGAAGGCGTTTTTGCTTTGAAAGTAGCCAAAGATGGAGCCATTCAGAAGCTCGCCTGTGGCGCTTGCAGTTCCCTGGACCGCGATGGAAAGCCTGTACTGCGGCTCGCCAATTCCGCGGACTTGATCCTGACTCGCAGCCCGACAGGCACCTACGAGGCTGTCATCGAGGGATCGGAAGGCAGCAACAAAGTTGAGGTGTACTAATAGTTGGCCGGTTGCTCCAGCATTGACGAGGAGGTTTGATGAGCAAAGTGAACAGGCGTAATTTCCTGAAGTCCGGAGCCACACTTTCTGCAGCTTCGCTTGCGAGCCTGCCGGCACTCGGAAGAGGCGGTCCGGCCAATCCCGCGAGCGGTGAAAATGGCCCCTTCAAGCCATACTGGAACTCCTTGCGCAACATTCCAACACCGCAATGGCTCCGTGATGGGAAGTTCGGAATTTACACCCACTGGGGCGTCTACTCCGTCCCGGCATACGGCAAGAATGGCACCTGGTACGCGCACAACATTTACACCAATCACAACTCAGACGACTTCAAGCACCACATCGAAACCTACGGCCCGCTGGAGAAGTTCGGATACAAGGACTTCATCCCCATGTTCACGGGCAGCCATTTTGATCCCGATGAGTGGGCAGATCTTTTTAAGAGCGCCGGCGCTCGCTTTGCCGGCCCGGTTGCGGAACACCATGACGGCTTTGCCATGTGGAACACGAAATACTCCGAGTGGAACGCTGCAAAGATGGGCCCGAAACGCGATGTAGTCAGCGAACTGGAGAAGGCCTATAGGAACCACGGCTTGAAGTTCATGGCTGCGTTTCACCACGCTGAGCACTGGTTCTACTTCCCCACCTGGGACAACCGCTATGACGTAGGCGATCCCCGCTATTCGGGCTTATACGGAGCAATCCATCCAAAAGACGTGTTACCTGATCAGAAGTTTCTGGATGTCTGGGAGGGAAAGCTGATCGAGGTCGTGGATCGCTACGATCCCGATCTGGTGTGGTTTGATTTTGGGCTCGAACTGGTTCAGCAGTCGTACAAAAAGCATTTCGCAGAGTATTACTTCAACCGTGCAGCCGCCCGCGGCAAGGAAGTCATCATCACCTATAAACATCACGACCTAACTCCCGGAGTAGGTATTTACGACCTTGAGTTAGGCCAGGAAACCGAGATGACCTATGCGGAGTGGATCACGGACACAACGATTGATGCAGGCAGCGGCTGGGGCTACGTCAGCGAGTTGGGATTCAAAACAGTCAACGAACTTGTGACCGGACTTGTGGATCGCGTCAGCAAGAACGGTTTCCTGCTGCTCAACGTTGGCCCGAAGCCGGATGGCACCATCCCCGAGCCCGCCAAGGAACGGCTAAAACGAATGGGCGATTGGCTCCGTATCAACGGAGAGGCGATTTACGGCACCAGCCCGTGGCTCCGCGCGGGAGAGGGGCCCACGAAGCTGAAGAAGAACGGTCCGTTCAACGAGGATAATTCCCTTCAGTACTGCGCGCAGGACATTCGCTTCACCTGCAAAAACGATACTTTGTACGCAACGGTTCTTGCATGGCCGGGCGAGAAGGCGTCGATCACCAGCCTCGTGCCACAAGGACAGACCTGGCCCGGCTTGTATCCCTCAGAGATTGAATCGATCCAGATGCTGGGCAGCGACGAGCCAATCAAATGGGAGTTCACGAAGGAAGCGCTGGAACTGAACACTCCTGCGGTCAAGCCTTGCGACGATGCGTTTGTCTATCGGATCAAGCTGAAGAGACCGTTCTGACCTTTGCAGCGACGGCGCATACTCTCACTCTGGCGGCAAAGATCGGGCCAGGCAGACGCACACGCAAAGGAGAAGAGATCGGTGGATTGCAAGATGCGCGCTGCTCATCGAGCGCAGGGAGAAAGCCTGATGCAACGGAGAGATTTCTGCAAATTGGCCGCCTCGGCTGCAGCTGCGATGGCCCTGCCAACCGCAGCACAAGAGATCGCGGCGACTCCTACCGATGCATGCAGGGATTTTGAAACCTATACGCAGGACTATGCCCAGTTCTGCGCCACGCCGGCGGATAAGCGCGTGTTTTACGTTTTGGAAAAGGGACGGTTTAAGAAAGCAAAGCTCGACGAATCTACCTGGCAGGTGAGCCCCAATTCGGAGTCCGGGCCGGCGATGCCGCCTGATCTTCCGGTCCCGGGGGGCTCCTGGAATGGCGCGCCGATGGTCTCTCCGATCCCGGGACTGGGAGGCGAGGGACCTTACAAACCCACATGGGAGTCGTTTGAGCAGTACGAAGTACCCGACTGGTATCGCGACGCCAAGTTCGGCATCTGGGCGCACTGGAGCCCGCAATGCGTTCCCGAGTCCGGCGATTGGTATGCGCGCAATATGTATATGCAGGGCTCTGCTCAATATAAGTTCCACCGCGAGCACTACGGACCGCAATCGCAGTTCGGCTATAAAGACCTGTGCCCGCAGTGGACACTGTTGAACTGGGAGCCCGACGCGCTCCTCGAGCGCTATAAGAGGGCGGGAGCAAGGTTCTTTCTGGCACTGGCTAACCATCACGACAACTTCGACACTTGGGACTCGCGCCATCAGCCCTGGAATGCTGTCAACATCGGCCCGCATCGCGACGTGGTGGGCACATGGGCGGCGGCGGCCCGCAAGCAGGGGCTGCGGTTTGGCGTCACGGTACACCAGGGCCGGAACTGGTGGTGGTTCCAGACCGCGCACGACACCGATAAGACGGGTGCGTTCGCAGGAATTCCCTATGACGGATGCCTGACCGTTGCCGATGGCAAAGGCCAGTGGTGGGAAGGTTTCGACCCGCAGCAACTCTATGGCCCCAAGCACCCTCCCAGCGCGCTTCCGGATATCTCTTATGTTAAGAACTTCTACGATCGGACCTGCGACCTTGTGGATCAGCACAATCCCGATCTTCTTTATTTAGACAATCGTCTGTTGCCATTGGGCTGGGGCGGGATGAATGCAAGCTGTTACTTCTACAACCACAATCTCAAGACCCACGGCGGCAAGATGGATGGCGTGATTACCACCAAGGTCGTGCCGGAGCAGCTGGCCAAGTGCCTCGTGGCGGATATTGAACGCGATGTGACCAGCAGCATCATGCCCTATCCCTGGCAGTCGGAGACTTGCATTGGCGGCTGGCACTACGATCGCAGCCTCTTCGAACAGCCCGGAGAGTACGGCGGATACATGCATCCCCGCGACGTGATTCACTGGCTCATTGATACCGTGAGCAAAAACGGCACCTTCATCCTGAACATTCCTGGCCGGCCCGACGGCACCATCGATACAAAGGAAATTGCGGTGCTGGATCAGATTACGGCGTGGATTGAAGTGAATGGAGAAGCGGTTTATGAGACCCGGCCGTGGACGGTATACGGCGAAGGGCCTGCCGTGCGCGATGTGCGATCGCGTCAGCCTGGCAACCCCATGAACTTTGGCGCTGACGACATCCGGTTTACACGAAACAAGTCAAACACCGTGGTCTACGCGCTGGCTCTGGGCTGGCCAACCAAGGCGATTGCGATCTCGTCTCTGGGAACTTCCGCGGCCGCAAGAAAGGTTGCGCATGTGCAATTGCTGGGAATCGAAGAGACGTTGCCATGGAAACAAACCGCGGATTGCCTGCAGTTAGAACTGCCGAAGGCGTATCGGCCCAGTACCGACTTCGCAGCGGTGTTCAGAATCCGGTTCGCCTGAGTCGTCGGCACCGAATGTTTTGAACCGTGGATGTTCTCCAGCATCAGGCCGGGCACATTGCACAGATGTACGCGCAAATCGAGCCAGGACCATTCAGCGAGGGTAGTACCGGGGCGGGCTGCCGGAGGGTGGAGGGGAGTCGGGCGGAAACGCATAAACGCGGCGGAATCCTTCTCCCGGTCTGGGATCCCAATTGCGCCAGGATGCGGGATTGGTGTCGGCCATGCGCGATCTGGCCCCCTCTCCGTTGCCGTTGACGGCGGTGACGCAGTACTCAATGAGATCGGCAGCAGCGGCGGCGGGCGTTTCGGGGAAGGCATTGGAAGATTGAATCCCACTGCGCCTGTCCTCAAAGATGCGATCCATTCCCCGGTAAAGAAGATGAAATTCATCATTGCCGGCGAGACGCGCATAGAGCCGGTATTCGGTGACGCCGAGAACCTCGCCCCAGCTGATGGTGGCAGACCCCAAGCGCAGCTCGCATCGCAAGCCATCGGGCGGAGGAGGAGGATCGCTGGTGACGTAGAGAGGATATTCCGGGCCGGGCAGGCCTTCATGGATTGCGTTGAGGGCAACGGCACGGACGTGAACCTTCTCTCCGTTGACGAGTCCGCTGACTTCGATCGCGGGCTCGCTTTGGGATGCAATGTTCGACCATGTGACGCCATAGTCCTTACTCAGCTCCAGCCGGTAATGGGTTGCAGCAGCAACAGGGGTAATCACAATCCGAGCCCCTCCTGCCCGATTTTCGGTTCTCAAAATGCTCGGTGCGATCGGAATCGGCAAGGTATCAGTCAACTCCCACTGATGATGCCCTACCTTCAGGTTGATGACGAGCGCACTCGATGCTGACGGTTCGGTTTGGGGCTCACCGTCGACGTAGAACCGCGTACGGGCAGAAATCGACGGAAGGGTAATGGTCACAGAGGATGCATTGGGCGCGTAGTATTCACCGCGCGCCGGCTGGCCGGTGATGAGGGAGGCGCTAATACCAAGGTCTGTATCCGCTGTGCTGAAAGTAAGCCCGGAAGCGCCGGGCTGGGATGCGCCAATCTGGGACACGCCGATCTTGGTCCCGTGAAACATCGCGAATTCCCATCCATCCTTTTTCCGCCGGATCAGACCGGCTGTGCCTTCAAAGGAGGTCAATGCATCACTGAAGCGAATGGGTTGCGGGTTGCGAAAGACCAGGTCGTCGATGGCGTCGGAACGCACGCGGCAGCCGAAGTCGGAAGCTTCCACCTGGAGATCTTTGCGGTGACTGACCAGGGCCATGGAATCTCCCTCACCATCGAACCAGACGCCAATGGTTGCGGCCGTCTGGATATCCGTGCGCTGCGTTTCTCTGACCTTTGGATCTGCTCCTCGCACCAATTGGATAAAAGGCAGTTCGCTGCCGCGGCGTACAAACCAGGAGAGCCGGTGGGCAATGGACTGGTTGAGCACCGCATCATAGAGGACGAAGTAATCGTGGCCCGCGAGCAGGATGCTGCGGCTGACATACTCAGGGGCTGAATAGGCATCAGGACCAGTCCTCGGCACGATTTCAGTGAACTGACCGGCGCCCAGATCGTAGAGAGGCTGCGAGAGAACGTTCTGGCCGACGGAACGAAATGTCCCGTCTTTGAAAACACCAAAGTTCGTGCAGAAGTCTGTGTCATGATCTCTGCGGTCGCCCACATCTTCAGAGCCGTTGAAGCTGTATGCCTTACCGGCAGCAAAGAAGTACAAGACGCCGCATCCGCCTTCGCCGGCCCAGCCCCAGCGATAATTTGGGCCCTGGTCGATTTGCTGGAGATGGATCGACATTTCTTCCGGCAACCCGACGGCGGATCGTAGCACGACGCCGTATCCGGTGTGTTTGCGGCTGCACAGATGCGGATTGGTGCCGCGGTTGTCTGGGGCGCGATACATGATGTCGCTCCAGGGAGGCGGGGGTTGCGGCGGTGTCTCCATGTCCTGGCTCATGGGGAAGGCTGCCCACATGGCGTGTTCCGCCGCCAGAGGCGCGTAACGCTCGAGGCAGGTTCCCAGATACCAGAGGGAACGCGGTGGGATGCGCCGCTCGGAATGAGCACCCTGTGGCGGAAAGACGCGGAATGGTCCTTTACCGGGCGCAAGAGCCCCCCACTCGTGCCCATAATCCAAAGTCTGGAGTGCATGAAACGCCCCCTCAGTCTCGCCGTTGAAGGGAGCGGAAAGCGTGTTCACGAGCCAGTCGGCCATCTGGGCAAGCTGAGGGGTTGCGAAGCGCTCACTGCCATCAAACTTCCTCACCAGGAAATCTGTTCGCAAAGAGGGACGCAGAAAGGCCCAGACATACGTGCCCAGATTCTCTGTCCAGCGGCCGCCGTCGGCGTCCCATGTGTTCACGGGGGGACGCGTGTTGTAGCGGGTCACCAACGCAACGCATTTTTCCCACATGTCCACCCAGGTTTGCGCCTTGGGATGCTCGGGAAAGAGAAACGACATTCCCGGAGGCACCCCTTTGACATCCGCAAGAAAATTGGGATGACCACTGAGCATGGGGATGAGCGGCATGAAGTCGCCGCCCGCGTGCACGTAGGCGATGAACAGAAACATGGCTGTGAGCCGCGCGCGCTGGCGATCGGTCATCCCTGCGCGCATGCAATTGAAGTCAGGTATCCACCAGTCAAGAATGTGCCGGGCCCGCACCGGATTGAACCCGCCGTCCTCGCGCGTGCCGGTGACGGGAAGAGTGCAGACATAGTTGTCGGTCAATATGCCCCGCTCAAGTTCCTCCGGACTGGCAACCGTAGCCTGCGGAAAAATGACGGGGGGGCGACGCGCGCTCTCTGGGTATTCAAGCACCCAGTCCTTGACACAGTTCAGATCGAGCGTGCCATAGCGGTTCTGGAGAAACATTGGGTAAGAGGTGAAGTTGAGCAACACCTGGTAGGTGATGCCATCTTGCCGGACACCCTGAGAGTCCAGCTCCAATTGGCGCATGGCCTGCTTATCCTTCTCGTGGTCATAGAAGGCGATGCAGGTGGAGCGGCAACCGCGGGCGAGCGGCCAACTCCAGAAGAATCTCCCGTCGCGATAGTTGAAGCGTACTTCGAGCGTGGCAGATTCCACCTCATAGGCGTACTCGTGGTTTTGCCATGCAGCGACTTTATCGATGAAGATGCCGAGCGCATCTCCCGAGTGCTGGGCCCAGAAGGTCGCGCTGGTCCCGACACTCGATGCCGTGGACGCCTGATAAACGCCAAGAACCACAGGCAGTTCTCCCTCGGGTAACACTTCGGGATAGACCGGCCGGCTGGAGCCGAACCGCACGTCGCGCGTTGGCAATGGTTCGTCGATGCGTTCCCACGCGTAATCCTCATAGCTGCGAATCCGGTCCGGTACCGGGAAGGGATGATTCGGGGTCTGCCGATGGGTCACCTGGAATCCGGTCCAGGTGGTCTTGATCATGCCGCGAGCGCCCGGTCGCAGCCCATCCATGTTCTCCCGCAGGTGAACGAAATCGAGGCCGCTGCTGCATTGAATCCTCGCCACATACCTGGAGCCGCCCTCGGTCGCATAGACCACTTCATAGGTAATAAAGAGCGGGCCGCCGGCGACGCGATGGGTCGTGATTTGTATGACTGGATCGCCGGATATTGTCAGAGAGGATGACCCAACCCACGGTCCACCGCGCGAAACCTGCATGATAGGGCCCGGCGCATCTCCTGAAATCTGCTGCGTTCGAGGGATACGGATGCGCATCGGCCCTGCATCCAGAACGATCGTGTTGCCCTCAATCTTCTCGCTCACCTGCAGTTGATGCACCACCGGCTGATCGGCAGCGGTCAGAACAAACTCCCGCCGTCCCCCACTTGGCAGATCGGAGAAAAAGTGCAGCGTGGCTGAATGGACCCCGGCCTGGTTGTGCGCGACATCGGAGAACTGAATGGGAACTCGTTCTCCCGTGTCGACGCGGGTCAGCTGCAAATATTCAAGGTCGACTGGAACCTGAAACTCGATGGGATAGCTGAGCAGCGTGCGTGGCCACCAGTAGAAGGGATGGTCGAGCGCATTGCTCAACACAAAGCGAATCTTGCGGAGCTTGTTCCAAACTGCAGGCTCGGTGGAAAGAGAACGATCCACCGGCGTCAGCGCGGGAGCCGCCGACGCCATTATAGGGAGCGTGATTGCGCCAAAACAAAACGACCGGCGATTCAATATCATTGATTCTGTCTCGGCTTGTCGTGCATCGAAAGCCACCGTCTATCGTTACAGTAAATGGAGAAACGCGTCGCTGGATCGAGGAAGTTCAACCCCAGGAACCTGTTGCAAGAGATCAGGCTCGCGGCGGAAGTGCGCGGCTCCCCATGGGTCGAACAGTGCCGTGAGTTTCGAGAAAAAACAGCCACGAGTGATCCTGCTCCAGCACTTCTTTGAGTTCCGACTCGCTCAAAACCATGCACGCCGTCGAGAGCGCGTCCGATTCAGCCGCGGTATCGGCCAGGGCCCAGGCACGGTTTTGCCGCTGCGCCGGCTGCCCCGTGTGCGGGTCGAAGATATGCTGCCCCTTCACCGCCAGCCCCGAGCCGCTCAGCGACTCATGCGCCAGAAAGACTCGTTGGGTCGCGTTGTCTTCGCCCAAACCACACGACCATCCAGGTGCATCCCCGGGGGCCGCGCCCGCCAGAATGCTACTCCCGCCTGCAACCAGCAAGAACGAATCGCAATCCCAGTTGCGTAGCAACTCCCCCATGCGGTCGAGCGCAAACCCCTTGCCGATGGCGCCCAAATCGAATTGCAACCGCCCGCTCTGGCACTGAATGGATTGCTCCTCCGGCAGCAGGCTCCATGCGGGTGCGGCGGCCTGCGTCGCGAGAGCTGCCGCCGTCGCGGAGAACGCCCCGCGCGTGGCCGCCTCCATCTTCTTTGCGATTTCCAGGCAGGCAAAGGCCGGCTCGCTCAGGCGCCTGCTTTCGCCCGGCGCGAGCTGAACGATCTGCGCGATGTCGCTGTTCGCGCGAAAGCGGCTTAAGTGCGATTCCAACTTATCCAGCAGATCGAGTGCGGCCTGCGCAGCCTGCGCCGCATAGGTTCTTTCTTCGTCGGCGATGCGCACCTCGAAGAATGTCGCCATGGCGCGATGATGGAATTGGTGAATCTCAGCCATACGATCTCATTTCGGCACCGGCAACCACAAAAGGATCAGTACGCCGGGCCGGTCGCCGAAGAAATCCGCATGGAAATTCTTGAGCTGATTGGCATACTGGTTCGCTGCGTCGGTTGAGGTGATGTAAAAATCCGCCTGGCCCACCATCTGCCCCGGCTGCCAGTAGCCCACCTGCGCATACTGCCGCAGGTACCACGGCAGCGGCCACGGATCGGCGGCGATCACAGCGATGCGCGGCGACGCGAGCCCTTCCTGGTGCACCATCTCCGCAAGCTCCATGGGCAGCCCCAACAGATCCTCCGAGGTGTGCGCGTAGGCATAGGGATTGTCCTCGTCGGCAGGATGCAGAAAGACGCGCTGCCGCGTATCGTGCGCGATGAGAACCGCGGCCACAGCGGCCGCCACAAAGCAAGCGGCTCGCAGCACAACGCGCACCGCTGCATGCTTCACCGGCACTTGCCACAGCGACGCAGCCGCCAGCCCCACTAGCAGCGCAAGCGGCAGCCAGAAATTCAGCGCCAGCCACGGCGTCTTGTATGGAATTGCACTGTAGAGCACGAAAACCAAAACTGCGTAGTACGCCAGCAAGGCAAACGGCGAAGCCTCGCGCTTGCGCACCGCCAGCAGCAGCCCGATGCATGCCACGGTGCAGATCAGCGCGCCCGAGCGGCCGCCCGCGAGCAGATGCGCGTAATACCAGAAGGGTTTCGCGTGGCCCTCGCCGCCCGCGCGCGCCGCAAAGTTCGCAGCCGCAGGCGCGAGCGCGGCCAGCGCGCTCCAGTTCGTACCGAACCAGGTGAACAGAGCCACGCTCAGCAACAGAAAAACGGCGACAGCGGTCAGCAGCGTCCAGGACCTGCACAAAACGCGCAGGCTTTTTCTACGCAGATTCCAGAGCCAGTAAAGGAGCGCCGCACCGGCGAGCGCAGCAAAGTGCAGAACCACAGTCTCCTTTGAGGCCAGCATCAGCGCGGCGCATGCAGCGGCCAACACCGCCAACTTCGCAGAGCGACGAGTGCACGCGTAACAGCTACATAGGATCAACCCAAACGTGGCGGCGACAAAAAGCGATTCGTGGATGAAATAGCGGTCGTAATAGACGGTGAGTGGCGCGCAGGCAAACAAGAGCGCGGCGATCAGGCACGGCACAAAGCCGAAGATCTCAGCCGCTGCGCCAAAGAGGAGAATCGTGACCGTTCCGGCCACAACCGGCGTGCGGCGCAGCTCCGCTTCCGTCAGTTCAGCAAATGTTTTTGCGCCCTGCAAGCGAACCAGCGACAGCGCCAGCGCGGCCAGCGCTGGACCATGCCGGTCCTGAGGATCGTAGGTATACTTCTGCCCGGCCAGCAATTGTCCAACGATGTATGCGTTAACGGCCTCATCGGTGTGCATGGGCCGCGCGTCCAGTTGTGGCAGGCGTAGGGCCAAACCGAAAAGCGCTACCGCGGCGAACGCCGCCCAGCGAATCCACCGCGCGGACGGGCTCAGGCCGGCTTGCCCCACACCTCAACCTCAATGTAGTGATTCAGCTTGTTGCTCGTGTTCCCGTTGCTGTAGAGGCGCACATACCGCCCCGCCACGCCCTTGGCATCGATCAACTTGCCCTGATACGTCTCGATGTAATTCAGGTCGTAGCCCGCGCCCAGGCCCAGCTCGTTGTGAAAGTCGTTGTTGAAGATCGTCGTCACGCCGGAGTGGAAAGTCGGATCGTCGGAGACCTGCACCACCACGTCGCGATACACGCGCGGCTGCGAGTGGAAGTGCCACACGATCACCGCGTAGATATTCGCACGATGTGCCAGGTCGATCTCGACCCACTGCTTGCCCGGACCCAGCTCCACCCACGAGCCTTCATTGCCGTCCTTGTCACCGTCCACGATCATGTCCAGCGAGCCCACGTCCGGATTGTTGTCGCTTGCGGTGACCTTCTTGTTCAGCGCCAGGTTCCTGGTGCCCACCGGAACATAAAAATCCGGGCGCTTACCTCGCGCCGGGGGTTCAAGATTGGGAACATTAAGCGGCACCGGCGTGCCCACAAAGAGCGGCACCGGCAGCTTTGTCTTCAAAACCACCTGGTTCTGCGCAAACGCAGCGGCGGCAGCCAGCAGTGCTACCAATAGGGCAAAATGTTTTAGAGAGTTCTTCATCGTCATCTCAGGCTTTCACTTCCTCCGGGGTGATCGCAAGCCGCGTCTGGGCGGCGATCGCGTCATTGGCTTTATGGATCACGTATTCACTGGTGAACGCCTCATCGGCCGGGCAGTTCAGCTTCGCCGTACCGCGCATGGCGTTGAAGAAGTTCTCCAGGTGCGGCTGGTGCACCGGTTTGTTGAAGAAGACCGGGATCTCGTACTCCGCCAGTTGCGCAGTCTCGCGCACGTCCACCTTGGCCGCTTCTTCACCGTTGGTCGGCTTGGGGCTGACGTAACCTTTGGCCACCATGTCGTCCCAGCTCACCTCGGTCGCGCGCGCTTCGCGCCAGATTGCGCAGATCGACGGATCCTCTGACATCTTGATGGTGCCGTCGTCGCCCATGAACATCTCAAAGTAGCCGCCGCCAGCGCTGGTCGTCGTCTGCACCTGGTAGAACGCGCGCAGCATGCCTTCGGCCATCGGGTACTCGTAGATGACCATCGCGTTGTCATACCAGTCATGGTTCTTGTAGTAGTCCAGCCCGCCGCTGGCCATCACCGACTTCGGCGTGCCCAGCCACCAGTTGAAGATGTCGATCTGATGCGCGCCCAGGTCGGAGAGCGGCCCGCCGCCCAGCCCCTTGAACCAGCGCCAGTTGCGGAACTGGTGCATATCCTTGTAGCCGTATTTGGCAAGCATGCTCGAGGGCATCTCGTATTTTTTGGGCCAGCCGAAGTCTTCCTTCACCGCGCGGTTCCATTGCCCCTGCGCCGCCGTCAGCCGCCCGCAGAACTGTGCCTCGTGCAGAAGCCGGTTCAAGGTGAATAGGTAACGGGGGTTGCTGCGCCGCTGATGGCCGATTTGCAACAGCTTGCCGGTTTCGCGCATGGTCGCCACCATGGAGCGCGCGCCGTCGATGGTGTTGCTCATCATCTTTTCGCAATAGACGTGCAGTCCGGCCTTCAGGCAGGTATTAGTCATCGGCGCATGCCAGAAGTCCGGCGTCGCGATCACCACTGCCTGCAGATCCTTTTCCTTTGCCAGCAGGTCCTCGTAATTCTCGTAGGCATTTACCGGGTTGCCGATCTTCTCCAGGTAGCGCGCGCCCTCGTTGCGGTGAAAGTCCCAGATATCGCACAGCGCCACCATCCGCACGCCCTCGATATCCAGCAGCGGATCCAGCAGAACCTTGCCCTCTTCGCCGTAGCCGATGAGAGCAACGTTGATGGTATTCAGCGAAGACTTCTTTTGCGCCGCCTTCTCTTCGCCGGATTCGGATTTACATCCATTCAGAAGCATGCCGGCGCCGGCCACCGCGGTCGCGCTGATGAAATCACGGCGATTCAAAAGCGGGTTCACCATTTGTTCAACACCGCAAATCGGTTGTGTTGCACGAGAAGAAACGCGGCCGCTACCAGGCCAATATGAATGCCTAGCCAGGCCACGCCGTCGTCCTGATTGATCAGCACCAGGCCGACCGTTAGCGCGATGAACAGCAGACCCTGCGCCACGAGCGACAGCCGCGTGCCCAGCCCGATCAGCAGCATGATCCCGGTGAGAATGAAGGCCGGTCCCAGCATGCGGTCGAAGGCCACCAGCGCGAACTTCGGCAGCAGCGGCTCGTGCGCAAACTTGCTCGCCATCGATTCGGGAATACCCGCGTAGTTGGCCAGCGCATACGACTTCACGTTCACGTTGACCATCACGCCGCTCGCGTCCGGCTGGCCGGTCGTCGGGTCGATCAGCGGCATCGCCACCGACTTATAAGCGCCGAATTTCTCAATGCCCACAAACAGGGCGCGCACGCCGAGCCAGAGGCGCAAAGCCAGAAAGGCAAAGGTAAAATCCCAATTGACCTTCAGAAAAGTATCCAGCTTCATTTCCGTTGAATCAGTCATGGTTCCTCGGGCAATAAAATGCATTAGATGGTAAGGTTCTTCAGGTAATCCGCATCCACCTTCAGCGACTCCTGCCAGGGGATATCGAATTCCTCTTGCTCGACAAAGGCATGCGTAATCTTTTGGTTTTTTGCCGCCTGGGCAAAGATGGGCCTGTAGTCAATCGATCCGCGGCCTAACTCCGTCACCTTCGCCTCTTCATGCGTCGCGTACGAGATCTTTGGTGGAAGGTGGAAGTCCTTCACGTGAAGCATGGAGAAGCGGTGCGGGTACCTCTTCATCAGGGCGACGGGGTCCTGGCCTGCGACCTTCACCCAGCCGCAGTCCATCTCGAAGGTCATCTTATCCGGCTCACAGAGCCTGAGCAACTCCTCGTAGGGGACCTTGCCGTCGACAGGCACAAACTCTCCCCAGTGGTTGTGATAGCCGAAGATGATGCCTGCCTTCTTCAACCTCTCGCCCGTTTTGTTGAACTCCTCGGCGTTGTACTTCCAGTCGTCGATCGTCAGCGGCCCCGGCTTTGAGCCTGGACCAGGAGGGTTCCTGCGTCCCGGTCCCGGACAGATGATATAGCTCACGCCGATGACGCTCTCATACTCCGTGGTGGCATCCAAGTCCCTGGTGATGTCGACAAAGGAGCGGTGCGAACTGACACATTTCAGCCCCGCCTTGTCGAGCGCTGTGCGAATCTCTGCTGCCGGCTTCTTCGGCATTGCGGCAGATTCCACCTCGAGGAACCCGGCCTCGCGCACCGCCGCCAGCGTTCCTTCAAAGTCCTCTGCCATCTGCTGCCGCACGCTGTAAAGCTGGATGCCCGGGGTCAGCCCCATCGGCATTCCAAACGAAACCTTCGCCGAAAAGACTGCAGCAACCGCTGCTGCCCCACCAATAAAGCTCCTGCGTGTTACGGACCTCATAATGCCCCAGTTGAATCGGTTAAGTTTCCTCGGTCTGCGCCCCAGGCTAAATTACAGAGTTCTTAAAGAGTTTTCGCGATCCGGTAGTCGACGGAACAATATCGACCGGTTACGGCTTGTTTCGCGCTTAGCTCATCTTCCACGGCGCCCGGTATTCGCGGGTCGTCAGCTTGCTGGCTTCGGGATCGCCGATGATGGTCTCGGTCTGCACGTCCCACCGGATCTTGCGTCCGGTAAGCATCGCGATCAGACAAAGGTGTCCGGGAATGGCCGAGTGATGCCCCACCTGCACCGGGGTGATGGTGGGCTGGCGCGTTTTGATGCAGTCAAGAAAATTCTGCTGGTGACTGTCGGAGGTATAAAGTTTCACCTTGCGCAGCTCTCTGGGCAGGCTCTTGCCCTCTTTCCACGCAGGGTTCGAGGCGTCGAACTTGCCGCGATCCACATACACCCAGCCTTCGGTGCCGATCCACTTCGTGCCGCTTTTGATATCCGGGTGGCCGCCGGCGATCGTCATCGTGATGCCCTGCGGATACTTGAGCTCAAAGCGGTACTTTGGCGCCGCGTTCCACACCGCGCCGGGCGGCGGCAACTCGCCGCTGCCTTCAACCTCAGACGGGCCGGAGTTGTCGAAATCCAGACCCCAGTGCGCAATGTCGCAATGATGGCCGATCCAGTCCATCAGCTGTCCGCCGCCGGTGTTGTAGTTCCACCGCCACGATTTATGCGACTGCGCCTGGATATAGGGCCCCATCTTTGACGGGCCGACCCACGTGTTGTAGTCGAGCCCGGCCGGAGGATCGCTCACCAAAAGGTCCCAGCCCTTCGACCCCTTTACAACCTCCGACAGATTGTTGACTGTCACACCCGCGGCCGCCAGCCTGGCCACCGCCGTCTTCTGCACGTTATCGTAGTCCGAGTTGCCGGCAGGCAGGCCGACCTCAACGTGCGTCACCGTGCCGATGAGCCCATTGCGCACAATCTCCGCCGCCTTGTGGAAGTTCGGCACCGAACGCTGCCACGAGCCCATCTGCCAGATGATGTTGTTCGCCTCCACCGCGCGCACAATCGACTGCTGCTCGGCTACGGTATGCGCCAGCGGCTTCTCGGAGTAGATGTCCTTCTTGTGCCGCGCCGCTTCAGTGGCCAGGACCTCGTGCCAGTGGTCGGGCACCGCGAGCATCACGGCATCAATATCTTCGCGGGCCAGCAGCTCGCGATAATCGTGATAGCCTTTGCAATCCTCGGTGCCGTAGTTGTCATTGATCATCTTCACCGCGGCCTGCAGATGATCGTTGTCGATGTCGCACGCCGCGACCACCTGGCAGTCGTCTGAAGCCAGAAAGGCTTTCGTGTTGCCCGGACCCTGCCAGCCCATGCCAATGACGCCAAGATTGATACGGTTGTTGGCTGGTGTTTTCGATTCCGAGCTCTGTGCTGCGCGAGCGGGGAGAATCGATGGCAAAATCGCGGCCGATCCGGCGGCCTTCAGAAAGTTGCGGCGATTCAATAGGCCGAGGCCAGGCATGTCATTGAAACCAGACGGTTTGGTCATAATCAACTTTACTATCCCTTTCACCAGTGGGGTCAGTTTGCATCCTCACGGCCACGAAGTGGGGCTGACAAGTGAATTTACGGTAAGGCGTACAGTAAATGGTTCATGGACCATTTGAATTGGATGCTTCTTGGTCGGCCATTTGCGCTGGGCCGCCCGATAATCTGTGCGAGGTTTTCAGTGTAGCGCAGTGGCGATGGGCCCAGTCATTTTGAAACAGCTTTGAAGTTAGTCTTCGTCTGGTTTAAGTTGCAGCCGGAACGCCACCAGCCGCGATCCGGCTTAAACCTTTGAGATGGCGGTGCATAGCACTTACATCACGGTTCGATTGCTCCGTCGATATACGTCACTGCTTGTTGATGGGGTTCCAGAGAGTTTCCTGACAGCACGATACCTGTTGAAGCAGCTCCCGAGATCTGAGCAAACACAGAGTTGCCTGCAGGAGACCGCATCCCTGTGAGAAAGGCGCGGCGTGTGTTGCGGAGGTCAAACAGTGGCGCTGCTCCTGTCGGTGCGGTGAGTTCGAGGCCGGCAAGAATGATGTCTTCTACGTCATCGCAGACGATCGCGGGGCGGGCGTCAGGCTTGTCCGCGATGCACTCCACGTTGCGCAGCCGCACGCGATCGGCGTGGCGGACGTAGAACCCGTAAGCCGGCAAGCGCCCCATATTCCACGACTCGGGATACCCATCGGCGACTTCAGGAATGACACGATGCGCCCAATCGGCCGTCCCTTGCTCGACGGTGCGTATGCGGCAGTTGCTTACCGAAATGTCGGAAGGACGGAGTCCAGGCACGCCGGTAATGGAGCTTGTCACAATTGCGCCTGTTGCGTCCACGCCCTCGATAAGGACGTTTCGCAGGAAGCTGCCTTCACCCTTGGTGCGCGAGCCTAGGCGGACGAAGATGGGCGCGCGCACGTTCTGCATCCGGATGTTGGATACGACCACGCCATCCACGCTGCCGCCATCCACGGTTTCGATGCTAAGGCCGCCGATGACGCGATTCATCATGGGGCTGTCGTTGTCGTTGTAGATCACGGAGTTGCTAAAGACGATATTTTCGAAGGCTCCTTGCGTGGCCGTGCCCATTTTGAAGCCGTTGCTGGCGCAAGAGATTACGCAGTTCGTAATGGTGATGTTTTTCGTGGGCAGCACTTCGCCGCCATAGGGATTCTCACTCTTTAAACAGATGGCGTCATCGCCGCCGACAATGTCGCAGTTCGAGACGAAGACATTGCGGCAGGCGGTAATGTCCATGCCGTCCGTATTTCTGCCGTAATAGGGATTGCGGATGCGGACGCCATCAATGAAGACGGTCTCGCAGTTAATAGGACGAAGGGTCCAGCCGGAAGAGCTCTTAAGGGTGACGCCGCTGATGCGGACATCGCGGCACTGTACAAACTCCACCATGGGCGAAGGGCGGCTGTTATTGTTGATCGTCTGGAAGTGGCCGGATGCGACGTCGTGCCAGGCATCTTCAGGCTTCGCGGACGGCCGATCGGGGTTGGGTTCCCAATACTTCTCGCCCTGGCCGTCGATGACGCCCGGGCCGCATAGGGAAACGTCGTCGGCGTTCTGCGCAAAGATCAGGTGGTGGCCCTGCGCGTCACCCAGCATTGGCGGTCCGGGATGGTAAGCGTAGTCGGCGATGTTGGGGCTGCCGAGAAGAACACAGCCTGCATCGACATATAGTGTGACGCGGCTCTTTAGCTCGAGCCCCC
>Ga0181536_10001656_pt1 | contig 25879 bp, 25 predicted proteins | sample PEATcosm2014_Bin_41_FD_121105 | JGI IMG/M metagenome (GOLD analysis project Ga0181536, IMG submission 121105) | Peatland microbial communities from MTU Mesocosm Facility, Houghton, MI, USA - PEATcosm2014_Bin17_60_metaG | ecosystem: Environmental > Terrestrial > Soil > Wetlands > Peat | place...
AATCCTCGCCCTCCGGTGAGGGAGCGGTGAAAACGGCGCGCTCGACAATCTCCGGCACTCGCGGCGCGATTTGCCCTGCGATCCGGAGGTAGGTCTTGGCGTCCTTCTGCGAGTACTTGGCGATCGACTCGGCGGTTTTTTCACGGTTGAGCGTGTAGTAGATGAGGTTTTTGTCGGGCCAGACGGTGGCGCCGCTCACCTCGGGGAAGATCATCTCGAATCCGAATGAGCTGAGATCGAGGTCGCCCCACGCCGGGCTCATCGGCAGGAAGCACACACCGGCGTGCGTATCCACCGGCACTCCGGCGCCGAAAATGTCCTCGGTGAGCGCGAACGGGCCGCATTCGTTGCGCTTCTCGATCACGGCTACTTCCAACCCGGCCTTGGCCAGGTACGCTCCGCAGGCGAGCCCGTTGACTCCGGCCCCGACGATCACCACGTCGTAGCTGTCTTTCATGCTCTTGGCCTCCGCCGTAATGGCCGGCGCCCGCTGGCGGCGGACACCGGGCGCGCGCTTGCCCGGGAAACCTCGCCGAGCCGCTCCCGAACCATCCGGTAGTGCAGCGCGGTCAGAAGTTTGGAGGAAGCGTCGATCGATGCGGTCGCCAGGCGAACTTCCTCGTCGGGCGGCACGCGTCCCAACACTTTCTCATTGAACGTTGCGAACTCGAGGTCGATGAGCTTTGCGAGGATCGTAGGGTAGAAGCCCAACTGGTCGACCGAAAAGCCCATGCGCCCATCCAGACCCGCCTGCCGCATGGCATGAACCGCGCCGATGATCGCTGCTTCGTCCACGGTAAACGGCTTGCCGCCTGCCGAAAGAAGGCCCTGTCTGACCAGCGCTTCCACCACCGCGCCTGAAAGCGGATAGCGGCGGATGACCTCTTCGCGCGGCTCACCCCTATCGGCAACGTCCATCCCATGCAGGAGTCTCAGGTCCGCTTCGCGAAGGCGCTCCGAGCCGCCGTCGTCGAGCAGTTTCTTGATCACGCCCAAGGGCAGGAATCGTTCGGTCTGAAGCGCCTTGATCTGTGCGATCCGCTCGATGCAGGCCGGGTCGTAGTAGGCCATCCGCCGGTGCGGCCTTTCGGGCTCGGGCAGCAGGCCCAAGGCGACGTAATGATGGACCGTGGGAGCAGTCACCCCGGTGCGTTCGACGAGCTGGCGGATGGTGAGGCCGCGGCGCGGCGGCTCTTCCTGGAGCGATTTCGCTGGGCTTCTCATTAGTGTGAGGTACCACCTAATACATGACACGAGTAGTGTCAAACGGCATGCGTGCGTGACAGGAACGTGGCATTGTCGAGCGTGAAGACAAGCATGAGGCGTATCCCGCCATGCTGCATCGCCTGAGCGTATGCCCGCGCCCCAGGGATGCGGCAAGAGCACCGGAATGACAACGGCAGGAGGAAACGACATGACGACGAATCCTCAAGACGAAAAGACCGCCCAGAAGTTCATGGGCGGCAATGCGCTCGAGTTGGTGGCCTACCAGGCCGGGGCGGTCGTGAGCCGGGAGATCGTCAAGAAGAAGACCGCCACGGTGACGCTGTTTGCCTTCGACAAGGCCCAGGGCCTCAGCGAGCACACGGCGCCGTTCGATGCCCTCGTCCAGGTGCTGGACGGTGTGGCCGAGATAACCATTGGCGGCGTGCCCCACCGCCTCGGCAAGGATGAGATGATCCTGATGCCGGCCAACGTGCCCCACGCCCTGAAGGCGGTCGAGCGATTCAAGATGATGTTGGTGATGATCCGCGAGGCAACGGGCTGACGGGACGCGCTTTACGACCCCACGTTGGTTGGTTCCCGGCCACGAACCCCCTTGATTTCATTGGTGGGCGGTGCAGGTTTCGAACCTGCGACCCCCGGCTTGTAAGCCTGATATACCAAACCCGAAAACCTCTGCAAACACCAGCAAAGGGCCAGCAAAATGAGCCCTTTCTTAGAAATTCGTTTTCTGCCACGTTGCGCCATTTTCGACCATTTTCGATCCTCTACTAGCACCGCTACTGACACCAAAGAAAAAGCCCCGCTTAAAGCAGGGCATCAACAAAAGAACAGAACGACTTTTGCTTCGGGCACCGGGAAGGGTGTCGAACAAGCGAAGGCGTTGGGGAGCCGGCGAGCGGGAGGCTGCGAGCGGAACTTACGGGATGTCTCGCGGGAGACCCCAGCCGCTTGCACTTATCAGGCTGCGCGCCGGCCCCCGTCTTTCCCGTATGCCCACCGAGCTCCAGAGTCTTCAACTGGGACCGGCTTCCTCAATCGTAAAACGGCAACGCGTGCCGTCAAGTGGACGCTGTCCAACCCGGATGCGATGCCGCGACCTCCGCCCGTGAAACGTCACGAGGCGTTGGAAATAGAAAAAGGGCCTCGAGTTGAGGAACAGCGTTGAAAGCTTACCGGCCTTCGCTGTGCCTCTTAGGAACCCCGAGACCCTACGCACTTCAGTGTAAATGGGTTCCGAGAATCGTCAAGTGAGGGCATATGGACCCTAAAATTAAAAGAACAATACGGACGAAGTTCGGGGTTTTGCTTATGGCCGCGAGTCTCCTTGCAGGTGCATCGGTTTGCGGAGCGCAAGCGGAAAACGAACAACCCGAAATCATGTACCTGGGAGCACAAGGGAAGGAGGTTTTCAGCAGGACCATTCTCGATCCCGAGTCGTCCTACCTCGTGACAGTCACCGGAATCGCGACGTATAGAAGCGAACGGCACGAAGTCCAGGCGGACGCGCTTTACTCGACGGACGCGGCTCGCAACTTTACGTATGCGGGGCAGAATGTCGCGTTTGAACCCGACGCGACGGTCGTAAAGAGCGAACGCGCCACCCATGAGTACGCTTTTCGGGTGAACGGAAACGGGCATCCGCTATCGGCGAAGTTTCTCGGGTGGCACCGACTGGATCTCCTTTTCGACCAGTCCGGCGAGGTGTCGGGACTTCTGTGCGCCGAGATCTCGCGCATAGCGCCTTCGCCTCCGAATCCATGGTCGATTTGGTTTCGTGATTCCATGGCCGTGCCCTGGATCCTCGGAACTCTCTTTGTCTTCGCCGTAGTGATGATTCAGGTCGACGAAGCGATCGCCGAGAGGCGGAGGAAGGATGCGTCGTATCAAGAGCAGGTCCGTATCCAAAGAATCGAGCGGGCTCAGGCGGCGCGAGAACACGAAGCGAGGCGATTGGAGCGTTGGCGCCTGAGTCAAGAGGAGGCATGCCGTGGCAGATTCCGAGCCGCGTGCCTTCGCTTCGAGATTCGAAAGCATCTGGGAGACGAGGGATTTCTTGCGGACTACGCGCGAAAAAACAAAGACAAGATACTGGCAGAGCGCGGTCGCATCATTGAGAACTACCAACGCCTGCATGAGGACGCGGTGCTCATCTCGATGCTGCAACGAGATCGTCCGGAAATTTACCGAATCGCAATCTGGGAGATGAAGGCGTTGAACTTGGCCGAGCGTTTCGACGTCGAGCGTCCTGAACCGAAACCACTGCCGGTACTCGTGCCAAAAAGAAAACCGAGTCCGGAGGAATTTCGCGACCGGATGATTCGGCGCGAGCGAACTCGCAGTTGGGACAAAATCGAGAAGTCGAGAACTCGACTTGAGGGCATCATCGAAGCCCGAAAAATGCTCGATGAATTTGACCTCGATTCCGACGAACGTGCTCGTCTCGAAGGCGAAGTTATTGGGCAAATCATCGATGACGAGGATCCGAACGGACCAAACACGTTATAACGCGCGCAACCTAGACGAGGACAACTCCATGTTACCGATAAAACGTAAACCGCTTTTGATGGGCACCGAGAGAAAATCGGGACAAGCAGTGTCCCTGAAACACGATTGGCTCCAAACGCACGTGCAGATGGTGGGGCCGCCTGGCACCGGTAAAACGCGATTGATGCTCTCGATATTCAAGGCGCTCGCGAGAGAACCCGAGGCGACCGTTATTCTCATGAACCCAAAAGGGTCTCTCTTTCGGATGGCGCGCGATTGGGCGATCGCGACCGGCCTCACCGAGCGTTTAGTCCTCTTCGATCCCGGCGAGGAAAACGCAATCATCGGGTACAATCCGCTCGCCGCGAATGGGCTCGCAATCGCAACGCACGCGAAGGCCGTGCGGGAAGCGATTCGCTCGGCGTGGGGGCAGGCTTCGTTCGATCAGACCCCGCAACTTGCCCGCCTCCTATTCCTCGTCCTCGCGGTCGCGCGCGAGTTGGGGCTCACCTTGATTGACAGCGTGCAGCTGATTCGGCCGCGCTCCGCGACCCGTTGGCGCGCGTTACGCGATCTCTCCGCAGGGCCGCTTCGAGACGCGCTTGCTTACTTCGATTCCATGACCGACAAGCGGCAGGAGGAACTCGCGGCGAGCACCCTGGCCCGCCTGGAACCGTTTATCTTCGACGAAACGATTCGGCGGATGGTCGTGCAGCAGGATCGCGGACTGAGCCTCGATGCTGTCATCGGCGGGAACAAAATATTGCTGGTCAATCTCGAACAGTTTCGGCCGCTCCGCACGGACGATGTGAAACTACTCGGCCGATTGCTGGTGAACGATGTGTTGGCGCACGTATTTGCTCGACCGGAGAACCATCGGAGCCCGGTGTATCTGATTCTGGACGAGGTCCAGACGTTTGCGACTTTCGATCTCTGCACCGCGCTCGATCAGGGCCGCGAGCTTGGGCTTCACTGTCTGATGGCCCATCAGCATCCCAGCCAGCTCCTTGAAGAAGACCAGAGCGGCCGGCTGCTGAGCTCGGTGATGAATTGCGCCCGGACGAAGATGCTCTTCGGCGGCATCGCGGTTGAGGAACTGGAGACGCTTGCCAAGGAAGTGTTCATCGACCAGTTCGATCCCTACACGGTCAAGGATGAAATCAAACATCTTGAACTGGAGCCGGTCGAATCCCGACGCCTCGTGTTCGGAGGGAGCTGGTCCTCTGGCCGCTCCTCGTCGGCGAGCACCGGCAAGAGCCGCAGCGGCAGTCATCAGAAAGGGTGGAGCCATGCCGAGGGCATGAGCCACACAGATGGCGGCAGTGTCACGTCCGGATCTTCGGTTTCGGAATTCAGCGGCAGCGGAATGGGCGTCTCGGTATCGCCGGAAGGCGATGTCATTCAGTCGATGAACACGACGAGCGGAGACGGCCAGACATTCTCAGAATCCTCGACGCAGAGCCACGCGACCACGCACAGCGAAGTCGACAGCGAGAGCGAGAGCGTCGGGAGCCAAATCGGCGAGCAGGCGAGTCACGGCACCGGCCAAAGTACGGGGTTTGCCATGACGATGACGGCGGTCCCTTTCTATGAGTACAAGAAACGGCGCGTGGCGTCCTCGCGCACCTTCCTCAGCGAGGCGGAGTTCCTCACGCTCGGCCTCCAAAAGCTGCGCCTTCAGCCGCGAGGACATTTTGCCCTCAAGGTTCCGGGGAAGCCGACGGTGTTCCTGCGTGCGCCGGTCGTGAAGGAACCCTGGTTGTCGGCGAGCGCGCGCGACCGTGCTCTCGCGCGAGTGTTTTCTCAGCCGTGCTACTCCTCGCCGCAGCAGATCGCGCAGGAGGAAACCGAGAAGCGCGACCGACTCTTGCTGGCGCCCTTAACCAACGGGGATACAATTGAAGGACACCGCTCCAATGACGAAGTCCGAAGTACCCAACCGCGCCGCGCGGCGAAAAAACTCCCCAAGCCCCCAACTGACTGAACGGGACCGCAAGGTCTTGGAGTTTTTCAGCACGATCCGATTCGCCGGGACGAGCAACTTGGCTGCAGTACTCGTTCCGGCGGTTTTTCCCACCGAGGAAAAGCTGCGCCGCCGACTTCGGAAACTCGCGGAGGCGCGATTTCTCGACCGACCCGCTCGCCGCATCGCTCGCGCTCGTCTGGATGAGTACCGGGTCCTCGATGCCGAGAAGCCACGAGGGCGGCCGGAAGATGTCTGGGCAATCGCGCAGAGTGGCGCGGATATGCTGAAGCTCAAGGGCGACTGGAATCGAAACAACGGCCGGCTGCGACCGAGCGCGTTTCAGCATCCGCTCATGATCACGCGCGTCTATTCCACGCTTCGGCTTGCAGAAGCGAAGGGGCTCATCAAAATCGAGCAGTGGGTGGGGGAGAACGGTTGGAAGGGGCGAGTTCGCGTGCGCGGTGACAGTCTGCCGCTCGTTCCGGATGCGGTGATTCTCGTTTCCGATAACCGCAGCGATCGCGAGGCGACGATTTTTCTCGAGACGGACAATAGTACCGAACCGCTACGGCGAACAACGATGGTGCAGAGTTCATTTTTCCGGAAGTGTGCCGCCTACTGGCAGTATTGGACGGATGAGATACGGCCCCGTCACGAAACGATGATTGTGCTTACCGTCGCGAAGACGGCGGAGCGCGCAGAGGCCTTGCGACTCTCGGCGCGGGCCGTGGACGAGGAAGGTCGCGGCCTCAATCTTTTCTGGTTCGCGGATGAACAGGCGTGGGACGCGCTCATACCTGAGCAATTTCTTTATCAGCCGATTTGGACTACAGCGGCCGGCGAGCAACTTGCACTATTTGCCGCCGGAGATATGACTCCACGCCACGTAGCTGAGATACGCCAGGAGAAGGGAGACGGGTAGGTAGAACGCGACGATTGACCACAAGTTCTTCGCCGCTTTGGTTTTTTCGCGGCCTATCCAACGACCCTTGAAGCGCCAGAAGCGCCCGTCGATTCGTGTACTCAGGACGATGGCGCCGCCCGTCGCGTCCTCAATTTCGAGGAGGGCATCGACTGCCCCCCAGAGAAGCCGCGAGTAGTAAAACAGATCGAGAAAGAAAACTAACAACCAGGAAACAAGGAGGGCAATTGAACCCAGAAATATTAGCTGCCAGGACGAGCCTTTGTTATTGCTTGTAGTCGGTTCGATCAAGAATCCAGCGATGGCGAGTATCCCTGCGACGGCCCCGAGAGCTTGCGTACGGACGCGCATCAACAAATCGTTGAAATGCATCGCAACGTCCTCGTACTTCGACCAGACTTTAATTATTGCCTCCGGCTCTAGATGAAGCCGTGAGACATCCGAAGGGTTCTCGTTTGCCATCTCGTTTCGTACCCTAGTATCTCCTCACGAGTTCCTGTGCAAGTCCTACCCTCTTGGCAGACAGTTGAGCCGGTCGTCTGAATTGGTTGGAGTACGCTTCCTAGAGTCAAAATCGAGTCCGATGTCCACAACTTGACCACAATGAGCAGGTGGGCGCGTTGTTATACTTGAAAGCGTCGAACCCCTGCCTCAAGAACCAACCCTCCAGCCGCACCGCGTCTAAACACCACGCCCTGCAGTTGGTGGCAGAGCGTGGGGCGGACGGAGCTGCTAGGCCACCTGCTCGTTTGAGGGCGGCTCTGTCCCAACCAGTCGGCACCCTTGGTCTAGTTCCGAGTGGTTGGTTCGACAGTTCCGCTACAGAAGCGCTGTGCGGAGCGGCCGAGAGGGGAGCGGGCGCTTTCCGCTCCTCTTCGGTTGCCGTCTGTCTCACCCCAATTTCATGCATCCACCATCACGCGTTCCACAGCCGGGCAAAACGATCTTTGCGACGAGCACCTCTCCGTGGGACTTCATGCCGGACTACATCCGAGGGGAGCGAAGTGAGCACGCGGTCGGGATTGACGATACCGACCGGCTTTTTCATATGCACATCGTCGGGAAAACCGGCACCGGAAAATCAACGCTCCTCAAGATGCTCATGCAGCAGGACCTTTCGCGCGGCCACGGCTTCGCGCTCCTGGACCCGCACGGCGACCTCGCCGAAGAAGTGCTCGACGGCGTGCCGAGATCCCGAATTCAGGATGTCGTGTATTTGAATCCCGCCGACACCGATTTTCCGATGCCCTTCAACATTCTGGAGGCGGTGGACGAGGCGCAGCACCATTTGATTGCGGCCGGCCTCGTTTCCATTTTCAAAAGATTCTGGGCCGAGTCGTGGGGGCCGCGCACGGAGTACCTCATCAAGAATGCCGTGCTCGCACTCCTCGAAGCGCCGGGAACGACGCTGCTCGATGTGCCGCGCATTCTGATCGACGACGTATTTCGCAATCAGGTGATCTCGCATCTCCGCAATCCGGTCGTGAGCCGATTCTGGAAGCAAGAGTACGCGGGATACAGCCCCAGTTTTCGGGAAGAGGTCATCGCGCCGATTCAAAATAAGGTGGGCGAGTTCACCATGACTCCCTTGGTTCGCAATATCGTCGGTCAGCGGAAAAACCTGTTCGAGCTCCGGAAGCTGATGGACGAGGGGAAGGTGCTCGTGGTGAACCTCGCGAAGGGAGCATTGGGCGAGGATACGGCGGCGCTTTTGGGGTCCATGATTCTCACGCGCATCATGCTCGCCGCATTCACGCGCCAGAACATTCCCGAGCGTGATCGTCGGCCGTTTTTTCTCTACGTCGACGAGTTCCCATCGTTTGCAACTCAGGCGACCATGAGCACGCTCCTCTCGGAAGCGCGGAAATATAAAGTTGGCTTGGTGCTCAGCCACCAGTATCTCGCGCAGCTTTCGGATGATCTGCGCGGTGCCATCTTCGGGAACGTGGGGACCACGATAAGCTTTAAGCTTGGCGCAGAAGACGCGGAATATATGGCCCGTGAATTTTCGCCGGTCGCGGTGGAAGAGATCGCCGGCCTCGACCAACACCACATTTTCATAAGACTGAAAGTTGGCGATACGACCTCGCATCCGTTTACCGCGAAGACGCTTCTGCCGCCGCAGGGCGCAACGTCGCAACGGGGTCAAATCGTCCGATGGTCGCGCCAGTACTACGCACGTCCTCGCGCGGTCGTCGAACGCGACGCCAAAAACACGGTGCTGCTTGATGCCCCGGCATTTCTCGCGTGCCGAGCAGCTCGCGGGCCGGGCGAAGCCGGTGTTTCCCGCCCGAGGCGCGCGGTGTCCGGTGTTACGGGCCGACAGGCGCGTTCCGTGATCCCGCAACCGCCCAAACTGCAGCGGTAACTAACCTTGACGCAGAGCGTCAATGCCTTACAATCAAGAGGTTATGAGCTTGGCTACGAGAACAACGAAAGGAGGTGCCCACGTGCCGCACTATCACTACACGGCCGTTTTTGAGCCCGCCGTCGAAGGTGGCTTTATCGTCTCCGTTCCTGCGCTTCCGGGCCTCGTTACCGAGGGCGACACCATCGAAGAAGCCCGTGCGATGGTCAAAGACGCCATCCGTGGTTACATCGAGAGTCTGGTGAAGCATGGCGAAGAGATCCCGATTGAATCCGGCACGGCCAATGTGGAGCGCGTCGAAATAACCATCTAGGAACTCATGCCTCGCCTGCCCGCTTGCACGCCCACTGATGTTATTCGGGCGCTGCTGCGGGCGGGTTTTTATTTAGACCACTCGACCGGCTCGCATCGTTTCTTTCGCCATCCAACCAAGCCGGGCCTGGTGGTCGTTCCATTCCATCGCCGAGATTTGAAGCGCGGAACTCTGAACGGCATCCTCAAGCAAGCCGACCTCTCGGTCGACGATTTCGTCAAACTGCTCTAGCCGCTCATTCCAGAAAAGACGGTTAACCGTCTTTTCCAAAAAAGCGAGATTCTACAAGGCCCCGTGGCCGTCTCAACTCGATAAGTCCGAGCCGCACCGGTCGGCCTGCCATGCGTACGAGAATCGACATCGGGAGTTATCCCCAGGCCTCGACCGGTTCGTTTTGTATAATTCAATCATTGCATGTTCCGCCGCGCAGGAAGCGGGCGGGATGCAAAATCTATGCGGCAAAACAAACTCGGAAAAATCACCGCGAGCGTCATACTGGAGATCAATCAGCTCGAACGCTTAAACGAACTGGCGTACCACTCGGGTGTCAGCCGGAGCACCATCGTTCGCGACGCCATCGACCACGAACTTGAGCGATACGAAAAGGATCCATTGTTGCGCAAGGTCGGAAGCACTCCTCAAGAAGGGGATGCCGCTGCCTCAAAGACCTACCCTCCTCGGCCATGACGAAAATCATCGCGATTGCAAATCACAAGGGGGGAGTCGGAAAGACCACGACCAGCTTGAATCTCGCGCACGCCCTGGCGTCCGACGGCACGACCACCGTCCTGCTTTGCGACTTGGACCCGCAAGCGTCTCTCAGTAAATTGCTCTCGCTTTCGGGAGGGAACACGCAGACGCCGTCGCGATCGCTGTACGACGCGCTTCTCCAAACGCAACCCGAGATTACGGCGGACGAACTCATCCGTCCTACCTCAATGCCTGGCGTCTCGATTATTCCGGCAACCGACCAGCTCGCAAATCTGGAGACCCAGCTCGTGAGCAGGCTCAATAGGGAACGCACCTTGCGCCGTGTGCTTCGGCCGCTCGCGGAACCCTTCTCCTTCGTTCTGATCGATTGTCCGCCCGCACTGAATCTTTTGACCATGAACGCGCTGACCGCCGCTGATGAAGTACTCATCCCGGTAACGAGCGAATTTCTCGCGCTCCAAGCCCTGCAGGATTTTATCGCGACCGCCGAAGAAGTGCGCCGCGAGTTGAACGAGCAATTGAAAATCACAGGCATCCTCGTCACCCAGCACCAAGCGAAAACTAGCCACGGGAGAGGGGTCCTTGAAGTGCTCCGGCAAACCTTCCCTGATCGATTGTTCCAATCAGTCATTCCGTATTCGGTTGGCGCGAAAGACAGCGTGGCCGCCTCGCAGTCGATTTTGTCCTACGACCCGACTTCTCCCGTCGCCGAGGCCTATCGGGGTCTCGCTCGCGAACTCTTACACGACCATGCCGCCTAAGCGCCTCAATATGAAAGCCATCGGGCTCCGTCTCGTTGAACAAACGAAGCCGAGCGCGGCGCGCGCCGACCACCCGGTGCGCAAGTTGTCTGAGAACGAGGGATTCCTCCGCCTGCCAATCGAATTGGTCCGGCCGAATCCCGAGCAACCCCGACAGCATTTTGACGACGCCTCGCTTGCGGACCTCACCGCGTCGGTGAAGGAGATGGGCGTGTTGCAGCCCGTGCTCGCGCGCAAAGACCCCAAAGGCGACGGATATATTTTGATTGCCGGCGAGCGCCGCTGGCGTGCGGCCACGGCCGCCGGCCTTCGCGAACTTCCGGCGCTCATTCGGAGCGCAGCGGACTCCATGGAGGTCGCCCTCATCGAAAATCTGCAGCGCGAAAATTTAAGCGCGATCGAAGAATCAGAAGCCCTCTTGAAGTTGAAGCAGGCTCGGCACTTCACGGACCAGGCGCTTGCCAAAATCATCGGCAAATCTCGCCAATCCGTGAACGAATCGCTCATGTTGAATGACCTCCCCGAAGCGATAAAAGCAGAATGCCGGTTAACCGGCCTTTGGTCAAAAACTCAGCTTTTGCATGTCGTCCGCGCCGGCAGTGAAGGGAAAATGCTTGCCCTCTGGGAAGCGCTCCGAACCGGGGAAATTCGCACGGTCCATGATTTACGCATCCGAAAGCAGCGGGCGAAGGGCAGGCCGAAGAACTACCGCTTCATGCACCATCCGAAAGGCCGCCCGTACCAAGTAACGGTTGTCTTTTCGAAAGCGAAGGCTACGAGATCGGAGGTCGGAGCCGCGCTCAAGGACGCGCTCAAACATTTACCCTAAACGCCATGGAGTCACAGCCAAACAACGAACCACGCAAGCCCCTCGTCAGTGTCGAATTTCAGACGGAGGTTGATGTCGCGACCGGCGACCGCGAGCGGCGGATGTTCATCAAAATGTACTTCGAGGCTCGTGACAGCGGGTTACTCGCGGCGATACCGGCTGAACTTTGGAAGATGCTATGCTGCCTCGCGACGTACATGAACGAAGACGGCAACTGCTATCCGACCCAAGACAGAATCGCCCGTGATTTGGGCATCCGGCGACAGCGAGTGAACGAGCGGATTCAAGACCTCCTGAATTTCCGCTTTCAGGGGCAGCCCGTTTTGACCCTCAAACCGAAGACGCGGTTTCGCGGTCGCTGGAGCAACAACGTCTACTTCATCCAACCGATTTCGTCGCTCAAAATCTTCGATAAAACCGAGGTTCCTACCGTGTCCGCAAATCCGGACATGGCTCAGAAACGTGCTACCGTGTCCGCTTCTACGGACACCGTGATAACGGACACCGTCGGCACGGACACTAACCAGATGCAGAGATTAACAAGACGTTTAAACGTTAACGATTTCGAAAAGTCGGCTTTGAAAAAGGGCGTGAGGGAGCAGTCAGTTTCGGATTCAGAGATTTACCGCACACATGAGCGCCGGATGCTCGTCGCCGATATTCTCGCCGTTTGCGGTGATCCACATTCTCGCGGCTTTTACAATCTCGTTGCGCAAAAGGTGCCCGCAGAACTTATTCGCACCGCACTTTCGGAGACCAAGTATCGAGCAAGGATGGGGAACATAAAGAAATCCCCCGGCGCATTTTTCACGGCGGAGATCGCTCGGCTGGCGAAGGAAAGAGGCATCCAGTTGGAGTTGAAACCTTCGCCGCCGATGCGCAGTGCTTCCGGGAGCTAATTTCGCGCCACGCAACCATTTTCTGTAGAGCGCGGCCCATTCACGGCTTGAAAAAAAGAGAACCTTCATGGCGCGACTAACCGAACCAGAACAGCAGGAAATCATCCGCTATATCGAAGCCGACAAGCCGCTGCCGGATAAATTCCGGTTCCTGCTGTTCGAAGAAAAGCGCGAAGTCGAACTGGTCTGGAACGGAAAGACGAGCGAGGTCTGCAACATCGTCCTGCCTTTTCAAGTAATCGAGCAGGTGGACGAACCCCGTGCCGAGAAGCCGGCAGACAAGGCATTGCAAGCAGGTCTTTTTGACGAACGCGGACGCCAGCTCAAAGGCTGGACCAACAAACTCATCTGGGGCGACAACAAGCTCATCCTCTCATCGCTGAAGAACGGTCCGCTGCGCGAGGAGATTGAAAAGCAGGGCGGCCTCAAACTGATTTACATCGACCCCCCATTTGACGTGGGCGCAGACTTTTCGATGGACATCGAGATCGGCGGCGACACCTTCACCAAGAAGCCCAACATTCTTGAGGAGATTGCCTACCGCGACACCTGGGGCAACGGCGCGGATTCCTTCATCGCTATGATCTTCGAGCGACTGGTGCTGATGCGCGACTTGCTGGCCGAGAATGGAAGCATTTATGTGCATTGCGACTGGCGTATGAGCGGAAATGTTAGAAAGATTCTCGACGAAGTTTTTGGTGGAGACAACTTCATCAATGAGGTGATCTGGAAGCGAACAAGCGCACATAGTGATGCCAAACAAGGTGCTAAGTTCTTTGGCCAGCAACACGACACCATCTTCTATTTCCGTCGCAGCGATCGATTCATCTTTAACACTATTTTCACTGAATACGATGACGCGTACCTACAGAGCAACTACAATTTGGTAGACGCCGATGGTCGCCGCTTCAAATCTACTGACCTGACAGCTGCGAAGGCCGGCGGCGATACCTCATATGAATGGAATGGAAGAAGACCGTCGCCTGGCCGGTATTGGGCATATTCTCGCGCGAACATGCAAGAATTTGAAAGCAAGGGACTTCTTCATTACACGGGAACGGGGCTGCCCAGATTGAAGCAGTATCTGGATGAGATGCCCGGTGTTTCTTTACAAGACCTTTGGCTGGATATACCAAACGTACAATCAGGCGCTCGGTCTACTGAACGAATCGGGTACCCGACGCAAAAACCGGAAGCCCTACTCAAACGCATCATCAACGCCTCATCGAACGAAGGCGACCTCATTGCTGACTTTTTTTGTGGCTCCGGCACGACCGCCGCCATGGCCGAAACGCTGGGCCGCAAGTGGATCACGACCGATCTTGGCAAGTTCGCTATCCACACCACCCGCAAGCGGTTGATCGGCGTGCAGCGGGAGTTGAAAGCCGACGGCAAAGACTACCGCGCCTTTGAAATCCTCAACCTGGGCAAGTACGAGCGTCAACATTTCATCGGCGTGAATCCCAACTTGCGGCAAGTGGAACAGCAAAGGCAATTGGAACAGAAGGAGACCGCTTTCGTCGATCTTATTCTGCGAGCCTACCGCGCTGAAAGGACTGACGGGTATAACGCCTTCTGTGGAAAGAAATTGGGACGGCTCGTCGCCGTGGGCCCGGTGAATCTGCCGGTGTCGCGGCTATTCGTGGAAGGGGTGATCCTGGAATGCCGGCAGAAGCATGTCACCCGCGTGGACATTCTCGGCTTTGAATTCGAGATGGGGCTCTTCCCAAACGTGCTGGACGAAGCGCGCGCCAAAGGCATCGACATCGCGCCGAAGTACATCCCCGCCGATGTGTTCGACAAGCGAGCCGTGGAAAAGAACCAAGTGGTCTTTCACGACGTTGCCGCAATCGAGGTCAAACCGCACGTCAAGAAAAACAGTGTGGCAGTAGAGCTCACCGACTTTTCGGTCTTTTATTCGCAGGATTCGATCGCCAACGCGGAGGCTTCGCTAAAGGACAAGGCCAGCAAGATCGTGGTCGAGAGAGGGCAGATCGTGAAAGTGAGCAAGGACGCGAAGGGCATCGTCAGCCGCGAACGGCTCACCAAAAATTGGACGGACTGGATCGACTACTGGTCAGTGGATTTTAACTTCGAGAGCAAGCGCGAGATAGTCCGCGTGAAAAACGAAGACAGCGGCGAATGGGAAGAGCGATGGACGGGAGACTATATTTTTGAAAACGAGTGGCAATCCTTCCGCACCAAGAAAGACCGTGCGCTGGAACTGACCAGCGTCTTTCAGGAATGCCGGGCTGGGCGGCGCAAAGTCGCGGTGAAGGTGGTGGACATCTTCGGCAACGACACCATGACCATCGTCGAAGTGACTGTGGGAGCGAAGAAATAATGGCGCTCCATCCCAGCTTCCCTGAATCGCCCTACGCCATCCTCGACCCGGCAATCCGCTGGTTTCCGGCGGATGAAGCGCTACGCGAGACCAGCATGGACAAGCTGATGCCGCCGCTTGTGTCGGAACTGCGCAAGAAAGTGAAGGAGTGGCGAGACAGCGGCTATGCGGGAGCGACGGGCACCAGCCGCAGTTTGCTCAACTGGTGGTTCAAGACGCTACATTTAATGCCGCAGGCCGACGGCACGATGGCTGAGTTTCAGTACTACTTTGCGCAACGCGAGGCGCTGGAAACCATCATCTATCTGTATGACGTGGTGGGAGTGCAAGACAAGTTCGACCTGATGCGCTTTGACAGTTCGGGCGCGGTGTCGGCCAGCATGTTTGACGAGACCTGGCGGCGCTTCGTGGTGAAAATGGCGACCGGCACCGGCAAGACCAAGGTGTTGAGCTTGGTGCTGGCGTGGAGTTTTTTTCACAAGCTGTACGAACCGGAATCGGGGTTGGCCCGCAACTTTCTGGTGATCGCACCCAATATCATCGTGCTGGATCGCATCTACAAGGATTTTCAGGGTCTGCGCATCTTCTTGAAAGACGACCCGATCTTGCCCGACGACGGCTTCGACGGGCGCAACTGGCGTGACGACTTCCAATTGACTCTGCACGTGCAGGACGAGGTGCGGATCACGCGCCCCACTGGCAACATCTTCTTGACCAACATCCACCGCGTCTATGCCGGCGACGACATTCCCGCTTCGCCCGATGACGACGATACGACGGAATACTTTCTCGGCAAACGGCCCAGCGGCGCGACAACCGAGTCGAAAGTGGATTTGGGCATGATAGTGCGCGACATTGACGAGCTGGTCGTGTTGAACGACGAGGCTCACCATATCCACGACCCGCGCATGGCGTGGTTCAAATCTATTGAAGACATTCACAACCGGCTCAAGCAAAAAGGCGCGGCGCTCTCCTTGCAAGTGGATGTTACCGCCACCCCCAAGCACAACAACGGCGGGATCTTCGTGCAGACCGTGGCCGACTACCCGCTGGTGGAAGCCATCTCGCAAAACGTGGTCAAGCATCCCGTTCTGCCGGATGCCCCCAGCCGCGCCAAACTCGTGGAGCGTAAGAGCGCCAAGTTCACCGAGAAATACTCCGACTACATCAATCTCGGCGTAATCGAGTGGCGCAAGGCGTATGCCGAGCACGAAAAGATGGGCAAGAAAGCCATCCTGTTCGTGATGACCGACGACACCCGCAACTGCGACGATGTTGCAGCTTATCTGCGAACCACCTATCCAGAATTTGCAGAAAAAGACGCGGTTCTGGTGATTCACACCAAAAACAATGGCGAAATTTCCGAATCAACATCGGGCAAGAGCAAAGAGGATTTGGACAAGCTGCGTGAGCAAGCGAGATCTATTGATGGGTTCGACAGTCCCTTTAAGGCCATTATATCGGTGATGGTCCTCAAAGAGGGCTGGGATGTGCGCAACGTCACCACGATCGTCGGCCTGCGAGCCTATTCCGCAAAGAGCAACATCCTGCCGGAACAAACGTTGGGACGCGGCTTGCGCAAAATGTACTCAGGCGACGTGCCGGAAGAAGTCAGCGTGGTCGGCACCACTGCCTTCATGGACTTTGTGGAATCGATCAAGGCCGAAGGAGTGCTCCTGGAGCGCAAGCCGATGGGGGAAGGAACGCAACCCAAAGCCCCGCTGGTAGTGGAGATCGACAAAGAGAACGAAAAAAAAGACATCGACGCTCTGGATATTGAAATCCCGATTCTGACACCGCGCGTTTACCGCGAATACAAGAACCTGGCCGATCTGGATATAAGTGCGATCGCACATCAGCGCGTGGCGTACCTGCAATTCAGTGAGGAACAACAGCGGGAGATCGTCTTCAAGGACATCACCACCGGCGAGGTGACGCACACGACAATCCTCGATACTGCGGGCATCGCCGACTACCGCAGTGTTGTCGGCTACTTCGCGCAGACCATCATGAAGGACTTGCGGCTCGTCAGTGGCTACGACGTGCTCTACGGAAAGGTCAAAGCGTTTGTTCAGACCGAGCTGTTCGACCGACAGGTTGAGCTCGAAGACCCGAACACGCTGCGCAACCTGTCAGAATTGGCCGCCACCAAAACTCTACTCGAATCATTCAAGATGGCGATTAACGCTCTTACGGTGCGGGACAAAGGCGACGCCGAAATCCGCGACACCATCAAGTTGCGACAGACGCGCCCATTCGTGGCGAAGGACCAAGGCTATCTCGTCCCGAAAAAGAGCGTTTTCAACCGTATTATCGGGGACAGCCATTTTGAGTTGGTGTTCGCCCGTTTTCTGGATGATTGCGACGACGTGGTTTCGTACGCCAAGAATTATCTGGCGGTAGGCTTCAAGTTGGATTACGTCAACGCGGATGGCGGCATTTCCAACTACTATCCGGACTTTCTGGTGAAACTATCGGACAAACGAGTTTTCGTTGTCGAAACCAAAGGGCAGGAAGACCTGGACGTGCCGCGCAAAATGGAACGGTTGCGGCAATGGTGTGAAGACATCAACCGGGCGCAGTCAGACGCGAAATACGATTTTGCTTACGTGGATTTCGAGGGGTTTGAGCGATACAAGCCCACCTCATTCAGGCAATTGATAGACGGCTTCAGGGAGTACAAAAAAGACGACTGAGCGCGTCCAGCGGAGAGGCCATTTCACCCTCCACGACGCACACATAAAATGCCAGACTTTCACCCCACCCCAGAGCAAGAAGCAATTCTGAACCACAATCCCGAACGCCACGCGCGAGTGCTTGCGGGTCCCGGAACAGGCAAAAGCGCGACGCTCGTAGCGCTCATCGACAAACTGCTCGCCACGGCACTTCCACCCCGTATTAAACTGCTGACATTCACTCGCGCTGCTACGGGCGAACTCGCACGGAAAGTGTCCGCGCATCCGGCCGCAGCCGCAGAGCGTCCAAGCACCATTCACTCTTTTGCGATTTCTGTGCTCCTTCGCAACCCGGGTGCTGGAGGCTTTCCGGAGCCCCTCAGGATCGCCGACACTTGGGAATACAAGACGCTCGTTAGGCGGACCCTTGCCATTCGGGCCGGAGTGAGCGTCCGCACACTGGAGCGTCTAGTGCAAGAAATGGCAGCCAATTGGGAATCCCTCCATCCGGAGACAGACACCGGAGTCTCCAGCGAACAACGCGCTCGATTCGTCGGCGTTTGGAACGAACACCGTAGGGTATATGGCTACACGCTACTCAATGAATTGCCCTTTTCGTTAAGGAAGGCCTTGCTTAATCACCCTGATCTGCAAGCCGTGAACTACAATCTTATGATCGTTGACGAATACCAAGACCTAAACGCGTGCGACCTTGAGGTCCTTAGATTCATCGCCGCGCGGGGATGCTCGATTATAGCCGCCGGAGATGACGACCAATCCATTTACCACTTTCGTAAGGCAGCGCCGGAAGGAATTCGCCGATTCCCGCAGGATTATCCAGATTCAGATGATTATCCACTATCGGTCAGCAAACGGTGTGGCAAGCGCATCATTAGTTGGGCCAACTACGTAATCCAAGGCGACCCGGACAGGCCGCAAGGCCGGCCTGCACTTACGAGTGCCCTCGAATCGCCAGACGGTGAGGCTTGCTTACTCGCATTTCGCGGAGAGCGCGACGAAGCGAGCGGGGTCGCCACGATTGCACAGAAGCTGATCGAACATGAAGGCCTATTGCCTTCAGATATTCTGGTGTTGTTGCGCTCAGACTACAACGGCGTTTTCAGCAAGCCAATTAAAGAACGCCTATCCGAGTTGAACATTCCTTACTCCGACCCGGACGCGATCCACGACATACTTGCTGACCAGCCTAATCGTCGCCTTCTCTCCACGCTTCGCCTCGTTTGCAATCGATCCGATTCTCTCGCTTGGTCAAGCCTTCTTCATTGTACCTCCGGCATTGGCGCGGCGTTTATCGATTACATTTATAACCGCGCCAGAACCGCACCTCGATCGTTCGGTGAGGAACTCCTCTCGGCATTCACGGAAAACTTTCCCGAAGGCCCATTGTCTGCTTCACGGAAAGCCCGAGAACTCGTCAATAACGTCCTTTCTTGGCTCGACGCACATCCTCTCCCGACAGAAAGTCCGCAGATCAAATACGGCCAATGGATTATGAGCGTAGCAGGCGATGAAATCGCACCGGCCCCGACTAACGACCTCCGAAACCTACTGCTTGCTCTCGACGACGTATTGGAACCAGACGCAGCCTTGGAGCGTTTTCTTGGCCAGATAGAGCCCTTGGGGAAAGACCTCGCCTGCGCTGAAAGTCAGGGCATTCGGATTATGACAATGGCCAGCGCTAAGGGCCTGACCGCCCGCGCCGCAATCATCGCCGCCCTCGAAGATGGAATCATGCCTCGAGAAAATGTCGCACTCAGCGAAGAACACCGCCTACTTTATGTTGCGATGACGAGGGCGCAGGAGTTTTCATTTGGCACTTGGGCCCGTCGCCGCAGAGGACCAACAGCGCGGGCAGGAAGGCCCAGCGTTGCGACGCCTCGCACACACTCTCATTTCTTCGATGGGGGACCCGTTCAATCCCAGGATGGTGCAGCCTATATTCGCGCCCGCTGGGGATGAGCGTCTCAATTTTCGATTTCTTTTACTTCATGCGGATTAAGTCAAATTACCGAGGCTTCAATTTCATTGATGACGTTCCCTCGCGCGATACGGCAAAATACTTTCGCGCCTGTTTCCAGACGCCACCGAATTGTTACAGCTGCTTCTCGACATTAAGGAAAGACCTTCAAGCACAGCTATAAGGGCCAGCACTTTAGTGGATCACAAACATGACATCGGTAATTACTAAAGAAATCATTGAGAAGATCGAGGCCTTGCAAAATGTGATGATGGCCAGCGTTACCGGGGGAACCTCCGACAACCAAAGCTATCGTACGCTCCGAGACGAGCTTTTCCAAACCTCTGTCGTCAAAGAAGCTCTGCCCCGCTTTGTACGGACCTGCGGTGACCTCAGTCAGTTCTGGCATTTCATCAAGACGAAGCAGACGCTTCCCACCTACGCCAGTCGTCGCGAGTTCATCTGGGAAGCTTTTCGGCCTTTGTTGGTAGGGGCTGACGATGAGACCAGCGCAGTTGAACGCCAGGCATTCTTTGCAAAAGGCTCAGAACACGATGCTTACGTTCATATTCGCAGCATTCTGCAAACTGCCAATCAACAGGTCTTCATCATCGATCCCTACATGGACAGCTCGATCTTCCAAGTGTTGGGAACCCTCTCGTCCGCTGCGGTGACTGTGAAGCTCCTCACTTCCAAGATACCGGCTGATTTTGGACTCGAAGCTCAGAAATTCGTTAAGCAACATTCTGGTTTCACAATCGAGGCCCGTAGGACCAGGGATTTCCATGACCGATTTATTATCTTGGATGGAAAGAACTGTTTCTTGCTCGGAGCCTCTATAAAAGATGCGGGCAACAAAGGCTTCACTGTCGTGCCGCTGTCGGAGATCAGCATAGTTAAGTCTGTTATTGACCACGCCAATCAGGTGTGGCCGTCTGCTACTCCGATATGAAAATGCCTAGGATCGACGCGAGCGGAGTCGTCTGGCATCGGAATCGAGCGCGCGTATTCTCCTCAATGCACTTTTCGTTAAGCGCACAGATGTTATTATTAATCTGACACTTAATCGCCCTTATGTTGCAGACAACGGGTCTGGAGCGGGGGAGCGGTTCCGAAATACATGGCCAATCGTGGGATCGTCCCCGCACATAATCAGCAACATAATGTTCCCAAGCTCCTTTCGGAGGGCAGACACAGCCTCCGGGCGCTCGCTCGCGCGTACTTCGTAACCGAGGTCGCCGGCCAAGCGCCCTCCACGATCGACGCAAAGCGCCGCGACCTCACACGATTCTTTCTCTTCTACGCAAAACTTTACGGCCACGATCATCCGGAGGAATGGTACGCGTCCGTCACCCGCGAGTTTTTGCGACACACCGCACGCGAAGGAGTTGCGGAAGCGACCCTCGCGCGCACGTATGCAAGCGTTCGCCATTTCGCGCGATGGATTCATTTCAAAGTCCAAGCATTTCCCCTCGGCTGTCCGACGGACGGCGTCCGACCGCCGCGCGAACCCGAGCCGCAATGGAAAGGACTCTCGCGGGCCGACGAACTCAGGCTTCTGGCTGCCGCTCAGACCCTTCGCATCCGACCAGGGCGGGGGACGAATCAAGGACTGCGAGACCACGCCGCGATCGCCGTGCTCTTGGGCTCCGGACTCCGTGTTTCCGAACTCCTAAATCTCAACTGCGGGCAATACACCGGCCGCGGGTTTCAAAAGCTGCTCGCCAAAGGCGGACGCATTCGCGATTTCGTTCCGGTGAAGAGTGATGCGCGCCAAGTGTTGGAGGAATGGCTTGCCGTCCGCGTAGGAGCTCCGGCAGACCCAATCTTTCCCACCCGGACCGGAGCGCGTTTATCACGGATGCAATTTTTCAAGGCATTGAACCGCGTGGCCGATCAGGCGAACGCGCATCGGAAAGACGGGGAGCGCCTCGCGGTCTCTCCGCACGTGCTTCGCCATACGTTTCTCCGGAAGCTCGCCGAAGAGAAGGGCGTGCAGTATGCAAAGGAAGCATCCGGTCATCGGAGCGACCGCTATATCTGGCGATACGTGAAACCGAATCACGACAGTTTGGCTGATGCGATAGACCAGCTAGAATGAGGACCAACGGTCTAGGCCATGGGCCCCATCTTAATTTTGGACAAGTCCGCCCTCCAAGGGCTTTCCCGACGCGAAGTCTGGCGTCTGCGAAGACACTTCTCGCTCAACATCCCGCCGATACTAATAGCCGAAATTTTAGGAGACCTCGCAAAGGCCGATTCTTCACAGCGCGACCAGGTCATCTACTTGGCGCGAAAATTGCCCGCAATCGATCAATATGCGAACGAGCACTACCTCAAGCTGTGCCTCGGTTCTCTCACCGGTATGGTGTTCGAAATGAGGGGCGTGCCAGTCCTCTCGGGCGGGATTCCGATACAAACGAAGAGTGGCGAGCGGGGAATTTTCTTCGACGCCACCCCCGAGCAGCTCGCGTTGCTTAGATGGAGCGAAGGCGATTTCACTGTCACCGAGCACGCGGTAGCCGAGCTCTGGCGAGGAATGATCCCTGAAATCGACCTCGAAGCTTACCGTCACCGATTGAACAAATACTATCTCCTCATCCCCAGCGCCGCCGACTTTCACGAACTTGCCCTGGCCGTCAACAGCCTGATCCGAAACCGTTCCGCTCAAGAACCCTTGCTCAACTTCCTCCTCGACGAGTGCCACACTCCCGATGTTCTTCGGAACCTCATTCTCCTGAAATGGCGTCTCAATGGCTGTCCCGACATTCGCGATTACGCTCCCTACGCCGTTCATTGTCTTCGGGTACTCCTTGTTTTCATCGGCGGTCTACGGAACAAACTGATATCAAACCGCCCGAGCAACCGCCTCGACCTCGAGTATTGCTACTATCTACCGTTCTGCATGGCATTTGTTTCACGAGACCACCTACATAGGAACCTCGCGGTCTCACTCCTCTCCCAAAATCAACAGTTCATCGATGCCGATCGACTGAAGGCTGAACTCCGAGATCTCGACCAAGAATGGGACCGACTGTCCCCCGAGGAGCGAGATGAACGAAACGCCGAATATGGTGATTATCCGCCTGACCGCCCCGGCTCAATAATATCGGCCCTCTGGAAGAAACATATGCGCCCTTGGAGACCGGGAAGCGGCAACCTCCTCTCCAAGATGAACGAAGAGCAGAAGGCCCGGCTAGAAGCCAAACTGCAAGAACTGGATGAGGCCGTGAGAGCTGCGACCAAAACGACACACTGACTCGTCTTTGACCTCGCGCTCCCGCGTGTTTTGAACGAGCGGAAGGGTTAGCGAGGCTGCCGAGCGACCGCGAGTCTGGCGCGCGGGGCGCAAGGAGCACATGCGACCCTATCGCCAAACGGAAATCCGGAGAACATGAAGTCCCCGGAACAATCACAGCAGACCGGAGAGCAAAGTTTCGCGCATTCCGCATGGCTGCCGACTGCTCGAAACACCCCGGTCCATAAATACAAAAGTCCCAGACATTTTTATGTTATAGGCGCCCATCGTCGCTTCGGTTCACGCCCACATCAAAAAAGCCTTTCATTAAGAGGCTTTTTTGTCGCTTTACCACTGTGGTTACGGTGGTAAATCGTGGGCGCTTCCCTCCGCGACTCCGATGCTCGCGCGCCCCGTCCATGTGGTAACTGGACGGTGCGCGCTTCCGCTCACCGCTGCTGCGGTTCGCTCCAGCTTCGCGCGTCGGCTTCGCCGCCACGCTTGCGACCATCGGAGTCGCGGACGCACGCCCACGGCACGTCCCGTTTCACCTTGTCGAACGCTATTTACCGGTCGGTTGTTCGAGCGATGAGACGGCTTGAGCGGGATCGGTGAAACGGGACTTCGGCTCGCGGACTCGCCGGCGCGTGGCGGCTCGCGACGATGGGCGCCTATAAGGTCGTCCCCCCGTTGCGCCGTCCCTTCGGGCACACCCCCCTCGGGGGTCGGCGCTCAGATCTTGGAGAAAGGAGACACTCCATGGACCCGAGTCCCTCCGGAGCCGCTCTGCGTACTCGCGCTGCGCTTTTTTCTCGTGCGGCTCCTCTTCCTAACCTTGCGCAAGGGAGTCACTAGCATTTCCATGCCCTCGTTCCACGAGAACCGGCCATCAGGTACTCTCCAGTCCGAATCGCTGCGAGACGACACAGAGGTCCTACTCATAGCCGACAGATCCCGTTCCCACTGGTCTCGTTTCTCCCGAATCGGCGTCAAACACTTCAACAGGTGACGGATTGTGCGCGAGCCGCTCTTGGGCAGGATGGTTCGAATCGAGGAGGCGTCAAACGTACCGGCCTCCGAAGTCACTTTCTCAACCAAATGCGCCCACTTCATCAACGGGATTTTAGTGTTCTCCAGCGCCGTCCCGGTGGTTAGGGAAAAACGATAACCCTTCTTAGCGCACGCGTGGCATTGCCAATGCAAACCACTCCTCAATTTGTACACCTGCGTGTTTCCGCATCTGGGACAATTTGCGCCACCCCGCAAGCGAAACGTTCTAATCCATATCAGTGCGAGCTGCTCTTCATCCATCGCTTTCCGTCTGTTTTCTCTTCATACGCGCAAGCTCTCGCATTCATCTCTCGCCGATACTCCATTTACTGTCAACTGTGCACCTCCTTCCAATTAGCTCGACAGAAGAAAAATCCAACGACTTCCATCGACCGGACAGCACACGAAACCCGCTTAAAACAAGGGCAAACTGATACATCGAGTACATCGAGCATTTGCGGACTGTCGTGAGCACTTGTCCCCGAAGTTGACAGCGCAACATCGGCTCAGGCGAGAATAAATCAGAGAGAAAAAAGATGCGCTGGTCGGTGTTCGAGACCAACCAGCGCAGTTGAGGGTAAAAGGCGAATGACCTCCACAGAACGGACCACCTTTCGGCAGTCGGCGCGCTGCTACCCTGCGCTCTTCAGGGTAAAGCAACCGCCGGCAATTGCAAGACCCCTCTGTGGAAAAAGGTCGGAGGGAAAGCACGATGTCTGCAAAGGCACAGGCGCAGCAATTTCGGGCCGACGACCGCCTCGTCACAATTCGCGAGGCGGCCTACCTGTTAGCAATGAAAGTTTCCACTGTGTATCAATGGATTTCTCAGGGCAGGATTTCGGTCGTAAAATTTCGTCGCTCCGTTCGAATCAAGTTTAGCGTGATTCAACAGCTCATCGCAGAAGCCGAACGACCGGCCGCCAAGATTGGATGATTTCATGAAAGGGAAGCGTCCAAAGCAGACATCTGCGTCCTCGGGCGAACGCGGAGTCTTCAAACGCGACGACAAATGGTGGGTATGCTACGCCGACGCGAGCGGCCGTATCCACCGCGAAAGCGTCGGCTCGAAAACCATGGCGCGAAACGTCTATCAATTGCGCAAGACGCAAATTCGCGAGGGGAAATTTTTTCCCGAATTGATTCGGAATCCCGGCCCCACTTTCGCGGAAGTCATCGACGATTTTATCGAAACGCACGAAGCTCGCTGGAAAGCAGCGGCCGAGTGGAAGCGCCTTGGCGGAAAATTGAAACTTCAATTTCAGGGCCGGATCCGCCAGCTCAGCCGCGCCCAGATTCAGCGTTGGGTCGATTTAAGAGCTGCAAAGGTAAAACCGGGGACCGTGAACAGGTCGCTCACGCTACTAAAATCCTGCCTTCAGAACGCCGTCGCGAATGGCGTTCTCAATGAGAATCCAGCCCGTTTCGTCAAAAAACTCCCCGAGCATAACGAGCGCATGAGATTCCTCTCGGCAGACGAGGAAACCCGCCTGTTCGACGAATTGCCGGAGAAATATCACCCGCTATTTCACGTTGCGCTCCTCACCGGCTTGCGGAGAGGCGAAATCTTCGGACTTGAGTGGCGCGACCTCGATTTCGAAAATGGATTCCTGACTGTGCGCGACCCGAAAGAAGGCAAGACGAAGCGATTGCCGATTTCGGAACACGTGCGCTCTTTGCTGCTGGCGGTCCCGCGCGACGGAGTCCGTGTGTTCCCCTGGAACGCGCACAACTTTGAGCGCCGCGTCTTTCTTCCGGCCGTCCGCCATGCCGAGATTCAGGATTTCCGGTTTCATGATGCGCGACACACGTTTGCGTCGCGTTTGGCAATGGCCGGCGTGGACCTCCTCACCATCGGGAAGCTCATGGGCCACTCCGGAACCCGGATGACGGAGCGGTACGCGCATCTTTGCCAAAGCCATCTCCGGTCAGCCGTCGAAAAGCTAACTGGCACCGCAACTGACACCGCGAAGTCTGAGGACCAAGAAAGTCAATGGGCGGTGCAGGTTTCGAACCTGCGACCCCCGGCTTGTAAGCTGTGTTCCGGCCAGAAAACGCCGATGCGATTGAGGATCATTCGGTAACGGTTGATAACAGCAAAACCCATGGCGCAGAAG
>Ga0181536_10001658_pt1 | contig 25847 bp, 23 predicted proteins | sample PEATcosm2014_Bin_41_FD_121105 | JGI IMG/M metagenome (GOLD analysis project Ga0181536, IMG submission 121105) | Peatland microbial communities from MTU Mesocosm Facility, Houghton, MI, USA - PEATcosm2014_Bin17_60_metaG | ecosystem: Environmental > Terrestrial > Soil > Wetlands > Peat | place...
CGACAGTTCCTGCGTGCTGCCGGCGATGTCGCTCGCGGCGAAGGATGTGGCCACGATCGAGGACTACACGGTGCGGCTGGCGCTGGCGCTCAAGGTGGTAGGCCTCATGAACGTGCAGTACGCGATCAAAGACGGCGTGGTTTACGTACTGGAAGTGAACCCGCGCGCCTCGCGCACGGCGCCGTACGTCAGCAAGGCCACGGGCGTGGCGCTGCCCAAAGTGGCGGTGGACCTGATGCTGGGCCGCAAACTGCGGGATCTCGGGCATCTCACGCGAGGGGTTACTACCGGGCGGTTGCCGGTGCCGCAGAGCTTCGTGAAATCGCCAGTGTTCCCGTTCAACAAGTTCCCGGGAGTGGACCCGGCGCTGGGTCCGGAGATGCGTTCTACCGGGGAAGTGATGGGAGTGGGCGAAAGCTTCGGCGAGGCATTCGCGAAGGCGCAACTGAGCGCGGGCACGCCACTGCCGGAGGGCGGGACGGTATTCATCAGCGTGAATGAGCGCTACAAGGCCGAGGCTGCGCAGGTGGCGCGGCGGTTTGCGGATCTGGGTTTCCAGTTAGTCGCGACGAGGGGTACGGCCGCGGCGCTCGAGGCGGCCGGGCTGCGCTGCAAGGTGGTGTTCAAGGTGAACGAGGGCCGGCCCAACGCGGTCGATTTTCTCAAGGCGGGCGCGATTCAACTCGTCATCTATACGGCCACGGGAGCGCTGTCGTTCTCCGATGAGAAAGCCATTCGCCGCAGCGCGATCCTGTTTCGCGTGCCGTGCATCACGACGCTCAGCGGTGCGCGGGCCTCGGTGGAGGCGATTGCGGCGCGCAAACGGGAGCCGATCCGGGTCTGGAGCCTGCAGCAGATTCACGAGGCCAAGCGGACGGTGGTCTAAGGGAGCGGGACAGCGCCGGCCCGGTCAGAACAGCTGGATGTCCCTCATCGGATAATGCTTCTTGTTTCTGGTCCAGAGCCGCAATCCGTGAATCGAGGCAGTGGCGGCAATCAGCGCGTCGCCTAGTTCCACGCTATGGCTGCGGTGAAACTGACGTAGGTATTCTCCTGCTTTTATGCCGATTGCGGAGTCGATGGGCACACAGGTCATCATCGCAAACCATGCGCTGACGGATTCGCGTTCTGCGCCTCGGGTTCCGTGCCAGACTTCAGCAGCACTAACCGGCGAGTACAGCAGTAGTGCGTCACTGGCAGCCAACTCAGCCCACCGCGATTGGATGCCGTCATCGCGCTGGCGCAGCACTTCGATTGCGACATCCGAATCGAGAATGACAGCAGTCACCGTTGCACTCGCTCCAGGCGCTTTCCTTGTCTGAGGCCTCTAACGTAGGAATCGGTATCCGGAAGGTCCTTGCGATTCCTCCACAGCCCCACCACCGACATGAGGACCTGCTGGCGATTCGCCTTGCCTCCCACGTATCGCTCACGCACCGCTTGGCGAACGAGATCCGAGATCGAGGCGCCGGACTGCCGGGACAGGATCTGCAATACCTTCCAGACGTCCTCCTCCAGGTAGAGCTGTGTGCGCTTCATGATGTATATTATACATCACCATTCACTGGGGACGACTGGACACTATCTGAAATGTGCGTTGACGAGTTCTCCGGTTAGCGCCTTGAAATGAGGATTACCAGCACTGCTCCGACAAGCGAGATGGCGCAAAGCATAATCGTGCTCCGCTTTCCCCACTGTTCGACGCCAATCTTGAGCAGGCCCGGTACTGGCGGAATCAAAAGACGCACTGCAACGAGCACGACAACCAAGGCAATCGTCAAAAGCAGTGCCATACGGCTCCAAGACTATCACTGTAGAATATCGATATCCATCCCTCGATGGTCCGGCCGTCCAGAAATGCAATCGCCCGCTTTCTTTCTTCGACGCACATTTCAGACACTACCGACGACGGTCTCCATTAGCGAAGATTGCTGGGTGAAGGGAATGCACAGATCGGGGCGCCCGAAGGCGCCCCGGGGACAGGCGCGAAGCCTGTGCCGCGTCGAAAAGGTTTGACCCTGTGCTAGTGACTTCTTGGTCCCCTTCTGATCGGGGCTTCCGTTAGGTTACCACAGTTACAAAGGCGGACCCACAAAGCTATAATTGTCCACACTGTTCCGGGCTGACTGTGCAGTTTCACTCCTTCGATGAAGAATATCTTCGGCGACTACGGGACGGCGACTCCCACGTGGAGCGGCATTTCGCCGGTTATTTCGGCGAACTGATTCAACTGAAGCTCAGGCGCAGGGTGCGATCCCACCAGTTGCTGGAAGATATCCAGCAGGAGACCCTCCTCCGCGTTCTGAAGACCGTGCGCGACCCAAAAGGCATACAAGACGCCAGAAAACTGGGAGCGTTCGTGCTGGCAGTGTGCCATAACGTCAGTGCGGAGCTGAACCGATCAGAAGACCGCTACGATCCCGCCGAGTACAACTTTGACGATCATCCGGCCGCGGGCCAGGATCCGGACGCGCCGCTGATCAATCAACAGCGGCAGCGCGAAGTGAAAAAGGCGCTCGCCAAGCTGGATGAGCGGGACCGCAAACTGCTTGAGGCGAAGTTTCTGGATGAGCTGAGCTCGGAGGAGGTTTGCCGCCGTTTTGATGTGCGACCGGATTATCTTCGTGTCCTCCTTTTCCGGGCCAAAGCGCGTTTCCGGCAGGAATTCGTGCACGGAGCGAGGTCGGCCCCATGAAACGCTTTGGTGCTGAAGTGCACTATTTCTATGGAGCTAAGGGTTGATGGATCACGAAACTGCGATTCGAATCCAGGCGGCGGAGCGCTACGTCCTGGAAGAGTTCTCGCCGGAAGAACGCGCACAGTTCGAGGAACACTACTTCGATTGTCCGGAGTGCGCCGAGGAGGTGAGGTCGGCATCGATCTTTGCCGCCAATGCAGCGCAAGCGTTGCGTGAAGGCCGTGCACGCGAGGCAGGGAAATTGACGCGCCCGGCAGGCCGGCCGGGACGGTGGTTTTGGTGGCCGCTCGTCGCGTCGGCGGCATTAAACCTGGCTCTGCTGGCGGGATTCGGTCTGGAGCGCCTGCATACGAGCGCCGGGCTGGCCACGATGGAGCCGCAGTTCTACCAGACTTTCGGAGTCCCGGCAGCGGCACGCGGCTCGCAGCCGGCCATTGCGGTTCCGGCCGGCGCCCAGTTTTTCGGCGCGCGCTTCGACTTACCGTCCAGCCCACGGTTTGACAGTTTTCGCTATCAGATTCTCGGTGCCAAGGGCGCTTCCCGATCTTTGCGATCTCTCGCGGCGCCAGGTGGCGACAGCGCGGAACTGGAACTACTAGTGCCAGTCGCTTCTCTGGAGCCCGGCGACTATGTTCTGGTCTTAACCGGGCAGCAACAAGGAAATTCGACAGAAATCGGGCGCACGGGCTTCCAAATTCCGCGATAAGCTAGATCCACTATGCCCACTAAACTCAAAAATGGCGAGAAATTCAAGGGCTATACGTTTCATGCGCATGCGCTGGCCGCCCACTACCGCTTTATCAACGGCAGCGGCGGGGATTTCGGTCCGGAGTACGCGCTGGCCTTTCAGGGACGCCAACCGTTCAAGCATCGCGAAAAAACCGGCGGGCACAGCCATCCGGAGATTTCGTTCTCGCACAGTTGGGTGCATATCGCGACCAAGATTGAACGCGGGGGCGTCTATACGACGATCGTGAAATCGGGTTTGAAGGGCTTGCGTGTCAAGAACAAGTTAACGATCGACGAACTCGAGGCCGGCATCATGACGGTTTACCGCGAGGGATGGTACCGCGATCCAAGCCGCCCCAAGCGTGCGCGGATCTTGCCTCTGCCGCCGGTGCTCAAAAACATGAAAATCTGCGGCCGGCCGTACCGGCTGGGCAAAGAACTGCGTTTGCCGGAAGCATTCACTTTCAACGACGCGCAGCGGAAGAAATACTTTCTGGGCGAGGGTCCGGAAATTGAGCCGGTGGAAATTTCCGAAGTTCCGGGGCAGCGGGAATCAACCCAGTGCGGGGAGATTGCCATCTCCGCGGATACTCGTAGAATCGAGATTCCGGACTTTGGTATTGTGACCTTCGCGGAGTGGAAGTGGCTGCCGGCAGAGAAAAATATACATGCGCACACGGCGCAATGGGTGCAACTGGTCGGCCTGGACCTGAAAAATCCGGGGTCCGGCGGTGGCGGGGGCGTAGGGGGAAACGGCAGTCCCTCCATCTGGTCGTCGGGACACTAGCCGCTTCAATAACACTCTTCTTCAGTAATTGCGCCCGAATTCGACTCGAATCTCCAGAGAATTTGTACAGTGCCGCGGATCAGGCAAGACGTCGCGGCGAGTTGCTGTCCGCCCTCCGGGATGCAGAAGGCGGGCTGAGGTTGTGCCGCGAGCAGCAGAATTCCGCCTGGCTTCTCAGGTTCCACCTGATGAAGGCTGAAATCCTGCTGACGCAAGAACGCACCGCGGATGCCCGGAACCTACTGGACAATCTGCCGGCCGGCATCCCGCGGTCCGACGAGATCGAGGCACAGCTGTTGATGGACGTGGGCCAATTGCGAATGGCGTCAGGCCAACCCCGTGAGGCGCTTGCCCTGCTGGATCAGGCCCGCAAACTGGCATCCAAGACAGGTCCAGCGAGTTTGCAGGCGTGGATTGAGCTGAAGCGAGGCCTGCTCCTGGATAATTTCGAGGAAGCCGACACTACGCTTCACCGCGCCCTCGACATCGCCACCAGCCAACATGACGAGTTTCTCAAAGCCATGGCGCTGAACAATCTCGGCTATCTTCGCATGGCCAGGTTCCACTACGACGAAGCCATCCCGTGGTTCGAGTCCGCGAACCGGACGGCACAGAAAGTCCCGTCGAAGGTCACACTGGAGAAAGCGCTCGGCAATCTTGGCTGGTGCGAGTTCCGGCTTGGGCAATGGGAGCGCGCATTGGATCGGTTCACAAGGGCCGAAGCCATCGCCGCCGAAGAGCACCTGGCGGGAGATCAACAGCGCTGGCTTGGTAATACCGGGTCCATCTACTACGTCCGCGAGAATTATGGCAAGGCGATTTCCTATTACTCGCAAGCGCGGGACATCGCGCAGCGTTTGGGGAACCATGCCGCTGCCGCCACGTGGCTGAACAACATAGCGCGCGCTTACATCGATCAATCCAAATGGGTCGAGGCGGAAAACTTCAATCACCTGGCGTCCGATGGGGAGGCTGGCACACCGAATATGGAAGTAGCGCCCTATTTGCAGCTCAATGCCGGCCTGATAGCAACTGCACGTGGGCGAATGAGCGCGGCGGAGGCCGCTTTTCACAATGCCCTCCTGCTGGCGAAGACGTCGCGCCAGCCGAACGTCGAGTGGCAGGCGCACTCCGGACTGGCTGAAATGTACCGGTCGAAAAAAAGCCCTCTCGCTCAAGACGAATATGCCGCCACGGTGGGTGTGCTCGACCGGGAGTGGCTGGCGCTCAGCCAAGACGATTCGAAGATCACGTTTCGCAACTACCAGACCAGCTTCTATCAGGATTACGTCGGCTTTCTTTCCGAACAGGGCCAGAAAGAGAAGGCGCTCGAAGTCGCGGAATCCTCGCGCGCACGTCTGCTCATGCAAAAACTGGACGGCCGTACTTCGGCATTGCCCGAATTCCAGGTGGCGAATGCCGTGCGCGTGGCGCGCGAAACGGGCGCCGTATTGCTCTCATACTGGCTGGCGCCGAACCGGTCCTATCTGTGGGCGGTGACGGCGAAGGGCGTTTCGCAGTTCGTTTTGCCAGGCGAATCGGCAATCAATGCTCTTATCGAGCAGCATCGAAGATCGATCGAGAATCTGCGCGATCCCCTGACATCGGGCGATTCGGCTGCGCGGCAACTGTACCGGACACTCGTGGGCCCGGTCGAACCGATGCTGCACGCAAGCACGCCTGTGATCATCAGCCCGGATGGGCGCCTTCACGAGATCAACTTCGAAACGCTGGTGGTGGACGGGCCGAAACCGCATTATTGGATCGACGACACGATCGTCGCGCTGGTGCCGTCGCTTGGAGTCCTCCAGCGCGCGCCAACGCACCGTTCCGCTCGCCGGCCGCGTCTGCTGATGATTGGCGATCCGTTGCCAGCGGACCCTGAATTTCCGCCGTTGCCGCATTTGAGGACGGAAGTCACCGAGATCGCCGCCGGTTTCGCCGAATCAGACCGCGCGGTGTACACGGGCGCTGAAGCTTATGCCGAACGTTTCCGGGAAGCCGCGCCACAAACTTTCACCGCTATCCATTTCGCGGCGCACGCCGCCGCCAACGAGGAGAGCCCGCTCAATTCCGCGATCATTCTTTCGCCGCACGGCAACAAGTACAAACTCTATGCCAGCGAGGTTGCCGAGCCGCACCTCGATCCGGAACTCGTGACCCTCTCAGCCTGCCGCAGCGCGGGCTCGAAAGCGTATTCGGGAGAAGGTCTCGTGGGGTTCGCGTGGGCCTTTCTCGATGCCGGCGCGCACAACGTTGTGGCTGGCATTTGGAATGTGGATGATGCCGCCGCGCCACTGTTGATGAAGGAGTTTTACCAAGAATGGCGGGAAGGCGGCGATCCCGCGGCGGCGCTGCGCGGCGCGAAAAAGCAACTCATGCGCGCGGGCGGGGCCTTCCGCAAACCTTATTATTGGGGAGCGTTCGAAGTCTTTACGCGTCAGGCTAATCGTTCCGCGATGGACTTGGCCTGGAGAAAGAGCAGCAAATAGTCCGGCCCGCCGCCCTTCGAATCCGTGCCCGACATGTTGAACCCGCCGAACGGATGCGCACCCACCATGGCGCCCGTGCATTTGCGATTCACGTAGAGATTGCCGACGAAGAACCGCTCGCGTGCCTCGCAAATGTGTTCCGGCGTATTGGAAAAGATCGCCCCGGTGAGGCCGTATTGCGAGTCATTGGCCAGATCGAGGGCGTTCTGAAAATCCTTCGCCTTAGTCACGGCGAGAATAGGGCCGAAGATTTCCTCCTGGAAAATGCGTGCGGTCGAGGGCACATCGGCGATAACGGTCGGTTGAATGAAGTGACCTTCGCCAGGTGCGGCTGTACCACCCGTTAGTGGTTTGCCTTCTTTTTTTCCGACCTCTATGTATTGCAGGATCGTTCGCCGGGCGCCGTCGCTGATCACAGGACCCATGTAGCTTGCCGGATCGTCGGCGGGGCCGACAGTCAGCGTTTCGGTCTTCTTCTTCAAGCGCGCAAGAAAATCGTCGTACACGCGCTCGTGAACAATCGCCCGCGAGCAGGCGGAGCACTTCTGCCCTTGATAGCCGAACGCCGAGACAGCAACACCATCGACGGCCTTTTCCAGATCCGCGTCCGCATCCACGATGATGGCATCTTTACCGCCCATCTCGGCGATGACGCGCTTGATCCAGCGCTGGCCGGGCTGTGTTTTCGCCGCCAGCTCGTTGATGCGCAGTCCCACGTCGCGCGAGCCGGTGAACGCGATGAATCGCGACTTGGGATGCTCAACCAGAAGATCGCCGATGGCAGCACCGCTGCCGGGAAGAAATGCGAACGACCGCGCAGGGAATCCGGCTTCGAGCAGCAGCTCGGCAAACTTCGCAGCCACCGTTGGCGTTTCGCTCGATGGCTTGATCACCACGGTGTTGCCTGTAACGAGCGAGGCTACCGTCATGCCGGTAAGAATCGCCAGCGGAAAATTCCACGGCGGGATGACGATCCCCACGCCCAGCGGCAGGTAGCGCATCTCGTCCTTTTCGCCAGGCATCTGCACCACGGGTTGCGGACCGCTCAGGCGCGCCATCTCGCGCGCGTAATATTCGCAGAAGTCGATCGCTTCCGAGGTGTCGGCATCCGCTTCCGGCCACGTTTTGCCGGCTTCGTACACCAGCCACGCGTCAAATTCGAATTTGTGCTCGCGCAGCAGGCGGGCAGCGGTCACCAGCTTGCGAACGCGGTCCGTGGCGCTCGTTGCGCTCCACTCCGGAAAATAGGCGCAGGCCGCTTCAACCGCTTGCACGGCCTGGTCTGGCGTGGCTTTCTGATGAACGCCCACTACCTCAGAAGGTCGCGACGGGTTGGTCGATCGCAACTTGTCCGCGGTTCGAAAGCGCTCACCGCCGATGAGCAGGTCATATTCGTGGCCGAACTTCGACTTCACCTCCGCCAGTGCAGCTTCCATGGCGCGGCGGTTCGCCGGCAATGAAAAGTCCGCCACTGGTTCATTGCGAAATTCTGAGAGGGACAACGCAGATGCGCTCATGAGTTTTCTTTAGAGTAGGACAGGCGCTTCCGCGTGTCCATCATTTATGACCGCACAAGGGACCGCGGCGAACGATTGGTTCATCCTCTTTATGCGTGCGAAAGCAACGTCGGGTTCATGCGCGAAGCCGCAGACCCACTCGCCGCGAACGGCCTCGTCCAACCAGCGGGCCTTGTTGTCGATGACTTTCAGCGGAAACAAATCGAACGCCGCCACCCACGAGGGCGCGGCATGCGCCGCGGTCGGAATGAGATCAGAAAAGAAGCAGAACGTTTGTCCGTGCGAAGTAGCCGTCACCACCGTCATGTCGCGGTTATGGCCCGGCGCCAGCTTCATTTCGATTCCCGGCGCGACCTCGCAATCCGTGTCCAGCAAATGCATCTGCCCGTTTTCCACGAGCGGATCGTAGTTGGCGTCAATGTAGCTCACGCGGTCGCGGACGTGCCGCTCGTGTGCGTGTTGCCATTCGCCGCGCCTGGTGTAAAAACGGGCGCGCGGAAATGCAGGCTGTGCGGCGCCGCCGGACAGAAACGTATTACCGCCACAATGGTCGAAATGCAGGTGAGTGTTGATGACGATATCGATGTTCTCGGGATCGATTCCCTGCCCCGCGAGAATCTGAGGCAGCACAGGCGCGGCTTCCGGCAACTTCATCCGTTCGCGCGCTTTGTGGTCCGGTTTGTCGCCTGCGCCTGTCTCGATGAGAATGGAGTGATCGCCGCTGCGGACCACGTAGCAGTTGAAACCGAGCCGTACCCGGTTTGACTCGTCCGCGGCGAAGTGCCGGCTCCAGAGAGTTTTCGGGACGACGCCGAACATCGCCCCGCCGTCCCACCAGTAGAAACCCGCGCGGACCAGGGTGATTTCCAAATCACCCACCACCACGCGGGACACCATCTCCAGATTCGTGGATTCGCTCAGCCGCGCACGAGGCGCCGGCCACGCTCGAACAGATCAGCGGCGTCGTCGGCAATCTGCTTGCCTTTGTCGTAGATCTCCCGGCCCTTTTCGTACACCTCTTTGCTGGTCTCAGCCAGCACTTCTTTTCCCTCGCCGGTCTTCTTGTTGATGAATTCCCGCGTTTCTTTTCCCGACTTAGGAGCATACAGCAGCGCCACCGCGCTACCCAGGACTGCGCCGGCCAAAAACCAGCCTAGCTTCCCGCCTTCGTCTTTCTCTGCCATTGTGTTCCCTCCAGACTGCGTAGGATCTCCCCTTCATTTTACTGTAAGTGCCACTGCGATATGCTGGAAATTGCACGGTGAGTGCCGTTGACCGCGACCGTTATCCATCGATAACAGGGAGATACCATGCCGCAAGAACCGGAAGCACTCGAACCGAACGCGTCGCACGATTTGGATATGGTGACACTGTTCAGTTCCCTCAATCACGATGCCGAGATGGAAGCTAACGCCATCCACGGCCTTTTGGAAGCCAACGGAATCCCGTCGATGGTGGTCGGCCAATCGCAGCTTCCCGCGCTGGAATTTCGTGTGGAAGTGCCCCGGTCACGCCTGGAAGAAGCGGAACAGGTGCTCGCCGAAGCCCAGGACGCCGGGCCCAGCGCCGCCGCCGAAGCCGAACAGGCCGGCGAAGAAACCAGCCGCTAAAATCCCGTCTGCGTCTCGACCTCGAAGCGGTGGCCATCGGTCCGGATCGTGACAGCGCCCATCTGATCAGTGCGGAACACCGCCACATTCGCCTGCTGCAAGCGTTCCACCACTTCTCGATTGGGGTGGCCGTAGAGGTTGGCAAACCCCGCCGAGATGACCGCGAAGGCCGGATGCACGGCCTCCAGGAATGGCTCGGTCGTCGAGGTCTTGCTCCCGTGATGCGCCACTTTCAAGATGTCCGCATGCTGCACCAGATTCGCCGCGACCAGCTGGGACTCAATCTGCCGCTCAACATCGCCGCTTAGAATGACAGAACGCTCCCGGTAAGTGAGCCGCAGCACCAGCGAGTCATTGTTGCGGGCCATCGCGGCCGGCACATAGTCCGAAAATGGCGCGAGTACTTCAAACCGCGCACCGCCGAATTCGAACTCCCGCCCCTGCGTCTGGCGGACAATTTTCACGCCGAGCTCCTGGGCTATCCGGCGGAGCTTGTCCCATTCCGGGCTCTCCGGCATGGCCCCGATCCAAAGCTCCCGGACGTGGAAGTTCTCCAAGACCGCGGGCAGTCCTCCAATGTGATCCTCGTGCGCGTGTGAGAGCGCCACCACATCGAGCTTCCGGATGGACCGGCTCCACAAGTAGGGGGAAACCACATCCTCGCCAATGTTCAAGGTGGTTCGCACACGCTTGCCGAAGGACGCGATGCCGCCGCCGTCCATGAGCATCAGCTTTCCCGCCGGCAGAGCAAGAAAAATGCTGTCGCCCTGGCCGACATCGATGGCCGTCATCTCGAGCGCCCGCGACGTAACATCCGGCCGGAACGGGTGCCAGATCATCAGCGCCAGCAGCACAGCCAGCGCAGCGATCGACGCCGGCGGCAAGACGCGGAGCCGGCCACGCCATCGCACCCCCAACGCGACGGCGACGAGCGCTGCCGCGATGCTGGCAACCAGCCAGACCGGCGGGCTGGGAATCCGCCAGTTAGGCTCCCATCGCGCGTGCCACGCCGCGGCGGATTGCGAAAGCGCCAGCAGCCAGCCTGCTAACCTTGCCGGCACACTCCACCCGGTGAAAACTGCGAGGAAGCCGACCGGCAGTGCGAGCCCCAATAGCGGCACGATAACGGCGTTCGCCGACAGGCCCGAGAACGACACGCGGTGGAAGTAAGTGGCCATGGGCAGCGCCAGGCCGATCTGAATCATGGCGGAGGTGAGTGTCAGTTCGTAGAAGAAAATCAGCACCCGCGCCGGAACCACAACCGCGCCCCGGCAGATCTTTTCCGGCAGGCGCGTCCAAAGCCGCAAGGTTTCGATTAGCAGCCGCACCTCCACGCGAAACTGCGCGGCGCGAGGTTCCAGATGAAGATCGCGATCCTGATCGGCGAGACCTCGCAGGCCGTAAGCGAGTGGGCCCGAGGTGCGTTCCAGAAGTGGCACAGCGAATGCCGCGATGAACGCGACCGCACCGAACGAAAGCTGGAAGCTGGCGTCGAACATCTGCTCGGGATCGAGCACCAGAAACGCGATGGCGATCGCCGCCAGCAGGTTCATCGCACGGCCCCGCCGGTAGACCATGCGCGCGAGCATGAACAGCGTGAAGCCCGACGCCGACCGAACCGCGGGCGCCTGGCAGCCCGTGACCAGCGCGTAGATCCAGATCGCAGTTACGGTAATCAAGTTCGCGGCGCCGCGGGGAACCAGGCAGAGGCGTAGCAGAAGGTAAGAGAACGCCGCCAGTATCGCCACGTGCGCGCCGGAAATCAGCAGCGCGTGGAAGGTTCCTGTGGAGCGAAACTGTTCGGTCCACGCCTCGTCCAGCTTCGAATTTTCTCCAATCAGAATGGCCTGCATCATGCCGGTTTCATATAGATTGCCGGAGTAGAGCCGCTCCAGCCGGTCGAGCGCCCGCGTCCGCAGCCAGAAGATCGCGCTGCGGAACCGCGAGCCGCACTGCCCGGGCAGGATCTGGATCGGAGCTGCGGCGCGCGCCGAAGCGGTCCAATAGATACCCTGGCGCGCCAGGTAGTGCGCGTAATCGAAATCGCCGGGGTTGTTGAAATTGTGCGTCGGCCGCACGCGCGCATCCAGCTCCACCCGCTGTCCATAGCGCAAAATCGGCGGCTGCTCGCCCTCGCGCACGTACAGGCTCACGCGAACCCGCGCGCCTGGCTCGAGCTCAAGCGTGAACTGGTCGCGATCAGGAGAAATGGCGGAAGGCTCCACCACGCAGCCCGCAAGGATCAGCGTTTCCCGACTGCCGGCGTCCACCTCGGGCCGCGGCGGAAGCCGATGCGCACGCTCCACCAGCACACCCGCGGCGACGAAAGCCAGCAGGCAGCAGGCAGCCGCCAGAATGCGCGTACGCCGCCACAGACAAATCAGTGTGAGACTAAGGTACGCCGCAAGGATGGCCGCCAGCTCGCGAGCGTCAAACCCAACCAGGCGCGAAAGCAGAATTCCCGCGGCGATAGCCACCAGCGGCGCGAGAAGAGGATCCGGCAAGCAATACAGTGCTTACAAGCTCGCAACTTTCTCGAAAAGCAAGATGTCAGGGCTTGCCGCCGCTTTGTTGCGTGCGGCCGTGTTCCTGCGAAGCCGCGATAATCTCATCCGCGACGGCATGTGGACTATCGATGTTATGTACCGTGAGCCGGCTGGCTTCGCCCGAAGTCTCAATGGAGATGTCGCCCACCCCGAGCATCCGCTGGCCAAGCGATTGGTCCACGCGCACATCCTGCACCTTCGAAAGCTGAATATTGCGCGTGGTCTTCGATAGCAGGCCCAAGTCGTAGCGCAGTTTGTCGCCCGAAAGCGTCACTTTCACCAATTGCCGCCGAATATGAGCGCGGATTGGCAACAGCAGCACAATGGCCGAAATCGCCGGGACCCACCACGGGTAATTATCGGGCTCAAGGTACCGTGAGTAGGCCACCACCGCTGCAATGATCACCAGCAGCGCTAAAACATAGCCCGCTTTGATCCGCTTCATGCTCGGACGAATTACTCGATCAGCCATCTCTCCGCTCCGCGGCTCATTTCCGCCGTGCACCATTATAGGCACGCTTGCGCGTGCTTGCGTTCGGGCAAGGGGCAGAACGCGCCGGCCAGGCGCGGGACCGTCCAATAGACAGAACGCATGAACCATCCTGCCTGTGGGGTTGTACTCCTGGAAATGTGTGCCATAGTCGTTGGGTTCCTTCGGGGCGTGCCTGGAGGGATGTGATAGCGGACGGCAAATTCCTCCTGCGTCAGTTCCAAACCCCGGCGGATGATTTTCGCCTGCGGCGTCCGCTTCATCCGCTTGAGATCGGTCTCCGTTAGCGGCTGTGCGTCACGATCCTGCCGCGCGTCGCGCCGCCGCCATTTTTGCCTTTTGCCCTTTGCCTTTTGTCTTTTGCCTTCATGCTTTGTGTTCTCTCGCCGCGTAATCCTATCGCAACATAAATCGCACCCACCCATGTTCTAATGTACAGAGGTTCACCGCCAACCCAGATGCTGAGCTTCGATCTGATCGTCATTGGCTCCGGACCCGCCGGGCAGCGCGCCGCCATTCAAGGGGCCAAGCACGGAAAACGCGTGGCCCTGGTGGAAAGCCGCGAGGTGCTGGGCGGTGCTTGCATCAACACCGGCACCATCCCCAGCAAGACCATGCGGGAAGCCGTGCTCCATCTTTCCGGCTTCTACTACCAGAACATTTACGGCATCAATTATCGCGTCAAGGAGAAGATCAGCATGTCCGATCTCTCCTTCCGCGTGCAGCACGTCATCAAAACCGAGGTCGACGTCACGCAGGCGCAACTGTCGCGCAACGGCGTCGAAGTACTCACCGGTGTCGCCAGTTTCACCGATCCCACGCACGTGCGCGTGGTCAACTCGCTGGGGCAAGTCGAGATGGAAGCTGCCAAGATTATCATCGCCACCGGAACCAAGCCCGCCGTATCCCCCAAAGTGCCGCTGAACGGCAAGACCATCGTCAATAGCGACCAGATTCTGCAAATGGGGGATGTGCCCAAAACACTCATCGTCGTGGGCGGGGGTGTCATCGGCGTCGAGTATGCCTGCATGTTCGCCATCCTGGGCGTGCGCGTGATTCTGGTCGAGAAGCGCCCGCGGCTGCTCGAGTTCGCCGATTCTGAAATTGTCGAGGCGCTTTCGTATCATCTGCGCGACCACCGCGTCACTATGCGCATGGGCGAAGAGGTGGAAAGCGTCGAGGAAGCCCCTGGCTGCGGTGTCATCGCTAATCTGCAAAGCAAGAAAAAGATCTCAGGTGATGCCCTGCTGTACGCTGTGGGCCGCCAAGGAAATGTGGACGAGCTGAATCTGCAAGCGGCGGGAATTACCTCGGACTCGCGTGGTCGCATCCAGGTCGACGGGGAATACCGCACCAGCCAGCCGCACATCTATGCCGCCGGCGACGTCATCGGCTTCCCCAGCCTCGCTTCGGTATCGATGGAGCAGGGCCGCCTTGCCGCCGCCCACGCCTTCGGCCTGGTGATGCACTCCAACCCGGCCAACTATCCATACGGCATCTACACCATCCCCGAGATTTCGTTCATCGGAAAAACCGAGGAGCAATTGACGGATGAAGATGTCCCCTATGAAGTGGGCGTGGCTTACTATCGCGAAATCGCCCGCGGCCAGATTCGCGGTGATACCACCGGGCGCCTGAAGATCATCTTCCACCGCGAAACCAAGGAGCTGCTGGGCGTGCATGTCATCGGAGAAGGCGCCTCCGAGTTGCTGCATATCGGGCAGGCTGTGCTGATTCTCAAAGGAACCGTAGAGTATTTTGTGGACACCGTTTTCAATTACCCTACGCTGGCCGAAGCGTACAAGGCCGCGGCGTTCAACGGCCTGAACAAGCTGGCGCGTCTGTAGCCTGAGGAGACCTGGGGATGGCGAAAATTGTCGGCGTTATGGCGTCGGGGCGGATCGTGGCCGGGCTCGTGGAGGGCAACCATATCACCGGACCGGTCAGCGTTTATCCCGAGCCCGGTTCCGATGCCGAAGGGCTCTACGGCGTCCCCGCGGACGAAATCGCGGAGTTGATCCGGCGCCAGATCGATCTAGTGCTCCAGGGCGCCAAGGTGGAAGCGGTCGGCATCGGCTTCGCCGGCATTATTCGCGACGGCCGCATCGAAGAATCTCCCAACCTGCAACAGGCCAAGGGTTTCCATCTGCAAAGCGCGCTCGGATCGTCGTTCGAGCGAGTGCTGGTCTTAAACGACGCGGACGCCATGGCCGCCGGCATCGCCGCGACGCGTGGAAAGCTCGAAACCCTGGTGCGCGTGTGGACGCTCGGCGATGGCATCGGCTACGGACGCTATCCGCAGGCCGAAGGCGTCTGGGAAGGCGGCCATATCGTGGTCACTTTGGACCCGAAGGAAAAATTCTGCGGATGCGGTGGCGTGGGGCACCTGGAAGGCATCATGGGCCACGCCGCCATGCGCCGCCGGTTTCTCGATATGGAGCCGGACGAGGTGTTCGCCGAAGCCAAGGCCGGCAACCCGCGCTGCGCGGCCTTCGTAAAGCTGTGGCACCGTGCCCTGGCGGCCGGAACCGCCACCAGCATTCACCTCGACGGGCCCGGCAAGTTCTATCTCACCGGCCCAAATGCCAGCTTTGTCGACGTCGAGCGCTTGAACATCGATCTCCAGGACATGGTGCGCATGAGCCCGCTCCAAGGTAGCTTGTTCGAAATTGTTCCCACCGGCGACGAGATCGCCATCGTCGGCGCCGCCGTCAGCGCCGACCGCGCACGCTTCGCACTGTAAGGCTGCCGCCGAGCTACTCCACCTTGAATTCGAAAACGTCCGTGTTCGTGGTCACCACCACGTGCCCGCCGCTCAGCGGCTTGCCATCGTGCGCGAAGAAGACCGCGCCGTCGGTCGAGTCACCAGGAGGCAGCTTCGTTTGCACCAGCGCAATCGCCGATGCCGCCGCGGCCGCTTTCAACTTGGTGGATTGCACCTCCGCCAGCGCCGCCTGCCGGCGCATCTCATAGCCATTGGTCGAGACCATGCGCTGAATGCCGTAGAGGCCAGATTCGTAGGCCGTCACCAGCCGGATCACGTCATTGCGCGAACCTTTTTCGAGCAGCATGTTCACCACCTGGTCCGCGGAAGCCGCCTGTACCGTCGTTCCATCGGTGCGCACGAACCGGAAGTCTTCCGGCCGGATCGTGTAGGGCCCCGGCGATCCGTTGGAAACCGCCACTTGCAGGACCGAAAACTCGCGGACGTGCGTCGGCATATGCGCGAACATCACCGTGACGCCCCTTCGCGTCAGCGTCTGATAATGCAAACCACGGTTATCGAATTCGATCACCTGCCCGAAGGCCAGCAGACAGAATATCGCCCCTAGCGCGGCCAGGCGCACTCGCGCCACCATGCTTCCATATTACGATAGAAGCCATTGACGGCCTGCTAGGGGGTGTCTGAAACGCTCCGCGCCTTGACCGCTCCCGTTTGGAACATTCCGCGAGGCAAAGTGGCCACCTACGGTGAAGTGGCTCGCGCCGCTGGATTCCCCCGGCACGCGCGGCAGGTCGCCTGGGCCCTGCGTGCCGCGCACGGCGCCATCCCCTGGCACCGCGTCGTTGGCGCTGGCGGTGAAATCAAACTGCGCGGCCATCCCGGCATGGAGCAGCGCCTCCGGCTCGAAAGCGAAGGCGTCACCTTCCGCGGCCGCCGCATTCACATGCGCCTGCACGAATTTCGATTCCAACGCACAAAGAAAAGTGGGCAAAGTGCTCTCAAGCGCCGGTCGAGCCGTCAATGAGAAATTGCGCCAGCCTTACGGCCGAATACATGGCGTTGTTCCGCGCCATCGAATCAGCCCGGCCGGCGCGTTCACGGTTGTTCTGTGATCCCTTCGCGGTACTATTCCTTCACCGATGGCGCAAGTGGATCTATGAAATTGCGCGATGCGGAGCGGCACGCCGCCTGGTCGAGCGGCTCTTCGATCGAGAGTTGCCAGGCGCCAGAGCGGCAGGCATCGCCCGCACGAAATGGATCGATGATGAGGTCACACGAGCTTTGGAAACGTGCACGCAACTCGTTTTGCTCGGAGCCGGTTTCGACACCCGCGCTTATCGCTTGCCGGCCGCACAAAGAGTAGTCGCTTTCGAACTTGACCACCCTGAGACGTCGCTCGCCAAACAAGCGACGCTGCGCAAAGCAATGGGATCGCTGCCGCAGCAAGTCCAGTTCGTCAGCATCGATTTCAACACGCAGCCGGTGGCAGATGTTCTGCGCGGATCTAGCTTCGATGCGACACAAACCACCTGTTTTGTTTGGGAAGGCGTCACGAACTATTTATCCCCAGAGGCCGTTGATGGCGTACTCCAGCAGATTGCGCAAACTGCTCGCGGCGGCATCCTGCTGTTCACGTACGTTCATCGCAGCGTTCTCGACGAGCCAGCGCAGTTTTTCGGCGCGGAGAAGCTGTTGTCCAGGCTCCGCTCACTCGGGGAACCGTGGACCTTCGGGCTTCACCCCGAGGAAATGGAACGGTATCTTGCCGCAAGAAAACTGCGATTGGCGCGCGATCTCAGCGTTGCAGAAGTGTGGCAACGGGCCGGCCGGGTTCCGACGTGCACGGATACGAATTTTATCGTCTCGCTTCCGCTTGGGTGCAGGGCTGACCACCCGGAAGTGTTGGCGGCACGCCCCACCTATAGCGAGACGGGACGAAGCCCCTACTTGATCCGCGCTACCGCGCCTCGCCCGATGGAACGTAGCGCGGAAACCCCAGCGGGCACGCGTAGCTCCAAATCGCGCAGCCGGTTTGTCGGCCCGCAGAGAATCAGCAACGAGATGTTGAGCCCAGCCAAGTTCTGTTGATCCGGATGCTTTGATCGACAGTGATCAGAACATCGAAACCAGCAGCTTCGGCGGCTTCGAGCAGGTGCCCGTTCCTGAGCCCGGCCAGATTAGCGAAGCGAGCGATCTGGAACTCGTGCGCAGGAAACAGAAGGCGCAAGCGCTCATCGACACAATCATCGAACAACAGCCGCATCAGGTGCGCGAAAGCAAGAGTTGCTGGCTTCCTCAAGGGCTTCCACCGCCAAAGCGCGGGACACCGTTGGGAATCCTTCCAGGAAATCTTCCAGCGTGTCACCGCCCTCGAGATAGTCGAACAACGTCTGGACCGGCACTCGTGTCCCTCTGAACACAGGTGTGCCGTGCATCGTCTCCGGATCCCTGCTGATCGCCTGCGCCACCACTTCATTCTCGCTCAAATCTGACGCACAAGGCGAAATCGTTCCTCCGCGCAGAGCATGTCGCCCCCACCAACTTCTCACCCCTCCCCCGCCGCCATCGCCTCCCCCACCTGCTCCACCGGATACCCGCGCTCCACCCATCCGGTGAATCCGCCTCCCAGCGGGCGCACGCGCTTAATTCCGCGACGGTTCAATCGGAGCGCCGCACGGGCGCTCGAGGCTTCGTTGGGTCAAGTGCAGTACAGGATGATGTCCCTATCGCGCGGAATCTCCTCATGCCGCTCCTCCAGTTCTCCCGGAGCCATCAGCAGCGCTCCCGGCAGCTTGGCCCTCGAAGTTTCCACATCCAGGGGATTTCGCAAGTCGACGATCATCACCGGTTCGCTCCCCTTGAGCTTCCGCAGCAGATCTTCCGCCGTGATGCGCGCAATGCGCAGCTTGCGCAAAAACCGCTGCCGCTGCCAGACGTGCCAGAGAATGTAGCCCGCAAACAGCACAGCCACGCCGATTCCCAGCCACCTGCCGAACCGCATCGCGTATTCCGCCGCCAGCTCGAGCTGCTCGCGCAGCACGAATCCGAGCACGCTGAAAGCCCCCACCCACAGCGCCGCCCCGGCCGTGTCGCTCAGAAGGAAACGCCACATCGGCATGCGAAACAGGCCCGCCAGCGGCGGCGCGGCTGTGCTCAATCCGGGAACAAACTTGGCGAACACCAGCGCCCCGGCGCCAAAGCGCGAAAAAACGTTTTCTGTCCGCCGCACGCACGAGTCCGGCTCCAGCGCGATCCGGCACAGAAGGTTCAGTACCGAATACCCCCGCTTTCTGCCCAGCCAGTACCACAGGCAGTCGCCGATCAGGGAAGCCAGAACGCCCATTGCCAGAGCCTGCCAAAACGAGATTTTCCCCAATCCCGCCAGCGCGCCCATCGCCAGCAAAACCGGCGTTGCCGGCAACGGCAGCCCGATCTGCTCGGCCAGCACAAAGGCAAACACCACCCAATATCCGTGCCGCAGCAGGAATGCAAGAACCTGGTTCATCGGCTATCCGCGATGTTTGAAGATCCGATCGTCAAGCGCCGCCGCGCCCGGCCCGGCCAGCGCCAGCGCCACACTCATTCCGCACCTCGTCAGCGCGAACTCGTAGCCGTTCGGCAAATAAAAGCCGCCAGCCAGATGCACCTTGACCACCGCCACCGCCATTGCGACAGCAAACAGTACCGAGATCCACCGCGTCAGAACGCCGAATACCAGCGCGATGCCCCCCGCAAATTCCAGCAAGGCCACGAGCGGCCCCAGGATTCCCGGTATAGGAAATCCCATTTGCGCAAACGTCCCCTGCAAGCCGCTGAAGCCGGAGACGAAAAGCATTTGCTGGCCATGCGCCAGAAAAACGATGCCGGTCACCACGCGCAACACCGCAATGCCCCAGTCCCTTCCTATCTCGTTTGGCATTTTGTTCTCCCCGGCGCGCGCAGCTCCCGATGTTGTTTGGATGCAGCCACGCCTCCAGCCGATCCTGTGATTTCAAACCGCCACGGCGGGTTTGTCAAACCGGAGATAATCTCGTATTCGCTGTGCGACACCGGCAGAGCGACCTTTGAGATCAACGAGCCGCCATCGGCATCGGTTGAAGTTAAGCCACCGCTAGCGCTTAACGTCCCATTTTGACCCCAGTCGGTTGTATTGATGGACGTAAGAGAATCGGGGCCGTAATAGGGCGTAAATTGCGCGAAAGCCGACGATGCCAGAAACAGGAATGCAGAAGCAATCAGGATTTTCCTCACGGTACGATTGCTCCTATCATGGGGGATCGTTTTTTCTATGAGCCATCCCTTTCTGGTCTCCGCATCGTGCATAAGACCATTACGCACAAATGTCCGGAAATCATCGGCTAGTGCTTGAGTCCATCCAAAGCTCGGGCCCATGAGAATATTCCGGTATACGTGCTGTTCCTGGCGTTGCGGAATCGACTTGCCCTTTCTAAAGCCCCACAGGGATTCGAGAACCACACGGTCGAGGGCAATAACAGCAAAACCGGAATAAGTGGCATCAGCCAGTTTCGGTAAAATGTCTGAGTTATAGCGCCAACTTCCCACAACCGGAGTTCGGGACAGCTTCCGGAACCAGCTTCCGGTGTCCCCTTGAGAATTTCGGCTTCCGATCTGCGCCCAAACCGTTCGGCTCTGCCTCACGCGGCTGTCGGACTGTCGTGTCCCCACAACGAAAGTGCCAGGCCAACGGCCATAAGAGCCACGAGTGCGAGGTTCACAAAGACGCCCGGTGGTGTTCCCGTCCTGACAACGGGCATCACAAGAAAAATCAGTCTTCTGCTCAGGTGTTCCAGCAGGAGTACGGCAAGCAGGAAGGGAACCAAGGCGCGATATCGAACCAGGACCACGATACATAGCGAGCAGAGGATGAGCTGGCCCAGTCCCCAGGCGGCAAAAAGTGAAACGACTGCCTGAGCGCCGGCTGGCGTAAATGTGTCTAGTGGAATCCCATCTGCCGAACTCGCCACCGTGTGACCGTTGAAGATGGAATTCACGCTCATGGCAACTTTCACCAGCACGACTAAGGCGAACAGCCAGAGAGCGAGCTTGTAACCGCGATAAGTGTTGTCGACTTGCCTGGGCAGAAGTCGGTTGAGCACGGGACCTCCGGTAACAGTGGCTGGGCGGGCGTCTTTAAGGGGGAAGTATAATGCGGGTGAGTCACTTAACGTACGAGATAATCGCCTGGGCTTTCTGCCGGCTACTTTCCAGCCACCTGGAAGTCGTCGAAATACGTCACGCTGTCGGCTTTGGTCCACAGCCCGACCTTGCCCGCCTGCGAAAACGTCGCGTCTTCCGCCTCGAAAACCTTTCGATGATCGAAATAAACTTCGAAGCGCGATTTCCGGAAGTTCACCTTGAGGACGCTCCACGTGCGCGAAGGAATCCGGTGACGCACACCGTATGTCCTCGGCGGCTTTCCTTTCGGCGCCAGCGGGATTCGGTTCCCATCCTGCACCCGGTACATCACGATGTTGTTCTCGAGCGCATTGGCGCGCACCAGGTAGTAATTGTTGGGATCCCGGTAGCGCCACACCAGACCCGCGGCTTGATCCTCAGTTCCCGCCACCGTCTTGAACTTCACGCTGATTTCACCATCCCGGTAATTCGCGGTGTTGAGAATGGCCATCGGAAACCGGCTGTCGGTTCCGTCTGAGGAGACTTGCGCCAGCACGTTCGGCTTACTGGGCGCACTCGCATCTTGCCGCACCTCCCACTTCGGCGCGCCGCCGTTATGGGTCATCACAACCGTCCAACCTGCCGGCAGCGACCCCGGCTTTGCCGTATCGAACCGAATGATCTCAGCCTCGCCCAGCATCGCCAGGCCGCAACCGAACGCGCAAATGGCCCACGTGGCTCGCATGCTCGAAGTGACGCGGTTCTCCGCTATTGTTTGTAACATTCCCCCGCACAAAATGCGACGCCCACTCCGTAGAGCTCCCGCGGCCTCAGCGTGCCCCGGAAAACGGCGAAAATTGGGCACCCGCCTCCCCTCGGACCGCCTGCCCGGTCGCCTCATGAAAAAAAGTCCCCCGCTCATTTGCCACTTGACAACTGCTCACGGCCATGGATAATTCATCAGATACAGTCGGATCCATCAGGTTTCGTTACGCCACCAGGGGGAGGGGGGCGGGTCCATGTCGACTACCACGCGCTGTTACGCAATATTGGTGTGCACCATCATTACTTGCGTTTGCGCTGTTGCGCAAGCGCCTACCGGCCAGGTGGATGGCAGGGTTTTTGACGCTTCCGGCGCTATCGTTCCAGGAGCCACCCTTACACTCACTAACCTCGGAACGAGCGCCACGCGGAAGTTGAACTCCGGCGGCGACGGCCTGTTTACCTTCCCGTCCCTGCAAGCCGGCAAGTACGAGCTGCGCGCCGAAGCGCACGGCTTTCGCACGGTCGTCGAACAGGTAACCGTGCAGACGGGCGCCAACACCACCGTCGACTTCCACATGGAGGTGGGGCAATCCAAGGAAGTGGTCACAGTGGAGGCGTTGGCTACGCAGTTGACCTACGATCGCCATACCATCGACGGTGTCGTCACCAAGCAGCAGATCGATGACCTCCCATTGAACGGCCGCAGCTTTCTGAATTTGGCGCAATTGCAGCCCGGCGTCTCCGTCTCGGCGGCCAGCATCGGCGAATACAACCAGCAATTCAACGTGACCATCCTCGGCGCCGGCTCGGAATCGGTCCGCATCACGGTCGATGGCGCCACCGTCAACGACTCTATCACCGGCGGAACCCAGCAGAACTTCTCCCAGGAAGTTGTGCAGGAATTCCAGATCTCCTCGGTGAACTTCGATCTATCCACGGGCATCACCGGCGGTGGCGCCGTCAATGTGGTCACACGCACCGGCGGCAACGACTTCCATGGTTCGGGTTTCTTCTACTTCCGCGACCATAACATGTCCGCCTACCCTTACCTGGAACGCGATCCCCTTCAGCCCAATCCGTTCTTCGCAAGGCGCCAGCCCGGCTTCTACCTCGGCGGGCCGATCATGAAGAACAAACTGTTCTTCTTCACCAGCTATGAACACATCAACCAGCGCGGTGTCTACAGCACGGAGCCTTCCGACCCTCTCTTCGCAGCCTTCCTCTCTAACGCCACCGTCCCGTACAATAGCAACCAAATCACCACCCGCATCGATTACCACATCAACGAAAAGCACTCGGCGTTCCTCCGGTACTCGCACGACGGCAACAACGCTTATTCCCCCACCGACAACAGCCAACCGTCGAACTGGGGCGTGAACACCAATTGGGCCGACTCCGGCGTACTCTCGTTGACCAGTGCCTTGACACCAGACAAGGTGAACGAATTCCGCTACTCCATGACGTTCTGGAGTAACTCGAAGAACCCTCCCACGGCATCGCAGTGTCCGCAGCCTTGCTTCGGTTTGGGCGGACCGCAGTTCTCCCTCGTAGGCATCAGCGGTTTGCAGATCGGCAATAATGCTTCCAACACGCCGCAGAGCCGCCTCGATCGCCGCCAGATCTTCGCCGACAACTTCAACTGGCAAAAGGGTTCGCACAGCCTGAAAATGGGTGGGGAATACCAGTACGAGCACGCCACCGGAACCTATGCCTACGCCGATCCGGGCGGCGCCGAGCTCTATTCGCCGGAGATCGTGGAGTACTTCAACTCGCTGGTTCCCGCACCTTTCCAGATCAAAATTCCGTCGTCGTTCACCACCTATCAGGACCTGTTGCAGTTACCGGTGGCCGGCTTTGAGACCGCCGTGGGCGATATCGCCCAGCCGCCTTCGTACAACGAGGGCAGAGCCAATCACAACAATCGCTTCCATTTTTACGGGCAGGATACCTGGAAGTTAAAGCCAAATCTCACCGTGATTTACGGCCTTGCCTGGTCCGCCGAAACCAACCTTTTGAACTACGATCTGACCAAACCGGCATACCTCGAGCCTATCCTGGGAGCAAATGGCTTGGGCCCGGAACAGCATGTCTATCACAATTTCAGTCCGGCGCTCGGCTTTGCCTGGAATGTGGGTCACGATAACAAAACCGTCATCCGCGGGGGATCGGGGATTTATTACGACAGCATGAATCTGGAAGTTCGGTTATTGGAACGAGCCGCCATCGGTCCGCTGGGGACGGGCCGCGTGCTGCTCGACGACTCCGTCTTCTTTTCAACCATCAACCAAATTTACGGAATCAACGCCGGTCTGCCGCCACCATTGCAAGTAAGTAACCTTTCCACCCAGCCCACCACCTTCACCGGCGCCGACCTCGTTGCCATCCTGCCGCAACTGCAAGCCGGAGTGTCTCAGGAATTAGGCATCAATCCCAACAACACAAACCTGGCCGTGCGCAACATCAATGTTTTCAAGACGGCGCCTGGTGAAGATCTGTTCGTTGACAATTTTCGGCCGCCTTATTCGCAGCAGGCCAGCATCGGCATCCAGCGCGAGGTCACTTCGGACATCACGGTGAGCGCGGATTTCGTTTACCGCCATTTTTTGAATGAGCGCATCCGCAACACCGACCTGAACCACTTCTACGCCGCCGAGGGGCCCGTCATTCCGGCGTGTACCAGCACCGCAGAAGCGCTGAATCCCGCCGCCGAGTGCTCCACCGGTGTGATCCAGTTCGATGTCAGCGGCGGCCGCTCCACTTATAAAGGACTTCTGCTCCGCATCGACAAGCGGCTCAGCCGGCACTTCATGTTCGTAACGTCCTATGCGTACCAGGACATGAACGGATTCAACGGCCTGGCCCTGGACAGCGACTGGAACGCCAGCAACGGCCCGATGATGGGGCGCCAGGCCCTGACATTCTCCGGCGTGTGGAATTTGCCCTTTGGATTCGAGATTTCCACCATCACCACTTTTTCCAGCCGCTCGCCGTTTGAGCCGGTGCTTTCCGGCCTCGACCTTTACGGCGATGGCAGCGGCAACAGCAACACCGTCGGCAGCGTGCCTCTACCGGGGGCCGGCTACAACCAGTTCGGCGTCACGCTGAGCGAATCCGATCTGCCGCGCTACGTCAATCAGTTCAACCAGCAATACGCCGGAAAAACCACTCCCACCGGGGAGGCAATCCCCACCATCACGCTGCCCGCGCACTACAGCTTCGGCCGGAACTTCACTTCGGAAGACTTCCGTGTTACGAAATCGTTTCACCTGGGCAGTGAGCGCGTGAAGCTGAACATCTTCGGCGAGGTTTTCAACGCATTCAATTACGCCAACCTGGGCGGGTACGACAACAACCTGCTGGACCCCGGCTTCGGCCAACCGACCAGCCGGGCAGGGCAGATTTTCGGATCCGGCGGCCCACGCGCGTTCCAGGTGGGCGGTCGAGTGTCGTTCTAACGCTTGCAAAATTCCGCCGCAGTGCGGGCGACTTCGGGATTCTGGCCGCCGTTTCGATCGGCCGCCAGAGCAGCTTCCGTACACGCCTCCCCTTTTCTTCCCTCCACCCATAACACTTGCGCCAATAGCCAGTGCGGCTTGTACCAGTTGGGCGCCGACGCAATGGCGGACCGCAGGCTCTCTACAGCGTGTGCCACGTCGTTCTGGCGGCCGTAGAGCACCGCAAGATTGAGCCAGGCGTTCTCGCGATCCTCGGCGGTTTGCGCGGCACGAATGGCGGCATCCAGCCCTTGGCGAGACGCGGCAGCTCCCACCATCGCGCGCGAATACCATAGCTCGGTGCGCATACCTGGCGGACCCCAACGCTCGACCTGCTGATACACGGAGGCGGCCTCGCCGGTGTCGCCGGCTTGAATCAGGCGGGCCACGCGGGCGAGCGACGCATCGGCGTAGACAAGCATGAACGCGAACCCAACCATTAGGATGGCCAGCGCGGCTGCACTGGCGACCTTCGGGGCGCGAGGCGGGCTTGGCGCCAAACGCACCGGAGCGAATGCCTGAGCCACGAGCAACGCAATGGTCAGATAGAAGAACAGCGCCGTCGGAACGGTGAAGGCGGTGAACTGTTGGCTAACCACGAGGGCAACGAGAGCCGACGCGAGCGTCCCGGCCAGCATCGCATCGCGCGCCTTCGACGCTGCATAGAATCCCAGCGCCGTCATGGCGACGAGGATCAGGGCGTTGGGCACGCCCTGGTCAACCAGCACATCGAGGAAGGTATTGTGCGGCGACTCCTGATAGTAAGTGGGGTACTGCCTGGCGAGTTCGGCGGATTGGTATCGCGGGAACCAAATGGAAAACGTCTCGGGACCGAATCCTACGAGCCAGCGCGACGCC
>Ga0181536_10001662_pt1 | contig 25804 bp, 20 predicted proteins | sample PEATcosm2014_Bin_41_FD_121105 | JGI IMG/M metagenome (GOLD analysis project Ga0181536, IMG submission 121105) | Peatland microbial communities from MTU Mesocosm Facility, Houghton, MI, USA - PEATcosm2014_Bin17_60_metaG | ecosystem: Environmental > Terrestrial > Soil > Wetlands > Peat | place...
CACCGACAGAATCGCGAAGAAGGACGGAATCATCGTCATCAGCCGCGCGGACGGACTGCGAAACACCAGCAGGAAGGCGAGAAAAATCACGCTCGCCGTGAGCGCGAAACTTTCGGTGAGCGTCGGCAGCAGGCGCTCGGTGATCTCTCCGGCAAGCACTCCCTTGCCGGAGAGGCGGCCGCGTACGTCGCGCAGCGCCGGATCATTCGCCTGCGCTGCGGCCCAGGTTTGTTCGACGAATTTGCGCATCGCGCCGGCTGGGCCGAACAGCTCCCCTCTCCCTCGGATGCTGAGCCGCACACTCGCGAGATCCGCCACGTCGACATAGTTGCGTGCGCCGGGTTCGGTGAGCATGATCTGCTCGAGGTCGGCAGCAAGCTTCGGCCAATCGGCGGCTGCCGTGGGCAACTGATCGGACCCCGACTCGATATACCGCGCCCACCGGAGCACGGATGTTGGACCGTCCACCGCGTCCACGCCCGGATGCTGTTCGAGTCGGCGGGTCAACAGCTCCACGGCACGCAGGAAGTCCGGGTCCAATGCGTGACCGGGCCGCGTCTGCAACCAAAGATCGATGACGTCGAGGCCGTTGGACTGCTCGAAGCGCCGCGTATCCTGCGCCACGCGTTCGCTGGGATTGACGTACGTCAACGCATCGGTTTCGAGCTTCAGAGGCGCGAATTTGCCCGGGATGCCGAACAATGCGGCCGCTCCGCACAGCATCAAGATGACCGCGCCGACAACCAGCGGCCAGCGGTAGCGGCGCGTCGCGGGGACCAGCGCGTCCACGAAAGCAGGAAACCACTTGCCGGCGGGAACCCCGCTTACGCGCATCGGAGCACGCAGCAGCGATTGCAGCGCCGGGAACAGAGTAAAACAGCTGATCCAGGCGACGATCAGTCCGCACGCAGTCCAGAGACCCATTTCACGAACAGGGCGAATCTCCGACACTGCGAGTGCCGCGAAGCCGACCGCGGTTGCGAACATCGAGGCCGTGCAGGGGAGGAATTTATTGGCGAGCGCCCGTGCGTGATGCTCGAGAGGAGTCGGCGCGTCGTCCGGCTCCATGTATCGAGAATGAAGGTAGACGAGGGTGGCGGTCGTCGTGACCATGACGGTCAGCGGAACGAGCGTTGACACCACGGAGTTCGACCAGCCGAAGATGTCGGCCAGCCCCACCGCCATTGCAACGACGGCGCCGAGCGTAAGGACGATCGCAGCCAATGCGCGCCACGAGCGGTATACGATCAGCACCAGCGTCATCAGAAAAATCCCGAACAGAGGCATGAATTTCTTCGTGGCCGTGCCGGTTTGCCGCTCGAGCCACGCATCGAGCCACGGGGTTCCGACCCGCCGGATGGCGCTGAAAGGGTGGCCGGATTTCTCGAGAGGCAGCACGAGCGCATCGATCGCCGCCAAGGTGCGGTCGCGCTCGGCCGGGGAGTCCACGCGCAGCTCGAGCGCGAGCCCTAAGTAGTGGTCACCCACAAGCCCCGCGCGGCGGAACAGCGACGTACCGGTCGCGAAGGCCCGCATGCGCGCGGCGGCGTCCGGGCTGAGGTTCTCGGACGGGCCCGCGCGACGGTTGAGGGTCAGTATGCTGTGAGCCTCCACGTGCGGGATTTTGTTCAGTTCGCGCTCGAGTCGGTCGGCACTTTGCAGCACATCGGGCTCAAGAGGATCCGGTGCTTCGAGCATGAGAAGCGCCTGATCGCCTTCGGGAAACACTCGATCGAACTCGAGCGTTGCTTGGGCCACGGGATCGCCCGCCACGACCAGCCGCCCGATTGCGGGATCCGTGGGTATCCGTGTGGCGCCGTAGATGCCGGCCGCGACGAGGATCGCGAAGGCGGCGACGATCCAGCATCGCGCCTGCAACACGCGGAGAAAGATTTGCAGTAGCTTGGGGGAGATCAGGATGTTCATGACCAATGGAGCCTCACGCCGCCACAGTAGGCCATCAGCGCGTGGGAATGATAGCCTACCGCTATGAGCACATTACTGATGGCTGCGGTTGCTACTCTCGTATTCTGCGCTCCGGGATACCCAGGCGGAGCGGGAGACGCTCAGCCGTTCGTCAATCAATTCGCGACCGCCAGCGCGGCGACCGCGGGTTGGCCCGCGGGCAGTCTTGCGGCCGTCTACGACCCGACCGAGCAGGGCGGCCTGGCGAAACTCGGCAGCGTCGATGCGGCGCTCGCCTTCGTGCCGTATGCTTTCTTCGTCCAGCACGCGGCGGAACTGCATCTGACGCCGCTCGCGCAAGCGGATGTCGTGGGTGTCGGCCCGCAGGAGCGCTGGACGCTGGTCGCGAAGATCGGCGCGGTGACGGGCCCGGCCTCGCTAGCGGGGTACACCATACTCAGCGTGGCCGGCTACGCCCCTGATTTCGTGCGCCACTCGGCCCTCGAGGCATGGCCGCTACCGCCGGACGTCAAGATCGAATCGACGGGACAAATATTGAGCGCCCTCAGAAGGGTTGCTGCCGGTGAACACGTGGTCGCGTTGCTCGATCAAACGCAGGCAGCGGCCCTCCCGACATTGCCGTTCGCAGCCCAGCTCAAGGCAGTGATGCAATCTGCGCCGCTGCCGGTTGCCATCGTCGCGGTCGTCGACTCCCGACTGCCCGCGGCCCGCGCACGGGCCTTGCAGGCGGGACTGCTCAAGATGGGACATGCAGCCGCGGACGCCGATATTTTGGGGCAGCTGCATCTGCAGGGCTTCGTGCTGCCGCAGCTTCCCAGCCATACCGCCGCGCCGTGAAGAGGTGGCTGGGATGCACGCTCCTCGCGCTCATGGTGGTTGGGTGCGGGGCGCCGCTGCGGCCAACGGCACCTCGCCCGCTCCCGACTGGCTCAGTGGAGGAACTGGCCGCAGCCATCGCCGCGGACGCGAAGCGCAGCGATCATGAGCCCGACTCGAAGATCCGCAGCGAGCTGGCGGCAGAGGCGGGCCGCGATGCAGAAGCCTGTCTCGCTCGCGAGCCGCAAGCCGCGGCCTGTCTTTACGGACGCGCGGTCGCTCTGGGTCTCGAGGCCCGCGCACACCCGATGCGGGCCGGCGAACTGCTCAATACCATGCTCGTCTGCTTGGCAAATGCCGAGGCGGCGGATCCCAACTACGACCAGGCGGGTCCTGCGCGCGTAAGGGCACTGGTGTTGATTCGAGCGCCGGGATGGCCGCTGGGTCCAGGCGACGCCGAGGCAGGATTGGTTGCCGCGCGTCGCGCCGCGACGTTGCGGCCGCAGTATCCCCCGAACCTCTTGGCGTTGGCGGAGGCGTTGGCGAAGACCGGAGACTCGAACGGTGCTCGGCAAAGTTACGAGCACGCGCGCGACGCCGCGCAGGCGCTACCAGCCACGGCAGATCGAGACGGCTGGCTCCGCGAAGCCGACGAGGCACTGCGACGTCAATAGGAGCGCTCAGAGGTTGTTCGGCCGCGCCGCGCGCCGGCTGGTGGTGCGGCGCACGTTGGCGCCCGGGGCGGCGCCGGCCTGCCGGTCCAGGTCACCTCTGAGTTGGGCAGTCGCGCCGGTCGAGATCGCGCCCAGCTTCGATTCGATGGTAGCGAGATCGGGCCGGGCTCCGCGGACGTGGCGCTCGAGTGCCTGGCGCATGACGCGTAAGTGCTCGGGCGTAGTGCCACAGCACCCACCGATGATGCGTGCGCCTGCGTCGTAGGCAAGGCAGGCGTATTCGGCCATCAGCTCCGGCGTGCCGTTGAAGCGGATCGCGCCGTCGACGAACTGCGGGATTCCGCAGTTGGCCTTGGCCACGAGTACAGCCGCGGGATCCGCCGCGGTTGCCAGGTTGACGATAGACGCTACGAGTTCCGCCGGACCGGTTCCGCAATTGCTGCCACAGCCGGCAAGATGATGCTTACGCTGCAGCCCGGCAAGGTCGGCGGGCGTGATGCCCATCATGGTCCGGCCATTGGTATCGAAGCTCAAAGTCGCGACCACGGGAAGCCCGGTAGTCCGCGCACCGGCGATCGCCGCCTCGGTTTCCTCCACGGATGACATGGTCTCTATCCACAGCACGTCGGCGCCGCCCCTCGCCAGCGCCGCGGCCTGTTCCGCGAAGGCCTCGCGGGCGGCATCGAGGCTCAGCGGACCCAACGGTTCAAGGATTTCGCCGGTGGGACCCATGCTGCCGCCGACCAGAACGACGCGGCCCGAGCGGGTCGCCTCGCCGCGGGCGATGGCAGCGGCACGTTCATTCAACTCAGCGACGCGGTGTTCCGCACGGTGCAGCTTCAGCCGGTGGCGGGTACCGCCGAAACTGTTGGTCAAAATAATGTCGGCTCCGGCTTCGATGAAGCTGCGGTGCAGATCGGCGATACGGTCCGGGTGGTCGACGTTCCAGAGTTCGGGGGCGTCGCCTGATTGCAGGCCGCGGTCAAATAGGTTGCTCCCAGTCGCTCCATCGGCCAACAGCCAAAGACGTTCTTCCAGCAATGAATGTAATCGATCTGTCATTTCGAGGCGTGCAATCCTGTCGGTAGGCGAGCGTGAACATCGGCGAGTCCCTCGTTCATTTTACGCCGTTCGTCAATACGGGTTGTCGTTATTTCCTTCTATTCCGCATCGGCCGGCGATCGAGTACATTAGCGCCGGCCGCACGAGGATTGTGCCATGACCAAAGCCCGCGATGAGTTACGATGCGCCGTGCTCTGGATAGAGGCGCTGACCGATGGAATGCTCATGCCGCAGGATCGGCGGGCGCGCTTGGCGCTCGGCTGTCTCGATATAGCGATCGAACACCAGGCCGCCATCTCGGTACTTGCGGAACGACCCCTGTGGGGCCCCGCCTACACGCTGCTCAGAGGTCTGCTCGACGCATTGGTTCGCGGCGTGTGGTTGGCGCGTTGCGCGACGGACGATGACCTGGATTCATTTGAATTGGCCGGCCTGCGTCGGAAGCCCTTCGAGGACATGGTGGGCGACGTTGAGCGCGCGTTGGGCCATTCGCGCGGCGCGTTGTCCAAGCTTCGGAAGTCTTCTTGGGCAATGTTCAGCGACTTCAGGCACACCAGTTTCGAGCAAGTGGGGCGCCGCCATGGTCCGATCAGCACGGAGCCCAACTACCCAGCGGCAGAGACGGATCAGGCGCTGCGGTTGGCGGCTGCGCTCGGTCTCCTCGCGGCCACCGAACTTGCCGATTTATCGGGACATCGGCGTGCGGCGCTCGCCTGCCGCGAGCGAGCTTTGAAATTCGCGGGCGTGCGGCACGAGTAGCGGCTGACGCGGTATTGAGGCGAGTTCATTGGTCGCCGTCCGATTTGGTTGACGCTACCGGCGTCATGCCGGCGCTCCCTCTTCATCGACGTTGTAATATGCTGGCGGAGGGAGTGGCGGTATTTCGGCTGATACCGCCGCCCATGATGCCAGCGGCAGACTAAGGAAATCGCATGCATGACGAAGCGGAGATTACGATCAACGGCGCCAAGCTCACGGATTCGGAATCCATGACCATTCGCGTCGCTGTCGACACCCTGGCGAATGTCCTTGCCGAAGATGTCGGCGAGGGCGAGGGTAAAATTCTGGCCGATCGATACATGACCGCGCTCAGTCGGATTCAGACGCTTCTCGAAAGCCGTCAAACGCGCAAGCAGTAACCACCCGGTTACACACGACCATGTTCAACACGATGCGAAAACGGCTATTGGCGGCCGCCTGCATTGGCGCAGCCATTGCATCTCCGACCACATCCCATGCGGACGAACCGTCCGGTATTAGATCCGCGATCGACGACACGAAGGAATATTTCACTGCTCCGCTAAGATGGGATCTGGAAGATTGGGCGTACTTTGGGGTCACTCTAGCGGCGGTGGCTGCGGCTCATCAGTTCGACTCGGACGTCCGCTCGCACTTTGCAACGGGCGCCAATGCGATACTCAATGGCGGCAAAGACAAGAATAGTTTGCGGGATGCGATTCCCGCATTGGCGCTGATCGGGGGGACCTGGGCCACGGCGGGATATCTCGGCGACTCGGATGGTTATCGCGAGACGTGGCGGTTGGTCGAGTCGGGCGTCTTCAGTACGGTAACGGCCGAGGCTTTATCGCTCGCCGGAGGCCGCGAACGGCCCGACGGAACGACGTCGCCCAATCAATGGCGAAAAGGCGGCGATTCGTTTCCATCCGTGCATGCGAGCGCCGCTTTCGCAATCGGAATGACGTTTGCCGAGTCGGGCAACGATGAGTACCGGTGGATCCGCCGGATCGTGGGGTATGCCGTTGCCGGCGGTACTGCCTATATTCGCATAAAAGACAACGTGCACTGGGTGTCCGATACCGTCGCCGGCGCCGCCATAGGCATAGCCACAGCCCGCTTCGTGCTCAATCGCGAGAACGGCACCCATGGCGAGATCGCGTTCGCGCCGCAGAAGGGCGGGTGGATGCTCTCGTACAACGTGCCTCTGCGTTAGCCGGCGGGCTCTCAGTGAATTCAGGGTCGCGATGTACAACGAGGTTGCGCTTCATTCGTCAAACGCGCTGGATCGTCGGCACGCATCATCTGACGACGGCCGAAGTGCGCGCTGCGACGACTTTCGACGATGCGATCGCGCGTTGCTCCTGGCCGCTGGAACAGCACCACAACCGCGAAGGCTATGTATGGGAAGTGTTTTCGGACGATCACATCCACACCATCCCTCTCGGCTCGCTCACGGTGGCGGGCGCGGACAATTTGTGCGCCGTTGGACGGTGCATAGACGCCGACTCGGCGGCGCTCTCGTCAGTGCGTGTGATGGGGCCGTGCATTGCGATGGGCCGAGCCGCCGCGCACGCTCTCGACCTTGCGGGCTCGGGCAGTGTCCACAAGCTCGACATCAAGGCGCTGCAAGCCAGGATAAAAGACAATCTCGAATTTTAGCCGTGCGGTCCCTCGGCGCAGTGCTCACCGACCTTAAATGACCGACGCGATGACCGTCAAAGGAAGCCGGTCGCGCAAAGTGTACCGGCAGCGAAAGAACGCGCTATTCTAGCTGCAATGCCGCGAACGCCTCAGGGATGAAAAAAGCCAACCAGCGAGGCGGCCCGCGGTCCCTTCTCCGGCGCGGACCAAAAGCCGCTCACGCGCAACAACAGCGCGGCGCCGCGTCGAGAGCTGTCAAGCATCAGCGGCTGGCCGTCCCGGGAGTCGGAGAAAGCGTCGATGACGCTGATCGGCGGTTACGCAATTACCGGGGAAATTTTAATCTGGGTACGGCAAACGAAGCCTATTTCCGCGCGACCCGGGCGATCGTTACCGCTGCGCGGTGCTGGCGCAAGTTAGCCAACGAGCGCGTGAAAGTGGTCGGGCAGACGATGGCCCGATGGGAAACGCTGTTTCTGGTTGCGCTGTCGGGCGACGAACTAACCCAAGGCGAGCTTGCACGGCTCATTTCGGTTGAGGGCCCCACGATCGTGCGCATGCTGGACGTATTGGGCAAGGAAGGGCTGATCGCGCGCCGTCAGAATTCGGCCGATCGCCGCGTGACTACGAATCGGATCACGCCGAAAGGACTGCGCGCGATCCGCGAAATCATGGAAATTACCGATAAGTTGCGCGCCGAAGTGATGGGCAATGTCGACCCTCATCGTCTCGAGATCTTTCTCGACGTGCTCACGCAAATTCTCCGCTCGATCGATGAGCGGAGTCGTACCCGAATGGACGTTAAGGCGTCTCGAACACCCCCGAGGATTCATCGATGACATTTCGTTGGCTCGGCTTTCTATTGCTGGCCGCGGCGCCGACGCTCGCTGTGCACTCCGAATCAGGGGCGCCGGCGCTGTCGCCTATCCTGGGATTCAGCAACCAAGGCTCGGGCCTCCAAGAGCAATGGGAAAAGAAGTTTCGTGACGGCATCTCGCCGGCCGATATCCGGGAGAACATGCGGCGATTGAGTGCGCGCCCACACCACGTTGGGTCTGCTTACGACAAAGACAATGCAGAGTGGATTCTGGCGAAGTTCAAGGAATGGGGTTTCGACGCGAGAATAGAGACCTTCGACGTGCTGTTCCCGACGCCCAAGGTGCGCGTCCTGGAAATGTTGAAGCCCACCCCGTTTCGAGCCGCTCTTCAGGAAACGGTGGTACCGCAGGATCCGACGACGGCTCAAACCAGCGAGCAACTGCCGACCTACAACGCCTATTCAGCCGACGGCGACGTGACTGCGCCCCTGGTCTACGTCAATTATGGTAATCGCGAAGATTACGAACAGCTCGATCGCTTCGGGATATCCGTGAAGGGCGCCATCGTGATCGCCCGATATGGGCATGGATGGCGTGGAATCAAGCCCAAGGTGGCCGCCGAGCATGGTGCGATCGGGTGCATCATCTACTCCGATCCAAGCGGTGATGGATATTTCAAAGGCGAGGCGTTTCCCGGCGGCGGCTGGCGGCCGAGCGGCGGAGTGCAACGCGGCAGCGTCATGGATACCGATTACCCGGGCGACCCGCTGACGCCCGGAGTCGGCGCGACCGCGAACGCCAAACGTTTGCAGCTCAAGGACGCGAAGACCATTACGAAAATCCCGGTACTGCCGATTTCTTATGCAGACGCGCTCCCGCTGCTATCGGCGCTGCAAGGACCGGTTGCGCCCGAAGAATGGCGCGGGGCGCTTGCGGTCACGTACCACGTGGGACCCGGTCCCGCCGTCGTGCACTTGCGGATGAGTTCGAACTGGGATATCAAGACGATCTATGACGTGATCGCCACGCTCAAGGGAGGCAAGGCGCCGGACCAGTGGGTGATCCGCGGCAATCACCACGATGCGTGGGTGAACGGCGCCGATGATCCGATATCCGGTCAGGCGGCAATGCTCGAAGAAGCGCGCATGCTGGGAGTGCTGCACCACCAAGGGTGGTCGCCCTCGCGTACCGTCATTTATTGTGCGTGGGACGGCGAAGAGCCAGGATTATTGGGTTCGGTCGAGTGGGTTGAGACGCATCTCGACGAGTTGCAAAAGCACGCCGTCGCCTACATCAATTCCGACGGCAATGAGCGCGGCTACCTATCGGCCGGCGGGACGCAGGACCTGCAGAATTTCATCAGCGGCGTAGCACGCGAGGTTCAGGATCCGGAGACGCCAATGTCGGTCTATCAGCGATCGCACTTGGTCGGCATCGCGAAGGCCAAAGATGCCGAAGAGCGCGGCGATCTGCGCAAGCGAAGCGATTTGGTATTGGAGGCGCTCGGGGACGGCTCGGATTTCACGGCGTTCCAGGATTACGCCGGCATCTCGACGCTGGATCTTTCCTTCGGCGATGAAGACGACGGCGATCAGTACCACTCGATCTACGATGATTTCTATTGGTATACCCATTTCGTCGATACTGACTTCGCTTACGGGCGCGCGCTTTCTCAAACCGCCGGCACCGCCGTCATGCGGCTGGCGGACGCGGAACTCGTGCCCGTCGATTACGCACCGCAGGCCGAAGCCATTGAGAAATACGAAACGGAACTCGAAAAACTGCTGAAAGATAAACAGGATGAATTTACGGAGCGCAATACCCAGCTGAAAGAGGGTGTTTTCACGGCCACCAACGATCCTCGCAGGCCACTGGTGCCGCCTCCGGTCGAGACCGTCCCGCCGTACATGAATTTTGCTCCCATGAAGAATGCCATCAGCCTGCTAGAGAAGAGCGCCGAGCATTTTTCCAAAGCGCTCGCAAGCTTCAGGGAAAAAGGGTCGCCGGACCTGCCGGAGAAATCACAGACGCTCATCAACGCAGATCTCATTCATGTATCGCGGCTGTTTCTGAACCAACAGGGACTTCCGGAGCGTCCTTGGTTCAAGAATCAGATTTATGCGCCGGGCGCCTATTCGGGCTACGGCGCAAAGCCCATTGCCGCCGTTCGCGAATATATGGACGAGAAAAAGTGGGCGGAGGCGGAGGCTCAGGTACCCCAAGTGTCGCGAGTCATCGAGAGCGTCGCGGCTGGAATCGACACGGCAGCAGCAGACATTGAACACGCGACGGCCGACACTCACTGATGGCGGCTGCGACATCGCGGAACTGACCTACCGCGTACGTCATGCCGTGGGAAGAATGGCAACAGGCGTCGTTGCGAGCGGCGCTCTCATGTTCATGCCGGCGTCCGCAACGCTCGCGGATGACCAACCGGCGACTGTCATCGCGGCGCCGGTGGCGAAAGGGCCGGCCACCGGCCTGGCGGATTCTTCAGCTCTGCGCGCGACGCTCTTCGGGACACCGCCTCAAGATATAGCGCCCATGCCGGCCACGGTGCCGCTGGTGGAGATCAATGTGCGCATGCCCTGGGCGCGGCCAGTGCCGGCTATTTTCTGGTTCGACGGCAAACTGCGCGTGTATTTTTCGGCGCAGGACAAGCCCGCGCCGCTGGCGATCGTGATCGCCGGCACCGGCGGCGACGGCAACACGACGTTTCTGTCGACGCTGCGGGGCGCGCTGTACGGCGCGGGCTATCACGTCTTGACGCTGCCGTCGCCGACCTATCCTGGTTTCATCGTCTCGACCTCGAGCACCGGCGTGGCCGGTGATCTGATGCAGGATGGGCAGGACCTCTATGCAGCCATGCAGCGCATCGTCGCGCACCTTCCGGGCAAGGTGCAAATCACCGACATCGACGTGCTGGGCTACAGCCTCGGCGGCGCCAATGCCGGTATCGTCAAATCGCTCGACGCGAACGAGCACAAGCTCCATATTCACCGAGCAGTAATGATCGAGCCTCCGGTCAGTTTGTTCGATTCGGTCGCGCGGATGGATAAATTATTCGCACTGAGCATCGGCTCCGGGGACGCCGGGGTAGAGCGCCTCTATCAAAAACTCTATGCGCAGCTTGCGAATCTGTACCGCGCATCGGACCGTGTGGAAATCGACACGAATTTTTTATTGACTGCCGCCGCCGCGGTATTGAATACCGATGCCGAGTTCTCTGCGGCGATCGCGCTGATCTTCCGGATCGACTTGATGAACATGTTTTTTGCGGGCGACCTGTATGCCAAGACCGGCGTCGTCGTGGATCCGAGGCATCCGCCAAAGGTCGGCGAACCGTTGGAACGCATCGAACGCATACTGCGCGGCAAGCCGTTCGCTGAATATTTTACGAAAGTGTTCGCGCCTTATTATTTGAAGCACCGTCCGCAGTCGACCACAGAGTCGCTGGTCGCGGCGAATCGGCTAGACATCATCGGCGACGCGCTGCGCAACGACCCGGATTATTACGTGCAAACCAACAGCGACGACCTCATTCTGAACAAATCGGAGCTGGCGTGGCTGGAATCGACGTTGGGTTCGAAAATTGTGGTCTATGACCATGGCGGCCATCTGGGCAATCTCGGCGATCGGCAGCAAATAGCCGACATGCTGGATATGCTTGCGGGGCGTTGGCGTGGTGCAGCCCAATGAGAATCCTCCACGTGGTCCTCGCATTTGCTTTGGGCCTCGGCGGCTGCGCGTCGCAGGACTTCGTCATTCATCGATTGCCGCCGGAAACGCCGGCGGCCGATAACGCCGCGGCAATCGCAAGAGCCGAAGCCTTGGCGAAAGATCAGCAGGAAGTCAAAAGCGAACAACCGAGCGGTGAGGAACAGGCGCCGCCGTTGACGCCGGCGGATGCGCCGTCGATGAGAACGTACGATCCCTGGGAACGCTTCAACCGCTTCAACTATCGATTCAACGCAAGATTTGACGAAGCGGTGTTCCTGCCCGTTTCGAACGCCTATCGCCGGCTGCCATCGCCGATTCGCTCCGGCGTGTACAATTTCTTCGGAAACTTGTCGGAAATCAACAACCTCATCAATTACACGGTGCAGGGGCGATTGGGGCGGGGAGTACGCAGCCTCGGTCGGTTCGTCATCAACAGCACCATCGGCATCGGCGGTTTGTTCGATTTCGCCGCGAAATTTCATTTGGCCAAAGCGCCCACGGGATTCGGCACAACCTTGTCCAAATGGGGCATGCATCCCGGCCCGTATTTGGTCATTCCCATTTTGGGGCCCTCGACGCTGCGTGAAGGGATCGGCCTGCTCAGCGACTATGGGGTACTGTACGGGGTCAACATCGCCGATCTCTATCGCGGCGACCAGTCGTGGGGTTTGGGGGTGGCCGACGCCGTCGACACGCGCGCGAACATCCATTTTCGGTATTACTCGAGCGGCTCGCCTTTCGAATACGACGACATCCGCTTCCTCTATGTGCGCAGGCTCTTGCTGGAGGACGAAGGACTGCACAAGAAAATTGTTCGGAAAAGACCCTCGCGTGACGTGCCTGCGGGGCGGTAGCGGCGGCCGCGGCTCGTGCGGGAGCGGTGCGCCGGGGTGAATCCTCGGCAAACAACGCCGCGGCGATATGCGAAAATGGCGCATGGACCTTCCAGCGCCTCGCGAACCGGAGCACCCGCCGGTAATTTCCCTTCGCGATCGTGCCGGCGGCATCGTCGCCACCGCCACGGTGCTGGCGCTGTTGTACTTCGGGCGCGACGTGCTGGTGCCGGTCACGCTCGCCGTCATCTTGAGCTTGGCTATAGCGCCGCTGGTGCGCGTGTTGCGACGCATCGGCCTCGGTCGGTCGTTTTCGGTACTGGTTGCCGTTCTTGCGTTGGCGCTGTCGTTCACTGCGGCTGCGGCCATCATCGGCGTGCAGGTCGTCAGGATGACGGCGAGCCTTCCGCAGTACGAGCAGACGATTCGGCACAAGCTTGCGACCCTCAATGAAATGACGCTCGGCAGGCTGCAGGCATTCAGCGGTCAAGCGGGTCGAGTCATCGACCAAAACGCAGCGAAGCGCGCGGCGGCGGCGCAATCGCTCGGACAAACCGCTGCATCGGAGGCTGGATTGCCTGTGGCGGCCGCGCCTCTTGCCGTCGAGATCCACAATCCGCCGCCGAATTCCCTGCAAGTTCTGCAAAAAGTGCTGGGTTCGATTTGGGTACCGCTCGAAACCGCAGGAATCGTGCTCGTGGTGCTCGTGTTCGTTCTGCTCGAGCACGAAGCCGTGCGCGACCGCTTCATCCGCGTCGCCGGTGGTACCGATATCCGTGCAACCACGCTCGCGCTTAACGACGCCGGTGAACGATTGTCGCGATTTTTCGTATCCCAGTTCCTGGTCAACGTAGGGGTCGGCTGCGCTATTGCGATCGGTCTCGCCATCGTCGGCCTGCCGCATGCCTTGCTCTGGGGAGCTTTGGCAGGCGTGCTCCGCTTCGTGCCCTACGTCGGCGTGTGGATTGCTGCGCTCTTCGCTACGCTGCTTGCCGCCGCGGTTGATCCCGGCTGGACTCTTGCCGTCGTGACCTTCAGTCAATTCGTCATCGTGGAGTTGATTGCCGCACAGCTCGTCGAGCCGCAGTTGTATGGCCATACCACCGGTATGTCGCCGTTATCGGTCGTCATTGCCGCCATATTTTGGAGTTGGCTTTGGGGTCCGGTCGGGCTCATCGTCTCGACGCCATTGACGCTGTGCCTGGTTGTAGCGGGTCGTCACATCAAGGCCCTGAGCTTGTTGGACGTCCTGCTGAGCGACAATCAGGCGCTCACCATGCCGCAGCGCTTCTATCAGCGCGCGCTGTCGGCCGATTCGGATGAGATCATCGCCAGCGCGCGAGCATTTCTCAAGCGTAACTCGTTCGCGACGTATTGCGATGTCGTCTTGATGCCGGCGCTTTCGGTCGCTCGCCTCGACCTAAAAGCCGGCGCCATCAGCGCTGAACAGCAGGTCCGGGTACGCAACGTCATCGCTACGGTCATCAGCGCCATCGGCGGAGAGGGGCGAAGGTTCACGTGGAGACCGTCGCGAGGCTCCGTCCTCGATCAATCGAGCGTGGGGCGTCGGTTGCGCACGCAGCGGGAACAATTGACCGGTCCGTTTCAGGGACCGCTGACCGTGCCGCCGGGTTCCGTGATGCTCTGTGTCGGCCTGGGATCGACCGCCGACGATCTGGCCGCGGAGCTCCTGGTCCGCATCTTGCGCGACGAAAAAGTCGATGCCCGTCATGTGTCGATCGAAGATTTGCATGCTCCGCCGCCGGCCGATGCCTCGGCCGGCAGCATCTCGGTGGTGTGCTTGGTGAGCGCCTTTCCGAGCGAGGAGCGCCAGCGTGGTGATTCGGTGGCCGAGACCGTGCGCGAGCGCTTTCCCGGCGCCTGCCTGGTAACCGTGTTCCTACCCGGAATATTGTTGCAGCCCAGCCCGACGATGGACAGTATACGAAGTGCCGACAAGGCCGCGACCTCCTTTGGCGACGCGGTGCAGATCTGTTTGAGTATGCAGCAAGACAAATTCAAAACCGGCGCAGTGCGCGAAGCAACTTAAGGGATTCGATGGCATCCAGTTTTTGGCCTATAGCGGTGCGAATCCGCTGGCGAATTTTCTCATTTCTGTTCGGATTCGGTTTTTTGGCCTACGTGCAGCAGAAAACCATCACGGTTGCCGCTGAACGGATGATGCCGGAGCTCGGCTTGAGCCAGCTGCAGATTGGCTGGCTCGAACAGGCATTCGTTCTGGGTTACGCCATTTTTCAGATGCCCGGCGGCATTTTCGGGCAGCGTATCGGCGCCCGCCGGACTTTCGTCATCATCGGTATGACTGCGTTCCTGGCAACCATTGCCACGCCGCTGGCGCCCGAGTTTTTCAGCGGAAGTGGGCTTTTCCTGGCGCTGCTTGGCGCACAACTGCTGCTGGGCTGTTCTCAGGGAGCCATTTTTCCTGTTTCGGCCGGCGTGTTCGAAGCCTGGTTCCCCCCCAATCGCTGGGCATTCGTGCAGGGCTTGCAGACCATGGGTCTGCAACTCGGCGCCGCGCTCACGCCGCCGCTCATTGCTTCGCTCATGACGATCTTGGGATGGCAGCACGCGCTGTTGTGGGCGAGTGTGCCGGCGCTCGGGCTCATCGCGTCGTGGGCTTGGTACGGCCGCAACACCCCCCAAGAGCACCCGTCGGTATCGGCACAGGAACTGGCCGAGATCGGCACACCCAACTCCCAAGGCGACGCGACTGTACATGCCTCGATCACCCTAAGGCAGCTATGGGGACTGATTCGCAATCGCAACGTCTTGCTGCTCGCGATTTCCTACATGTGCATGAATTACACCTTCTATTTGCTGTCGAATTGGGTGTTCCTCTATCTCATTCAAGAGCGCAAGTTTTCCCTGCTGGAAAGCGGTTGGCTCGCCACGGCACCGCCGCTTGCGGCAGCGCTGGGCGCCGGTATCGGCGGCGTGGCGACCGGCCTATGTTGTCAGCGCTTCGGCGACCGCTGGGGCTTCAGATTGTTGCCGTTGCTGGCCTTGCCGGTGTCCGCCGTGTTGTTGCTGCTTGCCGTCAACGCGAGCAATCCCTACCTGGCGGTGGTTGCGCTCGCCACGTGCTTCGGGTGCGTCGAGCTGACGGAAGGTGCGTACTGGGGCGCCGGCATGTCCGTGGGCCGCGGCGATACGATGGCCGTTTGCGGGTTCATGAATACCGGCGGTAATCTCGGCGGGATCATCGGCATACCGATCGTCGCGTATCTGTCGAGCCAGCACCTGTGGTTCGTGGCCTTCTTGGTCGGTGCCGGTTTCGCGCTCATCGGTGCGGCGGCTTGGCTGGGCATCGACGTCGCACCGTCGGTCGACGCAACCGCACAGCCGATGAATGCCGACGTCAGCCGGGCCGGGGCCTACTAGGAGAGGTCATTGAAAACTGTCGTCGTCACCGGCGCGGCTCAAGGCGTGGGTCTTGCCACTGTTGCGTTACTCGCGCGCTCTGAATATCGCGTCATTCTTTTGGACATTCAGCCGCTGGATGCGCTGGTCGACCGATTGAGCGGCGCCGGAGCGCAGGTTGTGGGTCTAGCGGGCGATATTTCATCCGAAGCTTTCGTTCAGCAGCTGGCGCTGCGGATTCATCGCGACTACGGTGAGGTTTACGGCCTTGTCAACAACGCGGGCATCAGCCTCATTTCCCCCGCCGAGGAAACGACGGCGGCGCAATGGCAGCGGGTGATGGATGTCAATCTGTTCGGGCCGTTTCTGTTATGCAAATATTTGGGTGCGCAGATGCTCGCGCGCGGCCGCGGCAGCATCGTCAACGTGGCGTCGGTCGCGGGGCTTGCCGCGGTCAGCCATCGCAGCGCCTACAACGCGTCGAAACATGGACTGATCGGGCTCACCAAGACGTTGGCGTCGGAATGGGGTGGTCGCGGTGTTCGCGTCAATGCCGTTTGCCCAGGCTGGATCAAAACCGAGATGGATGCAGCGGATCAGAGCAGCGGCGCGTACTCCGATCAGGACATCGTTGATCGCGTGCCCATGGCCCGTTTCGCGCATGCCAACGATGTCGCCGAAGCGATTGCGTTCCTGCTGGATCAGCAGCGAGGGGGTTTCATCAACGGGGTAAGCCTGCCCGTCGACGGTGGCTGGACGGCCGACGCGAGTTGGGAAAGTTTGCGCCTGCGCACTCGGTCGTAGCAGTCCTGGTCCCATGTGGCTGCAACAGACATCTGGTCGGGAGCGTCGCACGCTGGTGATCGCGGCCGCTTGGGCTTTACCCGAAACCTGCGGGCGTGTCTTGGCTGCGGATCCCGTGTGATGCGCTGGCAATTCTGGGTGGATCGAGGCGGAACTTTCACGGATATCGTGGCGTGCGCACCCAGCCGCGAGCTGCGCGCGCTGAAATTGCTATCGGACAATCCGCGTCAATATCGCGACGCGGCCGTCGAAGGCATTCGACGCTTGCTCAATCTGTCGGCCGACGAGGCTATCAGCCCGACGGTGGTGGAGTCGGTGAAGATGGGGACCACGGTCGCGACCAATGCGCTGCTCGAACGGCGCGGTGAACGCACGGCGCTCGTCATCACTCGCGGTTTCCGCGACGCGTTGCGCATCGCCAATCAGGCAAGGCCGCATCTGTTCGATCGTCACATCGTATTGCCGGAATTACTGTACGAGAGGGTCATCGAGGCGAACGAGCGTGTCGGGGCGCGCGGCGAACTCATCACCGCGCTGGACGAACTTGCTTTGGCCGGCGACTTGCAGTCGGCCTACGACGCCGGAATTCGCGCCTGTGCGATCGTGTTCGTTCACGGCTTTCGCTATGCGGCGCATGAATTGGCTGCGGAAGCGCTGGCGCGGAGGATCGGATTCAGCCACATATCCGTCTCGCATCGGGTGAGTCCTCTCATCAAGCTCGTGCCGCGCGGCGATACCACCGTGGTGGACGCGTACCTGTCGCCCCTCCTGCGTCGCTACGTCGATCAGGTCTCCGATCAGATGCCGGGCGTGCGACTGCTGTTCATGCAAAGCTCGGGCGGTCTGATCGAAGCGGGCCGATTCCAGGGCAAGGACGCGATCCTCTCCGGTCCGGCGGGCGGTATCGTCGGCATGGTCGCGAGCGCAAGATCGGCCGGGCACGATCGTCTGATCGGCTTCGACATGGGAGGCACTTCCACCGACGTGAGCCATTTCGCCGGGGAATACGAGCGTGCCTTCGATACCGAGGTCGCGGGCATACGTGTGCGCGCGCCCATGATGAATATCCATACCATTGCTGCCGGCGGGGGCTCTGTCATCCGGTTCGATGGCGCCCGGTTGCGGGTCGGCCCGGAGTCCGCCGGCGCCAATCCCGGTCCCGCCAGCTATCGGCGCGGCGGTCCCCTGACCATCACGGATGCGAACGTGCTGCTCGGTCGCATTCAGCCGGCATGGTTTCCGGCCGTGTTCGGACCCCAAGGGAATGAACCGCTGGATGCAGCCGTGATCGTGCGGCTATTCGCGGACTTGGCGAAGCAAGTTTCAGCGACGGTCGGCAGACCGGTCGGTCCCGAAGAACTCGCGGCCGGTAGTCTGCAAATCGCGGTCGGGAGTATGGCCAACGCGGTCAAGCGCATTTCGGTTGGGCGCGGCTATGACGTCACGCGGTACACGCTGCAGTGCTTCGGCGGCGCGGGCGGCCAGCATGCGTGCCTGGTGGCGGATGCGTTGGGAATGGAACGCGTGTTTTGTCATCCGCTGGCGGGTGTGCTCAGCGCCTACGGCATGGGAATGGCCGAGCAGATCGTGATGCGCGAAGCGTCGCTCGAAGTCGAGTTGAGCACTGCGGGCATTGCGCAGGCGCACGCGCTCGCTGCGCACCTGCAGGACGAGGCACTGGCGGAGCTGCAGTTGCAAGGGATCGCTCCGGAGAGTGTGCGTACTCTGCGGCGCGTGCATGTGCGGTATGCCGGGACCGACACGTCGTTGGCGTGCGAACTGCCGCCATGCGCCTCAGCGGCATTCGCCGCGTGCGCCGCGATTCGGGCTGAGTTCGAACACGCGTACCGTCTGCGTTTTGCCTTTCTGATGCCGCACCGCGCGTTGGTGCTCGAAGCGGTCTCCGTAGAATGCGGCGCAGGCGCGTCCGTGCAGCATTCCGACCCGTCGACTGGCGTTGCGCCGGCTTACGAACCGGACGCGCAAGCCGAGGTCCGCATGTACTGTTTCGCCGACGACGCACCCGCCGGCTTGCGCATGGGCAAACTCTATGTTCGCGATAGCTTGGCGGCCGGTGCATCCATCCATGGTCCCGCCGTCATCGTCGAGCGCAACGCCACGACTGTGGTCGAGCCGGGTTGGCGCGCGCGCGCAACGGCGGCCGGAAATTTGGAACTGTGCCGAATCGTTGATCGAACGGCCATGAGAGCCATCGACACTCGCGTCGACCCGATAATGCTCGAAATTTTCAATAATTTGTTCATGAACATCGCTGAACAGATGGGTTTGCGGCTGCAAAACACCGCGCACTCGGTGAACATCAAGGAGCGTTTGGATTTCAGCTGTGCCGTGTTCGATGCGTCCGGTTCACTCATCGCCAACGCACCGCATATGCCGGTGCACTTGGGATCGATGAGCGAATCGATCCGATCCGTCATGCAGCGCAACTCCGGGATGCGGGCCGGCGACGTATACGTGCTCAACGATCCCTACCATGGCGGCACCCATTTGCCCGATGTGACGGTGGTGACGCCGGTGTTTCTGGACGGCGGAGAACCCAGCTTCTTCGTGGCGTCACGGGGTCATCATGCCGACATCGGCGGGGTCACGCCGGGTTCGATGCCGCCGTTCTCGAACGACATCGGGGACGAGGGCGTACTCATCGATAACTATAAATTGGTCGAGGCAGGGGTGATTCGGGAGCAAGGGCTGCTCGACTTGTTGACAGGCGGCGTGCACCCGGCACGAAACCCAGAGCAAAACATGGCCGATCTGCGGGCGCAGATTGCCGCCAACGAAAAAGGCGCCGAGGAATTGCGCCTGATGGTGGGGCAGTACGGCCGCGACACCGTCATGAGTTACATGCGCTTCGTGCAGGACAACGCGGAGGAATGCGTACGCCGCGTGATCACGGCGCTGCACGACGGAAGTTTCGTCCTGGCGCTGGACAATGGGGCGCAAATCCAGGTCGCCGTTCGCGTCGATGTGCACACGCGCAGCGCTTGCATCGATTTCACCGGCACCAGCATGCAGTTGCCGAACAATTTCAACGCACCGCGAGCCATCTCCGTGGCCGCGGTTCTGTACGTGTTTCGCACGCTGGTGGAGGAGGATATTCCTCTCAACGCCGGCTGCTTGGCGCCCCTCGAGATCATCGTCCCGGAGGGGTGCATGCTGAACCCGCGCCCGCCGGCGGCGGTGGTGGCGGGAAACGTCGAGACCTCGACCTGCATCACCAATGCGCTCTACGGCGCACTTGGTGTGATGGCCGCCAGCCAATGCACCATGAACAACTTCACCTTCGGCAATGCTCGCTACCAATACTACGAAACCATTGCGGGGGGGTCGGGCGCGGGTCCCGGGTTCGCCGGCACGAGCGTGGTCCAGACGCACATGACCAACTCGCGGCTCACCGATCCCGAAGTGTTGGAGCTTCGGTATCCCGTGCGCGTCGATTCATTTGAAATTCGTTCGGGATCCGGCGGCGCAGGGCTGTGGCGGGGCGGAAACGGCGGCGTGCGGCGGATCCGCTTCTTGGAGCCGATGACCGCGGCGATTTTGAGCAATGGCCGCAACAGCGGCGCGTTCGGGATGGCCGGCGGCGGCGCGGGAGCCCTTGGTGAGAATCGGGTCGAGCGAGCCGATGGGCGCGTCGAGCGGCTCGGCGCGATTGGGCAGGCGGAGATGGGGGAGGGCGACGTGTTCGTCATCAGCACGCCGGGGGGTGGGGGCTATGGGGTGGTGTGATTGTGGGACGGGAGACTCCTAGCGCGGCGCCATTCGAATCGCCCCATCCAGCCGAATGGTCTCGCCGTTCAACGTCGGTATTTCGATGATGGATTGAACCAATTGCGCGAATTCTTCCGGTTTTCCCAGGCGAGGAGGGAAGGGCACTTGCTTGCCCAACGAGTCTTGTACGTCCTGGGGCAAACTCGCGAGCATCGGCGTCATGAATATCCCCGGAGCGATGGCGACGCAGCGAATCCCGGACTTCGCAAGCTCTCGCGCGATGGGCAGAGTCATGCCTGCAATGCCGGCCTTGGTGGCCGAATAGGCAACCTGGCCGATTTGTCCTTCGAACGCCGCAACCGACGAGGTGTGAATGATGATCCCACGTTCGCCTTCGCCGTTGGGGACATTGCCCTGCATGATGGCCGCCGCGGCTTTGTCGCACAGGAAAGTACCGATCAGATTGACGCGAATGACTTTCTCAAAGTAGTCGCTGGTCATGGGGCCCTCCTTGCCCACCAATTTTCCAGCGCCGACGATGCCGGCGCAGTTCACCAGTGCATTGATGCCGCCCATCGCCCGGCGAGCGGCTTCAATCGCGGCGACGACGTTCGACTCGACGCCAACATCGCAGACGAAGAAGGATGCCCCTATCTCTCGAGCCACGGCCTGACCGAGCGCTTCCTGCAGGTCGAGGATGGCGGCTTTCCCGCCTGCCGCTATAACGCGCTCGGCAACCGCTCGGCCCAGACCCGACGCGCCGCCGGTAATGACTGCCAACGTTTCATTGAACCGCATATTCGTTCCTTCAATGAGACCTACTTGAACGGGATCAGACGAGTTCGAGCGCAATGGCGGTGGCTTCACCTCCGCCGATGCAAAGTGCGGCGACGCCGCGCTTGAGCCCGCGCGCCGCGAGTGCATGAATCAATGTCGTCACCAATCGTGCACCGGTCGCTCCGATCGGATGCCCGAGCGCGCACGCGCCGCCGTTGACGTTGACCTTGGCGTGATCGAGATCGATGTCGTGCATCGCGGCCATGGTGACGCATGCAAATGCCTCGTTGATCTCATACAAATCGACGTCCCTGGGCTGCCAGCCGGCTTTGGCGAGAACCGATTTGATCGCCGTTACCGGCGCGGTGGTGAACCACTCGGGCGCGTGCGCGTGACTGGCGTGCGCAATGATGCGAGCGAGTGGTCTTGATCCGTGCTCTTTCAACCCAGACCCGCTCATCAGCATGACCGCGGCGGCGCCATCGGATATGGATGAGGAACTGGCCGCGGTGACCGTACCGGTTTTGGAAAATGCGGGACGCAAGGTGGGGATCTTGGCGAGATCGCAGGCATAAGGCGTTTCGTCGCGCTCCACCGACCGCGTACCCTTGCGGTCTTGCACTGTCACGGCAATGATCTCGCGGGCAAAGGAGCCGCCATCCGAGGCAGCCAACGCGCGTTTGACCGACTCGGCGGCGAAGGCATCCTGTTGTTCGCGGGTAAATGCGTACTTCGCAGCGGTCGCGTCCGCGAAACAGCCCATGGGCTGATCGTCGTAGGGACTCAGCAACCCGTCGTAAAACATGTGGTCGTAAACCTTGTCATGTCCCATCCGATAACCCTGACGAGCCTTCAGCAACAGGTAAGGGGCGTTGGACATCGACTCCAAACCGCCGGCAATCACCGCACTCGCCGAATCGGAGCGAATTTGATCAAAGCCCATCATGATGGCTTTCATCGCGGAACCGCATAGCTTGTTGATGGTCGAGGTGGGCACGCTCGCGGGGATCCCGGCGGCCAAAGACGCCTGCCGCGCAGGGCCTTGGCGAACCCCGGCTTGCAAGACGCATCCAAGAGTCACTTCACTCACGTCGGCCGCCGCCAGTCCCGAATCGGTGAGCACCGCGTGCACCGCTGCCGCCCCCAGTTGAACTGCAGTGACTGAGCTGAGCGCGCCTTGAAATGCGCCGATCGGAGTTCGCCGCGCCGCGATAATGAACACTTCTTCCAACATGTCACGCCGTCCTTTCTATATTGCCGATGGGATGCGCCGCCCCGCGCCAGCGCTCGCGGAAAAATGCCTCTATGGAGGCTTCCGATACCTGGTCCAAGCGACTTGGATTCCAGCGGGGCGAGTTGTCCTTGTCGATGATGACGGAGCGCACGCCTTCGAGGAAATCGCCCTGTTCGAAACACTGCTGCATCATGCCGAGTTCCATGCGGAAGCAATCGGCGAGGCTCATGGATCGACCGCGCTCCAGTTGACGCAGAGTGACGCACAGCATGGTGGGCGACCGACTGCGCATGAGCGCGGCAGATTGCTGCGCCCACTCGCGGTATTCGGTTCGAACTTCCGCATCGAGGCCCGCGAGAATCGCCGCTACGGAGGTCCGCGAGAAATGGGTGTCGATGGCCGGACGCAACAGGCTCAAGGAGGGGGCGGGCAGCCCTTGAGCCGCACGGGCATGAACCAGGCGACGTACGTCCGAATGGCAATCGTCGCTCCACGGCAAGGCCGCCAAGTCATCGGCCAGAGAGGCGACGGCTGCTGGCGCCAGGTAGACGTCTGCCAACCGCGTATACAGAGCGTCGACGCCGCGAATCTGGATGCCCGTCAAGGCAAGATAAGTCCCCAAGGATCCCGGCAATCTCGATAGAAAGTAGCTCGCACCCACGTCCGGAAACAAGCCGATACCGACCTCCGGCATGGCAATGCGCGTGGGCTCACCGACGATGCGCAAGGTCGACCCTTGCGCAAGGCCCATGCCACCGCCCATGGTGATGCCATCCATCAACACGATGTAGGGCTTCGGATACGAATACAGCAGATAATCGAGCGGGTACTCTGCAATGAAAAAATCGCGGTGCAGCGTCCCCGAGTCCTTGAAGCTTTGATACAACGAGCGAATGTCCCCGCCGGCGCAAAAGGCTTTATCGCCCGCACCTTTCAGCAGCACTGCACGAACCTCCGAATCAGCGGCGCAGCGCGTGACCAGCGCACGCAGCTCGACGATCATGTCGTAGGACAGCGCATTGAGCGCAGCCGGACGATTCAGCGTGATGAACGCCACGTGATTGCGAATCTCGCAAAGAATTTCCGCCTCGCTCATGCAATCCGTCCGCTCAAGCATTCTTCCAGACGGGTTTGCGTTTCGCGAAAAAGGCCTTCACGCCCTCCTGTTGGTCCTCGCCGTCGAACAAATCGACGAATCGTTCGCGTTCCAGCGCCAATGCAGCGCCGCGCGGAGTACCCAGCCGCGCCTGATGGATCAAATTCTTGCTGAACGTCACGGCGCGAGGACTCAAGGTACAGGCGCGCTGGGCTATTTCCATGGCCGTCTGACGGCTCTGCCCGCGGGGCACCACTTGTTCGACCAGACCTATGCTCAAGGCGGTCTGCGCGTTGACTCTCTCGTTGGTGAGAATCATGCGCTTCGCCCAACCTTCGCCCACCAACCAGGGCAGTGTTTGAGTGCCGCAGCCGGCCGGCAACAGCCCGACCGACGGTTCGGGAAGCGCCATCTGTGCGTGTTCTTCGGCGATCCGCAGATCGCAGGCGAGCGCACACTCGAGTCCGCCGCCCATGGCGTAGCCGTTGATGGCGGCGATCACCACCGGGCGCGCTTCCTGCAACGCCTCGAACGCCGCGCCAAAAAGCTGTGCCATGAGGCGCGCTTGGACTTTGTCGCCGTCCGCGAACGTTTTCAGGTCGGCGCCGGCGCTGAAGAACTTGTCGCCCTGACCGGTCACGACGGCCGCGTACACATCCAGATTGCCGTTCAACTCGCGGATCAGATCCTTGAGCTGCCGCAGTCCCGCGGCGGTGAAGGTGTTGGCGGCAGGATTATTCAGCGTAAGGAGGGCGACGTGCCCATCAATGTGGCAATCAATCATGGGAGTCGTTTCCAGTGGGGAATTTCTTGAGCAAGTTGATGATGGACGAAAAGTCTTGGGCCCCCGCGCCTCGAGAACTCCACAGCTGATAGAGCTGTTGCGCCATGGCGCCCAGCGCCACCGCTTGCTTTGCCTGTTTGGCCGCATCGGTCGCTAACCCAAGATCCTTCAGCATGAGGTCGGTGCCGAAGCCGCCGGTGTAGCCCCGGGCGGCGGGGACGTTGTCCATGACCCCAGGGTACGGGTTATAGGTGTCCGAACTCCAACATCGGCCGCTCGACGTGTTGATGATGCCGGCGAGTACTTTGGGATCGATGCCCAGCGCTGCCCCCAGATTCATGGCCTCGGCGACGCCGATCATCGAAATGCCCAGTAACATGTTGTTGCAGATCTTGGCGACTTGGCCGGTGCCCGCTGCGCCGCAGTGCACGATGTTCTTACCCATGTGGGCAAGAAGGGGTCGGATACGCTCGAACAGGGCCGGCTCCGCGCCCACCATGAAGGTCAACGTGCCGCCTTCGGCGCCTCCCGTGCCGCCGGAGACCGGCGCGTCGGCCATGGGATTGCCGTGCTTGGCGGCGGCGGCGGCCACCTCGCGCGCGGTATGCGGATCGATGGTGCTCGAATCGATGAGCGGTATCCCGCGAGGTACGCCGGCAAGCACACCGTCCTCGCCCAGGTACACGCTCCTGACGTGCGGCGAGGAGGGCAGCATGGTGATGACCAACTCGCCTTGGCTCGCGGCTAGCTTGGCCGACGTGGCCGCCGCGGCGCCCAACCTCGCCAACGCGTCGACGTTGCTTTGCACCACGTCGAACACCACCAGCGCATGGCCGGCTTTCAACAGATTGCGTGCCATCGGCGCGCCCATGTTGCCGAGGCCGATGAACGCTATCTTCATTTCAGGCTGATGGTCGTGTTGACCCCGGTGGAGACGCTGCTGTCGTCGAACCAACGCGAGGTGACGGTCTTGGTCTGCGTGTAGAACTGTACGACCTGTTTGCCATACGGTCCCAAATCGCCGAGCTTGGATCCGCGCGATCCGGTGAAGCTGAAGAAGGGCACCGGCACCGGAATGGGGACGTTGATGCCGACTTGGCCAACGTCGATTTCACTCTGGAACTTACGCGCCGCGGCGCCGCTTTGAGTAAAGATTCCCGTGCCGTTGCCGAATGGGTTGTTGTTGATGAGCGTGATGGCCTCATCCAAGGTGTTGACGCCGAGGATCACCATCACCGGCCCGAAGATTTCGCTGGTGTATATCGACATCTCCGGCTTCACGCCGGAAAAAATCGTGGGACCGATGAAGTTGCCTTGTTCATAGCCCGGGACTTTGACGTTACGGCCGTCCAACTCGAGTTTTGCACCGGCGTTGACGCCTTCCTCCACCAATCCGAGAATGCGGTGCTTCGCAGTCTTCGACACCACCGGACCCACATCGGTGCCTTTTTCGATGCCGGCGTTGACCTTGAGGGTCTTCGCCTTGGCCACGATGTCCGGTATCCACTTCTGAGCTTCACCCACCAGCACAGTGACCGACGTGGCCATGCAGCGCTGCCCCGCAGCGCCGAAGGTTGCGCCGACCAGCGCATCGAGCGATTTTTCCTTGTTGGCATCCGGCATCACGACAGCGTGATTCTTCGCGCCCATCATGCATTGCACGCGTTTGCCGTGCCGCGAAGCCAGGTCGTATACGTGCGTGCCGACGTACGTCGAGCCGACGAACGACACAGCGACGATGTCCGGATGCGCACAGAGCGCGTCGACCGCG
>Ga0181536_10001663_pt1 | contig 25802 bp, 15 predicted proteins | sample PEATcosm2014_Bin_41_FD_121105 | JGI IMG/M metagenome (GOLD analysis project Ga0181536, IMG submission 121105) | Peatland microbial communities from MTU Mesocosm Facility, Houghton, MI, USA - PEATcosm2014_Bin17_60_metaG | ecosystem: Environmental > Terrestrial > Soil > Wetlands > Peat | place...
GGAAACCGCTCCCTGACGGTCGCGGCTCGGTAACAGTCGCGTTGATTTCGCAAGGATTACTGAGCCACGACCGTCAGGGAGCGGTTTTCATCAGTCAGCAATCCCCAAAACGGTTAAGCACCCACGCTGTGGGGGCAGGTTGTCAACCTACAGGCCGATTGTTAATCGGCCTTTCCCTCGTGCTACCCCGACTCCACGATCAAATTCGCGTATTGAATGGTGTCTCCCGTCCGGACCAGCCCGACTGCCTGGGGGACACGCTTCTTGAACTCAACATGCGGTTCAAAGATAAGCGGGATGCCGGAAAGCGCCTGCTCGAATTCCAGCCGTACATCGTTGCCATTCGCGGCGAGGAATTCCTCGGCCATGAAGACCCGGCCGGCTACGAAGTTGGAGCGAATCGCCCGCACCACATCGAGCACTCTAGGGATACCGTCGACCAGGGAGATGTCAATGGTTTCTATCTGTGGCCAGAACGGAAAACCGCGATCGGCGATCACCAGCGTATTCGTATGGCGGATGCGGCTGACCAGCGAGTTCAGCGCCGGGTTCAGGATGCCGGTTTTCAGCATAACGGTGAGCCTACCTGATCCTGACTTTTACGCGCAACGAGCCCGGCACCGCTTCTTCGGAAACTACAATCATGTATCCGCCGCCGCACCCGGAGTACATGGCGCCGGGGTATCGGGATTGAAACCAGCAAAGAATCCCTTTCAAATCCAGGTTAATCGCCGGATGCTGGACGGTGTGAGGCAAAATAGCTTCCCAACACCGCATGCAATGGTTCATGGCGGCGCCGAGACGGCGGAGGTCGGCGTTCACGATCGCGTCAAAACAGTCCTTGCCGGTCTGGCCCAGTTGCGCGATCCACTCGGCATCCAGGTTGCTGATGCCCAGGGGACTGTAGCCGGCGGGACGTTGGTTGATAGGGACGAGATGGAAGACTTCTTCCACCCAACGTGCAATCTCCGGCACGCAGTTGGATTCGACATGTGCGGGAAACCTTCCCCCCTCGACGCCGGCATCGTAATCGAGCCTGTTCACGCCTGGATAGAGCAGGCCAATCATGTCCTGCGAGCCGGAAGGTTCGGCCTTCCCGGCATTCTCGGCCCAGTACAGCTCGCGGACGAGGTCGGCTCGAGGCCGGTCCGGGAGCACGCCGTTCCACAACGCGGTGGCAATCCGGCGCGTGCTGCTGGCCATGCCACAGCGATCCATGAACCAGTAAGCCGGCTCCAGCGCGACTACGACCATGGATCCGGGAGGATCGGGATTGTGCCTGGAGATGAACGGCTGATCGATCCACCCGCCCGCCAGGGCCATGCGATTCGGGATTCGACTGGCGATGAAGGCGACATCCGCGCTGCGGCTTCCGCTACCCCGGCCATCCGGGGGCGCCCCAGGCGAAGGCGCCGCAACGGTGATGGGCGGCTGCACGGCTAGTCCCTCACCACGCGCTTTCCCGCCTTCCGGTCCGCATACTGTTGCGCGATCCATGCGTAAGTCTTTTCCATACCGGTACGGAGCGGTGTACGGGGTTCCCAATCGAGCACGCTTCCGATGAACGTGTTGTCGCTGTTGCGGCCGGCGACGCCTTTGGGTGCATCCAGATCGTAAGTGTGCTGGAGCTTCACGCCCGCGATTTCCTCCACCATGGTTGCCAGATCGTCGATCGCGATCAGCTCGCTCGAACCGAGGTTGATCGGCGTGGCAATCAGCCGATCGCAGTGCATAATCTGGTCGACGCCGAGCACGCAATCGTCGATGAAGCAGAAGCTGCGGGTTTGCGTGCCGTCGCCCCAAATGTCGATGGTGGTCGCGCCGCCGTCGATGGCTTCGATCACCTTGCGGCTAAGCGCGGCGGGCGCCTTCTCGCGGCCTCCGAACCAGGTGCCGTGGGGGCCATAGATGTTGTGGAAGCGGGCGATGTGGGTTTCCAGGCCGCGTTCCGCCCAATACTCCTGGCAGAACATCTCCGAGATGAGTTTCTCCCAACCGTAGCCTCTTTCGGCCATGGCCGGGTATGCGTCCGATTCCTTGAGCGCGCGGACGTGCGGGTCCCGTTGCAGGTCCGTATTGTAGGCGCAGGCGGACGACGAAAAGAAATAACGCTGGGCGCCGGCGCGCCAGGCCGCCTCAATCAGGTGCGTGTTGACCAGGATGCTGCGCAGGCACTCGACGCGAAAGTGCTCGATGAAACCCATGCCGCCCATGTCGGCGGCCAGATTATAGACCTCTGCGGCGCCTTCGACGGCCTGGATGGCATTGTGTTTCTCGCTCAGGTCCAGCGAGAGGCATTCCACGCCGGGCACCCGCTGGTACCATTCCGGCAGGGGCTTGCGGTCGATGGCCCGGATGCGGGTGTAGCCCAGATCGTGAAAGTACCGGGTGAGCGCGCCGGCGATAAAGCCGCCCGCGCCCGCGATGACGATGAGATCGTCGCGGCCGGTTTTGCGGTCGATTCTTACTTCGGAGTTTTCTTTCATGGGTGGTTTTTGCGCAGCGACGGAGCGGGCCCTGCGATCCCCTGGGTCTGGGTGAGCGGCAGACCACGGACATCGACAATTATCGTTAAAGTAATCGCTAATAACTGTAGCCCGGAGAACCCCCTCCTGTCAATCCGCCGGGCCGCCATGCGGCCTCCAGCCGGCGGGCGTAATCCTGAACGCCCAGGCGAATTCTCCGGTTCGGGCGGCCGGAAGTTCAATCTCCAAACCCTCATTATCGCGCGTCCACTTCAGCTTGTCACCGGAGCCGAGCAGTTGAACGCCGGCGACTTCCGATGGCATGACCTTGGACCCACGGGCCAGGGACCGGATCTTGATTTTGCCATCCTGCGGCCAGCCCAGCGCGATGGCATAGAGCAGACCGTCGCGCGTGGTGAACCGGATATCCTGGCTGGTATAGGGTTTCGCGGCGGTATCGTTGAACGAACCGCCGACGACCTTCGTGGGACCCTCGCCGGAGATTTTCCAGGGCCGCGTGCCGTAAATCGCTTCGCCGTTAGTGGAGAGCCACCGGCCCATGGCAAGCAATACATTTTTCGCCTGCTCGGGAATGGTGCCGTCGGATTTGGGCCCAACGTTGAGCAGCAGAGCGCCATTCTTGCTGACGATGTCCACCAGTTCCTGCACCATGGACTCCGGTGAGCGGAACGTATCGTGGTCGATATATCCCCAGGACTTGATGCTCACCGAAGTATCCGTCTGCCAAAACTGCGGCAGGATTTGGTCCGACTGGCCGCGCTCGATGTCAAAAACGGCGGCGCTTGGCGGAAAGGCATCGTCCTTGTAATTGATCGCGGCGGTGGAGCCGCGCCGCGCGGCATCGTTGTAATAGAATGCCGCCAGGCGTTGCCGGTACGTTTCGAACTCCTTGGTCTCGATCCACCAGTCGAACCACAAAATCTCCGGTTGGTACTTGACAACCATCTCCGCCGCACGGGCCATCCAGTCGTCCAGATATGCCGCGTCGGGATGTGCCCGCCAACGCGCGCCGTTCTTGTCGGTCACGCCGGCGTGCGCTGGACCGTAGAAAGCCGCAAACTGCGGGTCGCGAACGTCGGAATCGATCTCGCGTCCGGTATTGAGGAAGAAGTAGTGCTCGGCCCGGTGGCTGGAGACGCCGAAATGGAGACCTGCGGCGCGCACGGCCTGCGCCAGTTCGCCGGTGGTGTCCCTGTGCGGGCCCATTTTCGCAGCGCACCAGTCGCTGAGGTCCGAGTTATACATCGCGAACCCGTCGTGGTGCTCCGCGACGGGAATGACGTACTTCGCGCCGGCCTTCCGGAAAAGATCGGCCCATGCTTTGGCGTCGAATTTTTCCGCCTTGAACATGGGGATGAAGTCTTTATAACCAAATTTCGTCTGCGGGCCGTAGGTGGCGACGTGATGTTTGAACTCCGGGGTCCCCTGCTTGTACATATTCCGCGGGTACCATTCGTTGCCAAACGCCGGAACGGAATAAACGCCCCAATGGAGGAAGATGCCGAACTTGGCATCCTGATACCAGGCGGGCACCTGGTAATGTTTCAGGGAATCCCAGTTAGGGCGGAACGGCCCAGTCTGTCCCCCCGCATCGACTTGGCGGAGGAGCGCGGCGCGCGCGGCGTCGAACTTGTGGACGGCGTTCTGCCAGACCACATCATCCGCGTTGGGAGTCTCGGCCGAGGCGGTCGAGAGCAGACTAAAAAGGAGTAGCGCGTGGAATCGCATGAGTCACCGACAGAACTATAACATCCACCCAATAAAAACGCAACAGTTATCGTTGAAGGGAGATGCCTGTGGGGCAGGTTGTCAACCTGCAGGCCGATTGTTAATCGGCCTGCGGGCGAGCTTCGCTCGCCGAAGAGCGGGGCTAAAGCCCCGCGCGGGCTGAAGCCCGCCCTCCATTGCTCTGCTCACCGAATGTAGAAACTCGAGGGGCGCGGACTTCAGTCCGTGCTACAGGCCGATTGTTAATCGGCCTTTCCCTCCTCCGTCCGTCACCCGAGCAGGCCCACGTGGACATTCTTCGAAGTGCGGGGCTCAAGCCCCGCGCGGGATAAATCCCGCCCCACCAAACATCACTGCTTAGGGGCACCAATAAACCGGTGCCGCTCGACGATTCCCTTGCCCTCGCGCACGACAATCCACTGGTTGGCGTCCACGTCCTTGAGGGTCTCGACGGCGCCCTGCGGCCAACGGATGCCGACATCGGCCTTAGTTGCCTGGCCCAAGCCGAAGTGGACGCGAAAGTCGCCCTGGGATATGTGATACCCGCCGCTGCGCACCTCATCGATCTGTTTGCGGTTTCCCGTGGTCACGGTGATGCGGGCGCCCAACGCATCGCGGCCGGATGCGGTCACGGCCCGTACCAACAAGGCGTTGCCGCGCGGACCGAAGTTCTTCAGCAGCGAAGGAGGTTCAAACAGGTTGACCACCACAATCTCCTCGGACCCATCGTTATCGAGGTCCCCAACGGCGACGCCGCGCGAGGAGTGCTTCGCAGTGATGCCGGGGCCCGCGGTCGAGGACATATCGTAGAACTGCCCGTCCCCCCGGTTCCAGAACAACTGGCGAGGCTGGTGAAACTCTTCGCCGAGGGTGTACTTTTCAATGAATGGATAGACGTGCCCGTCGGCTATGAACAGATCCTCCCAGCCGTCGTTGTCGACATCCACGAACGCTGTGCCCCATTTCACGTACTGGGTGTGAACAGCCAGACCGGCGCGGCTGGTGACGTCGCTGAAAGTGCCATCGCCCATGTTGCGATAGAGGGTGTTGGTGTCGCTCGAGAAGTTGGTCTTAAAGATGTCGAGGAAACCGTCGCCGTCGTAATCGGCGGCAGTCGCTCCCATGCCCGCCTGTTCCCTGCCATCCTCATTGACGGCCAGGCCCGTGGTGAGGCCGATCTCCTCGAACGTCCCGTTCCGTTTGTTGTGGAAGTAGAGACTGGGCGTTGAATCGCAGGTCACGAAGAAGTCGGGCCATCCGTCATTGTCGAAATCGCCGGTCAGCACGGTGAAGCCGTAATACTCGCGCGGCGTCTCGACGCCGGCCTGTTTGGTGACGTCGGTGAAATGGCCGTGACCGTCGTTGTGATACAGGGTCATGGTTTCGCCCTTCAGGCCCCGCGGGCCGCACGGGACGGGAATGCCCTTCCAGTTGCAGCCGCTGCGGTCGCGCGGGCGGGGCGTCTCCTGGGCGTTGAAATCGATGTAATTGGCCACCACCAGGTCGAGCCATCCATCCCGGTCGTAGTCGATAAAAGCGCAGCCTGTGCTCCAGCGCGAGGCGGGACGATCCAGGCCGCGCTCGCGGGTCTCGTCGCGGAAGGTGCCGTTTCCCATGTTGTGGAGGAACACATTGTGACCCCACTGGCCGATGAACAGGGACACTCTTCCCTCGTTATCCGGGTCGCCCGCGCACACGCCTTGGCCCCATCCGAGGTGGCCGATGCCGGCTTTCTCGGTGACGTCCTCAAAGCGAAGCCCGCCGAGGTTGTGATAAAGGTGCGGAGTAAGCGGCACTGGACCTGGCTTCAACCGGTCCCCCTGGACCAGAAAGATATCGGGCAAGCCGTCGTTGTCGTAGTCGAAGATGGCCACGCCCGTGCCGGTGTTTTCGACCACGAAGGTCTGGTCCAGGTCGCCGGAGACGACTACGGCGTTGAGGCCGGCCTGGGCGGCGACATCCCGGAAATCGATGGTGGGAGCCTTCATGCCCGGCGGGAGTGGGCGCCGGGGCTGATCCGTGGCGCCCGTTGAAATCATTTGCGACAAGGCCTGATGCTCCAGCGAGAAGACGAGAGCCAGGGCGAGGGCGCCGGTCGCCGCGGCAATGCACAAAGTGGAGCGGTGCGACGGGCGGCGCATCAACGGGGCGCCTTGTCGGGGTGAGACGCGGCGCCTGGCCGTTGGGCACGGGCTTGCGCGATCAACATAAGAGCCCGCTCGATATCGGGGTCCGCGGGCTTCGACGCCTGGGCCAGCCGCAGTTCCTTTTCTCCACCGTCTATATCGCCCATCTGGCAATCGATGAGACCGAGACTCTTGTGCAGATCCCCCCGCATGACGCAGCCGCCGCAAACTTCGATCGCCTGCCGGAGTTGACGGATGGCTTCGGGCCAGTCATGCGCCTGACTGGCCGCTACCGCGTCATTGGCGAGGGTGCCTGCCTGGTCGATGATGCGGCGTTTCTTTTGCACCTCGCTATAGCGGGTCATGAGGCGCGCGGCTTCGTCCGGATCCGACGGCTTTACGGCGCGCGCCAGGCTCCAAAGCGCCTGGCTATTATCGGGGTCGATCGAGACTGACTGCTTCCAGGCCGCAATGGCCGCCTGAGTCTGGGACTCGTGTTCCAGACATTGCCCGAGCAAATGCCACGCCATCGCATTGCGCGGCTGCGCCTTGACCACGGTTTGGAGCAGGGCGGCGGCCCGGTCGTAGTGGCCGGCCTGTTTCTCGATTACCGCCAGATAATAGTGCGGCTCGGCCATCTGGGGAGCAAGCCGGCAGGCCAATTCGAAGTCGGGCTGCGCCTCGGCGTTGCGGCCGAGATCGAAGAGCACGCGGCCATGGTTGAAGTGGGCCGCGGCGGAGTCCGGCGCCAGCCGGACCGCTTCTCCGGTCTCGGCCAAGGCCCCCGGCAAATCGTAGCTGTCGGCCAGAGCGATGGCCAGATCGAGATGCGCGGCGGCGGATTGCGGCGCGAGCGCCACAACCTTGCGCAGCAGCGCAACACCATCGCCGGTCTTGCCGAGGCGGGCTTTAACCTTGCCGGCCGCTGCCAGCGCCGCCACATTCTCAGGCGCCAGCTTCATGGCGTCGTCGAGTTGGGTTTCGGCCTCGGTGAACATCTGCTTTTGGGCGAGAATCAGCCCAAGATTGAGATGCCCCTGGGTGTAGTTCGGGTCGTCTTCAATCGCCTGCCGGAACAGCTTTTCGGCCCCTTCGTTGTCGCCCTTCATGGCGCGAATGACGCCAAGATTTCCGAGCGCCGAGACGAGTTGCGGGTCGTCGGCAATGGCGGCGTGGAGCCGCTTCTCGGCCTCGGCGGTTTTGCCGGCGGCCAAGTCGAGCCGGCCCAGTTCGCCCTGGACGACTGCCAATTTCGGATCGATGCGGGCTGCCCGTTCGAGGGCCTCCCGCTCGCCTTTGGGGTCGTGCGCGGCTTCGAGCGCCAGCGCCAGGTTGTACTCGGTGCGTGCATTGCCGGGCTCGATCTCGAGCATCTGGCGATAGACCTCCGCCGCCTGCGCCGGTTGGCCGGATTGAAGCAACTCGTTGGCCTGGTTGCCCCTTGCCGCCAACTGGTTGACCTTGAATTCGTCCGACTTGCCGGCCTTGAATCGATTGGTGGCCTCGCGCGACTTGGCGTCGTCGCCCAGAGCGCGCAGAACGGCCGCAAGCTGGAACTGGGCGGACGAATCGGATGGATCGATGGCCACCGCTTTTTGCAGATACGGGAGCGCCTCCTTCGGTTTTTCGTTGTGCGCCAGCACGAACCCGAGCTCGTACTGCGCCCGCGCGTCCTTGGGGAGTGCGGCCGCGGCCTGTTTGAGTTCCACTTCCGCCGGATCGTACTCGCCCAAGCCTTTGTGGACCGATCCGAGCATCAAATGGCCTTCGGGGTCGGCCGGTTTCCGCCGCACGTATTCCCGCGCGTCGGCAAAGGCATCCTGAAACGCAGACACGGTGACCAGAGCCTTCACTTTCGACAGCAGGGCGACATCGTCCCGCGGGTCCAGGCGCAGCACTTCCGTGAACTCGTCGGCAGCCTCGCGAAACCGCGACTCGTGAGCATAGATGTTCCCCAGATTGTAGTGCGCCGATTTCATGTCCGGGTGGGCTTTGACCAGCTCAACGAGGATCCGGATGGATTCGTTTGGGTCGCCGCCTTGATAGACGGCGATGCCCATGGACAGCACAATTTCCGGTGAGTTGGGCTGCAAGTCCAGCGCCTGTTTCCAGTAGCGGATCGCGGCCGCGTAACGGCGCTCCGAGGCGAGCGTCTGCGCCAAGTGATCCAACGCAAATACGGAGTTTGGGTCCCATTTCAGCGCTTCCCGAAACTCGGCTTCCGCTTCGGCCGGCCGCTCCATATCCGTGAGAACGGAGCCAAGCGAGTTGTGCGCCACCGTCATATCGGGTTTGTACCGCAGCGCCAGACGAAACTCGGCCACCGCTGCCGGAAGGTGTTGCGCGCGCACGCGCGCCACTCCCAGGTCGTAATGCGCTTCCGCGGAGTGAGGCTCCAGCCGCACCGCTTCTTCAAAAGCGGCCAGCGCGCACTTCAGATTGCCCTGCTCCGCGAACCATGCGCCGACTGCATCGTACACTTTGGCGGAAGGGTTGTCACGGATCGCTTTCACGCCGGACTCCGGCGGCTTGCACTCCTCCGGCAGTTGTGCGGAGGCGAAGGCACAGGCGAGAATCAACCCACAACCCAGCTCGATCTTCATAGTCTTTTGCTACCAGTATAGGTCTCTAGTGGCGCACGCTTCAGCGTGCAGCGGCGAACTTCAGTTTGCCGGACTGTCGGCAAAAGCCGACAACGGCACGCTAAAGCGCAATGCCACATAGTTTTCCAGATCCGAGCACTCTGCGTGAATTGGAGGGCGGCCAATCTTGGCCGCAGCCGCCTTTTTAGGCGGCCAGAGCCGGCTGAAAGCCGGCTGCGGGCAGGATTGCCCGCCCTCCAATTTATGCAGAATCTAAAGCCTGCGCCACAGGGCTAAGGCTCCGTCACGATAACGATACGATCGGCCTCCACATCCCGCAGCGACTGCCGTATCCCGGACGGCCAACGGATCTCGATCTCGCGCGCGGCGGGAAAGCGGCCCAGCCCAAAGTGGACCCGAGGGTCGCTGGACGCCGCATATCCGGTGCTGGTGGTCACCTCGTTGTATTGGCTCTGGCCGTCGGCCATGGTAACCCGGATCTGCGCCCCGATTCCCATCCGGTTGCTCTTTGTGCCGGTGAGTTTGAGCAGCAGCCAGTGGTTGTGGTTTTCCGAAATGTTGTGAAACAACTGGACAGGGCCGCGCAACTGGGTCACTACGAGATCGATGCGGCCATCGTTATCGATATCGCCGTATGCCAGACCGCGATGCGGCGCGGCACGCGTGAAATCCGCGCCGGCGCCGGCGCTCGCGTCTTCGAACTGTCCGTTGCCCAGATTGCGGAAAACCGCGTTCGGTTCCGCATAGTGAAAATGTCTGGACATTGCGTCGATGTCGTCCATGACGTTGCCGCGAGCCACGAACAGGTCCTTCCAGCCGTCGTTATCCAGATCGGCCACGCCATTCGACCAACCGGACATTTCCCGCGTCAGCCGGGCGAGCCTGCTCGCCTGCGTGACATTAGTGAATTGGCCCCCGCCACGGTTCCGGAACAGCGGGAACGTCTCGTTTTCGATGGCGGTGTGCCAGATGTCCGGCAGTCCGTCGTTATCCACATCGCGAAAATCGGCGCCCATGCCCGCGAGTTGGTTGCCGTCCTCGTTGTACGCCACGCCCGCCGTAAACGCAACCTCCTCGAACTTCTTGCCGCCGAGATTGTGAAACAGGAGATTCGGGCTGTTATCGTTGGCCACGAACACATCCATGAACCCGTCGCGGTCATAGTCGGCAAAAACCACCCCCATACCTTTGCCCTGGATGGTGGCGATCCCGGTCTCTTCGGAAACATCCGTGAAGGTTCCGTCCCCGTTGTTGCGATAGAGCGTATTCGGAAGCGGCGCGTAACTCTTGGGATGGCAATAGCCGCGGCCGTTAATGCCCATGCAAGCGGGTTCATGCTGGGGATCCCACTGGCAGTAGTTGGAGACGAAGAGATCGAGCAGGCCGTCGTTATTGTAATCGAACCAGCCGGCCGAGATCGACCACATCTTCCGCCCCTTCAGCACTGCGCCGCCGAGGCCCGCCTTCGCCGTTACATCGGTGAACGTCCCGTCGCCGTTGTTGTGGAAGAGCTGGTTCCCGTTGACGTTGGCGAGGAAGATATCGGGCCACCCGTCGTTGTCATAGTCGCCCACCGCCACGCCCATGCCGTAGCCACTACCCGCCACGCCGGCGTGCTCGGTCACGTCGGTGAAGGTGCCGTTGCCGTTGTTATGGAAAAGGCGATTGTAGTATTTCGGCCCGGTCTTCACCAGCGACGGCATGTCCGCGCCGTTGACCAGGTAAATGTCGAGCAGGCCGTCGCCGTCATAATCCAACAAGGCGACTCCGGCCGGCATGGTTTCGGGTTGATGCTTCTCCGGAGTCGGACAGTTCTCGACTACGAAGTGCAGCCCGGCAGTCTCTGCGATGTCTTTGAAACGGATTGGTCCAGGCGCCGGAGTGAGTGCGCGGACCACCCAAACGCAAGCGGCCAGGAGACAAACTATGGAGAGTGGGGCGGGCGCCCTCGCCCGCGTCGGACCCCTGGTCCGACAGCCGAGCCAGGGGGCTCGGCGCGGGTCAGGGGACCCGCCCCACACGCGATTCATCGCGCCCCTCTGGGCGGTTCCCGCACCGTGAAGAAGCGGTCCACGGCCAGATCATGCAATGTCTGGACTGTGCCGCTGGGCCACGCAATCTCCAGCGATCGTACCGAACGATCCCGTCCCAAACCGAAATGGACGCGCTTGTCGTTAGCCGAAAAGTAACTACCGCCGGTCGAAACGGTGGCGTACTGACTGGCTCCGGACTCGCTCACGAGATGGAGACGCGCTCCGATGCCATCGCGATTGCTTACCGTGCCAACTGTGTTAATGGTCAGCCAGTGATTGGGGCCTCCCTGATTGTGAAGAAGCATTGGTTTTCCGTCGAGGCAACTCACCACAATGTCGATCTGGCCGTCGTTGTCGAGATCGCCGAAGGCCGTGCCGCGGGCCGCCTGCAACGTCCGGAACGGCTCGCCGCTCCGCGCGGATACGTCCTCGAAACGGCCCTGCGCATTGCGCAGGAGCATCAGCGGCTCGAGATAGCGCACGTTGCCCTGGAAGTACTGGATGTTGTCCATGACGTGCGACTGCGCCACAAACAAGTCTTTCCAGCCATCGTTGTCGTAGTCGATGAGGCCCGTGCCCCAGCCGGAGTGCGGCATGGTCATCCGGGCCACGCCTGTGGTGTTCGACACATACTGGAATGCGCCCTTCACGTTGCGAAAGAGGGCGTACTTCTGGTTGGCGAGGTCGCCGATGAAGATGTCCGGCCAGCCGTCGTTGTCGTAGTCCTCGAACGCCACCCCCATTCCCGAGAATGCGTGCCCGTCTTCGTCGTAGGCGAGACCAGCCTCGATACCGACTTCGGAAAACGTTCCGTCGCGATTGTTGTGGAACAGTTGCTCCGCGATCGCGTCATTGGCTACCACGATGTCCGGCCAGCCGTCCTGGTCGTAGTCGTTGAACGCGCTGCCGAGGCCCCTTCCCGGAGCAGCGGCAATGCCCGATTTCGCACTGACATCGGTGAACGTGCCGTCCCGGTTGTTGTGATACAGAATATAGGTGGCAGACTTGAAAACGTCGGGATGACAGTAGGCCGGCTGCCCGCGGTCCGGCGCGCCGCACGGCATGTTCTTCGAGAAGTCCCAGTCCAGATAGCGCGTCACGAACAGATCCAGATAGCCGTCGCGATCGTAATCGACAAACAGCGCGCTGGACGACCAGCCACCCCCGGCGACGCCCGCCTTTTCGGTCACATCCGTGAATGTGCCGTCGCCGTTGTTGTGATACAGAATATTGCGCCCGAAGTTGGTCACGTACAGGTCCGGTCGGCCGTCGTTGTCATAGTCTCCAACTGCAACACCCATTCCGTAAGAGTGGCCTTGAAGTCCGGCCTTGGCGGTCACGTCGGTGAAGGTGCCGTCGCCATTGTTGTGGTACAGCCGGTTCCAATACTTCGGGTCGGACTTGTCGGGTACCGCGCCGGGAGGCATGGGATTTTCGAGGCGCGCGCCATTGACGAAGAAGAGATCCTCGAATCCATCGCCGTCGTAATCCAGCATAGCCACGCCGCCGGGCATCGATTCAATCAGGTATTTCTGCGGTGTGCGGGAGGAACGAAGCTGAAAGGCGATGCCTGCCTTCGCCGTCACGTCAACGAAAACAGGCAAGGGCGCTGGCTCCTCGGCCGCGCCGAACAGCATAAAGCCGAGGACACAGAGAACCGGCAGCGGGCACAGGACCACGAGGAGGAAGCTGGGGCGGCGCATACCTGTATATCACCAGCGTATCGCCAAACGCAAAAGCGCCGCCACTGCCGCGGCTGGGTGCGCGGCAGTGACGGCGCAATAGACAGATCGGGTGAGCCGTCTTTAGAAGTAGAACTTCAAGGCCATTTGCAATTGCCGGGGCAGGGTGGCTCCCGCTGGCCCTGTCACTACACCTGGGTTCGGGCTACCGATGTTGCTGTTGGGAATGCCGAAAATAACGCTGTTAAACAGGTTATATGCTTCGGCCCGGAACTCAAAGTATCTGGTTTCGCTCCCAACATGGAATTGCCGGAAGATTGACAGATCCAGGTTCTTTGCAAACTGCGTGGTTAACGAATTGGGCACCTCCGTCCCGTACGTGTAGGCGGCCGGATTGGCAAAGGACGAAACGTTAAACCAGTGGCCCTGGGTTTGCCCTCCGGCAGTCGCGCTGCCTGTCTGATCCGCCCACTCGTTGTTGAGGCCCCCATTGTTGAGAATCGCCGTGCTTGCGAACACGGTGTACGGCTGACCTGAGTGGAGGCTCAAGATGCCGTTCATGGCCCATCCGCCCGCCAAGGTGCCGACGAACTTATTGCCTTGGGCGATGGACTTGCCGAACGGCGACATCAGCGTGAACGAGGCCGTAAAGTTGTTGGTCTGGTTGGTATCGGATATCTGCACATCGGCGGTCCGATTGTAGACGTTCTCTATATCGCAATTGGCTCCAATGCCGCACCCATCGTCGATAGACTTGGACAAGGTGTACGAAATTTGGAAAGCCAAAGTCTGGCTAGCCGTCTTTTTGACGGAAACCTGTAGCGCGTTGTACCGGCTGGCGCCCACGCTCTGGTCGAACCATTGCGGCAGCATGTACGGGAACGGCTGGCGTTCAGCCACCGGGCCAGGGCCGGGAACGGCGATATTCTGTACCGGGCCCCAATCCAGACGCCGGCCCACCGAACCCACATAGTTGACATCCAGAACTGTCGAGGAAGGCAGCTCCCGCTGAATACCGAAATTCCATTGGTCCATATAGGGCGTCTTGAAATTCGGATCCACCATCCACTGGCTCACCTCGGAGAATGTGGATACAGGATAGACCAAGCCGCCGCTGCCTCCGAGGCCGAGAGGATTCGTCATGCTGGCCGTGACCGTATTCTGATTTAGCGTTGGATTGTTGATGGTGGCCACGGCTGGCCAGTTGCCGCCGAAATTCTGGGCCAACTGTACCGTTCCGCCCCACATATCATAAAAGCGGCCATACCCCGCGCGGGCCACCATTTTATCGCTGATGCGGTAGGCCAACCCCACCCTCCCGGACCAATCCCCGTGGTCGTTATTGAGAATCGCGTGGTTCGATCCGGCTACGTGAACATACTCGGGAAGTTGCCCGGCCCCTAATGGATCGGGGGATTGCGCGATGGTGTCGCCGCTGGCGGGCGTCCCGACATAGGTGCCGTTGGGCAGACAGGGCGCCCCGACGGTAGCCGAGCAATTCGGCGGAAGCGCCGTAAGGTAGTACTGTCCGGTGACCGCGTCGGCATCACCAGTGTACAAGTCCTTGCCCGCGCCGTAGATCGGCCAAAGCCGCAGGTCATAGCGGAACCCCAAATTCACTGTCAGCCTGGGGCTTGCTTTCCACTGGTCCTGAATAAACACGGCGTCCATCCAGCCGCCGTTCGCCACCTCGTGGACGTTACGGAGGGACGCGCCGGAAGGAACTCCGAGCAGGAGGGAAGCCCACGCGTCGCCACCGACACCCTGCTCCGCGCCGCCCAGACCCGCCGTTTGAGCCGGGGAAAAGGAGAGCGTGTCGTACCCGATGGGCGAATAGAAGTTATTCGTCTGAATGTCGGCGCCTACTTTGATCGTATGCTTGCCGAGGATTTTCGACAGGGTGCCGCCCCACTGCCACACATCCGCCATTTCGGTACCCTGCAGCGCTGAATTCGGCCACGACAGGTAACCGGTTATGGAGGAGATCATGGGCGCGTATTCCTTACCATTCAGGGTTTCGAACGTGGTGTTCATGCCGAGGCCATTGACTTGGTTGAGAAAGGATGCATTCATGCCCGAAACCGAAGCGACCTCGTTATCGAAACCGAAATTCCGGCCAAAGTAGGCTTCCAGTACGGTCGTTGGCCCAAAAGTGTGGGTCTCATGAATGGTCCAGTTGTGTCCGTATATGTCGTCGTTGTTGTGCCCGATGACGCCGTTGGGATCCCGCCATCCCTCCTCGTACTGGCTGTAACGGAACATGAGCTGGTCATGGTTTCCGATATACTGATCGGCCCGAATCTGGCCAGTGTCGTTGCTCAAGATGTTGGCGTTCGCCAAGTAAATGTTACTGCCATTGATGAGCGCGCCGGCTTGGGGAACCAGGCTCTGATACAACTGGGAGACCGGGTTGATCTCCGTCGAAGGAATTACGTTGTTGGGAATGGGAGTGCGCGAATAGGTATTGGTGGCGGCGTTATAGGTAGTGCTGTTGGGGTCGTACAGGACGGCCCCCGTTGCCAGCAGTGCGCTGAAATCGCCGCCGCGCTCGGCGGTCGTCGGCCCCAGTGTACCCCCTTCGTTCGCCGTGTTTACTCGAGATCCTTCGTAGGCGGCGTAAAAGAACGTCCGGTTCTTACCGTTATAGACTTTGGGAATCGAGATGGGACCGCCGAAGCCAGCACCAAACTGATTCTGCCGAAGGGGTGCCAGCGCGGCGTTGAAGAACCCGCGAGCGTCCATGTCGGAATTGCGCAGGAACTCCCAGAGCTCGCCGTGATACTGGTTCGTCCCGGATTTGCTGACCACGCTGACAATTCCACCCATGACGCCGCCGTACTCCGCCTCGTCGTTGTGGTTCTGGGTCTTAAACTCCTGGATGTCGTCGATGATGGGCGCAAAGTTGTACGTGGTCAGGAAGGTGTTCAGATCGTTGATGCCGTCAAGCAGATATGTATTGCTACGGACACGCGCTCCGTCAATGGCGGGAAAAGCGGCAACGCCGACGGCAGCGCCGACAAATCCGCCGCCACCCGCCCCCGCGCCGGTGCCACTCTGGTCGCGGTTGACGTTGGCCACGCCGGGGGTGATGGTCAACAATTCCGTGAAGTTGCGGCCGTTCAGCGGAAGGTTGTTGACTTCCTGCGTGTTAACTACCGTGCCCAATTCGGAAGTGGACGATTCCACACCGGCGGCGGTCGCTTCCACGGTTACACTCTGCTGGGACTCGCCGATCTTCAGGTGAAAGTCAAACGTGGCGGTCTGGTTGACCTCCAGTGTGACGGCCGATTGCGTCACTCTGGCAAAGCCTGTTGCGCTGGCCTCAAGCTTGTAAACGCCGGGCACGACGTTGAGGAAGGCGTATGCTCCACTGCTGTTGGCCACAGTGGTACGCACCACCGCCGTATTCACGTTTGTCAGGCTAATGTGCGCGTCGGGAATAGCCGCCCCTGAGGGGTCCGAGACTACTCCATTGACGGTGGCGGATGCCTCCTGGGCCAGGGCAGCCTGAGGCGCGACGGCCCATACGACAAGAATCGTCAAAAGCGCGGCGAGGCCAAAACGCCTCAACCATTGTTCTCTGGCTAACGCTGCCATATCGTCTCCTTGTACGCGGACTTTATTCGCAAGCACGTCGCTGGATAGGCAGTAGTCGCCGAGCGGCGCGTACCGAGGATCGCTGCCACTCGCTCCAATCCGATTCCGAGACCACCCAACCCATCGCAAACGACGATGACTGTATCGTTAACTGATAGTGGAATTGTACTAGCCGTTCAATTTCGTGTCAAGGGAAAAATGATGGCGGATCGCCTTGCAGCCTCCTGGGGGCTCGGCGGCCTCTGGCGCCAGGGTCTGAATTTGGCGAAATCCTTCCCGGTTTTGGAGGCCGATTCGGGAATCAAAGACTAGGCCGGCCAATTGCCGTAAAGTATTGATATACAAAATGATATTGCCGGAAATCCGGGGCTGGCTGGCCCGAACGGTGATCGGCGGGCCGCCGCGCGCGGGCGCCGGTCCGCCCATAACTGGCGAGGGGGCAAAGGGAGCCCGGGTCGATCGCCCGACTAACGCCGGACCCGGTCGCGCAGCGGCCTCCGCGGGCGGCGCCTCTCGTTTGCCGGGCCGGCTTTAACGTTTCAGCCAGCGTTGACACCGTCGGCGATGCTGTGCTTTATTCAGCATTGGAACAGCCCGTGCGCAGCGGGTTTGCTCCGGACGGCCTCACTCGGCCAAGCCCGGCGGAAGCGCCTCTATTTTTCGCGCGGGGTGCATAATGGCAAAAATGGCAGTCACGATGAAGGACATCGCCCGGGAACTCGGGCTGTCCGTGGTAACGGTTTCCAAGGTTATTCGCAACCACACAGACATCGGAGAAGAGACCCGCGAGCGCGTGCTCAAGCGCATCAAGGAGTTGAACTACCAGCCGAATATGGCTGCCCGCGCTCTGGTCACGGGCCGGACCTATTCGGCCGGGTTGATCGTTCCCGACCTGATGCACCCGTTCTTCGCGGAAGTGGCGACCGGGCTTTCCGACGTGCTGCGCCGCAAGAACTACAGCCTGCTGATCTCCTCCTCCGAGGGCGACCCGGACCTGGAGCGGCAGGAGATCAAGCGGCTGCTGAGCCGCAGGCTGGATGCTCTCATGATTGCCTCCACGCAGTGGACCGTCGAGAGCTTCCGGCGTATTGAAGAGCAGAAGGTTCCATACGTCCTCATCGACCGCGCTTTTCTGGGGATGCCGGCGAATTTTGTCGGCGTGGACGACATCGCGGTCGGCCGGCTGGCGACCGAGCACCTGATATCGGCCGGGTGCCGGAGAATCGCGCACATTCGCGGCGCCGCCACGAGCACGGCGGTGGGGCGTCTGGAAGGTTATCACCAGGCCCTCGCGCACCACGATCTGAGCCAGTTTCAGGGCTACGTTCTGGCGGGACGCTCGACTGACGTGGATAGCTGGATCAGCGGCAACGAGGCCATGAAGAAGCTGCTGGCTCTGGCCCCACAGCCGGATGGCGTGTTCTGTTATAACGACCCGATCGCGATCGGAGTGATCGATGCGATCCTCGAAGCCGGATTGCGCGTCCCCGCCGATATTGCCGTGATCGGCTGCGGCAATCTCCATTTTGACAAGTCCCTGCGCGTGCCCCTTTCGAGCGTGGACCAACAGAGCCGGGCCATTGGCGAGCGCGCCGGGAAACTCGTGCTGTCGCTGATCGAAGCCAAGGTCGCGCCGCAGCCAAAGAGCATCATGCTGCAGCCGTCCATTGTGCCGCGCGAGTCCACGCGAAGACTAAAGTGAACACCATTCCACCGGAATCCCCAAGCCTTTGGGATTACCTCATCGTTACCGCCGCTAATGACCGCCAGGCGGCGGCTTACGAGTCGCAGATTCGGCTCCGCCGGGAGATGGGACTGCTGCCGCAGGTGCGGGACTTCCTGGTGATCCCGGATCGGGATGGCCGTCGCATCGGTAGCGGCGGCAGCACGTTGCAGTGCCTGGACGAGGTGCTGCGCCGCGAGTCGGAGCCGGGCGACGGCCCGAACGATGTCGCGCGCGCGGAGGCGATCTTGAGCCGTCTGCGCATTCTGATCGTTCACGCCGGCGGCGACTCCCGCCGCCTGCCTGCGTACTCACCCTGCGGGAAGATCTTCATTCCGCTTCCCGGCGGAACCCAGCCGCAAATAGGTTCCACGCTGTTTGACCGGCTCGTCCCGGCATTCCTTGCTCTTCGCGCGGGCGCGCACGGCGCGGGTCAGGTTGTGATCGCCGCCGGGGACGCCCTGATCCGCTTCAATCCGGCCGCGGTGCACTTCGGCAAACCCGGGATTACTGCGCTTGGGGCGCCGGCGTCTCCGCAGGAGGCGGCCCGTCACGGAGTGCTCTGCCCCAACCCCGATGGTTCCGTTCGCCTGTATCTGCAGAAACCGGACGTGCGCGCGCAAACCGAAGCGGGCGCCATCGGCGCAGACGGCCGGTCGGTGCTCGACATCGGTATCATGAGTCTCGATGCCGGCGCCGCGGCCAGGCTCCTCGAAGCGTTTCGGACTCCACCGGCGCGCGCCGCGATTCTGTCTCATGGCATCGACCTGTACCGCGAGATCTGCTGCGCTCTGGGAACGGAGGCGACCCTCGCTCACTATGTGAAAACCGCGCGGTCCAGCAGATCGGCGCTGAGCGAAGCCGTTCTGGAGAGCCTGTTCGCCGAGCTGCGGCCGATCCCCTTAAACGTCGGGGTACTCGATGCGTGCAGTTTCCTGCACTTCGGATCCACCAGCCAGTTGATCTCGAGTGGCCTGGAACTGGTCACTCAGGACCTTGGCGCGCCGCCCCCAACCACGATCTTGGACATTAACAACGACCGGCAAGCCAGTGGTGCCATTGCCGGCGAGGACGCCTGGGTGGAGGGTTGCCGCCTGCTGGCGCCGCTCCGTCTGCGGGGCCGCAACGTAGTCGTAGGCGTTGACGTTCTAGATCCTCTCGAACTGCCCGCGGGAGCCTGCCTCGACGTCACGTCCGGCTTGGATCGAAGGGGCGGCAAGGTGTGGTTCATCCGCTGCTGCGGCGTGGACGACACGTTCAAGCGCTCCATGGCGGAAGGCGCGACTTTCTGCGGAGAGCCGCTGGCGGAATGGCTGCTGGCTGTCGGCGCGCCCCTCTCGAGCATCTGGGATGACGAGACACCCGAACAGGAGCGCACGCTCTGGAACGCCAGGGTATTTCCGGCGGAGGAAGAATGCAGAGCGTTTCGGCGCTGGCTTTGGATGTTCGACGTTGCCGGCGCCACGCCGGAGCAGAAGACCGGCTTTCTTTCCGCGGATCGCTACAGCTCGACCGAGATCGCGGTGCGGGCCGACCAGACGAGCTTCTACGCCCGGCGTGCCTGGGTATCGGGGTATGCTGGAGTGGACGCGCCCGCCCGTAAACCATGACAGAAAACAAAAAAGCTCTTTTCATCACAGATGACGGAAGGAACCTGGCGTTCACCTTCATCCTGGTTACTTCGTTGTTCCTGCTGTGGGGTGTCTGCAACGGGATGATCGACGTGATGGACAAGCATTTCCAGGAAGAATTGAGCCTGACCAAGTCCCAATCAGCCTGGGTGCAGTTCGCGCATTATCTCGGCTATTTTCTGATGTCGGTGCCCGCCGGATGGCTGGCCACCAAGCTAGGGTACAAGGGCGGCATAATCGCCGGGCTATTGATTGTCGCGGCCGGCGGCCTTTGGTTCATTCCGGCGACGCACATCAACGCCATGGTTCACGAAGGGGGCGTCTCTCCCAACATGGCCTTCGTTGGGTACCTGGCCGGGGTTTGCGTGATAGCCACCGGTCTCACGTTCTTGGAAACGATCGCCAACCCATACACCACCGTGCTGGGAGCCCGGCAATATGCCGCAACCCGCATCAACTTAGCCCAGTCGTGCAACGGGCTGGGCTGGATCTTCGGGCCCATTATCGGAAGCATTTATTTCTACTCGAAAGACGCGCAGGGCCACAGCACAGGGAGCCAGACCCTCTATATCCCCTACGCGGCGATCGCTATGGTCGTGATCGTACTCGCCGTCATCTTCTACTTCGCCGATATTCCCGATATCAAGACCGGCGACGATTACCATCTGGACGACGCCGCGCCAGGCGCCTCGCGCTCCATCTGGTCGCACCCGCATTTCGTAATGGCGGTGGCGGCGCAGTTCTTCTATGTAGCCGCGCAGGCCGGCATATTCAGTTTTTTCATTAACTACATGACGTCCGAAGTGCCGCCCATTCCCGGGTCCTGGCAGATGGCTCTGGGAAAGATCTCCGCGCATGCCAGTTTCCTGCAGGGCTGGCTCTCCGGCTGGTTCGAGACCAATGCAAATGGCGTGCTCGGCATGAGCAACAAGGGCGCATCGAACCTGGCCTCCCTCGGGTTCGTGTGTTTCCTCGCCGGCCGTTTCAGCGGCGCGGGTCTGCTCCGAAAATTCGCCGCGCACAAGGTCCTCGCACTTTACAGCGTAGTGAACGTCGCCGCCAGCCTGCTGGTTTTCTGCAAGCTGGGCTGGCTGTCGGTGGCTTGCGTGTTCCTGAGTTACTTCTTCATGTCGATCATGTTCCCCACCATCTTTGCTTTGGGAATATTCGGACTCGGCGCCCGCGCGAAGAAGGCGTCGGCTTTCATTGTGATGGCGATCATGGGCGGCGCCATCCTGCCCAAACTGATGGGTCACGTGGCGGACAAGTACGACATGTCCCGCGGGTTTATCGTGCCGGCGCTCTGCTTCGTCGTTGTGGCTTTCTACGGCTTCAACTGGCCCCGATTCAGCAAGGCGTAGCCTTTGTCCTACTGTCCACCAGATTTTTGTGGGGCAGGCTTCGGCCTGCGGCGGCCTCCCAGGCCGCCGGCTCGTAAAACGTGACAGTTAACGTTTTTTATTGACAAACGATCGCGAATCGGGTACGGTACACTTCGTGCATTTCAAAACGCTTTTATCGCTCTCCCTTCTCTGCGCCGCGTGCGCCGGCGCGCAGAACTACCAACCCAACTGGGAATCGCTGGACCAGCGTTCCACACCGGCGTGGTTCGCCGGCGCCAAGTTCGGCATCTTCATCCACTGGGGCGTATATTCGGTGCCTGCTTACGCTCCAGTACTTCCCGGCAAACTCGCATACGCCGAGTGGTACTGGCACGCCATCACCCAAGGGCAGAAGCCCGGCGCGGGTCCGGTTGACGCCGGATCCTGGGATTTTCACAAGCGCATGTATGGCCCGGAGTTCGATTACCGGGACTTCGCGCCGCGCTTCCGCGCCGAGTTGTTCGATCCCGATCACTGGGCGGATGTGTTCCTGAGGTCCGGAGCGAAATATGTCGCTCTGACGTCCAAGCACCACGAAGGTTTTGCGCTCTGGCCCAGCCAGGAAGCCTCCAGGGACTGGGGACGGCCCTGGAACGCCGTGGAGATCGGCCCCCACCGCGACCTGCTCGGCGACCTGACCACTGCCGTGCGCGCGAAGGGTCTCCGCATGGGCATTTATTATTCGCTCTACGAGTGGTACAACCCGCTATATCTTTCCGACAAGGCCCGCTATGTCGCCGAGCACATGATGCCCCAGTTCAAGGATGTGGTGACGCGCTATAAGCCGTCCATCATCTTCAGCGACGGCGAATGGGAAATGCCTTCGAGTCGGTGGCGCAGTCCCGAACTGCTGGCTTGGCTGTTCAACGAGTCGCCCGTAAAAGATGAGGTGGTCGTCGACGACCGCTGGGGCAGCGACACGCGCCACAAGCATGGCGGCTACTGGACCACCGAATACACGCCGGGCATGAGCGGCATGCAGCACCCTTGGGAAGAGAGCCGCGGGATGGGCTTCTCGTATGGCTATAATCGCGCAGAGCGCCTGGAGCATTATCACAGCGGCCGCGAGCTGGTGATTCTCCTGGCGGATATCGTGAGCCGTGGCGGCAACCTGCTGCTGGACATCGGTCCCACGGCCGACGGAACCATTCCAGTGATCATGGAAGAGCGTCTGCTCCAGATCGGCTCCTGGCTGAAGGTAAATGGCGAGGCGATCTATGGCACGACGCCGTGGAAGGCCACGCGCCAGTGGAGCTCGGGCGAAGTGCCGAAGATCGACTACAACGCGGAGTTCAACGCCGATTACGATGTGACGAAGCTCTCCGGCAAATCGGAGGGCAAGGCTTCCATCGAGGCTTTCTTCACATCCAAAGGCGGCGAGCTGTACGCGATCCTGCCGCGTTGGCCGGGGCGGCAGTTCACGGTGAAGGGGTACGAAGGCGGGAAACCGGCGAGCGTGACATTGCTCGGGGTTGCGGCCCCGCTACGCTTCAAGTCCGGTGCAGGCTCGGTAACGATCGAACTGCCCGAATTGCCAGAGGAGTTGCGTGGGCAACCAGCATGGGTTTTGAAACTGAGCCGTTGAGGGTGGCGAGCGCCAACTCGGGTTTCTACATTTCGGTGAGCACAGCAATGGAGGGCGGGCTTGAGCCCGCGCGGGGCTTGAGCCCCGCTCTTCGAGCGAAGCTCGCCTCTGGCGAGCTGGGCGAACTGAAGTTCGCCCCTGCACGCTGAAGCGTGCGCCACGTACCGGCGCGCCTCATTCGACATCCTGCCCGCCAACCGGCTCCAACAAGAGCGACTGAAAGTACATCAGATATCGATCGGAATCCTCCGCCGGCCGGATACTCAGCGTGTATTCGCCCGCTTTGCGAATCTCCACATAGCCCAAGTCGAAGGTCTTGTACTGATAGCCTTCGCCAGTCGCGCCGACCAACCCCGTCAGAGATTGCCCGTCAATCGCCACGAGGTAACGCCGATTCGCCCACGCGCTCCGGGCGGAATATCGGATCGTAACCTTGTATCGCCCCGTCTGGCTCACCAATAGATGCCACGTCACCGAATCGTGGGGCCCGGTCCATTTCGAAATATGAAACTTCCCGGCGCGATTGAATCGCTTGACTGCACGTCCCGCCGTGACGGCCTTCAGATAATCCAACTCGAACGGCGCATCGCTACCTTGGGTAACGATCGGCGGATCCACCTGCAAGGCGCCGCCCAATTCCACGACTACGACAGTGTCCATTTCGTCAGGGCTTCGCGCAGGCAGTGACACGCCGATTCCATCGTGCTCTCGCGCGACCGCCAGCTTCCGCGACGGCTCGGCTAGCAGATACGCGCCGGCGACGTCGGCGTGGAAGCCGGATATGCGCAGCACCGCATCGCCAGGCCAACTGAACACGTGAAAGTAAACTTTGCGGCCCTTGACGGTGCATCGTCCCCAGGGCGCCTCCGGCAGCGGACAAGGCGATGTCCCGTAGATGCTCTCGCCGTTTTGCCGCATCCACGCGCCCACCTTGTCGAGCGTTTTCACGCTCGGCGCCGGAATCGTGCCATCGGCCATGGGGCCGATGTTCAGCAGATAGTTTCCTCCCTTACTCACGATTTCGACCAGGCGTTGAATCACATTGCCCGGCGATTTCCATTGCTGGTCGAACTGACTGTAACCCCAGGTGGTGTTCAAGGTCTGCGGCGTCTCCCAATACTCCTCGAGCCCGCCGGTGGGCATGCCGTTGTCGTTCAAGTCCTGGTAGTCGCCCAGCAGTTCTTCGCCGTAGCCGCCCACCCGGCCGTTAATCAGGCAGGACGGTTGCAGGGTCCGCACCAGGTTCACAAACTGCAGGGCATGCTCCGGCGTATCCATGCCGCGATCGAACCAGACCAGGCCCAAGGGACCGTAGTTGGTCAATAGCTCACGAAGCTGCGGTTTCGACTTGCGCTCCAGATAGCTCTCGAAGTTTTTCTTGGAGCGGTCGTAGTCCCAGTTGTTGCCATAGGCATCCGGATCGTCCCAATCTTCCCGGTGCGAGTAATAGACGCAGAATCGAATGCCGGCGGCGGCGCACGCTTCCGAGAGTTCCTTCAATGGGTCGCGCCCGAATCCGGCCCAGTCCACAATGTTGTACTGGCTCACGCGCGAATGGTACATGGCGAAGCCATCGTGATGTTTAGCCGTGATCACCAGGTATTTCATCCCGGCGGCTTTGGCGAGGGCCACCCATTCCGTGGCGTTGAAGTGGATGGGATTCAGGCCTCGCGCCATCTCCCGGTATTCCTTCACCGGAATATTAAAGCGCTGCATGATCCATTCGGCCTCCGTCCCAACGGGCACCCGGTGGCCTTTCCATTCTCCGGCCAGCAACGAATACGGCCCCCAGTGAATGAACATGCCGAACTTGTCGTTCCGGAACCATCGCATGCGCTCCTCATCGCCAATGGACGGGGCCGCCGTTTGGAGTTGGCCCGGCTTGCCGGCCGCGGCCCATTCCACGCCCTGCGCAAAAAGCCTCCGGAACTCCGGACATGCCAGATTCGGGTTGGGTTCATCTTTCCAGGTGTGGCCCAGCATGGTCGTGTACACCCTGCCCTTGCCGTATTCGCGCACCCAGTCTAAGGGCTCGTTCTGGTGAGAGATCTCGGAGTATGCATAAGTCAGGATAGTCAGTCCCTCGGCGGGCCCGTGCTGGCCGTGCGTGAGCTGCTCGGAGGGCTGCATCCAGGTGCGGGGCAATCCGCGCGTGACCGGATGCCGGGTGTCCAGCACATGCACCTCGAAGGTATGCCGCGGCCCGTGCCCTGGATCGAGACCAGATCCTTGCGGAGTTCTCAGCACCTGTCCTTCGTCCGTGACCCTTAGGCCTGGTCCGAAGTCTTTGTCGCGCCATCCCAGGCCGATCATGTCGTTATATGCGCGCCAGTCGAGAAACGCATTGTTCGCGGCGTGGAAGACCACCAGGCCGCCGCCGCCTCTTACGTATTCTTCGAGCGCCTGCTCGACCCGCCGCGGCCAGCGAGTCCCGGCGTGAGTGTGCCCGCCATTGAAGTTGTTGACGACCACGCGATACCGGGCGAAGTCCGGATTCCATGCGTCCCACGCCGCCGCCGGAGCATCCGCCGGGGGGCTGGTCGAGACATCCACCGTGAAGATCCCGGTCTCGAGGAGCAGAGCCCGCAACTCCCGAGTCGCGGTCTGCCAGTCGTGGTTGTTTATCCCGTCCACAATCAGGACGGGGATCTTATCCTCACTCCGGGCCGCGACAGCCCAAAACAGTGTGACCACCAGCAAAGCTTGACGCATGCAGATATCGTACCTTGCTTGTAGGGCAGGCCCTCGGCCTGCGGCGGCCTCTCAGGCCGCCTCTGCGTCTCTACAATAGCGTCAACGGGTCCACATCGATCACCAGCGCAGTCGCGCTCCACTTCTGCTCCCGCGCGAACGACTGCGCGCGGCGCAACAGCTCATTGAGCGCCGTGCGGCTGGCGGCCTTGATCAGGAACTGATACCGGTATTCGTTCTTGAGGCGCGTCACCGGGGCTTCGGCCGGCCCGAGGATCTTGATCTTCTCCGGCGCCGGCGTCAGAAAATGACCGAGTTCCGTGCTCAGCCGCATAGCCTGCTCTTGCCGCTCGCTGCGGACCAGAATATTGGCCATGGCGCTGAACGGCGGGTAGTGCATCATGCGGCGGAACTGCAATTCTTTTTCATAGAACGTCTGGTAATCCTGCGCGGCGGCCATGCGGATGGCATAGTGGTCGGGGTTGATGGTTTGGATCAGCACGATGCCGGGGAGGTCGCCGCGGCCCGCGCGTCC
>Ga0181536_10001667_pt1 | contig 25788 bp, 22 predicted proteins | sample PEATcosm2014_Bin_41_FD_121105 | JGI IMG/M metagenome (GOLD analysis project Ga0181536, IMG submission 121105) | Peatland microbial communities from MTU Mesocosm Facility, Houghton, MI, USA - PEATcosm2014_Bin17_60_metaG | ecosystem: Environmental > Terrestrial > Soil > Wetlands > Peat | place...
AAGGTGATCAGGCAGAGCGTCAGCAGCGGCACCAGGAACGACCCGGTCGCCAGCAGCGGGAGGAACGCGCGGGTCACGCCCGTCCGGCTGGCGGCGTGGCGCTCGAACTTCTCCTCCGTGCCGTAAGCGACGATAAAGCCGCCGATGAAAAGAATCGCTCCGGCCACGATGAAGGTGGCTCGGTAGCCGACGAATTTGGCCGCGTAGCCGCCCAGCAACGGGCCCATGAAGTTGCCGCCGCTCGCGGAGACGGTGACCAGGCCGAGCGCATAGCCGGAGCGCTCCAGCGGAGCCGCGGCGGCGACGAGCGCTATGCTCGCCATGATGGTGCCGGTGAGAATACCCTGAAGAATGCGCAGGACCAGGAGTTGATGTACGTTCTGGACGAACGCCATCAGCACCACGGTGATCGCGCCGCCGAACATGGCCCGAAGCACCATGCTTTTGCGGCCATACCGGTCGGCGATCCAGCCCCAGATCGGCGAGCAGATCGCCATGGGAATGCCCATCGCCGTCACGAGAATGCCGGCCCATTTGTCCGCCTGCGGACCCTCCGGCACGCCGAGGTCGTGGATGTAGAAGGCCATGAACGGCAATACGAATCCGAAGCCGACCATCGCGATGAACTGGGCGATGCAGGTCGAATAGAGAGTCTTTTTCCAGGAAGCGCCCATCGTTCGCCGGAGCGGATACCCATAAAAAGAGAGCGAGCGAAGTCATCGCCCGCCCGCTGGTCGAAATCTCGAAGCCGGCACGCCCTGATTATAGAAAGCGCATCGGCGCGCCGCAAATCGAGCGGCTGAACCGCTCGGTCCAATCGCGGCATCTCAAGCGGCCGGAAGAGATCCTGTCGCGCGGTAGGGCCTGAACCGGTCGCCGACGCCGGCTTCGATGGGGACGTAGTTGGGACGCGCGCGGTTGCCCTCGAGCCTGTGCCGCAACCGGGGCTCCGCGGCGACTTTCCCGCCGTGGTTCACCAGGAACGCCGGCAGGCGGAACTCGATCGGCGCCGAACTGATCTGTTTGTTGCGCCGGAAGCGGACGATCGGCGGCTTGTCCTCGATGACCGGAAGACTCGCGCCGTTCTCCGCCAGGAGGCTCGGACCTCTTGATCCGGCTGTCCTGTCCCAGTCGTCGCTGTCGGTTACGGCACCAGCGGCAGGGTGAACCGGAACGACGCGCCGCCGCCCGGGCGGTTCTCCGCCCAGATTTTCCCGCCATGGGCCTGGACGACCGCGCGGCAGATGGTCAGTCCCAGGCCGACGCCGGAGGCGCTGCCGGCCAGCTTTCCGCGGTAGAATTTCTCGAAGATCTTCTTCTCGTCGCCGGGGCTGATGCCGGGCCCGCGGTCGGCGATCTCCACGGTCACTTGCCCGTCCGACGCCATCGCGGAGATCTCGATCGGGGAGCCGGCGGGCGTGTATTTCGCCGCGTTCTCCAGCAGGTTGATGAAGACGTGTTCGGTGAGAATCACGTCCAGCGGCACCAGCGGCAGGTCGGCGGGAATATGGGTGACCACCGGATGCCCGCTCAACTGTTTCTCCATTCGGGTCAGGGCGCTGCCGACGACCTCCTCGATCGGGCAGGGCTCTTTCTTGACCTTGGCGGCGCCGGATTCCAGCCGCGTCATTTCGAGCAGGTTGGTGACCAGGCGGCTGAGATGGGCGGCCTCTTCGCTGATGGTCTCGGCCAGTTCGCGGCGGGCGGCGGGCGGCATTTGCTCGTCCCGCTCGACGAGTGTGCTGGCGGCGCCCGTGATCGCCGACAGCGGCGTCCGCAGGTCGTGAGACACGGAGTTCAGAAGCGCGTTGCGCGATTTCTCCACTTCCACTTCCAGTTGCGCCTTTCGGGCCTCGTCGGCGAAGCGGTCGCTCTCGACGGCCATGCCGGCCTGCGCGGCGAACGCCTCGAGAAGCTGGAGCAGGTCCGGCGTCAGCGGAAGGCCCGCGTGCAGCGGCCGCACGGCCAGCACGCCGACCACGCCGCGCGTGCCGTTCAGCGGCACGTAAAGGCACTCCGCCCCGGGCATGGTGTCGGTCCCCAGGCCGGCGGCGCGGCCGACGTCGAAGACCCAGTGCGCCACGCCGCGTTCGCGCGCGTCCATCGGAAAGGCCGCCTCGTTTCCGGCCCGGATCACGAGCTGGCCGGTCTCGTCCGGCATCAGGGCGGCGACCTCGCTCTGCAAGACTTCCGCCACATGGCGCACGACGACGTCGAGGAGCTTGGCCGTCCCCCAGTTGCTGGCGAGTTGGCCGCTCATCGAGTAGAGCGCGGCGGTGCGGCGCTCGCGCTCGCCGGCGTCCTGGGCCTGCACGTGCAACCGCGACGTCAGCGAACTGATGATCAGGGCCACCGCGAGCATGACGGCCAGCGACACGAGGTGCTGGATGTCGGCGACCGTGACGCTGAAATAGACCTTGACGAAAGCGAAGTCGAAGGCCACGACGCTCAGGATGGAACAGAGGATGGCCGGGCCGAACCCGAACCGCGCGGCGATGAGCGCAACGCCCAGCAGATAGACCATCACCAGGTTTGACGGATCGAACTTCTTGCGCATAGCCCAGGCCAGGAGGGTGCAGGCGAGCACCGCCAGCGCCGCCCAGGCGTACCGTGTCCACTCGATGGGCGCTTCGACGCGCACCGCGCGCGTGATCTCGGCCGGCTCCGGCTCGCCCTTGATGATGTAAACGTCAATGTCGCCGCTGGCGCGGATCAGGTTGCCTACGAAAGAGCCGTAGAGCCGCTCGCGAAGGCGGAGCGGTCCGGGCTTGCCGGCGATGATCTTGGTGACGTTGTGCTTGCGAGCGAAGGCGACGACCTCTTTCACCACGTCTTCGCCGGCGACCCTCACGGTCTCAGCGCCGAGTTGCTCCGCCAGGCTGAGGTTCTCCGCCACCGCCTCTTTTCCGGCCTCGGAGAGGTTCGGCTGCTCGACGGTGATGGCGATCCATTCCGCGTGCAGGCCGGCGGCCATCCGCCGCGCCGCCCGCACGAGCTGGGCGGAGAACGGACTGGGGCTGACGCAGGCGAGGAGCCGTTCGGAGGTCCGCCAGACGCGGCTGATCGCCTGCTCTTCGCGGTAGGTGCGCACCTGCAGGTTGACGCGGTCGGCGGTCGAGCGCAGCGCCAGCTCGCGCAGTGCGATGAGGTTGCCCTTGCGGAAGAAATTCTCGGCGGCGAACCCCGCCTGCTCGGGAAGGTAGATCTTTCCCTCTTTCAGGCGCCGGATCAGGTCGTCGGGCGGCAGGTCAATCAGCTCGATCTCGTCGGCCTGCTCGACGACGGAGTCGGGGATGGTCTCGCGGACGATGACGCCGGTGACTTGCCGGACGACGTCGTTGAGGCTTTCGAGATGCTGCACGTTGAGGGTGGTGTAAACGTTAATCCCGGCCTCGAGGAGATCGCGGGTGTCCTCCCAGCGCTTCGCATGGCGGCTGTCGGGCGCGTTCGTGTGCGCCAGTTCGTCCACGAGGATCAGTTCGGGCTTGCGCGCCAGGGCCGCGTCGAGGTCGAACTCGCGCAGCTTCGTGCCGCGGTATTCCACAAAACGCGGCGGCAGGACTTCGAGCCCCTTGAGGAGCGTCTCGGTCTCGGAGCGCCCATGGGTTTCGACGATCCCGACGACGAGGTCCAGCCCTTCGGCCTTGCGCGCCTGGGCCGCCTCGAGCATGGCGTAGGTCTTGCCGACGCCGGCCGCCGCGCCGAAGAAGATCTTCAGCTTGCCGCGCCGCTGTCGCTGCTCCTGCTCCTTGACCTGCCTGAGCAGTTCGTCGGGATTAGCGCGAGTTTCCTGCATGGGGGCAATTTTACTTGATCCGGCCGTCCAAAGCCAGATTCAGCTCGAGCACGTTCACTCGCGCCTCGCCCAGGATGCCGAGTTGGCGGTCTTCGGTGAACCGCGCGACGAGCGCGCGGACGTCCTTCTCGTCGAGCTGCCGCGCGCGGGCGACGCGCCGGACCTGGAATTCCGCCGCCGCCGGCGTGATGTCCGGGTCGAGCCCGCTGCCCGAAGCCGTCACGAGGTCCGCCGGCACGGGCGCTGAATTGTCCGGATCGGCGGCGCGCAACGCGGCGATCCGCTCGCACACCGCCTTCGCCAGGTCCGGATTGGTCGGGCCGAGGTTGGAGCCGCCGGAGGATTCCGCGTTGTACGGAAAAGACGCGGTCGCCGAAGGCCGGCTCCAGAAATATTTCGGGTCCGTGAAGGGCTGGCCGATGAGCCTGGAGCCCAGCGCGCGGCCGTCCTTTTGGATGAGGGCGCCGTGCGACGGGCCCGAAAAGAGCGCGCGGGCGATCGCGGTGATGACGGCGGGATAGACCAGCCCCAGCAGAGCCGAGGAGAACGCCAGCGCGGCGAGCGCCGGCCGGATTTGGCGTCGGACCTCGGCGAACATGTCTCCTCCCTCAAGCGAGCCGCAGCAGGACCAGAATCATGTCAATCAGCTTGATGCCGACGAACGGAAGCGCCAGGCCGCCCAGGCCGTAAATCAGCAGGTTCGACCGGAGGGCCCTCTCGGCGCCCACGGGGCGATACTTGACGCCGCGCAGGGCGAGCGGGATGAGGAAGACGATGATCAGCGCGTTGAAGATCACCGCCGAGAGGATGGCGCTCTGCGACGTCGCCAGGCGCATCAGGTTCAGCGCGTTGAGCGCGGGGTACGTCGCCGCGAAAGCGGCGGGGATGATGGCGAAATACTTCGCCACGTCGTTGGCGATGCTGAAGGTGGTCAGCGAGCCGCGCGTCATGAGCAACTGCTTGCCGATGCTCACGATCTCGATGAGCTTCGTCGGGTTCGAGTCGAGGTCCACGATGTTCCCGGCTTCCTTGGCCGCCTGCGTGCCGGTGTTCATCGCCACGGCGACGTCGGCCTGGGCGAGCGCGGGCGCGTCGTTGGTGCCGTCGCCGGTCATGGCGACCATGCGGCCGCCGGCCTGCGATTCGCGGATGTATTTCAGCTTCGCCTCGGGCGTGGCCTCGGCCAGAAAATCGTCCACGCCGGACTCCGCGGCGATGGCCGCCGCCGTCAACGGGTTGTCGCCGGTGATCATCACCGTCTTGATCCCCATGCGGCGCAGTTCGAGGAACCGCTCGCGAATGCCGCCCTTGACGACGTCCTTGAGCCGGATCACGCCCAGCACCCGCGCGCCTTCCGAGACCACCAGCGGCGTGCCGCCCTCGCGGGAAATGGCCCGGACCTTCTCCTGCACGCTGGCCGGGAATTGGCCTCCGAGAAGCCGGATGTGCGCTTCGATGGCCTCCGCGGCGCCCTTGCGGATCTGACGGCCGTCGAGGTTGACGCCGCTCATGCGAGTCTGGGCCGTGAACGGGACGAACGTCGCGCCCAAGGGGTGGATGTCGCGGCCGCGGAGCCCGTATTTCTCCTTGGCGAGCACGACAATGCTGCGGCCTTCGGGCGTCTCGTCGGCCAGCGACGCGAACTGCGCCGCGTCGGCCAGTTCCGGCAGGTTGACCCCCGGCGCCGGGATGAACTCCGTCGCCTGCCGGTTCCCCAGCGTGATCGTGCCGGTCTTGTCGAGGAGCAGCACGTCCACGTCGCCGGCCGCCTCGACCGCCCGGCCGGACATCGCGATGCAGTTCGCCTGGATCAGGCGATCCATTCCGGCGATGCCGATCGCCGAGAGCAGCGCGCCGATAGTCGTCGGCGCCAGGCAGACAAACAGCGCGACGAGCACGGTGATGCTGACCACGACGCCTTTCCCGGCTTCCTTCACGCTGTAGATGGAGTACGGAAGCAGGGTCGTGCAGACGATCAGGAACACGATCGTCAGCGCCGCGAGGAGAATGTTCAGCGCGATCTCGTTCGGCGTCTTCTGGCGCTTGGCGCCCTCGACCATCGAGATCATGCGGTCGAGGAAGCTCTCGCCGGGATTCGCCGTGACGCGGACGACCAGCCAGTCGGAGAGGACGCGGGTGCCGCCGGTGACGGCGCTGCGGTCGCCGCCGCTCTCGCGGATGACCGGGGCGCTCTCGCCGGTGATGGCGCTCTCGTCCACGGAGGCGACCCCCTCGAGCACGTCGCCGTCGCCGGGGATGAATTCGCCGGCCTCGACCAGCACGAAGTCGCCGGTGCGGAGTTCGGCGGAGGCGACGCGCGCCGCCGAGGCGTCGCGCGCGGGGGCGGAAAGTTTCCGCGCCAGGACGTCGCGCCGCGCCTTGCGCAGGGTCTCCGCCTGCGCCTTGCCGCGCCCTTCGGCCATCGCCTCGGCGAAGTTCGAGAAGAGCACCGTCAGCCACAGCCATGCCGAGACGGCGAGGATGAATCCGGGCGCCGCCTCGCCTCGGCCCAGCGCCGCCTGGACGAAGAGCGCCAGCGTCAGGAGGCTCCCGATGAACACGGTGAACATGACCGGGTTATGGATCTGGAGGGCGGGATGGAGCTTGCGGAATGAATCGAGCACGGCCCGTTTCACGATCGGCGGATCGAAGAGCGGCCGCGTTCCGGTTTTCTTGTCGCTCATGACCGGACCATCTGAAGAAATTCCGCGAGGGGCCCCAACGCCAGGGCCGGGATGAAGGAGAGCGCGCCGACGAGCGCCACGACGCCGGCCAGCATGGCCACGAACAGCGGCGTGTGCGTGGACAGCGTGCCCGCGCCGGCCGGGACGATTTTCTTTCGCGCCAGCGAACCGGCGATGGCCAGGATCGGCACCGCCAGCCAGTACCGCCCGAGCAGCATGGCCAGGCCCGTCGTCAGGTTATAGTATGGCGTGTTGACGTTCAGACCCGCGAATGCGCTCCCATTGTTATTGGAGGTGGAGGCGTACGCGTACAGGATTTCGCTGAGCCCGTGCGGCCCGTGGTTGCCCAGGCCGCTCGTCCCGGCCTGGCAGACGGCGGCGGCGGCCGATCCGACGAGGACCAGCAGCGGAACAATCAGGATCACCAGCGAGGCCATTTTCATCTCCTTCGCCTCGATCTTCTTGCCCAGGTACTCCGGCGTGCGGCCGACCATCAGGCCGGCGACGAACACCGTGACGATGACGAACGCCAGCATGCCGTACAGGCCCGAGCCGACGCCGCCAAAGATGACCTCGCCCAGCTTGATGAGCCACATCGGGATCAGCCCTCCGAGCGGCGTGAACGAGTCGTGCATCGAGTTCACCGAGCCGTTCGAGGCCGCCGTGGTCGCGGTGGCCCAGATGGCGGAATTGACCGGGCCGAAGCGCACCTCTTTGCCCTCCATGTTCCCGCCGGACTGCGCGTTGTTCGAGGCCGCCGCCGTCAGCGCCGATGGCCCGTCGCGCGGCGCCTGGTCCACGCCGAGTTTCGTCAGGACCGGGTTGCCGCGCTCTTCGACCCAAACGCATCCGATCACGCAGACGAGGTACAAGGCCAGCATCGCCGCCAGGATAGCCCAACCCTGGCGCATGTCTTTGACCATCTTTCCATACGCGAAGCAGAGCGCGGCCGGAATGAGGAGGATCGCCAGCAGTTCCAGGAAATTGGAGAGCGGCGTCGGGTTCTCAAAGGGGTGCGCGGAGTTGGCGTTGAAGAAGCCGCCGCCGTTGGTGCCCAGTTGCTTGATGGCCACCTGCGAGGCCACCGGACCGACCGACAGCTCCTGCTCGGTGATCGTTTTGCCCTTGTCGTCCCGCGTCGGCTGAAGGAACGGCACGGTCGGAGACGGGCCGAAAGTCTGCGGCACGCCTTGCCAGCCCAGCGCCAGCGCCAGCACGACGGACAAAGGCGCGAGGATATAGAGCGCGCTGCGCGTCAGATCGGTCCAGAAATTCCCGATGCGGTCCGTCTCCTTTCGCACGATCCCGCGGATCAGCGCGACGAGGACGGCGATGCCTGTGGCCGCGGAGAGGAAATTCTGCGCGGTGAGCGCCAGCATCTGCGTCAGGTAGCTCATCGTGGACTCGCCGCTGTAGTCCTGCCAGTTCGTGTTGGTGGCGAAGCTCACGGCGGTGTTGAACGCCGAGTCGGGCGACACGGCGCCGAGCTTCTGCGGGTTCAGCGGCAGGAAGACTTGGATCCGCTGGAGGGCGTATACGACGAGACAGCCGAAGAGGTTAAAGAGCAGCATCGCCGCCGCGTACTGCTTCCAGTTCATCTCCTCGCCGGCGCGGACGCCGCCGAGACGGTACAGGAGCCGCTCGACGGGGCGCAGGATTTTCTCCATCCGGCCGGCGCGCCCTTCGAACACGCTCGCCATGAACAGGCCCAGCGGCAGCGCGAGGATCGTCAGTATCCCGAGATAGAGAACAATCTGAAACCACGCATTGGCGGTCATCAGAATTTCTCCGGCTTCAACAGCGCCACGAAGAGGTAGATGAGCAGTCCCAGCGCGACGCCGCCGCAGACGACGTGGATTGCGGTCATGCTCTTTCCCTAAATCCGATCCAGCGCCTTGAGGCCAGCGATGGTGACCGCGAAAAACGCGATTACGATTCCCACGTACAGGAGATCGGCCATCGGTTTCTCCTTATCCTCTCGGCGAGCCGGGCGGCGGCGCTATTCGCCCAGAAAATCCCCTTCGGGCTGCGCAGCGAATCGCCGATTGCGCAGATGAATCGCGATATCCACCGCGACCATGATGCCGTTCAGAAGATAGAGGTAAATAACCCCGTCGGGCTTATACCAGAGCTTGTGCGCCGTGCCCGCCAGATAACCGATGAAGATCATGATGAGGAACAGCAGGCTCTTGGCGCCGTTCTCGCGGGAACGATACGCCTTGACGATGGAGAAGGGCCACGCGGCGCCAAAACAGACGAGCATGATGATTTCAAACGGGGACATGGTGCTCCTCGACGAGATAGAAGGAACTCGAAACCTGAAACGATGCCGATTCGGTCCCAAGACGGGCCCGGTTTCGTCCCAGATTATCGCGATTTCGGCGGCAAATCAAGCGGCCTTCTTAGAACGGCGACGCCGGCCGGATGAGCGGCGCTCCGCACACCCAGCCGGCGCAGACGGACCTGCTACGGCGCTTTAGCCTTATAACCTTCGGCCGCGTACTTCCGGTCCATCCATTCCTCTTGCGGCGTCGTCTTTCACATCGCCGCCCCGGAGCCGTGGCATTCTTGACGACAAAAGTATGGAGGACGCCCAGTGGACTGTCAAGGGGCGATGCGGAGCAGATATGCCCAGCTCAGTTGTCTTTTTTCGCGCCTGGAAAGAGGCAGGGCGGAGTTGCTGAATCAACTCCGCCCTGTTCGATCCGGCAGACTAGATTTTGATCGGCTCACAGAGATTGGCCGACTTGGCCGCCGCGCGGCCGCAGAAGTGGCAGACGTATTGCGAGTTCTTCGCCAGGTCCGCCACCTGGTCCATCAGCTTGCGCGACGCCAGGTCGCACAAGTGCTTCGAGTGGCCCGTGTGCGACTGCTCCAACGCATGCGCCTTGACCATCCGCTTCTTGCCCTTCGCCATGTGCGCTTTCCCCCTAAAAAAAAGTAAAACGGCTGTCTGCCCGCAGCCGAACTGCAACGCTACTGCAGCGTCGCGTTCACCCAGCGCTTTGCCGGCTTCTTGCCTTTCCCGTAGTTCGTCATCGTGTCTTCGAGTTTCGCGCCCATGATCGTTCCGGTCCGGATAATCATGGCACCGCTGCTGAAGTGGGTCCCTTCTTTCAGGGATCGCCCGACAACCCCAGTTGTCGGATTCGTCCGCAAGCATTCCGCCCCAGCTACAATCGAATTTACCGCCAATCGGCACTCCGAGTCAAGTGCCGCAACCGGAATTTTGGGCCGGTCGTTTTCCTCGATAAACGGCCGCGAACCCGCGCGATCCGGACCTGGCTTCAGGGAACTTGAAGCCGCCCGGCAAGGAGTCCTCACTGCCAACGGCCAAGTCGCGCGGAGCCCGCTCGCCCGCTTGACACCATCTCAGCTTCCGACGAAACTGTACGCACAGCCAAGTCCAACCCCTCAAGCGCGGAGCGAAGATGGACCGGAAAAAGCCGATCCTCCTGGCCGCGGTCATTATCCTGGTCACGCTGGCGTTCTATCTGCCGGCTGTGGACGCCGGTTTCGTCTTTGACGACGAACATCTGTTGACCGCCAACCCGCTCATCAAGGCCCGAGACGGACTGCGGCGATTCTGGTTCACGGCCGAGGCCGAGGATTACTTCCCGCTGACCTCGACCTCCCTCTGGCTCGAATGGCGGTTGTGGGACAAGGACCCGGCGGGTTATCACGTCGTCAACATGCTCCTGCACGCGGCGAGCGCGGCGCTCATCTGGCGGGCGCTCAAGCGGCTGAACGTGCCCGGCGCGTGGCTGGCGGGGTTGATCTTCGGCGTTCATCCGGTGAACGCGGCCTCCGTTGCGTGGATCTCCGAGCGGAAGAACGTGCTAGCGCTGCCGTTCTACCTGCTCAGCCTGTTGCTCTATCTGCGGTTCGAGAGCTCGGGGCGGGCGCGCGCCTACGCCGGCTCGCTGGCGCTCTTCCTCCTGGCGCTGCTGAGCAACATCTCCGTCGTCGTGCTGCCGCCGGTGTTGCTCGGCTGCGCCTGGTGGCGGCGGGGCCGCGTGACGCGGAAGGACCTCCTTCGCTCGCTGCCGTTCTTTGCGCTGGCCGGCGCACTGGCGGCAATCGAGCTGTGGTTCCATTCGCACCGCGTCCTGACGCAGATCGCCGCGCGGCCGGAGGGCTTCCTCTCTCGCGCAGCCGCCGCGGGATGGGCGGTCGGGTTCTACCTTTACAAGGCCGTTCTGCCCTGGAACCTGGCGATGGTCTATCCGCGATGGAACGTGGACCCGCGCGCCATGACCGCGTGGCTGCCGGACCTTGGCCTGCTCACGGGGCTGGCGCTGGCCTGGCGATACCGGCGACGCTGGGGCAGGCCGCTGCTGTTCGCGGCGGGATACTTCATGGTGTCGCTCCTGCCCCTAGTCGGGTTCGCCGATATCTCCTTCATGAAATATTCGCTGGTCGCGGACCCCTGGCAGTACGTCGCGATCGTCGGCATCATCGGCCTCGCCGCCGCAGCGGGAGTTCGCGCCTGGGAGCGCCTGTCGCCGACGCCGCAGAAACAGGTCATCATCGGCCTGGTCATCCTCGTCGGCGCCCTCGGTGTCCTCACCTGGCGGCGGTGTGACGTTTTCGAGAGCGACGAGACCCTCTGGAGCGACACCCTGGAGAAGAACCCGCGTTGCTATATCGCACAGGTCAACCTCGGCAAGGCGTTGCTGGCGGAGACGCGATTCGAGAGGAACCCTCTTATCGCGCAGACGAAATTTGGACAGGCCATCTCGCATTTCCAAGCGGCCGTGCTGCAGGAGTCGAACGAGCCGGAGGCGCACGAGAACCTCGCGAACGTTTTCTTCGCCCTGGGCGAGTACGGGCGGGCGGCCGAACAGTATCGCCAAGTGCTCAGAACCCTGCCGGACGATGCTGCGATCCGCGAACGTCTGAACGAGGCGCTGGCGCGACAGAACAGGCCGCCGGAGGACGATTAAAAGGGAGGACGGCGTGACGCCGGGGTCATGCCTGGGATGGGGGGCCCCAGGCGGACGTCACGCCGTTTCCAAGAACCTGCCATGTGGCGCTTGGAATATTGCAAACATGATGCCAATGCCGTCGTCTCGACATTGATTCCATGCCCGCTGGGATGCGTGCGTCGTAACCTACTGCATAATAAATAGATACGTCAATGGTTGGACCGGATGCTGAAGGCGTATGATGCGGTCCTGGAATGCCAATTATTCAAGGCGTCGCAAGCCGGAATATAGCATGTCCCAGATTGCGACATCTGGTAAGTTCAGCGAATCCAAAATATACGCGTCTGAAATGGTTCAAAAGTGATACTAAATGGATACGAATGTGGTACGGTTAGCGGCTGTTGCGGCGGCGAATCGGGGAAAAGCTCTTCCAAGGACTTTCCCATGACCGACGAAGGCATCGAGAGCCGCACGGTCTTCTTCCAAGAATCCGGGTTCACGGCGATGAACAACTGCGCATCCAGGAAGGGGCGCAGGGAGCAATCCAGCGGCGCGCGATCCTCGGGCGCCTTCGACGCCGCAGCCGGAATCTGCTCCTCCAGCACTTCCATATTGAAGTCCACCGGCGTCGTCGGCGCCAGCAGCGGGCCGCGCAGCGCGTTGATCTCTCCGACCAGCCGGGCGATCGCCGGGAACAGTTCCGCCTGCTGCGTGATCGGCCGGTCGCCCGACTTGTACGAGAAGAAGAGGATGCCGCTCGCGCGGTGGTTGAGCGCCATAAAGACCATCGCGCGGAGTTCCTGCGGAGTCGGATTGCGTGGCCACCTCGGCTCGGCGAAGAACGCCTGGAGGATCGCCCAGACCGGCCTCGGACCGGCCGCCGCGCGCGCGGCCTCGATCCACTGCGGCACGCGCCTCAGATCGTTCAACTCCGGCTCCCGATGCTGGATCGGATAGGGGTCCACCGCCAGGATATCGCAGCCGGCGACATAGGCGGAGTAGTTGTCCGGCGACTGCACCGTCAGAAAAATCGGCCGCCGGCTCTCGACCGCGCGGAAAAGTTCCACGAGTTCCAAGTACTCCCTCGCCGGAAGCGCGTTGAGATCCGGCTCATCGAACAGGTACCAGGCGAACAGGGTCCGCCGGCCAGCCGCGCTGGCGACATCCGCCGCCATGTGCGCGGTATCCATGTAAGGGATCACGCGCAGCCCGACCGCTTGCGCCCGCGCCAGGTACGACGCATCCTTCCCGCCGTTGATGACCGTGTTGAACCCGGCCGCGGCGATCTCCGGCAGCGCCTCCTCCGGCACGTCGTACAGCCCGATCGGGAAGAACGCCTCGGGCAGGAACCGGTCGGACTCCGGCGCGAGCGCCATCAAACGCCCTTCCAGCGCCAACGCTTGCCGGGGCGAGGTCGCCGGGTCCAGCATCTCGCGGGTCGCCTGCTCGGCCGGCCCGCCGCTCGACGCGCAGCCGGAAAGCAGCGCGCAGAGGCAACCCAACTGCGCCAGCCACCGCATTCGCCGGTTCATCATCGCCGCACCTCACGAAAAAAAACGATTTATGCCACGGATTGCACGGATGGCCACGGATTACCAGCGACGAATTGCAATGGTTGCAACGGTCATTGGGCCCGTTCTCCTTTTTTCTTCATACTGCATTCATCGCCCTTATAATCCGCGGCAAAAATTCCGCCGTTGCCGTTTCGGTAATCCACCGCCATCTGTGTAATCCGTGGCAAAGAGATTTTTCGTTGTATTCAGCCGCGACGGAGCAGCCCGCGCCGGACGACGGCGCGCCAGATCCGCTCCGCGACCTGCGACCTCGAGAGCAATCGGCCGGACTCCGTACACTCGATCAGCGCGCCCTGGCGCGCCGAGCGGCTCGCCGCCAGCCGCAGGTAGATGCGTTCAGCCTCGCGCAGGTGCCGGGGGTCCGACTCGTGAATATCGCGCCGCTTCCCGCGCAGGTACGCGCGCGGGGCCTTGCGCGCAATGAGCCGTTCCGCCACCGGCTGCGGCACGTGCAGGAAGATCGTGAAATCCGGTCTTGGAAGACCGAACAGCCCGTACTCGAGCCGGTCCACCCAGTCGAGGAATTTTCCGCGCGAGACGGAAGTTCGCAGCCGCGCGCCCTGGTGCGCCTTGTTCGAATCAACGTAGCGGTCGCAGACGACCACCCGGCCCTCCGCCAGCCAGCGCGCGATCTTCGCCTTCGCCTCCCATCGGTCGCCGGCGTAGAGCAGCGAAATGAGGCGCGGGTGCGCGCCGGCGCCGAATTCGCCCCGGAGGTACTCGCCGGCCATGCGGCCGAAGAAGGCGCGCCGGTAGCCGGGAAAAGCGATGCGCGCGGCGGGGATGTTGCGCGCGCGCAGACGCCGGACCAGCGCGCGGCTCTGCGTCGCCTTGCCGCTGCCGTCGGAACCCTCGACGACGATCAGCCGTCCCCTGCCGCTTCGCACGACGTCCTCAGCGAGAATTGAGAACTGAAAACCGAGAACTGAAAGCAACCGGCAGCATAGCGCAAGAGCGGCCTTTTCGCAAATAACCCCGTCATTGCCGCAAAGAGGCGCAGGAGGCCGACTTAAATACAGAATTTAGTTGCCGTGCGCCTCGGGTTTCGGCAGCGCAGGACCCATTGGCGCCGTGCCATCAATCACAGGAAAAGCCCCGGCTCAACCTTGAAATGCGCCGCAAGCTTCTTAATATGGGCCTTGCTCAAACTCCGGCGTCCGGCCAGGATGGCCGCCCCCAACGTCCGATTGCCCAGAAGACGACCCAAGTCCGAGGCCGTCAAGCCATGCTCTGCGAGGAGCGCTTTGAGCGCCTCCAGCGGCTCAATGCGTGAATCCTCGCTGGGAAATCGCTCGGCTTCATAGGCTTCCACAAACACCGAAAGGGCATCCAGGTAATCTTCCTGGTCCGCGTTCAAATCGAAGCCGGCCAGCCGGTCAATCATCTCCGAAGCGTTGGCCAGGTCAACCTCATCGTGAATCGGGCGCGGCGGCAGCATCGCCACAAGCTCCGCATAGACCTTCGGCAAGCGCCGGAAGCCTGCCTTCGTCGCTATCTTGCTCATAGCACTTCCTTCCATCTCCCTTTGCTGTACTCGGCGTGAGTCAGAACCATCATCGTAAAGACCAGTTGCCTGTTGTAATGAATCGCTGTTATCAAGCGATACTTGTTCCCGGCGATATTGAACACCACAACGCTTCGGCCACTCTTGACCGTCACGGTGTCGGCGTGCGGAAACGTGGCGCGTACGTCTTGAAGGCATGTCCAGCGCCCGGCCTTCGCAAGCTCGTGCCAGCGCAACAGGCCGATTCCAGCTTGCGGATTCCGCTGCGCATACGCAGCCAGCATTGACCGCTTGATAATGCGCATGCAAATCCTGACTACAATATGTATACACTATTTGTAGGAATAACGCAAGAAAAATCGTGTGGGCGTTCCGGGGACGCCATAATTAACTCTCCCTGCCAGTTGCGTGCGGTGTCCCCGGAACTCCGAAAATCGTTCGCCGCACCTCGCCGCGCAGCATAGCGCAAGCGCGGGCTTTTCGCAAATAAACCGGCTGCGCTCTTCTGCGACGAACGCGGCGCACTCTTGCGGACTGGATTCTGGCGCGCCGGCGTAACGGCGCAAGGGGCTGCACAATCAGCGTCCCGGGCCAGGCGCACTCAGCGTGGTCTTTGCGCAGAAACCGCCGGTGAGTGATCGGCGGCTGTTTTGCGATTGACATTGCCAGAGACAGATGTATAATCGCGCGTGAGTGAACGATCCCTGTCCATTCTGAAAGGAGGCATGAGATGACTGCGAAAAGAACAATCGGTGTCGTGTCATGCCTCGACAGGGCCTGAAGTTGACCCAGCCGTCGTAGCATTTTCCGGCTGATCACCTCCTATGGGCCGCCCTGATCGGGCGGTCCTTTTTCGTTTCCCCTGCCGTAGCCATGGCATGCCTGTCGCGTATCCGCAATGGGTCAAGAGAAATGGAAGACTATGCACACATTCGCGATTTGGGCCATCTTCGATGGGATAGAGGAAAACGGCCTACGGCTACGGTTCGCGACCGATTCCGATTTCTCCTTCGTGCGGGAAACAGTGTGTCATCCCAGCACCGTGAGGGCTTTAGGCGACACGCTCGAATCGGCACAGGCGACGCTCGAACAGCTCTGGGCGGAAGGTCTTGATGGGCCAGGTATGCGGCATTTCATCGCCGAAACGGAGGGGAAGGAGGCAATACCAGTCGGGTATCTAAGACTGCTTTACCCGTTTGCATGGCCTTGCTCTCTCTGGTTGAGCTTCATCGCCATCGCGCCATCGCGCAGGAGACAGTGCTTTGGGCGGAGAATCCTGGGCATGCTCCTGTCGGCCGCAGCGAGATCGGACTGCGTCGAGAAGTTTGGCATGCACACAGGCTCCAGCAACGCTCCAGCCAGAAGGCTTTACGAATCCTTTTGCTTCCGATGCGTGAAGTGCGAGCCTTGGCAGAATGAAGATGGAACGCGCGACGAGCGCGTTACGTACTGCCGAATTCTCCGATGAGATTAGGCCCGCAGAACAAGCTCCCGCATTCAGGCAAGGCGAAGCGCTGACGACGTCACAAAGCGCGACATGGAGATCGGTTGCATAGCGCTGCATCGGAAGCTGACCGAGCATGAGCATGATTTTACTGGTGTGCTGGGGCGGAATGGGTCGCTTGTGCCCACCAGGAATTCAAGAAGGAAGCGCAGCGCATGCGTGAAGGACGCTGGGGTAACGGCAGGATTGTTGCGGTCAAAGGAGGACATTGATGACCTTTCCGAAATCGGCGAAACACAAAGACCTCGAAACCATCTACACCCAATGCAGTGGCCCCGGCGGCCTGAAAGTCGCCGAGTTCCTGGGCGATAAGATGCACCTGAAGGCAGGGATGCGCCTGCTGGATATCGGCACATACTACGGCGCGCAGACCTGCTTTATCGCCAAAGAGTATGGAGTGGATGTCGTCGGCATTGACCCTTGGAGCGATTGTGCCGAAAAGCTGCGCGTCATGGCGGCCAAAGAGGGGCTTTCCCATCGCATCTTGGCCCTCAAGGTCAGTGTGCCGCAGACGGGCTTTGCCAGTGAATCCTTCGATGCGGCCTTTTCGGTGACCACCTTCGAGATGATCCGGGGGACCCAGGGGAAGGCTAAGTACCTGGAGTGCCTGGCGGAGGTGTTGCGAGTGTTGCGGCCGGGGGCGTGCTTTGCATTGGGCGAACCCATGCACCTTGACGTGGCCATCCCACCGGACCTGGTGCCCATCTACACCCAAGGGAAAGGAACCGGACCGGAAGGGTGGGCTAAGTGCTTTGCCACGGTGAGCGAGACGGCGGATGCCCTCTGTTCTGTCGGCTTTGAAATCATGGAAGCAGATTACGCACCCGATGCTTTGTCCTGGTGGCAGGAGTATGCCACCTACGACCCGGACTGTCGCGCGGAACCCGAAGGCGAGGCGCGCATCATCCGGCTCGATGGAGGACGCTGGTTGTCGTTCGGATATGTTATTGCTGGGAAACCCCGGTGACTCTGCAACGAAAGGATCAGACCCATGAGCAGCCGTGTTGATGGCTCCTGTTCACCTGGCGATATCCAATTCGTTGACTGCCACGCCGAAATCAGGCCCAAGTCACATTTGCTCTGGAGGCGGCCCTGGAGGCGTCGCTATTCACTTCACCAGTCCGTACGCGGCGCAGTTGACCCACGCGGCTGGCAATCCTACGTCAAGCTCCAGCGCGAACTGCGGCAGTTGGCGCGACGCCAGGACCAGCGGGCGCAGCAGGCGAAAAGGGTGAAGTGGAAGAAGAACGCAATGCGATCGAGGAAGATCAATCAAGGAGACGAACAATGAGTGTGAACGGGGCGAACGCTTATGGCCTTGACGGCCACATTGCCGAGATCTATGACCAATTTGAGACGCAGACCGATGACGTGGCGCTCTTGCGCCGGCTGATCGGCGAGCGGAGGCCGCTGCGCGTCCTGGAGCCGTTCTGCGGCACGGGGCGGCTCCTCATTCCGCTGGCGCAGGACGGCCATGAAGTCATCGGCATGGATATCGCACGATGCATGCTCGATCGCGCGCGGGCGAAGATCGCCGAACTCTCCGAGGACGCTCGGAAGAGAAGCATTCTTGTGGAGGCGGATGTGCTCGACGCTCCCTGGCCTGCGGGGTTCGACCTCATCGTTCTTGGCGGCAATTGCCTTTATGAACTCGCCTCGCCCGACGAGCAGGAGCGTGTCATCGCGGCGGCCGCCGGCGCCCTCAAGCCCGGTGGCTTCGTCTTCCTCGACAACGACCATATGGAAGGCGACTTGCACGAGTCCTGGCTGCATTCCGGCAGGCGGCGAGGGGTGTTTCCCAGCGGGGTCTGCGCGGATGGGGTTCGCGTCGAGGCGTTCAATGACGTGCTCTCATGCGACGCCCAGCAGCGACTGTGGCGCTGTCGACGAGCCATCCGGCTGACGTCCCCCGATGGCCGTGTCGAAGAGAAGTCCTATATCCAGCAGAAGCACCCCCCGAGCACGGCTGAAATGCGCGGCTGGCTGGAAGCGCACGGCTTCGCCATCCAGCAGTTATTCGGAGACAAGATGGGCAGTCCATACGTGGACGCTTCGCCGCGGGCGGTATTCTGGGCCAGGCTGGAGGCTGATCGCTGCCGGAGGGCGTCAAGCACTGGTCCCTGACGACATTGCGCGAGAAGCTGGTGAAGATCGGCGCGAAGGTTGTGCGGCATTCCCGGTACATCGTATTTCGGATGGCCGAGAAACAACTTGACGGCGGCGAATTTGAGGGTACAATCTCATGTCTGAAAGCCGACTGTCCTCTCGAGGACGGTCAAAAGCGAAATCCCGGTTTCAACAACCTGACCGTCCCGCGCCGCTATCCTCCTTGACAACGCCATCGCCAGCGGATACGTTCGGCCTGGGAACATGGGCACAGTTGGAGAGCGCGGGGCGGAGGAAGGAGATAGCGTGTGTCCCCAGATTCCCGGATTCTCATGAGATTTGGAGGTCGTTCGGAAGTTGAGATTATTGAGCTTTCACCGAATAATGGATACGCGACTCGTGCTCCTCGCGTCATTCCCCAGAGTGCGCCGCGTACGGCGCACGATGCGAAGGCGGAAATCCACGCACTGCGCGGGATTCCCGCCCCGGCGGGCAAGCTGGATTCCCGCTTCCGCGGGAATGACAATCGAAGGAGTATCTATTCGTGGGTGAAACATCTGTAAGAAGAGCTGAACATCCTGAAGGCTGCGGAGGAGAGAGTCCGGCCGGGGGCGGCCTGAGGGATGAGGGGCACGCAAGAAGCGGCCTCAGCGGCCGGCGCAGGTGGGCCTTCCGACTCGCGGCCATGGTCCTTGTGCCGGCGCTGCTCCTCGGCTTGCTCGAGGGCGGCCTGCGCGCCCTGGATTATGGATATCCTGCGAATTACTTTGTCAAAGCGGGAGCGGGCGGGGAGCTCAGCAGCAATAGCAAGTTCGGGTGGCGTTTCTTCAACCCGGCCATCGCCCGCAGGCCACAGGTCCCGATATCGTTCGCCGCCGACAAGCCCGCCGGAACGTATCGAATCTTCGTGCTGGGCGAGTCCGCGGCTGCCGGCGCTCCGGCGCGGGAGTTCGGGTTCAGCCGGATTCTCGAAGTCATGCTGCGCGAGCAGCATCCGGAGTTGCGATTCGAGGTCATCAACACCGCCCTGGCCGCGATCAATTCTCACGTGATCCTTCCGATCGCCCGGGATTGCGCAAGACTCCATGGAGACCTGTTCATCGTCTATATGGGCAACAACGAGGTGGTCGGACCCTACGGACCCGGCACGGTGTTTGACCGCTTCTCAGGAAGCCTTTCGCTCATTCGCAGCAGCATTTGGATCAGGTCCACAAGGATCGGGCAGTTGCTTCAGAGGTGCTCGCGGACGCTCTTGAGAGAATCGGGGGGGCCGAAGAAGTGGGAAGGGCTACAGATGTTCGCCGGGAATCATGTGCCCGCCGACGATCCGCGTTTGGAAAAGATGTACGGCCATTTCCGGAAAAACCTGGGCGACATCTGCGAGGCGGCGCGGAAGTCGGGCGCAAGGGTGATCCTGTGCACGGTCGCAACGAATCTCGGGGACTGCGCGCCGTTCGGGTCGGCCCACCGTTCGAACCTGAGCCGGGCAGATACGGCCGCGTGGGAAGAGACCTACCATGCAGGCGTCGCGCTTGAGGCCAAGGGCGACTACGCACGGGCGACGGCAAAGTATCAGGAGGCGGCGAGGCTCGACGACCAATTCGCCGACTTGCACTTTCGCCTGGGCCGGTGTTGGCGGGAGCTGAAGGAATTCGACAAGGGGCGGGAGGAGTTGATTCTGGCCCGCGATCAGGACGTGCTGCGGTTCCGCGCCGATACGCGCATCAACCGCATGATACGCGAGGCGGCCGCCGGACAGGAATCGAACGGGATTCACCTTCTCGACCTCGCGCGGGTCTTTGAAGAGAGAGACACGGCGGCGCACGGGGCTCCCGGCGCCGAGCTCTTCTGGGATCATGTCCACATGAGCTTCACCGGCAATTACCTGCTGGCGAGCGCCCTCTTCGAAGAACTGGCTCGGAACCCTGCTGCCTTCTCAATGGACGCCCGCCATGCGGAGACGGTTTCGCCGCCGCCGATGGAAAAGTGCGCGAAGGCCCTTGTATTGAGCGACTGGAGTCTGGCCAGGATGATCGTCCAGGGCCTGTTAGAGCAGGAAAACGAACCTCCTTTCACGTTTCAACTCAACCATGACGAGCGGTTTGCGCGATTGCTGGAGCATCAGAAGGAATTGGAGAAACACAACACGCCGGAAGGGCTGAAAGCGGATTCGGACCTGTACCGCAGTGCGCTCGAAAAAGACCCGCAGGACCTGCTCCTTCGCGAGGATTTTGCAAGGCTGGAGTGTGATCGGGGTGAGTTCAAGAGCGCCATGGCGCAATTTCAGATCTGCCTGGAACAGGCGCCCGCGGGTGCGGATTGGGTCAGTGATGACATGGCCCTCGCGGCTTTGGCGATCAGCCGCAAGCTTTTGGCCGCCGGACAGAGCGAGGCTTCCTATCAATACGTCGAGGAAGCTCTTAAAGTCAGGCCGGACCGGAGCGACGCGCACAATGATCTGGGGATTGTCCTGATGCAGATGGGAAAGCCGGCCGAGGCCATGCAACAGTATCACGAGGCGTTGCGGATCTCCCCCGAATATATGTGGGCACACTTCAATCTCGGAAGAGCCCTCGTCCAGGAAGGAGACCTGAAGGGGGCCGTCGCGCATTTTCGCGCGGCCGTGCAAATTGAACCGGATTTTGCCTGGGGGCGCGAAAGACTGGCGACCGCGCTGATCGCGCTCGGGAAGATAGATGAAGCGCTGCCGCAATGTCAGGAGTTTGTGCGCCTGAGTCCGAAGGACGCCGGGGGGCACTGCCGGCTCGCCATGGCGCTCTGCATGCTCGGTCACCCCGCGGAGGCAGTTGAACATCTGCGGCGGACGATGGAACTGACGCCGGGCTCCGCGGAAATCGAGAACGCCCTCGCGTGGATCCTGGCGACGAATCCGGACGCCCGCGTCCGCGACGGAGCCGAAGCGGTGCGGCTGGCCGAACAGGCCGTCCGGGCAACCGCCGGCGCGAATCCGGTGGTCCTGGGCACGCTCGCGGCGGCCTACGCGGAGCAGGGCCGCTTTGACGAGGGTGTCGCGGCGGCGATCAGGGCGCTCGACCTGGCGCGGGAGGCCCATTCCGCGCAAGTGGCCGGACGGATTGAAGCGCAGTTGGAATCATACAAGGCCCAAAGACCTTTTCATGAGAGCCCGGCGCGCGATGTTCCATAGACGACTGCTCGCCGCCACGAGGTTCGGATTCCAGAGCCTACACGGATGAACATACTCGGAATCTCCGCCTTCTATCACGATTCCGCGGCTGCGTTGGTGCAGGACGGAAGGATCGTCGCCGGGACACAGGAGGAGCGCTTTACCCGCAGGAAGCATGATTTCCGGTTTCCGCAGAGCGCCATTGATTACTGTCTGCGTGAGGGAGGCATCACGGCGGCAGAGCTGGATCACGTCGCCTTCTATGAGAAACCGCTCCTCAAATTCGACCGCCTGATCGAGACGTACCTCGCTTATGCGCCCAGCGGTTTTCGCAGTTTCCGCCATGCGATGCCGGCGTGGCTGCGGCAGAAGCTTTACCTGCCTCACGTCATGGACCGCGGCCTGAGGCGCCAATACAAGGGCCGGTACGTCTTCGTCCAGCATCACGAATCGCACGCGGCCAGCGCATTCTTCCCCTCTCCGTTCCGCGAGGCCGCCATTGTGACGCTCGACGGCGTGGGCGAATGGGCGACGGCAACTGTCGGGGTCGGACGGGACAACCGAATCGAGTTGACTCATGAACTGCGCTTTCCCCATTCGCTTGGCCTCCTCTACTCGGCCTTCACCTATTACACAGGATTTCGGGTGAACAGCGGCGAGTACAAGATGATGGGGCTGGCGCCGTACGGCGAGCCGAAGTACGCCGAGGTGATTCGCAGGCAACTGCTCGATATCAAGGAAGACGGCTCCTTTCGCATGAACATGCGCTATTTCAACTATTGCCAGGGCCTGACCATGACGAACGCCCGGTTCCATCGCCTGTTCGGACAGCCGCCTCGAAGGCCGGAGGGCGCGCTGACCGAATTCCACATGGACGTGGCGGCGAGCATACAGGAAGTGACCGAAGAGATCATGCTGCGGATCTGCCGGCATGCGCACCGGCTCACGGGCCTGAATCACTTATGCCTGGCCGGAGGGGTCGCCTTGAACTGCGTCGGCAACGGGCGCATCCTGCGCGAAGGGCCGTTTAAGGGGATCTGGATTCAGCCGGCCGCCGGCGACGCGGGTGGCGCGCTCGGCGCGGCCTTGTTCGTCTGGCACCAGCTCGTTGGGCACGGGCGCGAGATTGCAGCGCAGGACAGCCAGCACGGAAGCCTCCTGGGGCCTGCGTTCAGCGACGATGAGATCCGGGCCTTCCTCAATTCAGCCAGCGCAACCTATGAAACGTTCCCGGATGACGAACGGCTCATTGACAGGGTCGTGGACCTCATCCTTGGGGGACGGGTCGTCGGCTGGTTCCAGGGCCGGATGGAGTTCGGCCCGCGCGCGCTGGGCTGCCGCAGCATCCTCGGCGACCCCCGCTCTTCCGAGATGCAGAAGGTGATGAATCTCAAGGTGAAGTTCCGCGAGTCCTTCCGTCCGTTTGCTCCATCGGTCCTTCGCGAGGACGCGGCTCAATACTTCGAGATGGGGCCGAACGAGGAGAGTCCGTACATGCTCCTGGTGGCGAACGTTCGAGAGGACAAGCGGGCCGCCGACAGCGGCGCGCGCTTGAAAGCCGCACGCGGCCTCGCGAAGCTTTCCGTTGAACGTTCGGTGGTGCCCGCAGTCACTCACGTGGACTTCTCGGCCCGCGTGCAGACGGTTGACGCCCAGCGCCACGGGCGATACTATCAACTGGTCAAGCGTTTCAAGGAACGGACCGGCTGCCCGCTCCTGATCAACACGAGCTTCAATGTGCGGGGCGAGCCGATTGTCTGCACTCCTGAGGAGGCGTACCGATGTTTCATGGCCACCAATATGGATGCGCTCGTCCTGGAGCACCACCTGCTTCTCAAAGAGCGTCAGCCCAACGCAAGAGAGTATGCGGTGGACGAGTATCTTGCGCGGTTTCAACTGGACTAGCCGTTCACGAAATGCTGCACTAAGGAGTATGACCGTGGCCGTCATCGAAATAGACTGGCGGCCGGACGACCGGAGGCTGCGCCAGTTCGCCATCGTCTTGCTGCTCAGCCTGGGTCTGGCCGGTGCGTTCGCGGCTTGGAAGCTGTCCGCGGTTCGGCACGCCGCGCCGATTGCGTTGTGGGCGCTCGGCATCGCGCTAGCTGCCATCGGTCTGGCGGCTCCCAGGTGGATTTGGCCGCTTTACATCGTCTGGATGGCCGTCGCACTGCCTCTCGGATGGGTCATGAGCCACATGGCCCTCGGGATCATATACTTCCTCGTGTTTACGCCGATAGCCCTTATCTTTCGTCTGATTGGACGGGACTTTCTGCACCGGCGGTTCGACCGCCGGGCGGAGAGCTATTGGATCAAGCGGGGATTGCCGGGGAAGGTCGCACATTATTTTCGGCAGTTCTGAAGGCGAGGCCCCTTGGGCACGATCAAGCCGGACAGTGACGACTTCGAGACAGAGACCCGAAAGAAGCGCACCGGCCTGTTGAGCGAGTTTCTCTACTTTCTCGCCCACAACAAGAAATGGTGGCTGTTGCCGATTATCATTATCCTTTTCCTTCTGGCGTTCCTGGTCGTTCTGGGCGGATCGCCGCTCGCGCCGCTGATCTACACCGTCTTTTAGCGGGTCTACGCTGCGCGTGAAAACGCTGGACTCTGTGCCGCCGGCCGGTTTGGCTTCACGGAGTTTCGGAATCAGCGGAACTCATCAATTGCGCGACAGGGCTGCAGGCCGCCGGCGGTTTCGCTCGCGGCGCGCTTGTGCTAGAATGCGTTCCAGACAGCCGCGTTGATTTTTCCGCCTGCGCCCGGCGCGGGCTAAATGCCGGAGAGAATCATGGTGGAAGTGGAATTGTCGCGGATCATCATCAACGAGCGGAGCGACCAGCAGGTGATCGTGCTGAAGGAAAAGGAGGGCCAGCGCGCTTTCCCCATCCTGATCGGCATCTACGAAGCCACGGCGATAGACCGCGGCATCAAGGAGTATCGGACGCCGCGGCCGCTCACGCACGACTTGATCTGCTCGATCCTCAAGGGGCTGAACGTGACGCTGAAGCGCACAGTGGTCAGCGACATGCGCAACCGCACGTTCTATGCCACGCTGATCCTCGAGCAGGACGGGCGCACGCTGGAGGTGGACTCGCGTCCGAGCGACGCGATCGCCATCTCCGTCCAGCTCGGGACGCCGATCTTCGTCGAGGAGAAGGTCTTTGAGGAGGTCAGCAAGGACGAGGAGCAATCGGGCGGCGAGCCGAACCTCGACGAGGAGGAAGGGGAGCAAGCAGAGAAGTAGTGCAGAACGCAGGGTGCAGAGCTTGCCCGCCGAAGGCGGGTGCAGAGTTAAAACAGGAGCCGGCGTCTCCGGAATAATTGCGCGCGGGGCGCGCCGAGTCCGGCCGAAGCCCGAAACGGATTCCATACTGCATTCTGCACCCGCCTTCGGCGGGCAAGCTCTGCACCCACCATGGAGGGGTGGCCGAGTGGTTTAAGGCGGCGGTCTTGAAAACCGCTGAGTCGAAAGGCTCCGGGGGTTCGAATCCCTCTCCCTCCGCCGTTGATTTTGTGCCGGGGAATCCACGTTTTCCCCTTGATTCACGGGCACTTCCGCACCAACCGTGACGAGCTCCGCACCGCCGTTTGACATTCCATCGGACTCCATCCCAATCTCCGGTTTTCCATCCTCAGACAGCAAGCAGGACAGCAAGCAGTTCTGACGGTCTTCCTCGGTGTTCGGCTGTTCGACCCGGGCTGAGGCGCGGGGGGCGGTCGGTTCCGTCGCACCGTCTCTGCCTGTAGCGATCATCCCGACGACAGCCGGCGGTGCATGCAGATTCCCTGTGAATCGGCGCACATAGGCTCTCAGACGCCGGGCTACTCAACAAACGAATGGGCTGCGCCCGGCTCCTCTCTGCCGACTTGAGCTAAAGAACCCGCGTTTTCTTGCGATAATCCCTATGGAAGAAGGAGTTGCGACTTGCGATCGGGCGTTGGATCAGCCAGCCAATTGTCGCAACATAGAACAAGAAATGAGTTGCACTGTGCTTTTTCAAGCCAGGTGATGATCTTTCTGAGACATCTGGTTTTTCTGGAGAAAAGCATGGCACGTCTCAGTGATTCTGCGCTGCCATCGCAGTTGGAGTTGATGTCGCCGACCGTGCTGATGGCACAGCCTTCCGACTCGCCGGTCGAAGATGAGTCCGCACTCGAAGGACTGCTCTATCCGATCGTAATCATCAAGCGGGAGGGGGACATTTGCTTCATGAACGGCGCAGCCCGGCGCCTGCTCTCTGAAGGGCTCGACCTGCGGCTGGCCGCCTTCGTCCGCGGCCATCAGCAGGGCATGGGGCCGACCACCCAGGTGCACTTCAAGCTCCAGAACGGGCAGGACCTGATCCTCAAGGTCGGGCTCGGCGAGATTGTATGGCTCGGCGAAAAAGCGATTCAGGTCTCGATCTGGAACGTGACACCCTACCTGGCCATAATCCAGAAGTTGCGGAAAGAGCGCGCCAGGTCGCTGGCCGCGTCGCTCGAACAGACCCGCCAGCAGGCCGATGAGGAAGCCTCGCAGCGCCAGCAAGCGCAGGCGGATCTCG
>Ga0181536_10001672_pt1 | contig 25768 bp, 27 predicted proteins | sample PEATcosm2014_Bin_41_FD_121105 | JGI IMG/M metagenome (GOLD analysis project Ga0181536, IMG submission 121105) | Peatland microbial communities from MTU Mesocosm Facility, Houghton, MI, USA - PEATcosm2014_Bin17_60_metaG | ecosystem: Environmental > Terrestrial > Soil > Wetlands > Peat | place...
CGGCCTGACCGACCTGCTCGGTCAACGCTTCATCGAAATCTGGAGCGGCATGCCCGAACTTTACATGCTGATCATCCTGGGCAGCCTGATCACGCCCGGGTTCTGGGTGCTGCTGATTTTCCTGTTGTTGTTTCGCTGGATGACCCTGACCGGCGTCGTACGCGCCGAATTCCTGCGTGGCCGCAACCTGGAATACGTCCGCGCCGCCAGGGCCCTCGGCGTGTCGGACATCACGGTCATGTGGCGCCACATTCTGCCAAACGCGATGGTGGCGACCCTGACATATGTGCCATTTCTTCTGTCAGGATCGGTCACCTTGCTGTCGACCCTCGACTTCCTGGGGTTCGGCCTGCCGCCGGGATCGCCGTCGCTCGGTGAACTCGTTGCTCAGGCGAAATCGAACCTGCAGGCGCCATGGCTGGCGATCACCGCGTTTTGCGTACTGGGCGGGGTTCTGACCTTGCTGATCTTCATCGGCGAGGCGGTGCGCGACGCATTCGATCCCAGACGGCTGCCCACCGCATGAGTCTGCTGGAAGTCGAACATCTGTCTGTCGCGTTCGGCGCCAAACGCGTGGTCGATGACGTGTCATTCAGCCTCGATCGGGGCGAGACCCTGGCGCTGGTGGGCGAGTCCGGCTCGGGCAAGTCGCTGACGGCGTTGTCGCTGTTGCAACTGCTGCCGCGCGGCGGCCGTAACCCGACGGGAACGATCCGACTGGACGGGCATGAGATGGTCGGTGCGTCGCCCGACACGCTGCACAAAGCGCGCGGAGATCTGGCCGGAATCGTGTTTCAGGAACCGATGACGAGCCTCAATCCGCTGCATCGCATCGGCCGCCAGGTGGCGGAAGCGGTCACGTTGCATCGCCCGCTGCCGCGCGCCGCGCTGCTGGAACGCGTGGTCGGCGCGCTGGATGAGGCGGGATTCCCCGACGCCGCGCATCGATTGGATGCGTTCCCGCATCAGTTGTCCGGTGGTCAGCGGCAGCGGGTCATGATCGCGATGGCGCTCGCCAACGATCCGGCGTTGCTGATCGCGGACGAGCCCACGACCGCGCTGGATGTCACGATCCAGGCGCGCATTCTGACGTTGCTGTCCCGGTTGAAAACCAGTCGCGGTCTCGCGCTGCTGCTCATCACGCACGATCTGCGGGTCGTTCGCCGTTATGCCGATAAAGTGTGCGTGATGAAGGATGGCGCGATCGTCGAGGCTGGGCTGGTCGCCAGGATCTTTGCCGCGCCGGCGCATCCTTATACCAGGATGCTGCTCGATGCCGTTCCGCGCGGCACGCCGCCGCCGCTGGCGGAAGACGCACCGCCGCTGCTTCGTATCGAGGACGCGAAGGTCCATTTTCCGATCCGCCGGGGTGTGTTGCGCCGTGTCGTCTCGGTTGTTCGCGCGATCGATGGCGTCTCGCTGACCGTGCGTGCCGGCGAAACGGTTGGCCTGGTTGGCGAATCCGGGTCCGGCAAAACAACCCTCGCGCTGGCGGCATTGCGGCTGGAGCCGGTGCGAGGGCGCGTGGTGTTCGCGGGACAGGATGTCGTTCAACTCGGCCGGGCGGCGATGCGCGCGCTGCGGGCGCGGATGCAGATCGTGTTTCAGGATCCGTATGGGAGTTTATCGCCCCGAATGACGGTGGGCGATATCGTCGCGGAGGGTCTGGGCGTGCATGAGCCGGGCCTGAAGCGGCAAGAGCGCGATCGCCGCGTGATAGAGGCGCTGGAGGAAGTCGGTTTGCCCGCGGACATGATGGAACGGTATCCGCACGAGTTCAGCGGCGGCCAGCGGCAGCGCATCGCGATCGCGCGAGTGATCGTGCTGAAGCCCGCTTTGGTCGTGCTGGATGAGCCGACGAGTGCGCTGGATATGTCGGTGCAGGCGCAGATTATCGCGTTGTTGCGCGACCTGCGGAACCGCCACAATCTGGCCTATCTGTTCATTAGTCATGACCTGAAGGTGGTGCGGGCTCTGGCGCATCGCGTGGTCGTCCTGCGCGAAGGGAAAGTCGTCGAAGAAGGCACGGCGGACGAGATTTTCAGCCACCCGCGCGAGGAATACACGCGGTCATTGATGCAGGCGGCGTTCGACCTGGATTGATTCCAGTCGGCCCTTTGTCATTGCGAGGAGCGAAGCGACGCGGCAATCTGCCGGTCCCCCACGCGTGGAGATTGCTTCGCTTTGCTCGCAATGACAGGGGCGGCGGATCGACGGTTCACGAGACCCGTGGTCCGCTATCGAACGCCAAAGATCACCACGCCTCCTTGCCTTTGGCCGGCCGCACCATCGCGGCCTTCTCGCGTTGCTCCGCCTCGTGTTTGTCGAACATCAGGCGGGCCGCGCTGGAGCGCTTTTCCGTCAGCTCCTCCCGGTGGTCGGTGCACCAGTTGAACGAATCGATCCGCAGCCGGTTGTCGCCGGAGAAATGCGGCATCACGTAGCGCTGATAGAGTTCGTAGGAGCGTTTCGTTTGCTCGAAGTCAGCCCAGTTGTGGACTTGTTGCAAGAAGGCGCCGAAATCACCCTGCTTGTCGTACAGCCGCTGGATCAGCGCGATCGCGTCGTCCGGCGTGCCGATCACGCCATAGTTGTTTTCCACGAACCATTCCGCGGCGTCCTTGCCTGGCGGCACGATGAACCGCGGCTGGTTGTTGTTGAGGTACCCCAGATAAGCCTCGAACCCGTATTTCACGTTCTCCATCGCCTGCGCGCGGGTTTCCGCGATGTGCATCGGCCCAACCAGGCGAAGGCCCGCGGGGTTCATCTGCTTGCCTTGCTCGGCGGCGATGTCGTTGGCGATCTTCCAGTTCGCCCCGAGGGCATCGTAGCCGAATGGATTGGTCGCGGCGACGCAGATCATGCTCAGGCCGTATTTCCCAGCCAACCGGCCGCCGGATGGCGTCACCGCGCTGACCACCGCGACCTCGGGGTGCGGTTTCGTGTAAGGCAGGATATGTGCACGGGCGCCGACGAAGTTGTACCACTCGGTCCGCTCGGTGACGATTTCCCCTTTGAAAAAGCGCAAAATCACATCCAGCGCCTCGGCCATGCGGTCGCGTTGCGTGTTCGGATCGATCCCCAGCATCAGCGCGTCCGAGGCCAAAAGCCCAGGACCGGCGCCGAACATGATGCGGCCGCGGGTGTGGTGATCGAGCTGGATGATGCGGTTCGCCGTCATCAACGGGTTGTGATACGGCAACGAAATCACGCCGGTGCCGAATTTGATCCACCGCGTCCGCTCGGCCGCGACGGCGATGAACAGTTCCGGGGAACTGATCAACTCCCAGCCGGCGGAATGATGCTCGCCGATCCAGGCTTCGTGAAACCCGAGCCGGTCGAGCCACTGCATCAACTCCAGATCGCGCTCGATGCACGCGGCCGGGTTTTCGTTCATCGGGTGAAACGGCGGCAAGAACGCGCCGTGACGAAGCGGGATATGTGGCGTTCCAGGCGGGGCCATGGGTCATTTCCTCCTGAGGGGACATCGCGATCGGACGATGTTATCAGAGATCAACGGATCGCAAACCCCGACGGGAATAATGAGCCAATCGTCTGATCGTGTGGACCGCCGGGTCTGGGTCATCGCCGCCGCATGTTCCTGCGGTCCGCTGATGTCCGGCCTCGATTCCACGATGGTCAACGTTTCGCTCGACACCCTCAGTTCCGCGTTCGCCGTGCCACTGGGCACGATCCAATGGGTGACCAGCGGCTATTTGCTCGCGCTGGCCTTGTCGTTGCCGCTGAGCGGCTGGCTGGTGGACCGGGTCGGGGCGCGGCGCATCTTTCTCGGCTGCTTCGCCGGGTTCATCGTGTGTTCGGTGCTGAGCGGGTTCGCCACCTCGATTAACATCCTGATCTTATGCCGGCTGCTGCAAGGCATCGCCGGCGGATTGCTGGCACCGATGATGCAAATGATGATGGCCCGTCACGCGGGACGTCACATGGCAAGAGTCATTGGTGTGGCCGCGATGCCCGTCATGGTCGGGCAAATGTTCGGACCCAGCCTCGGTGGCGTCATCCTCGGTCAACTGGGCTGGCGGTGGATCTTCTTTGTCAACGTGCCGGTTGGTCTGGTGGCGATTTGTTTCGCTTGGTTCGCGTTGCCGCGGGACGAGATCGCCAGTTCCCGCCGGCTCGATCTGATCGGCTTCGCGATGATCTCCCCCGGCCTCGCGCTATTGCTACAAGGGCTGGTCTCGTGGGCGCATGGGGATGCCACGGCGCCGCTCAGCCTGGTGGCCAGCGTGCTGCTGCTGGCCGGCTTTACCCGGCACGCCCTGCGCCACCCGGTCACCGCGCTGATCGACCTGCGGCTGTTCCGGGCGCGGGTTTTCCGCGCGGCGGCCGCGACGCAGTTCCTGTCAAATGCCATCAATTTCGGCGGCCAGTTGCTGCTGCCGCTGTGGTTCCTGGAGGTGCGTCAGGCCACGCCGAGCGCGACCGGGTTGATGTTGTTTCCCCTTGGCCTCGGCATCTTTTGCGGCCTTCCCATCATGGGCCGCTTGAGTGAGCGTTTCGGCGCGCGCGCGATTTCCGGTGCCGGCGCCCTGCTGTCTTGTCTTGGCACGTTGCCCTTCCTGTTCGCGGCCGCCGACACTCCCTATGGCCTGTTGGGCGTCGCCCTGTTCGTCCGCGGGTTCGGCGGCGGTTCGATCACCATCCCCTCGGCCGCCGCCGCTTATGCGTCGGTGCCGCGGGAGTCGCTCGGCCACGCGACCACATCGATCAATATTTGCCAGCGCTTTGGCGGACCAACCGGCTCCGCGGGGCTGGCGATTTTTCTGCAGTTCGCGTTGCTGCGCGCCGCGACGCCCACGCAAGCCTATCATTGGGCCTTCGGCGCGCTGGCGGCGATCGCGGCGGCCGGTCTGCTGACGGCGTCGCGTCTGCCTGGCCGAATCGCGCGGTGATCACGACACCACAAAGACCCGGATCACCACCTGCGTCCGATGCTGTTCCCCGGTCGCGACGAAAATATTGTCGGACAGCCAGCCATGCGGCCCAGGGGCGACTTCGAAAACAGGGGAGGTGCGGAAATAATACAGGGCGGGATCCACGACGTCCCCCGCGGCGGGCCGAACCAATACCTCGGGCGGGCCGCGGCGCAGACCTTTATTGACGACTGAGATCAATGTTCCATCCGCCGCGCGTAAGGTATAGCGCGCGACCACTTCGGCGGTGCCGTCAGCACGGATGACCTGCCAGTCCGCGCCGCCGGGCAGGATGCACGCTGTCAGCCGCGGACCGGAGACCGATCCGCCCAGAATCGGAACGATCCGGCGGCGTCCGGTCGCGACCGCGCCAAGCTCCAGCGGCACGCCAATGTCGACATGCGCGGTGAACACGTGGCTCAGTTCCAGCATTCGCTCTTCCCCCAATCGGTGCGGGATCATGGTCACCGGCCGGCGGTCCGGCGTCCAGCCTCGACGGACCCGGGTTTTCGGGCATATGCTCCGGTCAAATCAGCCCAGAGGAGCGCCAGGCCATGAGCGGAGAAAATTGTCTGACCGGTATGAAAGTCCTCGATCTCACCCAGTTCGAGGCCGGGCCATCGTGCACCGAAGCCCTCGCCTGGATGGGCGCGGACGTTGTTAAGGTCGAGAACCCCAATTCCGGTGACCCCGGCCGTACCGCCGGCGGCAAGCCAGGCCAGGACGCCAATTACTTTTTGCAATACAACGCCAACAAGCGCTCGGTGGCGGTCAATCTGAAAGACCCGCGCGGCGTCGAACTCGTGAAACAGATGGCGAAGCAGGCCGATGTGATGGTCGAGAATTTCGCCCCCGGCGCCATCGAGCGTCTCGGCCTGGGCGCCGACGTCATCCGGGCGCTGAACCCCTCGATCATCTATTGCCAGGTCAAAGGCTTCGGCACCGGCAGCCCGTACGAGAAAAGTCTCGCCTTCGACATGATCGCGCAGGCCGTCGGCGGCCTGATGAGCATCACCGGCGAGGAAGACGGGCCACCCTGCAAACCCGGTGCGACGATCGGCGATACCGGCACCGGCATGGTGATGGCGATCTCTGTATTGGGCGCCTATGTCCGCCGCCTGCGGACCGGCCAGGGCGAGCATCTGCAACTGGCGATGCAGGATTCGATCCTGCACTATATCCGCAACGCCTTCACCTTCATGGAACGCAGCGGCGGCAAGGCGGCACCGCGCGCCGGCTCGAAGACGGTCGGCGGCGGCAATCCACCGATCGGCGTGTATCCCTGCAAAGGCGGCGGCCCGAACGATTACGTCTATATCTATACCAGCCGCGCCAACCCCGAGCATTGGACCCGCCTGCTGAAGGTGATGGGACGCGAAGACCTGATCGGCGATCCGTGTTACAGCGATCCCGATGCGCGCACGCAACGGCGCGAGGAGGTCGACGCGATCGTCTCCGCCTGGACCAGACAGCACGACAAGCATGAGGCGATGCGGCTGGTCAGTCACGCGACCATCCCGTCCGGCGCGGTGCTCGATACGGCGGAACTGGCGGCCGACAAGACGTTCCGGGAGCGTGGCATTCGCCAGACCATGCATCACCCCAAGGTCGGCGACTATGTCATGAGCGGCTGGCCGGTTCGCTTCGGCGGAAAGACGCCGGCGGTGGCTCCGGCGCCGCTGCTCGGCCAGCACGGCGAAGAGGTCCTGGCCGAGTGGCTGAAACTCGACAAGGACCAGATCGGCGCGTTGCGTAACGATTCGGTGGTCGGCTGATGGCGCACCAGTTCTGCACGGTTCAGGACGAAGGCCGGTTACGGATCGTCACGCTCAACCGGCCCGAGGTGCTGAACGCGCTGCACGCCGACGCCAACGATGAACTCTCCGCGGTGTGGGACGAATTCGCGGCGCGGGACGATCTGTGGGTTGGCATCGTCACCGGCGCCGGCGGGCGGGCGTTCTCCGCCGGCAACGACCTCAAGGTCCAGGCGGCGGGCAAGCGCCGGCCGAATGGGCCGAACGGGTTCGCCGGGCTGTCGCATCGGTTCGATCTCGACAAGCCGCTGATCGCGGCGGTGAACGGCGTGGCGATGGGCGGCGGCTTTGAAACCGCGCTGGCCTGCGACATCATCATCGCCGCCGAGAACGCGGTGTTCGCGCTGCCCGAACCGCGGGTTGGCCTGATCGCGGGCGGCGGTGGCGTGCACCGGTTGCCGCGCACGATCCCGATCAAGAAAGCGATGGGCATGATCCTGACCGGCCGGCGCGTGCCGGCGCGGGAGGGCTTCGAACTCGGCTTCGTCACCGAGGTCGTGCCGGAAGGTCAGGCACTGGAAGCCGCGAAGCGCTGGGCTGGTCTGATTCTGGAATGTTCTCCGAAGGCCGTGCGGGCGTCGAAACAGGCCTCCTATCGCGGTCTGGACGAGCAGAAGCTGGAAACCGCGATGCGCACGATTTATCCGGCGCAGCAGGAAAATATCGAGAGCCAGGATTATATCGAGGGCCCCAAGGCATTCGCGGAAAAGCGTAAGCCGAACTGGCGAAATAAGTAAGGAACGCGATCGATGGGAATTCGGGTGCACAATCTGTATTGCGACGCCCAGGGGGAATCGCATTGGCGGGACATTCAGATCGAATGGGAGAATGAAGCGCCAGAAGGCAAGACATCCGCACGGCAATTCGCCAACGGCATCATTTTCCGGCAAACCCAGGCGGAACACGACCGCCCGTGGCACCCCGCGCCGCGACGGCAATACATCATCAATCTTGATGCCGGCGTGGAACTGACGGCGAGCGACGGTGAGTCGCGAAAAATCGGCGCCGGTGAAATCGTCCTGGTCGAGGACACGACCGGCAAGGGTCACCTGTCGAAATCCATCAACAATCAGATGCGGCACTCGATCTTCGTGCCGATCGAATAAGGGAGCAACGCGACAATGCGTATTCACAACATCTATGTCGACGATGCCGGCGAAACCCACTGGCGCGACGTCGAAGTCAAATGGGTCGAGGAGCGGAACGGTAGCAAACTCTCCGCGCGGCTGCCCGCCACCGGCATTATCTTCCGCGAAACCGCCGGGGATTACGATCTCTCCTGGCATCCCGCGCCGCGCCGCCAGTACATCATCAATCTGGACGGTGGCGTGCAGATCACCGCGAGCGACGGCGAGGCACGGCAAATCGGTGCCGGTGAGGTGATCCTGGTCGAGGACGTTCGCGGCAAGGGCCATCTGTCGAAGTCCATCGGCGGCCAGATGCGCCACTCTATTTTCGTGCCGGTCGAGTAGCATCGTCCCGCCACGGTCATGACAGGGATGTTGGCGCTTTGATGTGAATCAAAGCGCCACGACCCGTTAGCATGGGATCGTTTCCTCGAATTGATCGCGGGAGACACCCAGGATGTCCGCTCCAACAGACCCCAACCTCCTGTCGAGGGCCTTCGACTGGATGAAGACACGAACGTCCCGCGACAATGAGCTGGCCGCGATGTCGCACATGGATTTGCAATATCTGGCGGCGGATCTCGGCATCACCGAGGCGGACGTGCGCGATGTCGTGCCGCGGGTCACCGACCACAGCGACCTGATGAATAAGATGATGCGCGCGCGCGGGCTGGACCCCGACGCGGTCCGGCGCTCATTCAGCGCGGTGGTTCGCGACATGGAGGTTACCTGCGCGCGTTGCCGGGACTCTCGCATTTGCCGCCGCGAACTCGAGTCCGGAACGGCGGCGATGTATTGCCATGACTTCTGCGCCAACGCGGCAGCGATGGACGAATTGCGGAAATCCGGCGCGTAACGCCTCAGTCTGGCCGTCCGGAGCGGTGATACGGATGGCCGGTGGCGATGGATCGCGCGCGATAGATTTGCTCAGCCAGCATCGCGCGGGCCAGCAGATGGGGCCAGGTCATCCGTCCCAGCGACAGGGTGAAATCCGCGCGGGTCAGGACCAGCCGGTCCAAACCCTCCGCGCCACCGATCAGGAAGTGGATCGGGCGGGACAGAGTGAGCCACCCCTCCAGCCGCGCCGCGAAGGTCGCGGTGTCGAGCATTTCGCCATCGAGATCGAGCGCGATTGTGAACGCCTGGCCCGGCAAGGCGGCCAGCAGTGCCTCCCCCTCCCGGCGTTTGATCTCCGCCGGTGACCCTTTGCCATCGGCGAGTTCGGTCAGGACCAAAGCCGGACGGATCCGGGCGCTGTAGCGGGCGAACAGCTCCGCTTCCGGCCCGTGGCGCGAACGCCCGATCGCGATGACGCGCATCATGTCAGGTCGGCCAATAATCGCAGCACCGACTGTTGCTGTCGGTCCAAGCCATAGCGGTCCCTGATCCAATCGCGATACAGCCCAGTACGGGCGGAGCGGATGAGCGCGACGGCGTGGTCGATGCTGGCGAACAGGCATTCCTCGGGCCACAGAAGGTCCGCGCCGGGGAAGTCGTGCACGACCGGGAATGCGCCCACCGCCATCGCCTCGCCAATGTTCAATCCAAAGCTTTCATACATCGAGGTTGAGAGCAGCACGCCCTTATCCGCGTACCAGGCGGGCATGTCGGCGATCACGCCGTCGAACCGCACGACTCCGGCCAGCCCCAGGGAGTCCATGAACCGCTGTACATAACGCGCCGTGCGCAGGTCCGTGAAGGTGCCGGCGACATGAACCACATAGCGGGGATCGGCGCGATGCAACGTGTGTGCGATCTGCAACAGCAGCATCGGGTTCTTTTTCGGCTCCAGATGGCCAACCCAGGCGATTCGGTGCCGGTCGCCCGAGCCCGGTGCGAAACGGTCCAAATCGATCCCGTTGGGAATGACGTCCGGCCGGGGATGTTCGCCGATCGACGGGTTGCCGCTGAGCAGAACGCCGGTGATGTCCTCCCCCACCGTGATCAACCGGTCCACCCGGGACCAGTCCACGTTGGCCGGAAAATTGGTTTGCAACGCCTCGATCGAGTGCAGGCGTATGACGCATCTTTTGCCGGCCAGGCAATCCGAGGTCGTGGCCCAGACGGCGTGATCCCAGCACCATTCCAGCCAAACGATTTCGGCCCAGGCGATCGCCTCGGCCAGGGCTGGGCCGGGACCGGCGCAAATGAACCGCACGTCGTGGTGCCGCATCAGGGCCGGGATCAGCGGATCGAGGAACGTGTCGTTCCGCCCCTTGATCCGGTCAGCCAGCAGAAGTCTTGCCATCGACCGGCGGTGGCGACTTCGGGGCTGGCGGCGCCGGCTCTCCCGGGGGCGTTTCCCGATGCGTTCGGTAGGCTTCGAGTTGCCGTTGGCTCGGGATCGAGTCGGTCACCGCGCCGGAATCGTTGTGGAAGTCGATCACCACGAGACCCACGGTCGGGTCGAACTTGAAGCTCGGGTTAACGAACAGAGGCACCGGTTTCGCCGCCGGCGCCTCGGCGGGCGCGGCACTCCGGGAGGGGGCGGTGCTGTCACCGGAGCCGCGAATGGGCAGAGCGGCCTGAATCGACAACGGGTTCGACATGGCGGACAGCTATGAAAACGCCGCGCACGATTGCGCTGCCCGTCGTTCTACCGCGAAGGTCTTAATATCCGGTTAACGGACCGCGCTATCTGACCAGGACGATCGCCTCGATCTCCACCGAGATGTTCCCCGGCAGGCTGCCCATCCCGACCGCCGAGCGTGCCGGACGGCCGTTATCGCCGAACACCGCGACGAACAGGTCGGTGCAGCCGTTGATGATCTTTGGGTGTTCGATGAAGTTCGGCGCCGCGTTCACCATCCCGAACACTTTCAGGATCGTGTCGACCCGATCGATCGAGCCCAACGCGGCCTGCATGTTGGCGATGAGGTTGAGGCCGCAGAGCTTCGCCGCCTCATAGCCCTGATCGATCGTCAGCGCCTGCCCAACCTTCCCGACCGTCGAGATCCCGTTGAGGTTACGCGGCCCGACGCCGGACAGGAACAGCATGTTGCCGCCCAGACGCCATGGCAGGTAATTGCCGATCGGCTCCGGCGGCGGGGGCAGGGCCAGGCCGAGTCGGGCCAGGTTGTCGGTCGCGGGCATGGTCCATCTCCTTTGCGTGGGCTCAGGCGGCCTGGGATTTCGGGTTCGGATAACGCATTAGTGTTGTCAATTCCGTTACTTCGGCCACCTCGGCAACGGCTGACAGCTTGTCGAACAATGGCGCGATCGCCGCTTTCGGTAACGCCCGTTCCGCGCAGTCGGCGAATTTCGTCCAGAGTTCGTCCCGGCTCATCATTTGCCCCCCTGGGCCGCACCGTTCGTAGTCGTCGACCCGTGACGCGAGGCGGCGCCCATCCTTGGTGTGCACGATGACCTCGGCACCCCATTGATCCACGCTGTCCGCCGCCATGCCGGGATGCGGACGCGCCTGAATCCTGGGCAGCAACGCCCGGACGACAGGATCGTTCTCCGCGCCGTTCTCGAAATGCGCGAGCCGCACCGCGCGATCGGTCAGGGCGCGGGCGACGCAATATTGAATGCTGAATTTCGCCGCGAGCGGAGTGCGCGGATCGGGGTTATCGGTGTGCGGCAAGCGGCGCAGATGCGGCATCACTTCAATCGTTGCCACCTCGTCCGGGTGGAGGTCGTACGTTTTCGCCAGATACAGCATACGATTGATCGAAGCATGGGTGCTGCCGCAGCACGGGTAGGGCTTAAGCCCAGGCTCGCCGGGGCCTTCGCATTCGGGCGGCGCGTACCAATTTCCCAGCATCCTTCCGCTATCGTAAGTTCCTGGGCCGTTGAACACATCCAGGAACCCTTGCTTATGTTCGAAGGCACCCGCGTTGGCGGTGAAACCGCCGCGCGCCAGGAACGCGGCGAACAGGCCGTTGCGTGAGGCATGGCCGACATGAAGCGGTTTCGTCATCGTGCCGAAATTCGCCTTCAGGCCGGACGCGAGCGATGCGGCGAGGCCAAGCGCCACGGCGGTCTGCTCGATCGTCAGGCCAAGCAGACGAGACGCGGCGGCGACGGTGCCGAAAATGCCGAGAGTCGCCGTCGGATGCCAACCCTTATCGTAATGATGGAAATGCACCCCGCGCGCGATCCGGCACTCGGTTTCATAACCCACGACATAAGCCAGCACCAGATCGCGGCCGGAGGAGCCAAGACTCTCGCCGAGAGCGATCATCGCTGGAATCAGCATGGCCGAGGGATGGCCACCCATCACGCCGGCGACGTCATCATAGTCCAACGCATGCGACGCCGTGCCATTGACCAACGTCGCATCCAGCACGCTGGTCGTCCGATCGCTGGCCCACACGCTCGCCGGGCCTGGTGCCTCGGCGATCCCCGGGATTTTCATCAGGATATGCGGTGCCTCCTCCGCCATGCCGGCCAGGGAGCAGGCGATCGTGTCGATGAAGGCGTGGTTGGTCCATTCCAACGCGGCGGCGGACAAATCCCCGTACCGCAACGCATGAATGCGCTCGGCGATTTGATGGGCCAAGGTCATGACACGGTCTCCTCCCTCTCGTCTCTCGGCTTTTAGCAGCCCGCCGGTTCGGGTTATAGAGGGCCATGATCCGCGCGGGGCAAACCGGGAGTACGGCATGACGATCGCCGAAACTTTGGTCACGTGCATCGCCGGCGTCACTTACGACAGCCTGCCTGACGCGGCGCGTTGTTGCCAACTCGTGCGCGGCATGGTCAGAGTGCGGCCAACAGCACTTCAACCAGGGAGATGACGTTGGGCTTTCTCGCACGGCTCATGCTGGCCTGCCTGCTGATTTCATGCGCCGGGCTCGCTGGCGCGCAGGCGCAGAAGCAGGGTGGGATGCTGCGGGTGACCCATCGCGACAACCCACCCAGCGCGTCGATCCACGAAGAGGCGACGATTTCGACGGACATGCCGTTCATGGCGGTGTTCAACAATCTGGTGGTATTCGATCCCGACAGCCCACAGAACCGGCTGGACCGGATCGTGCCGGACCTCGCGACGTCGTGGAAATACAGCGACGATGACCGGACGCTGACGTTTCAGTTACGCGACGGGGTGAAATGGCACGACGGCAAACCGTTTACCTCGGCCGACGTGAAATGCACCTGGGACATCGTCACCGGCAAGGTCGATGGCAAGATGCGGAAAAATCCGCGCAAGACCTGGTGGTTCAATATCAAGGAGATCACCACCAACGGCCCGCTGGAGGTCGCGTTCCATTTGAACGACCCGCAGCCGTCGCTGTTGGTCATGTTGGCGGGCGGGTTTTCTCCGGTTTATCCGTGCCACGTGCCGGCCGCGCAGATGCGGATCCATCCGATCGGTACTGGGCCGTTTAAGTTCATCGAGTTCAGGCAGAACGAATCGATCCGGCTGGAGCGGAATCCGGATTACTGGAAGCCCGGCAGACCGTACCTGGATGGTATCGAATATTCGATCATCGCCAATCGCTCGACCGCGATCCTGGCCTTGGTCGCGGGGAAATTCGACCTGACTTTGACCGGTGAGGTGACTCCCGAACTGGTGAAGGACGTCAAGGCGCAGGTGCCGCAGATGCAATGTCTGCTGCAGCCGTCCAACACGCAGGGCAATCTGCTGGTGAACCGGGAACGTCCGCCGTTCGACGACGCGCGCATCCGCCGCGCGATGGGTCTGGCGATCGACCGCAAGGCGTTCTCCGACATCCTCAGCCGTGGGGTTTACAATGTCGGTGGCGCGATGCTGGCGCCGCCCGAGGGGCTGTGGGGCTGGACACCGGAATTCATGGCGACCGTGCCGGGGTACAGCGCCGACGTGGAGAAAAGCCGCGAGGAGGGCCGCCGCATCATGGCGGAGCTCGGCTACGGCCCGGACAAGATGCTGCCGTTGAAAGTGTCGACACGGAACATCGCGGATTATCGCGACGCGGCGGTGATTCTGATCGACCATCTGAAGACCGTCTACATCCAGGCGGAACTGGAACCGTTGGATTCCGCCGTGTGGTATGCCCGCCTCGCGCGCAAGGATTACGCGGTCGGCATGAACGTCCAGGGCACCGGCATCGATGATCCCGACGTGATGTTCTTCGAGAACTATCTGTGCGGATCCGAACGCAATTACACCGCGTACTGCAATCCGGAGCTGGAAAAATTGTTCCACCAGCAATCCATGATGAAGGATCAGGACGCGCGGCGGCAGCTGGTCTGGGAGATCGACCGCAAGCTGCAGGAGGATGGCGCGCGCCCCGTGGTTTACCAGTCGCAAGGCGGGACGTGTTGGTGGCCGCATGTGAAGGGGCTGAAACTCGCGGTCAACAGCATCTACAACCACTGGCGGTTCGAAGACGTCTGGCTGGACCGCTGAGCCGCGATGCTGTCCTACGTCATCCGCCGTTTGCTGCTGATGATTGTCACGTTGTTTGGCGTGTCGGTGGCGATCTTTCTGCTGCTCCGCATCGTGCCGGGCAACATCGCCGACATACTTTTCGATTCGGCGGGTCTGATCGATCCGGCGGAGAAGCAAAAAATCGTCGTCGATCTCGGGCTGGATAAACCTCTGCCGCTGCAATATGCACAGTGGATCGCCGGATTGTTTCGCGGCGACCTGGGGTATTCCTATGTTTCGGAAAAACCGGTCATCGATGAAATCCTGCCGCGCATTCCGATTACCGCCCGTCTCGCCGGGATTGCTCTGCTGTTCGCGGTTTGCACGGGCGTGCCACTGGGTGTCATCAGCGCGGTGCGGCAAAACACCTGGCTGGATTACGGACTGCGCATCCTGAGCCTCAGCGGTTTGTCGATGCCGGCCTTCTGGTTGGGCCTGCTGATCCTGATGGCGTTCGTGCATTTCTTCGGCACCATTCCGATCTACGAGCGCGAGCCCGCGACGTACTGGGCGTGGATCCAAATGCTGGTCATTCCGGCGGCGGCGGTTGGCTTTCGCAGTTCGGCGCTGATCATGCGGCTGACTCGTTCGTCGATGCTGGAGGTGCTGCGGCAGGATTATGTCCGCACCGCGCGCGCCAAAGGCCTGTCCGAAGGCGCCGTCACGTTCGATCACGCGCTGCGCAACGCCGTGCTGCCGGTCATCACGACGATCGGCGTGGAAACCGCGTTTCTGATGGGCGGTCTGATCGTGACCGAAACGGTGTTCAACATTCCCGGTGTCGCCCGCTTCCTGGTCGAGGCCATTCGCTGGCGCGATTATCCGATGGTGCAGAACCTGGTGATGTTCATCGCGCTGGTGGTGGTCACGGTGAATTTGCTTGTCGACCTCACGTATATGTTCGTCGATCCGCGCATCCGGTACGGCGGATGAACGGCGGCTTCCTGAGCGATGCCGTGTATTGGTCCCGGCGCTACCCTCTGGGCGTCGCCGGGGCGGTCATCATGATCGTGTTCGTGTTCGCCGCGGTGTTCGCCGGCACGGTGGCGCCGCTCGATCCGTTCACCACCAACCCGCGCGCTTCGCTCGCCCCGCCTGGCGCCACCTATCTGATGGGCGCGGACATGATGGGCCGGGACGTGTTCAGCCGGATGATCCATGGCGCGCGCATCTCGCTCGCGGTGGCCCTCGGCGCCACCTTCCTCGGCTCCGGCTTCGGCGCCGCGCTGGGCCTGTCATCCGGCTACCTCGGCGGTTGGTTCGACCTGGTCGTGCAACGCGTGGCCGAGGTCATGCAATCGTTGCCGCTGCTGGTCATGGCGCTGGTGATCACCGCCTCGCTCGGCCCGTCGCTGATCAATACGATCATCGCCATCGCCATCCCGCTGATCCCGAACGTCGCACGCGTGATTCGCTCCAATGTGCTGTCGTTACGCGAAATGCCGTTCGTGGAGGCGGCGAGAGCCACCGGCATGAGCGAATGGCGCGTCGCGATCATCCACGTCCTGCCCAACACGCTGGCTCCGCTGATCGTTTTGGCCACGGCACAACTGGGCTCCACCATCCTGACCGAGGCGTCGTTGTCGTTCCTCGGCCTTGGCGTGCCGGAACCCTGGCCCTCATGGGGCCGGATGCTGTCCGAGTCGGCGGCGGAATATGTGCGGACCGCGCCCTGGCTGGTCATCTTCCCCGGCCTCGCCATTAGCCTCGTCGTGTTCGGCACCAACCTTTTGGGCGACGCGTTGCGCGACGCGCTCGACCCGAGGCAGCGGGACTGATGCCACCCGTGCTGGAAGTCTCCGGCCTCAACACGGTGTTTCATACCCGCGGCGGCGTCGTGCACGCGGTGCGGGATATGTCGTTTTCGGTCGATGCCGGAGAAACGCTGGCGATCGTCGGCGAGTCGGGTTGCGGCAAAACCATTACCGCGCTGTCGTTGATGCGGTTGATCCCGATGCCGCCGGGCGAGATCGTTTCGGGCAGCGTGAAGATCGAGGGGACCGATCTGCTTCAGGTCGACGAGGCGACGATGCGGCGCATGCGTGGCGGCAAAATCGCGATGATCTTTCAGGAACCGATGACCGCGCTCAACCCGCTGCTGACGATCGGCCGGCAAATCGCCGAGATGGTCGTGTTGCACGACGGACTCCCGAGGCGGGCCGCCCGCGACCGCGCGGTGGAGATGTTGCGCCACGTTCGCATTTCGGAACCGGAACGGCGCGCCCGCGAATATCCGCACCAGATGTCCGGCGGGATGCGGCAACGCGCGATGATCGCGATGGCGCTGGCCTGCCGGCCGAAAATCCTGATCGCCGACGAGCCGACCACCGCGTTGGACGTCACCATCCAGGCACAGATCCTCGACCTGATCGGCGATCTGCGCCGGGAGTTCGGCACCGCCGTCGTGCTTATCACGCACGATCTTGGCGTGGTCGCCGAAACCGCCAACCGGGTCGTGGTCATGTACGCCGGACGCAAGGTCGAGGAAGCCCCGGTCCGCGAACTCTTCGCCAATCCGATGCATCCGTACATGACCGGCCTGTTGGCCTCGATCCCGAAGGTCGGCAGCGCGCGCGGCCTCGCCGGGCTGGAGGAACGCCTGACGGAAATTCCGGGCATCGTGCCACCGTTGAGCGATCTGCCGCCCGGCTGTGCCTTCAGCCCTCGCTGCGCGCGGGCCGAGGAGCAGTGCCACGCCGCCGTGCCGGACTTCGAGTTGAAACGGCCAAACCATTCCGCCGCCTGTTGGCGAAGCTGATGCCGACACGCTTAAAACATGACATACGCTCTTGCCCAACCGTCATGGCCGGCCACCGAGCCGGCCATCTATCGCGGCACGCGCGGAACGAGATGGCCGGCTCGGTGGCCGGCCATGACGGTGTTGATCGGACGCGTCAGCCATCAGGCGGGTTGGAGTAAGGCGATCCCATGCCACCGCTGATCGAAGTCACCGACCTGAAGAAATACTTCCCCATTCGCAAGGGAATCCTAAGCCGCACCGTGGGCAACGTCCTCGCCGTCGATGGCGTCAGTTTCTCCATCAACGAAGGTGAGACCCTCGGTCTGGTCGGCGAAAGCGGTTGCGGAAAAACCACGGTCGGCCGCACCGTGCTGCGCCTGATCGAGCCGACCTCGGGACAAATCAAGCTCCGTGGTCAGGACATCAGCGGCCTCAGCAAAACCGAACTTCGGCCGTTGCGGCGGCAAATGCAGATCGTGTTCCAGGACCCGTTCTCCTCGCTCAATCCACGCATCCGCGTCGGTAAGATCGTCGGCGAGCCACTGAAAGTGCATGGCGTCGGCGACAAGCAGGAACGCCGGGAGCGCGTCGCCCAGCTGTTCAAAAAGGTTGGTCTGCGGCCGGAGCAAATCGACAACTATCCGCACCAGTTCTCCGGCGGCCAGCGGCAACGCGTGTCGATCGCGCGGGCACTGGCGCTCGATCCGGGTTTCATCGTCGCCGATGAGCCGGTGTCGGCGCTCGACGTGTCGATCCAGGCGCAGGTGATCAATCTGCTGGTGGACCTGCAACGCGACCTCGGCCTGTCCTATTTGTTCGTGTCGCATAATCTCGCGGTGGTGGAACATATCAGCCATCGCGTGGCGGTGATGTATCTCGGGCGCATCGTCGAATACGCTGACAAGGCCTCGCTGTTCGCGAATCCGCGGCACCCTTACACCGAGGCATTGCTCGCCGCCGTGCCGTTGCCCGATCCGGCGCTGTCCCGCACCAAACATCGCGTGACCGGCGATGTGCCGAGCCCGATCAATCCGCCCTCCGGCTGCCACTTCCATCCGCGCTGTCCGATCGCCGAGGCGCGCTGCGCCGTGGAACGCCCGCCGTTGCGGGAAGTCGCCCCTGGGCATCAGGTTTCCTGCCACCTACGTTGACTCGCGGTCGGCCTCGAATAACGCGGTCAGTTCCTCGGCGGCCTGTTGCGAACTTTGAATCAACTGGGCTTCGTCGCGATAAATCGCATGCGCGGCGACAAGATTTGCCTCGTCATGATCACGGAACAAAGCCACCGCGCGCGCGGCGGCCTCGGGTGCGACTCCCAGCGCCGTCAAGCTGAGTTCGGCGAGGCGGAGACTGGAATGGAAGGTGTCGCGCACCAGACCATCCACGTCGCGATCCATCAGCAAATGCGCGTGATGCCGGTTGCGGGCGCGGGCCAGAATGGTCAGGTTCGGATGGTTGCGTTTGGCGGCCTCCACGGTGCGCAGCGTGCGGTCGATGTCGTCCAGCGCGACGACCAGCAGCTTCGCATGGTCCGCTCCGGCCGCGCGCAACACATCCGGGCGCGCCGCGTCGCCGTAATAAACCTTGTTGCCGAAGCGGCGCACCACGTCGACCTGGCCGGCATCTTTCTCCAATGCGGTGAACGCGATGCCATGCATCCGCAACACCCGTCCGACGATCTGGCCCATGCGGCCGAAACCGGCGAGGATGACCGGCGCATCCGACGGCTCGATCGTGTCGAAATCCGGCTCGGGCGCGCGGCGCAGACGGGGGATCAGGAACTGCTCGGACAGCGCGAACAACACCGGTGTCGCCAGCATCGACGCGGCGGCGGTCAGCGTCGCCAGCGCGGCGAGGTCCGGTGCCAGCGCGCCCACCGCCACGGCGGCGCCGAGCAGCACGAAGCTGAACTCGCTCGCCTGCGGCAGGGCCAGGCTGAAACGGACCGCATTGGTCCGGTCACAGCGGGTCAGTCGCGCCAAAACGAAGCCGATCACGATCTTCGCCACCAGCAGCGTGGCGGTGGCCGCCGCGAGATACGCCGGGTGCGCCATGGCCGCGTGCAGATCGGCCGACATGCCGACCGAGATGAAGAAAAACCCCAGCAGCGTGTTCTCGAACGGGGCGATATCGGCCTGCAGTTCGTGCCGATATTCGGAGTCCGACAGCATGACCCCGGCCAGGAACGCCCCGAGAGACGGTGACAAACCGGCTGTCTGGGCCAGCAGCGCCGTGCCGGTCACGATCAGCAGCGCGGCGGTCGTGAACAGCTCCGGGGAGCTGGCGCCGCCGATCGCGCGGAACAACGGCCGCATCAGAAAGCGGCCGCCGCCCAGGATGAGGACGATCGCGGCGAGGCCTTTGGCGACGTCGAGCCAGGGCAAAGACCCGGTGACCGCGTGGCCGGACGCCAGCAACGGCACCAGCGCCACGAGCGGAATGAAGGCGAGGTCCTGGAACAACAGCACGGCGAACGCGTCGCGGCCGGCGGGAGTGGTCAGCAACTCCCGCTCGCCCAACAACGGCAGCACGATCGCGGTGGAGGACAGCGCCAGGCCCAGACCGAGCACCGCCGCGCTGGGCGGGGGCACGCCGGCGGCGACCGCCAGGCCGGCGAGGCACGCCGCGGTGATCGCTACCTGCGCGGAGCCCAGACCGAACACCGCGCGCCGCATGATCCAAAGCCGGCGCGGCCGCAGTTCGAGCCCGATCAGGAACAGCAACATGACCACGCCGAGCGACGCGACGTTGGCGATTTGCCCGACATCGGTGACGAGGCGCAGCCCGGATGGGCCAATGACCAGGCCGGCGATCAGGTAACCCAGAACGCTCCCCAATCCCGACCGGCGGGTGAGCGGCACGGCGATCGTGGCGGCGGCGAGCAAGGCAACCAGAGTGACGAGCATGGATCCATCCTGGGCTTGGTCAGACAGGGTGACATCGTGGATGATGGGACGATAGCGGGAGGGTGATGACGATGAAGACGCATTCGTTTGGGCGTATGGCGCCGGTGTCCGTGCTGACTCTGGGCGGCGGCGGTCTGGGCCAGCTCTGGGGGCCGACGACACGCGAGGAATGCGTCGCCACCGTCAAGGCGGCGGTGGACGCCGGCATCACCTTGCTCGACCTGGCGCCGCGCTATGGCGACGGCAAGGCCGAGCAGGTGGTCGGCGAGGCGTTCGGCGGCCGTCTGCCGTCCGGCGTCCGGGTGACCAGCAAGTGCAACCTGGGCAACCCGCCGGCGGAGCGGATCGAACGCATCCTGCGGCAATCGATCGAGGCCAGCCTGCGGCTGACGCAACTGGACCGCTTGGATGTATTTTTCCTGCACTCCAACATCGTGCCGCCCGGCGACGCGATGTGGCGGCGGGCGGACACCACCCGGTTCGTGCCGCTGGAGGTGTTTCAGGACACGATCCGGCCGCTGTTCGAGAAATTCGTGACGGAGGGCCTGATCGGCGCCTGGGGCGTCACCGGGATCGGCCATCCGGACGCGATCATCACGGTGCTGAACCAGGACCCGAAGCCGGCCGCGGTGCAGGTCATCGCCAATTTGCTCGATTCACCGGGCGGGCTGAAATTCTTCGACGGGCCGGCGAAACCCCGCGACATCATGGCGGCGGCGCATGCCAATGGCGTCGCGGTGATGGGCATTCGCGCGGTACAGGCCGGCGCGCTGACGGCCGCGATCGACCGGCCTTTGCCGGCGGATCATCCCGAGATGCTGGACTACGCGCGGGCCGCCGGCTACCGCGCGCTCTGCGCCGAACTGGGCGAGAACCCGGCCGTCCTGGCGCATCGTTACGCCCTGTCGCTGCCGATCGACACGCTGGTACTCGGCGTGAAGAACCGTCAGGAACTGGCCGAGTGCATCGCCGCGGCCGAGGCCGGCGCGCCGTCCGCCGGCCTGATCGCGCGGATCGACGCTTCGGTGGCCTGAACCGGATGCCCCTCGGTGCCCGGGAGGGCGGCCAGTACCTCCCGCCGCAGACGGGTCAGGAAATTGCCACGCCAGATGGCGTCCGCCCGGTACAGGTAGTCTCGCGCCGGGCGCTGGAACCGGGTGCGCGCCACGCCGCGCGCCATGCTGACCGCCGCCCACAGCGCGCGCGGCGTGTCGCGCAGGCAGCCGTTGCGCGCGGCCTTGACGCAATATCCCGCCATGCGGGGGGCCAGCGCCAGCCAGGACTCGCCGCTTTTCCGGCCAATGTAGATGCGGTTGCGAACGAAATGAAACCAGCGGTCGCCGGACCAGGCGACGCGGCGCTCCGGGCTCACCTTGTGGCGGACGACGATGTCGCCGCGATAGCGGACCCGCCAGAAGCGGGCGATCGCGCGCAGGCAGAAGTCGTATTCCTCCCAGCAAAAGAACAGGCGCGCGTCGTAGCCGCCGGTGTCGTCCCAGGCCGCGCGCCGGATCGCGTGACCGGCGCCCACGAAGGTCGCCGCCTCGAACGTTTCCCCGGCGCTGGCCAGCAACGCCGCCGGATAACCGCAGGACGACAGATCGTCGTCGCCGGTCGCGTCGACCACGATCCGGCAGCCGAGCGCGGCGAGGCCCGGATCGGCGTCGAACGCGCCCGCCATGCGCGCCAGCGTGTCCGGGGAGGCGAACGCCGCGTCATTGTCCAATCCGGCGATGAAACTTCCGTGGCCCAGAGCGGACCCCAGGTTGCGGCCTCCCGGCACGCCGAGGTTGCGATCCAGCGCGACCAACGTGGCATCGCGCCGGCCATGCACGGCGTCCGCCAGACGTGTCAGAGACTCAGGCCGCGAGCCCTGGTCCACGACGATCACATAGCGTGACACGCCGGTCTGGCTCAGGGCGGAACCGATCGCCGCCACCGTTTCCTCGGCCCGGTCGAGCGCCAGGATCACCACATCCGCGTCGTACGCGGCCCAGGGCGGCCGATCCGCGCCCGCGATGTGGCGCATGGTCCTTGGGCGTGTTTCTGGCGGCGGCACGTTGGGGGGCCGCACGTCAGAGGTCCGGCGGGAACGGGATCGCCAGGTAGGCGAGGCGCTTCAACTCCTTCCGCCCATGCGTGACCGCGTCCAATATCAGCCCGCAGCCGAACGACAGAGACGCCAGCAACACGAGGCTCGCCGACAAGATCGCCGTGGGCAGCCGGTCCACCATCCCGGTGTGGAGGAATGCGATGACCACCGGCAAACCCAAAGCGAGCGCCAGCGTGAGCAATAGCGCCGTCATGACCGCGGAAAAGGACAATGGCCGCTCATGTTCGATCAGCGTCACGATCTCCCGCAGGATGCGAAATCCATCCGCGAACGTATTGAGTTTGGACTGCGATCCGGCCGCCCGGCTGCGATAGGACGCGTAAATCTCCGCCACCGGCATGTTCAGCGCCAAAGCGTGGACGGTGAACTCCGTTTCCGTTTCGAAACCGCTGGCCAGGGCGGGAAACGACTTGACGAAACGGCGGCTGAACACGCGATAACCGGACAGCATGTCGCTGATGCCACTGCCGAACACGTGGCGGACCATGCCGCTGAGGACCGCGTTGCCCAATTTGTGACCCAGCCGGTAGGCGGCGGGCTCCGGCGTGTCGCGGGCGGCGCTGACCATGTCGAGCCGCCGCTCCAGCAATAGTTTCGTCATGGCGGGCGCGGCGTTCGCGTCATAGGTATCGTCGCCGTCGACCAGCACGTAAACGTCGGCCTCGATATCGGCGAACATGCGTCTGACGACATGGCCTTTGCCTTGCAGTGCCTCCGCCCGCACCACGGCGCCCGCCGCGCGCGCCATCGGCACCGTGCGATCGGTCGAGTTGTTGTCATAGACGTAGATCGTCGCGTCAGGCAGGGCCGCGTGAAAATCGGCGATCACGGTGCCGATCGACGCTTCCTCATTGAAACACGGAATCAACACGGCCACCGACGGGCGCCGCGGACCCGCGTCCGCCCGCCAACCCGCCGATTTGCCGGGCAGGCGGCCCGCGCCCGACAGCAGCGCGATCGCCGCGGCGGCCGGGCGGTCGATCATTTCGGCGGGCGGCGATTCGATTGTTTCGGACATGACTGATATCCCGTTCAATACGCGTTGCCCATGCGCGACACCGAGCGGGCGGTACGCCAGATAATCGCGAGATCGAGGCCGACCGACCAATGAGCGATATATTCGAAATCGCAATCGATCCGGTGCAGCAATTTTTCTTCGGTGTCGGTTTCCCCGCGCCAGCCGCGCACCTGCGCCAAACCAGTCAGCCCAGGTTTCACGAAGTGCCGCGTGCTGTAACACTGGGTCACTTCCTCGAACAAATGCCCGCCCGCCCGCGTCCCCGGCGCATGCGGCCGGGGTCCCACGATCGACATTTCACCGCGCAGGATGTTGATTAGCTGCGGCAACTCATCCAACGAATAGCGCCGCAACCAACGTCCAATCCTGGTGACGCGTGGGTCGTTGCTCGTCGCTTGCTGGATCGTTCCGGACTCGTCCGGCCACCAGGCCATGGAACGAAATTTCAGCGCGGTGAATGGCCGCCCCAGTTTCCCGATCCGCTGTTGCCGGAACAGAATCGGCCCAGTACTGTCGAGGCGAATCGCCAGCATGATGAACAGCGCGGGTACCGCGAGCACGATCAGCGCGGTCAGCGACAGGCCAAGGTCGACGAGCCGCTTGATCAGTCGCGCTTTTAAATCCAGTTGCCAGGTCGGCAGCAAGACCAGCCGCGGATGCCAGGCGTAGGAGTACAGTGGGACCTCACCTTCCGGCAGGCCCAGACCGTCGAAGGTCCGGTCATCATCGGCGAAAGGAGCATCCAGCATGTGACCACCGCGCGATTTGTTGTCCCGCGGTGATCTCAGCCCGAATTAATGAACGATTTATTAAAGCTAAACGCGAGTGTACGCGTGTGGTCATTTATTTCTGATCAATGTTCGCGGCGCGAGAACATACAACGAACCAGCGCGGGCGATTTCCGAGACAGCACCATACGGTGGTCAGCGGAACACCATCTTGCGCGAGAGATTGAAGTTCAATGTCATGCCCGCCACCGCGCCGGCGAAAACCGCGATCACCGGCTGCCGCGCCGCGACGGCCACGAAGGTCACGAGCAGCGCGTAAACCCCACGATTGATGATGAAGCCGCCCAGATTGGCGGTGAGAAAGCGCCGCCATTGGACATGCCACCGGACCGACCGTCCCACGTGACGAAAGGTCCACAGACGGTTGCAAAACCATGTGCCGGTCGCGGCGGTGAAATAGGCGGCGAGACCCGCCACGTACAAACCCACCGCGTGCCGCAAGGCGTAAACCGTCCCGGTGTCGATCACGAAACCGACCAGCCCGACCATCCCGAACATGACGAACTGCACCAGCAACCGGATCCGCGCCTCCGAGGCGTATGCGCGCAACGGGTTCGGCAGCCAGGCCGACAGTTGGAGCAGGATTGCGGTCATGGGCACCGATTAGTCCTCGCCGCCAGGTTCGGCAACCAAAAGCCGGTTGGGTCCGGCCCGCCCACGGCCGCGTTTCCCCGATGCGCCCGGCCCGGGCGACCCCACCCTGGGCAACCCCACCCTGGGCGACCCCACCCTTGCCGACCTCCCGCCGAAGCGTTTACACGCCGCGCGAGCATAAATTCCCCGGGCGTCAGTCCCTCAGGCGCGCGGCCCCCCAAGGAGCGATCATGGCGACCGAGCGTACCCTGTCCATCATCAAGCCGGACGCGACACGGCGGAATCTCACCGGCAAGGTCAATGCCTGTCTGGAGGCGGCCGGCCTGCGCATCGTCGCGCAGAAGCGCCTGCGGTTGAGCCAGGCGCAGGCCGAGGCATTCTATGCCGTGCACAAGGAGCGGCCGTTCTATCGCGATCTGGTGACCTTCATGACCTCCGGTCCGGTCGTCGCGCAGGTGCTGGAAGGCGAGAACGCCGTCCTGCGCAATCGCGACGTGATGGGCGCCACCGACCCGAAGAAGGCCGCCCCGGGCACCATTCGGGCCGAATTCGCCGAGAATATCGAGGCGAACTCGGTGCACGGCTCGGACAGCGTGGAGAACGCCGCGACCGAGATCGCGTTCTTCTTCGCCGGTATCGAGATCACGGGCTGACCCGGCCATGCCCTGGGTTCTCCTGCTGAGCCGGGTGTTAATGGCCGCGATCTTCATACGCGGCGGTTACGGCAAGGCGATGAGTCCTTCGGCCACGATGGCGACGCTGGCCCACTACAACCTGCCGCTGCCCGGGGTCGCGTACGCCGTCGCACTCCTGGTGGAGATCGGCGCCGGACTGGCGTTCCTGCTGGGCTGGAAGGGGCGGGCGGCGGCTTTGGTCCTGGCGGTCTGGTGTGTGGCGACGGCATTCGTCGCGCATTATCACCCCGGCGACACTGGGCAGATGATCCATTTCATGAAGAACCTGTGCATGGCGGGCGGGTTCCTGCAGGTCGTGGCCTACGGCACGGGGGCGTTCAGCATCGACCGGAGATGAGGGATTTCAGGGAGAGGCGGGCGGCTTTCTTCTTTTCCGCTGCCCGATAGTCCGCTTCCAGCACCTCCCTCGGCACGAGTTGTTCTCGCCACGTCCACCAATCTTTCGTGACAACCCGCATCGGCGGCTCTGGGCGGCCACCGTTCGGGTAGGTTTCGCGAGGCTCCTGGGACTCTTCTGATGGCGTTCCGAATGCCGGTGGCATGGCGTCTGGCATGGTGATACCAACCCCCTTAAAGATTGACACATGGCGTCCTCTCTTCCACGTCATGGCCCGGCTCGTCCGGGCCACCTGTTCAAGCACGGTGCGGCGATAGGTGGCCCGGACGAGCCGGGCCATGACG